>Ga0182014_10000412_pt1 | contig 56229 bp, 52 predicted proteins | sample 612S2DmetaG_FD_120489 | JGI IMG/M metagenome (GOLD analysis project Ga0182014, IMG submission 120489) | Permafrost microbial communities from Stordalen Mire, Sweden - 612S2D metaG | ecosystem: Environmental > Terrestrial > Soil > Wetlands > Permafrost | place: Sweden: Stordalen | collected... | reverse complement strand
TCGAGACGCTCACGGTCCTCATCCGACATGCCTGAAATTCAAGCAACATTGAAGCGCCTTCGCGAATCGCGAGGTCAGGGCAGTTTTTCAGGCCGAAGGGGTCAGGGCACCTGAATGGTTACGAACTCGCCGACCATCAGATGAAAATGTCGTGGCGTATGCCGAGCCGGGACGCTTCATACGGAGATAGTCCACGCCGATTTCGAATCGAGAACTCCCAGTTCAGCGCGCCGCGAGGGGTTCGAACATCGTCCCATTGCCTCCACTGGCCCCTGTTCGAGGTCGGCAGAATTCGAAAGCGCTACATGGGCCCAACCGCCCATCTCGGCCAGCAGCTGCTCGAGGGCCACTTGGTCCGGCCCGACGAACGGGTCGGCCGAGGGAACGGCTTCGAGGGAGCCCAGCAGTCGATCGGTCATGGTGCCCGGGTTGGCCGGCAAGTGGCCCGAGAGCACCAGGGAGGGCTCGAACCGGCGGACGGCGTCGAGCGCTTGCGCCATCGCCCGCCCCAGGCCGCTCGTGCCGCCGGTCACCAGGATGCGGGTGTCGTTCAGCTGTGCCATCGCAGCTCGGCTTAGGCCTTCGTACCGGGCCATTCGTCTTCGAACGCGCCTGCAAGTCTACCGATATGCCTACTTGCCCACACGCCCCGATGTGTTGTTACACGGGTGATCCTCGGACCCTGGACTCGGGACCTTCGGAGTTCGTGGTGCCGCCAGAGCGGTGCCCGGTCGTCAGACGGCGGAGGCGGCGTCCACTTCCGCACCGTGCTGGGCGGCATCGGCCTGGCTGATCCAGGTCTCGTACATCTCGGCGTAGCGCCCGCCCCTGGCCACCAGTTCGTCGTGGCTCCCGACCTCGATGATGCGACCCTCGTCGACCACGGCGATCCGGTCGGCCCGCATGGCCGTCGACAGGCGGTGGGCGATCAGGATGGCCGTCCGATTCTCGAGCAGGACGTCGAGGGCCGCCTCGATCTTCGTCTCCGACTGGAGGTCCAGGTTGGACGTGGCCTCGTCCAGCACGAGGACCCGGGGGTGCGCCAGGAAGGCACGGGCCAGTGCGATGAGCTGGCGCTCACCCGAGGACAGCGTCTGGCCCCGTTCGTGGACCACGGTGTCGAGGCCCTGCGGCATCCGGGCGATGACGTCGGTGAGCCCGACCCGCTCGACCGCATCGTGGATCTCGTCGTCGGTGGCCTCGGGACGGGCGAAGGCGATGTTGTCGCCGATGGTCCCGGCAAACAAGAAGGGCTCCTGGGGCACGACGCCGAGCTGGCTGCGCAGCGACCGCATGGTGACGTCCCGCAGGTCGTGGCCGTCGATGGTCACCCGGCCCTCGGTCGGGTCGTAGAAGCGGGTGACAAGCTTGGCCATCGTCGACTTGCCGGCGCCGGTCGGCCCCACGAAGGCGACCGTCTCACCCGGGGCCACGGCCAGGTCGACGTCCTCCAGGACGGTGCGACCCGGCACGTAGGCGAACGAGACGTGCTCGAAGCCGATCGCCCCCTCGATGGGCGGCAGCACCACCGCGTCGGGTGACTCGGGGACCTCCGGATCGGTGTCGCACAGGTCCCGCAGCTTGGTCACCGAGGCCTGGCCCTGCTGGTAGGTGTTGTACTGCTGGACCAGAAGCTGGATGGGCTGGAAGAAGCGGTTGAGGTACAGGAAGAAGGCGACCAGCGCACCGAGGCTGAGCTTGTGGTGGGCCACCATGGTCCCGCCGATGGCGAGCATCACCGCCTGGCCGAGGATGCCCAGCATCTGGGTGCCCGGGCCGTAGACGGCGTTGACGTGGGCCGTGTAGTTGTTGGCGTCCCGGTACTCGCCCACCACGTTGCGGTGGTGGATGACGTTGTGACGCTGACGGTTGTGGGCCGTCACGATCCGTACGCCGTGGAGGCTCTCGGACAGGTCGGACAGCACGTTGGCGATCCCGTCCCGGACGGCGTCGTAGCCGCGCTCGGATGCCCGCTTGAACCAGATCGAGGCGACCACGAGGGCGGGCACGATCAACACCACGGTGATGAACGCCAGCAGCACGTTGGTGGCGAAGAGGATCACGGTGATGACCACCATCGTGAGGGCCTGGATGGCCAGTTGCGACAGCCCGTCCTGCAGCAGCTGCTGGAGGTTCTCGATGTCGCTCGTCATGCGGCTCATGACCACGCCGGCCTTCTCCTCGGTGAAGAAGCCGAGTGACAGCCGCTGGAGATGGGCGAACACCTTGACCCGGAGGTCGTTCATGACCCAGGCGGCCAGGCGCCCTGTCGCCTGGACCTGGAACCGCTGGGCGATCGCGGTGATGACGATGAACACGAGGTAGGCCACGGCCATGGCCACCACGACCCCGAAGTCGAGGTGGCCCGGGGGCGTCATGCCGTTGTTGATGGCGTACTCGGTCAGCTTCGGGCCCACCTGGCCCGCCACGGAGATGACCACGACCAGCAGGCCGGCCAGGACGAGCATGCCGGGGTACTTGACCAGGAGGCTCCACAGCGTCAGGCGCTTCAGCTCGCCTTCGTCGGCGTTTTGCTCGAAGGTGAGCGTGGACTCCTCGTACTCCGGCTCGGAGGCGACCAGGCGGTCGACCCCCGCCTGCAGCTCGGACGGGATCCCGGCGAACGGAAGCCCCGGCGCCGAGGGCCGCCCGAAGCCACCTTGCGCGCCGCCCAGGCCACCACCACCGAATCCTCCGCCCCACGTCATCGGTCACCTTCCTCTTCCGCCTCGAACTCGGCGGCCTGGGCCAGGACCTCGGCATAGAGCGGTGTCGAGGACAGGAGTTCGGCATGTGTCCCGTCGGCCACCACCTTGTGCTGGTCGAGCAGCACGACCCGGTCGGCCAACGAGATGGTGGAGAGACGGTGGGCGATGATCAGGGTGGTCCGGCCCTCCATGGTGCCCCGCAGGCCGGCGTGGATGGTCTGCTCGACCTGGACGTCGATGGCGCTCGTGGCGTCGTCGAGGACCAGCACGGGCGGGTTGACGAGCAGGGTGCGGGCGATGGCGATGCGCTGGCGCTGACCACCGGACAGCGTGTAGCCCCGCTCGCCGACCACGGTGTCGTAGCCGTCGGCGAGCTGCGTGATGAACTCGTCGGCGCCGGCCGCCACAGCGGCGGCCACGATCTCCTGGCGGGTGGCGGACGGCTTGCCGTAGGCGATGTTGTCGTGCACCGACACCGAGAAGAGGAACGGCTCGTCGAGCACCACGCCCACGTTGGCCCGCAGGCTGGCCAGGGTCAGGTCGCGCACGTCGTGGCCGTCGAGTTCCACGGACCCGTGCTTCACGTCGTAGAACCGGGTCAGCAGTCGTGCCACGGTCGACTTGCCGGAGCCGGTCCGCCCCACGATGGCCACGGTCTGCCCGGGGGGTACGTGGAGGTCGAAGTCGGCCAGCACGAGCTCCTCGGCCTCCGCGTCGTAGGCGAAGTCGACGTGGCGGAAGCGCACGTCGCCCCGGCAGTCGACGAGGTCGACCGCGTCGGCCGAGTCGGTCACGGTGGGCTGCTCGTCCAGGATCTCGTAGATGCGGTCGGCCGAGGCCGCTGCCCGCTGTCCCATCATGATGAGCATCCCGAGCATCATGAAAGGCGCCTGGAGCATCAGAAGGTAGGAGTTGAAGGCGAGGATGGCGCCGATGCCGAGCGACCCGTGGATGACCATGTAGCCACCGAAGAGCAGGACCAGCGCCAGGCCGAGCTGTGGCAGGTTCTGGACCATCGGGGTGAACCGGGCCCGCAGGTCGGCGTCCTTGATGTAGCCCCACTGCACCCGCTCGGCGGCCCCGGCCAACGACCGCAGCTGCTGCTCCTCGGCGGCGAAGGACTTGACCACCCGGACGCCGTTCACGTTCTCGTCGACGATGGTGGCCACGTCGGCCAGTCGGGCCTGGATGATCCAGGACACCGGGAACATCGACTTCCGCATGCGCACGCCCGTCCAGTAGACGAACGGCATCGTGGCCATGGCCACGAAGGCCAGGGGCACGTCGATCGAGAGCATGAACCCGAAGGCGACGACGGCCATGGAGCACTGGACCAGGATCAGCGGCGCGAAGGTCATGTACATCTGGACCGAGCGGATGTCGCTGTTGGCCCGTGAGATCAGCTGGCCCGACTGCACCCGGTCGTAGAACGAGAACGACATCTTCGTCAGGTGCTCGTAGATGATGTTCCGGAGGTCGTACTCGATGTCGTAGGCCGTCTCGAAGAGGAAGAGCCTGGCGATGTACCCGAGGATGCCGCCCACCACGCCGAGTCCCACGATCCACCACACGTAGTAGCTGAGCCCCACGGTGTGTTTCTCGATCGAGTTGGAGATCGCGTGGTTCAACAGGTTGGGGATCTGCACCTGCAGGATCAACCCGATGAACGACAGCGTGAGCGACGTGATGAAGATGCCCTTGTGGGCCCGCATGATCGGTAGGGCGCGCCGCAGCCAACTGAGCGACTTGTCCGGGTCGATCCCGGCCGGCGGGGCCTCGTTGCGGGCAACCTCGGCGATGGGCACGAACTCGGTGCCGGACTCTGCCGGGCCCGACGGCCGGGGACGGAGTGTGGGGGTCTTCACTTGCCCCACCTCGCCAGGCTGTAGGCCACGAACGCCCGGCGCCACGAGGCCAGGCCGCGGATGGCCTCCTCGGCGGCGACAGGATCGCCCATGGCACCGGCGATGCCGTGGAGGCGCTCGTCGATTGCGGCATCGGCCGCATCGAGCAGGCGGTGGCCCTCGGCGGTGAGGACGTGGTCGACACGACGGCGGTCGCCCTCGACCGGGTGCCGCTCCACCAGTCCCTTGGCCACCAGTCCGTCGACGACCGCGGTGATGGTGGGTGGGCGGACGGCCAGCCGTTCGGCCAGGTGCGACGAAGCCGCCGAGGACTCGTCGAGGAGCCCGAGGATCCGGTACTGGGACAGCGTCAGGTCGACGGTGCCGAGGCCGAGTTCGACCTGCTTGGCGAGCCAGGCCGCGGTGCGGCCCAACTTGCGGCGGTCGGCGTCGGGCGCGGCGGCGAGGGGGTGAGTTGCTTCGGCGGTCACATAGTTAGACTATCGAATGAAACCGGTAGGTCGATCACGCACCCTGTCGTCCCGGGTGAGGCGGGTGGGCGTCGAAGAACGCCAGCATCAGCTGCGTGGCGCTGATCGCCTCGGTGGTGGCGCCGAACGCGGCGGCCGACAGCACGACCGGTGACCCCGGCCAGGTGTGACCGCCGCCCACCACCGTGTAGAGCTCGACGGACGAGCCGGCCGCGCACCCCGACCACACCCGGCGCACGACGGCCCGCGCCGGCGTGCTGACTGCCGGTGTGGGGCGGCACCGGTCGAGCCGGGCCCACGCCTCCAGGTTCTGGAGCGCGCCGACCACCGGGAGGCCGGGCACCGAGCGGCCCGTCGCACCGGTGGCGTACGGGACGATGGAGTCGGCCGTGCCGTGGAAGGCCAGGACGGGCACGGGGCCGGGGCACGGTCGGAGCAGGTACTCGGCCGCGACGAGTCCGACCGCGGCGATGTGGTCGGCCGGGTCGCACGCGGCGATGGTGGCGAACTCCGACCCGAGCGAGATCCCGGCGGCGTAGATCCTCGACCGGTCCACGGAGTACCGGGACCCGAGGTCGCGCTCCAGGGCCGCCACCAGGCGTTGATCCGCGGTCGGCGTGCCGGGTGCGGCGAGGTCCCAGTCTCCGCCGAGGGCATCCGGCGTGGCCACCAGGTAGCCCGCGGCGGCACCGGCGGCGGGCAGTCCCGAGTAGGCCGACTGTTGCACGGCGTTCGACCCGCTGCCGTGGAAGAGCAGGATCAGGGGCGTGGGCCGCTCCGGCCGGTACGTGGTGGGAACGGCCAGTCGGTAGGTGCGGAGGGTCCCATCGACCGTGATCGTCTGGGCGACGTCACCGAACTCGGCGGTGCCGGTGGGCCCGGGCACGGGTGCCCGTCCGCACCCCGCACTCGGCGTCGCGACAGGGGTCGCGTCCGTGCCGGCCCGGGTCGCGGAGGTGGTCTGCGCACAGGCACCGAGGACGGAGCCGACCAGTGCCAGCAGTGTCAGGACGGCGGCCCAGCGGCCGGGGGGTCCGGCTACGAGTAGATCCCCGAGGTGCCTATGTTCAGGCCGTCGGCCGAACGTGAACGGTGGACGGCCTGGATCTCGCTGAACTCGGAGAGGCCCCAGGGGCCGTTCTCCACGCCGATACCACTCCACTTGAACCCGCCGAACGGCTGGGCCGGCCCCAACGCTAGGTGGGTGTTCACCCACGCCGTGCCGCACTCGAGCTGTCCGGCCACCTCGGCGGCCCGGTCCTCGTCCGCGCCCCACACCGAGCCCGACAGCCCGAAGTGGGTGGCGTTGGCCCGTTCCACGACCTCGTCGAGGTTCCGGTACGGGATGACCGGCAGCGCAGGTCCGAACTGCTCCTCGTCGACGATCCGGGTGCCGTCGTTGATGTCGGTCAGGATGGTCGGCTCGAAGAAGTAGCCGGCGCCGTCCCGGGCGGCCCCGCCCGTGGTGGCGGTGGCACCGTGGGACAGCGCGTCGGACACGAGCTCCTTGACCCGGGCGAACTGCGGGGCGTTGTTGATCGGGCCCAGCTTGGTGCCGGGCACGGTGCCATCACCCACCGGCACGGCCGCCGCCTCGGCGGTCAGGCCCTCGAGGACGTCGCCATAGATGGCCTCGGGCACATAGACCCGCTTGATGGCCGAGCAGACCTGGCCGTTGTTGTTGAACGCCGCGGCGAAGATCGCATGACTCACCTTGGCGGGGTCGGCGTCATCGAGGACGATGGCGGGATCGTTGCCGCCGAGCTCCAGCGTCACCCGCTTGAGGTCGGGGGCCGCGGACTGGGCCACCAGCTTGCCGGTGGCGGTGGACCCGGTGAAGCTGATCTTGCGCGGTACCGGGTGGCTGGTCATCCAGGCGCCCAGCTCGTCACCCCCGCTCACCACGTTGATCACCCCGGGCGGCACGACGTCGCGGAGGAGCTCGACGACCTTGAGCGTCGACAACGGTGTGAAGGGCGACGGCTTGAGCACCAGCGTGTTGCCGGCCACCAACGCCGGGGCGATCTTCCAGAATCCCAGCAGTACCGGGAAGTTCCACGGGGTGATGGCGGCCACCACACCGATCGGCCGGCGGACGACCTCGACGTAGGCGTCGGCGTCGTCCTGGATGACCTGGGGAGGGGTCTCGAGGTTGGCGAAGTACTGGCACCACATGCCGGAGGCGAAGACCTCCATGGCCGCCTGGTCGAGCGGCTTGCCCTGCTCGGCGGTCAGGATCGGTGCCACCTCCTCGGCGGAGGCGAAGAGCACGTCGGCGATCTTGAGCACCGTCTCCCGGCGTGCCGCCTCGTCGAGCTTCCAGTCCCGGTGGGCCTTGGCGGCGGAGTCGAAGGCGGCATCGAGCTGATCCCGGGTGCACTCCGGCGCGTGGGCGAAGACCTCGCCGTTGGCCGGGTTCACCACCCCGAACGAGTCGACTGCCGGCACCGAGTCGCCGCCGATGGTCATGACGAAATCGGACATGGTGATCCCCCTGGGGTCCGGTGGTTCCTCCGCGCGAAGTTACACCTGTGTCCGACTCGTGTCTCGGGCGTGCCGTTCGCCGGCCGACAACAGGTGTGGCGTCACCGACCGGTCCAGGGATGCGGCCGGGCTCAGACCGGGACGGACTCCTGCTCCTCCTCGGCGGGCGGCGTGGTCGCGGGCCCGCCCGTCGGCAGAGTGGGATCGACCGTCACGTGGGGCAGCCAATCGAGCCACTTCGGGAACCACCAGTTCGACTTGCCGAGCAGGATCATGACCGAGGGCACGACGGCCATCCGGATGATGACGGCGTCGACGAGGATGCCGCCCGCCAGGCCCAGGCCGAACTCCTTGATGACCCGGATCCCGCCCAGGATGAAGGCCCCGAACACCAGGATCATGATGAGCGCGGCGGCCGTGATCGTCTTTCCGGTGGCGGCCAGGCCGTTGCGCACGGCGGTGCGGTTGTCGCCGCACTTGAAGTACTCCTCCTGGATCCGTGTGATGAGGAAGACCTCGTAGTCCATCGACAACCCGAAGAGGATGGCGAACATCATCACGGGCAGGAAGGCCTCGATCGGCCCGGTCTGGTCCACCTGGAACACCGAGCCGGCCCAGCCCCACTGGAACACCGCCACGAGGATGCCGAAGGCGGCGCCGATGGACAGCAGGTTCATGATTGCGGCAGTGAGAGGGATCACCAGGCTGCGGAACACGATGGCCAGGAGGCAGAACGAGAGCAGGACCACCAGGCCGATGAAGAGCGGCAGCTTCGAAGTGAGCACCTTGGCGAAGTCGGCGAAGATCGCCGTCGTCCCACCCACGTACACGGTGACCCCGGTGCCCGACGTCAACTCGGGGATGGTCGTCTGGCGGAGTCTGTTGATGAGGTCGTTCGTGTCCGACGACTGTGGCGAGGTGGACGGGTAGACGTTGATGAGCGCCACCTGCCGCCCGTCGTGCGCCGGGAGCGTGACAGGGGGCACTACGGCGGCGACACCCGGCTGGGCGCGCACGGCCGTGGCCAGCTTGTCCAGGGTCTGGGTGTCGACCTGGCCCTTCTGTTCGGCCACCAGCTGCAGCGGACCGTTGAAGCCTGGACCGAAGCCCGCCGACAGCTGGTCGTAGGCCTGGCGGGTCGTCGTGTACGTCGGGTCGTTGCCCTGGTCGGAAGTGCCCAGTCGTAGCGAAAAGAACGGCATGGCCACGAGGACCACCACGATGAGGGCCACGATGGCCGGCACGATCGGCTGCCGCTGGATGAAGTCCGCCCAGCGGGGCCAGAACCCCTTGGTGCCGGAACCGACGATGCGGGGGCCGTTGGCGGCCAGGTCCTTCTTCTGCTTTCGGCTGAGCACCCGGGGCCCGATGAAGCTCAGCATGGCGGGGAGCAGGGTGAGGGCGGCGATCATGGTGAACGACACACCGATGGCGGCGGCGATGGCCAGGCCGTAGAGGAACGACACGCCCAGGGCGAACATGCCGAGCAGGGCGATGCAGACGATGATCCCGGCGAACAGCACGGCGCGGCCCGAGGTGTTGACGGCGGTGACGATCGACGTCTCGACGTCATTGCCGGCAAGGAGCCCCTGTCGGTGACGGGTCACGATGAAGAGGGCGTAGTCGACGCCGACGCCGAGGCCGATGAGCAGGACCAGCTCGGTCGAGAACACGGGCATCTTGAGCACGTGGCTGAGGAGCCCGATCACGCCGATGGCCGTGCCGAGGGAGGCCATGGCCGACAGGATGGGCAGGAGCATGGCGAAGACGGAGCCGAAGACGAGCAGGAGCACGAGGGCCGCCAGCAGCACGCCGAGGCCGGTGCCGCCGAAGGACTGGCGGTCGGCCTGCTCGGCGATCTGTCCGGACACGGCCACCTGGAGGTGGGGGCCCTGGGCCGAGAGCGCGGCGTTGACGAACGCCTTGGACTGGGTGACGTCCACGTTCTGGCCCTGGACGTCGAAAGTGACGTTGATGAACGCTGTGTGGCCGTTGGCGCTCACCTGGGTGGGCCCGGGCAGGACGGTGACCGTCTGGCCCGACGTGGCTCCCGGTAGCTCGGTCGGCGTGGTGGCGAACGGTGACTGCAGGGTGGTGACGTGGGGGATGGCGGCCACCTTGGTGAGCATGGTGTCGACCGAGCTCTGGACCTCCGGAGAGGTCACGGAGGTCCCGTCGGTGGTGTGGAGCACGATGCGCTCCTGGTCGCCGGCCTGCTTCGGCGCCGCAGCCTGGAGTAGTTGGACTGCCTCGGTCGACTCGGTGTGGGGCAGCGAGAAGTTGTTCGAGTACGCGGTGCCGATGCCGTTGGAGAGCACCGACATGCCGACGAGCGCGGCGATCCACAGCAGGGCCACGACGAGACGGTGTCGGACGCACCAGGTGGCGAGGGACTTCATGGGGGAGGGGCTCCTGTTCTGGGTGGACGGGCCAGGCAGCCGACGGCCGCCCCGGGGGGAGGCGGCGACCGCACCACGGTGGCGGGCACGGTCCGTACGGCTGGATTTCCCTCTATTGTCGCCCATCCGGCGCCCGACCTTGAACCCCCGTGGCGGGGGCACCCCCCGTGGCGACGGGCCAAGATAGGTACATGGACTCCACCGCACGTCTGGTCGCCCTCGAGGGGTCGTTCAATTTCCGGGACCTCGGGGGCTACGCCACGGGGGACGGCCGGACCGTCCGGTGGGGCCGTCTCTACCGGAGCGACGCCCTCCACGAGCTGACGCCCGCCGACGTGGCCCACCTCCGGGCGTTGGGTCTGCGGACCGTGGTGGACCTGCGGACCGAGCGCGAGCTGGACCGCTCCGGACGGGGGCCGCTCGAGCCCGAGGGGATCGCCTTCCATCACCTGGCGGTGGTGAAGGAGGGCGTGCGGGGCGACGGGACGGCCGAAGGCGCGGCCGGCCGCGAGGCGGTGGGGGCCCCCGCCCCGGTGGGCGACGACCTGGCCGAGCGCTACCTCTGGTACCTGGACGTGGGCGGCGATGCCATCGCCGGTGCACTCACCCTGTTCGGTGGTGCAGAGCACTACCCGCTCGTCTTCCACTGTGCGGCGGGCAAGGACCGGACCGGCGTACTCGCCGCTCTGGTGCTCGGGATCCTCGGCGTCGACCGGGACACCATCGTCGCCGACTACGTCATCACCGCCGAGCGGATCCGACTGATCCTGGATCGCTGGCGTGCCGAGCCGGGGTTCGCCGAGCGGATGGCCAAGGTCCCGCCGTCCCGGTTCAGTGTGGAGGCCGCGACCATGGTCGGTTTCCTCGACGGGCTGCAGACCAGGTACGGCGGGGCCAGGTCCTGGGCGCTGGGCGCTGGCGTGGAGGCGGCCACCCTCGACCGGATGTCGGACCTGCTCGTCGGGCCACCCTCCTGAGCGGCTCCGGGGTCCATGCCGACGCAGGTGGGGGACGACCGCCTGGCAGCACGCGCCCCTAGGATGGGCCCATGACAGGGTCGATCCTCGAATCGCTGGCGTTGGGTATGGTCCTGGTCGCCGGGCTGCTGATGCTCACCGTGGCGACGGGTGGCTTCCTGCTCTGGCGGTACGCCCGGCGCAAGCTGCGGGCCTTCCGCTCCCACGGCGCCGTGGTCGGCGCCGGCGCACTGTGGGACATGGCCGCTTCCAACCGCTGGAACCGTGCCGGTGCCGAGGTGACGGCCGCCGAATTGGCACAGTGGTCCTCGGCCCGCGTGGCCAAGGAGATGTGGCGGTCGGTCGACCGGGCCACCACCGCGGTGCGGGCGGCTGACGACCTGGGTGGGCCGACCGCCGAGCTGCCGTCGCTCTGCCGTCGGCTGCAGGCCGCAGCCGTCGACATCGACAAGGTCCTGCGCGTCGATCCGGCGGCACCCGTGCCCGGACCTGTGGGCGAGCAGGTGCTCGAGGTCATCCGTGCGGCCACCGACGTCCAGCAGGCCGCCGTCACCTCGGCGGGCGAGGCCAGCGCGCAGCGCCTGGCCGACCTGACCCAGGACGCCGGCCACGAACTCACGCTCCTCGATGCGGGCCTCGCCTCGATGCGGTCCACGGGACGCCCCGGCCTCAACCCCTGAGCCTGCGCTCCGGGAGAGCGGGGGCGCCGGCTCCTGTCAGGTCAGAGCTCGGAGGCGACGGCGTCGGCCAGGACGACGAGCCCCTCGTCGAGCAGCTCCGGTGTGATCACCAAGGGCGGCAGGAGCCGGATGACGTTGCCGTAGCTGCCACACGACAGGGTCACCACGCCGGACCGGTGGCACGCGGCGACGATGCGCTTGGCCGCATCCGGGTCCGGCTCCTTGGTGCCGGGGCGCACGAGCTCGATGGCCTGCATGGCCCCACGGCCGCGGATGTCGCCGATGCCGGGGTGGTCCACCTGCATCGTGCTGAAGCGCTCCGTCACGGTGGCAGCGATCGCCCGTGCGGCACCGGCCAGGTCGTGGTCGATCATCGTGCGGATGGAGGCGAGCGCGGCCACACACGACACCGGGTTGCCGCCGTAGGTGCCACCGAGGCCACCGACGTGCACGCCGTCCATCAGTTCGGCCCGACCGGTCACCGCGGCGAGCGGCATGCCGCCGGCCATGGCCTTGGCCGTCGTGATCAGGTCGGGCACCACTCCCTCGTCGTCACAGGCGAACCAGTCGCCCGTGCGGCAGAAGCCGGTCTGGATCTCGTCGGCGATGAACACCACGCCGTTGTCCCGGCACCACGCGGCGATGGCCGGCAGGAACCCCGGAGCGGGAACGATGAAGCCACCCTCGCCCTGGATCGGCTCGATCAGCACGCAGGCCGCATTCTCCACCCCGACCTGGCGCTCCATCTGCTCGATGGCCCGCGCCGCCGCCTCCTCGCCGGTCATGCCCTCGGGATCGCGGTAGGGATAGGACATGGCCACCCGGTAGACCTCGGGGGCGAAGGGGCCGAACCGGTTGCGGTACGGCATGTTCTTGGCTGTCAGCGCCATGGTCAGGTTGGTGCGGCCGTGGTAGGCGTGGTCGAACGCGATGACGCCGTCGCGCCCCGTGGCGTGGCGGGCGATCTTCACGGCGTTCTCCACCGCCTCGGCGCCCGAGTTGAAGAGGGCCGACCGCTTCTCGTGTTCGCCCGGGGTGCGGGCGTTGAGCTCCTCGCAGACGGCCACGTACTGCTCGTAGGGACTGACCATGAAGCAGGTGTGGGTGAACCTGGCGACCTGGTCCCGGACGGCATGGACGACCGCCGGGTCGGCGTGCCCGACGCTGACGACGGCGATCCCGGAGCCGAGGTCGATGAGCGAGTTGCCGTCGACGTCGACGAGGATCGCCCCCTCGGCGCGGTCGATGTAGAGCGGGAAGACCGAGCTGACACCGGGCGCGACGGCAGCCTGGCGACGGGCGTCCAGCTCCTTCGACCTCGGGCCGGGAAGTTCGGTGACGATACGACGTGATTGGTTGATCCGGGGCTGGTTCACGACGGTAAGCGTAGTGGAGCGCCCCTGGACCGCGCAGGGCCGCGGCCGCCCTTCGGGCCGGTCAGGCTCCGAAGTTCCAGCCCTCGCCCGTCTCGAAGTGGTGGACGATGTTCTTGGCCATGAGGATCTTGTGGACCTCGTCCGGACCGTCGGCAATCCGCAGGACCCGCGCCGTCAGGTACATGCCGGCGAGCGGCAGGTCGTTGCTCACCCCGGCGCCGCCCCACACCTGGATGGCGCGGTCGACGACCCGGTGGAAGGCGGCCGGAACGAAGACCTTGATGGCGCTGATGGCCGTCCGCAGGTCGGGTGAGCCCGCCGCCACCTTCTGGGCGGCGTCGATCGTCATGAGGCGTGCGGACTGCACGTCCATGTACGACTCGGCGATGAATCCCTGGACGAACTGCTTGTCCTTCAGCAGGCCCCCGTGGACCTCGCGTGTGAGTGACCGCTCCACCATCAGGTCGAAGGCCCGCCACATCTGGCCGACCGAGTTCATGCAGTGGTAGACCCGGCCCGCCCCGAGCCGGTCCTGGGCCGCCTGGTGCCCCTCGCCGACCCGGCCGAGCGTGTTCTCGACGGGCACCCTGACGTCTTCGTAGCGGATCTCGCAGTGGTCTGACGTGTCGTGCCCGAAGATGCCGATGCCCCGGACGATGCGCACGCCCCGGGTCGCGGTCGGCACGATGATCTGGGTCATCTGGCCCGTTGCGCCGAGCTCGCCCGAGGGGTCGTTCGCCCGGCACATGACGATGAAGAAGTCGGCGTCGATGCCGTTCGAGGTGAACCACTTATGGCCGTTGATGACCCACTCGTCGCCCTCGCGGACCGCCTCGGTGGCGATGGAGCGCGGGTCCGACCCGGCATGGTCGCGCTCGGTCATGGAGAAGCCCGACTGCATCTCGCCCTCGATGAGCGGCAGCAGCCACTTCCGCTTCTGCTCCTCGGTCCCGTACTTCACCAGCACGCTCGCGTTGCCGGAGTTGGGCGCGGCGATGCCGAACAGGGCGCTGGCACCGACCGCGTAGGAGAGGATCTCGTACATGTAGGCGAGCTCGAGGAAGTCGAGCCCCATCCCGCCGTGCTCCTCGGGGAGATGGGGGGCCCACAGGCCGGCCTCGTTCACCTTGGCCTTGATCTCCTCGCGCAGCTCGATGCTGCGGTGGCGGGCGCGCTCGCGCTCGTCCCCGTCGAGTTCACCCGAGCGCTGGGTCCGCCACAGCGCCTCTTCGTTCGGGAGGATCTCGGCGTTGATCAGGGCGGCCGTCCGGAGCCGTACGTCATTGACGGCCGGGTCGAGGCCCGGGATCGGGGTCACGGTGATCGCCACGGGGGACTCCTTCGTGGGGCGTTGGATGGTCGGTCCTCATCATCACTGAGCCGCACGGCCGTGAAACGGGCCGAAAGTCCCGATCCTGGCGAAGTCACCCTTCCCGGGCGCTACTGTGCGCGGCATGCCACCCATCCCATTCACCTACGGTCCGCTGACCCTCGACCGCCCCACCCGCAACGAGGCTGCCGTCCTGGGCGCGCGCAGCTTCTACGACGACCCGTTCTTCATCCATCTGTCAGCCGAGCCGATGCTGCGGGCCCGGGGACTCGCCCTGTACATGCGGAGCCACCTGGCGGCTCTGCGGGACACGGCGGTGGCCACGGGCGCACGTGACCGTGCGGGCAACCTGGTCGGCATCTGTGTGTGGCAGAAGCCGGGGACCTACCCGCTCCCCGTGACCGCCCAGGTGGGCGAGATGGTGGGGGCGCTGCGCGCGCTCATCCCCCGGCCGCCGGCACTGGTGACAGGCTTCCGGTACACGATGGCCGTCGAGAAGGCCCGGCCCCGCGAGGACCACTGGTACCTGTGCCTGCTGGCCGCCGACCCGATGGCCTGGCGACGCGGCATCGGCACCGCCCTGCTGGAGCCGGGTCTCGCCACGGTCGACGGGGACGGGCTGCCCGCCTATCTCGAGACCCAGAAGGAGGCGAACGTCGCCTACTACCGGCGGTTCGGCTTCGAGGAGACGGCCCGGCTCACGCCCAGCCCGGGTGGCCCGGCCCTGTTCACCATGACCCGTCCGGTCCGCTAGGACCTCGACCGAGAGGCGCCGGTCAGCGCGGTGCCGTCCGTCACGGTCCACCTCGAAGGCGGGCCGTGACGGTGCAGCGGGTCACTTGCTCGGTGCCGTGAGGTCGTAGACGGTCACGCCGTCCACGGTCTTGGCGGTGTAGTGGGAGCTCACCCAGGTGGCGATCGCAGACGAGTGCGAGGTGGACGAGTTGCCGCCAGGAGCACCACCACCACCGCTGAAGTAGTAGTGGATCTTGCCCTCGGCGACGTACTGCTCGAACTGGGCCAGGGTGGGCGCCGGGTCAGTGCCGTTGAAGCCGCCGATCGCCATGACCGGGTCGTCGGTCGCAAGCTGGTAGCCGGCCGCCGAGTTCGCCCCGGTGGTGGCGGCGACCCAGGTGTACCCGGACGCGTCGGCCTCGAGCAAGGCGACGAGTTGCTTGCCCGGGGTCGAGGCGTTGAGGAGTCCACCGGCGCCCCCGACCCCGCCACCGCGTGCGAACGCACCGCCGAATCCGCCGGGCCGGGTGAACGTGCCGGTACCGGTGCCGCCGCCGAATCCGGTGGGTGGCGTGCCGCCACCCGGGAAGCCGCCCGTGCCGGTGCCGCCACCCGGGAAGCCGCCCGTGCCGGTGCCGCCGCCGGGGAACCCGCCTCGTGTGCCGCCACCCGGGAAGCCACCGAATCCGCCCCGGCCGCCGCCTCCTCCGGGACCGAATCCGCCGCCCTGGACGGTGGGACCGGCCGACGGGATCGAGCCCGCATGCGGGGTCGAGGCGGTGTCGACGGCGTAGGCGGCCGGGCCGGCGATGATCGCCGCGATGCCCAGGCCGGTGATGCCGGCGGCCAGCACGCCACGTGCCCGGGGGGACACGGCGATCCCGACGATGGCCAGTACGCCGGCGGCGAGGATCGCCCACCGGAGTGCCGGGTACCACTGCGGACTCCAGCCCAGCAGGACGAAGGCCCAGGCGGCGGTGGCACCGATGGCCAGGCAGAGGGCGATCCGCGGGAACAACTCGACCCGGCGCTTCCACAGGAACGTCGCACCCATGCCCACCAGGGCGCCCACGGCCGGCGCCAGGACGATGGTGTAGTACGGGTGGATGATGCCCTGGGCGTAGCTCAGGATGAGACCGGTGAGCAGCAGCCAGCCACCGAACAGCAGGAAGCCGGCTCGGGTCCGGTCGGTGCGCGGCGCCTGACGGGTCATCCAGAGTGCGGCCACGAGGCCGATGAGGGCGCCGGGGACGAGCCACGAGATCTGTCCGCCGAAGGACTTGAGGAACAGCCGGTCCCAACCGGTCGGCCCCCACATCGAGCCGGCCGTCCCTCCTCCGCCGACGCTTCCCGTCTCACTACCGCTCAGGCGACCGATGCCGTTGTAGCCGAAGATGAGATTGAGGATGTTGTTGTTCGTCGAGCCTCCGACATACGGCCGGTCGGCGGCGGGGGTGAGCACGACGGCTGCCACCCACCATCCGGCGGCCACCACCAGTGCGACGCCGCACCAGATGAGTTGGACGATGCGTCGGCCGAGCTTGGGTGGTCCGGCCAGCAGGTACACGAGGGCCAGGACCGGCATGAGGATGAAGGCCTGGAGCATCTTGGTGATGAAGCCGAATCCGATGAGGGTCCCGGCGAGCACGAGCCACTTGGTCCGGCCGGCCTCGACGGCGCGGATCGTCGCATAGGCCGCACCGGTCAGGAGCAGGGTGAGCAGGGCGTCCGGATTGTTGAAGCGGAACATCAGGGTGGCCACCGGCGTGGTGGCCATGACGGCACCGGCCAGGAGCGCCGCCCCGGGCGAGAACCAGCGGCGCACGCACAGGTAGAGGAGCCCGACGGTGGCCACGCCCTCGAGGGCCTGGGGGACCAGGACGCTCCACGAATTGAGCCCGAAGATCCGTGCCGACAGCTCCATCACCCACAACGCGGCGGGCGGCTTGTCCACCGTGATGAAGTTGGACGAGTCGAACGAGCCGAAGAAGAAGGCCTTCCAGCTCTTCGTGCCGGCCTGGACGGCGGCCGAGTAGAAGCTGTTGGCCCACCCGGAGGCGCCGAGTCCCCACACGTAGAGGACGGCGGTGCCGAGGAGCAGGACCAGGAGCGCGGGGCGCACCCAGGCCGGGTCCTCGGGTCGGCCACGTACGAAGCGGTGCCCGACACCGGGACGGGGTGTCTGCGCCCCGGGCTCCTCGTGGGCGGGTGCGTCAGGTGCCGGCGGGAGGTCCGCCGCCGGCACCCGTGCGTAGACGTCCCAGCCCGGACCGTCCACCAGTGCGGTGGGCGCCCCGTTCGGGACGGTGTGGTCGTCGGGTGTCCGGAGGTCGGTCATCGGGTGGTCCTCGTGGGGATGCGGTCGGAGTCGAACGGGGCGGACAGGCGGGCCGGGGTGTCGGGCAAGGAGGCCGGGCGGGCGGGGTCGTCGGCGGCGCCCAGGTGGGTGCCGAAGCGGGGGCGGAAGATCCAGGTGCGCAGGATGGCGAACCGGAAGGCGGCCGCCACCAGGTTGGCGAGCGTGACCGCCATCAGCTCGGGTGCGAGTGCATCGAGGCCCAGGGCGCGGGTCGCGGCCAGCGCCGCGGTGGTGAAGCCGAGGCTCACGCCGAGGAGGGCCGCTCCGACCCCCATCCGGCGCGCCCGGTCGAGGCCGTGGCGTGCGCTGTCGGCCATGCCGCGGTGGGCGGCGGTGTTGCCGAGTCCGCAGGCGACGATGGCGACCGCGTTGGCCGCGTAGCCGCCGATCCAGGGCTCGAGGAGGGCGAAGAGGGCGACGTAGGCGAGTGTGCTGACGATGCCGACCCCTGCGAAGCGGAGCAGCTCGTCGGCGAACACCTCGTCGACGACCCGGTCTGACCCGTCGGTGTCCCGCGCCCGGGTCGGGACAGGCGCACCGGTGGTCGTGGGCGACGTGTGGCCGAGCGAGGCGGGAAGTGACCGGCGGGCGTCTGCGGCCCGCCGACGGGCGGTCGGGCCCGACATGCGGGCCACGCCGCACAGGTCGAGCCAGGCGGTGTGGGCGATGGCCACCCGGGAGTCGAGGTCGTCGACCCAGTCGACCGGGACCTCGTGGATGCGCAGCCCGAGGCGCTGGGCGGTGACGAGGACCTCGGTGTCGAAGAACCACCCCTGGTCCTCGACCAGGGGAAGAACGACCTCGACGGCCTCACGGCGCAGGGCCTTGAAGCCGCACTGGGCGTCGGAGCACGACACGCCGAGCGCTGTCCGCAACAACAGGTTGTAGGAGCGGGAGATGATCTCCCGGCGTGCGCCCCGCACCACGTGGGCACCGGGGGCGAGACGGGTCCCGATGGCCACGTCGCTGTGGCCGGTCAGCAGGGGTGCCACCAGGGGGAGGAGTGCCTCGAGCCCGGTGGCGAGGTCGACGTCCATGTAGGCGACGACGGGGGACCGGCTCGCCGACCAGGCCGCCCGCAGCGCCCGCCCGCGACCCTTCTGGTCGAGGTGGAGGGCCTTGACGCCGGGCAGGCTGGCGGCGAGGCCGGTGGCGATGGTCCAGGTGTCGTCCGTGCTCGCGTTGTCGGCGATGGTCACGACGGTGGTCAGGGGGAAGGACCGGTCGAGGAAGGACCGGAGCGAGGTGATGCTGGCGGCCAGCTGCTGCGCCTCGTTGTGGACGGGCACGACGATCTCCAGCTGGGGCACCGCATCGACGTGGTCGCCGTCGGTCGGGGGGAGGGACGGTTCGCTCATGGGGCCACTCTCCGCCCCAGTGATGCAGCCTGCGTGGGAGCTACCTGAGTGCCACCTGTGAATCAGAGAGCGTTCAGGCAGGGTCCGCAGCCGGTCCGCCGTCCGGGGTGGTGCCACGTTCGGCGCCCTGTCCGGCCAGCGCAGTCGCGGCCGGGGAGCCCCCGGCCGGCAGTGGGGTGGCCGGGGTGGTCGGCGGGACGGCGGGCAGGCGCACGGTGAACGTCGTGCCGCGGTCCTGCGCGCTCGCTGCCGTGACCGTGCCTCCGTGGGCGGCCACGATGGCCGACACGATGGACAGCCCGAGCCCGGCGCCACCGTGGAGGCGCGACCGGCTCGGGTCGGACCGGTAGAACCGCTCGAACGCATGGGCCACCTGGTCGGGGGTCATGCCCGGGCCGTCGTCGGCCACGACGATGACCGCGCCGTCCCCGTCGGGCTCGACCGAGACGTGGGCGGTCGTGCCTGCGGGCGTGTGGGACCGCACGTTGCCCAGGAGGTTGTCGACGACCTGCCGGAGGCTGGTGGCATCCCCGGTCACCTCGATCGGACGGGGCGCCGAGAACGTGACCGGCCAGGCCGGTCCCACGGCCGTCGACGTCTGGACGGCCTGGCCGCAGAGCGCCGTCAGGTCGACGGGGTGGAGCTCCATGGGACGACCCTCGTCGAGTCGCGCCAGGAGCAGGAGGTCGGCGACGAGGTGCTCCATCCTCCCGGTCTCGGACTGGATCCCGACCATCAGACGCTCGAGGTCCCCCTTGTGCTCGGAGGCGCCACGCCCGAACAGCTCGGCATAGGCGCTGATGGCGGCGATCGGGGTGCGCAGCTCGTGCGAGGCATCGCCCACGAACCGGCGCAGCCGTGCGTCGGACTCGCGCAGGCGCTCTTCGGAGGCCACACGGGCCCGGAACGCTCCTTCGATGCGGCCCAGCATGATGTTGAGGGTGCGGGCGAGTCGCCCGACCTCGGTCCTGTCGTCCTCCCCCGGCACCCGCTCGGTCAGGTTGCCCTCGGCGATCGACTCGGCCGCCGTCTCCATGTCCCGGAGCGGCCGCAGGCCGATGCGCACCAGCCAGTACCCGGCGGCGACCGCGATGAGCACGGCACCCGCCGTCACGATGAGCTCGATCTCGCGCAACTGGTTCAGGGTGCTCTCGATGTCGTTCAGCGGTTGGGCCAGTACCAGGATGTCCCCGTTGGCCACCGTCGAGGCCCGCACCCGCAGGGTCGGTCCCCCCAGAGGCATCGAGGCTGCATCGAAGAAGGCGACCTGGGTGCCGTCGGACGCCGTCGTGAATCCCGTGATCGGGCCGGTGATGACCGGCGTGTAGGCCTTGCCGTTGACGTAGACGGGGCAGCTGCTGTCGGGCACGAGGGTGCCCGACGTCGTGCGCAGCTCGACCGCCTGGGTCTGGAACGCATTCGACGCGCCTCCGTCGTGGCCGTCCCCGGCACCCTGGGGAGGTGCGGGAAGGGCCTGGTTGGGTCCACCGAAACAGGGGTAGCCACGCCCCGAGTCGACCGCCTGCTCGTAGTCCGGGTGCACGGCGGTGAGCTGCTGGTCAATCCGCTGGTAGAGGAAGGACTGCAGGGCGGAGTAGGTGACGATGTCGGCGATCGCCAGCGCCACGAGGGCGATGACGCCGATGGCGACGAGCAGACGCGTCCGCAGCGACATCCTCAGGCCTGCACGGACTCGCGCAGGGCGTACCCCACCAGTCGGACGGTGTGGATGACCGGGGGACCGGCCACCTCCAGCTTCTTGCGAAGGTAGCTGACGTACGTCTCCACGACGTTGCCGTCGCCACCGAAGTCGTAGTGCCAGACGTGGTCGAGTATCTGGGACTTCGAGAGCACGTGCTTCGGGTTGAGTAGGAAGAAGCGGAGCAGATTGAACTCGGTTGCGGTCAGCGGGATGACCTGGCCGGCGCGCGTCACCTCGTGGGTGTTCTCGTCCATCTCGATGTCGGCGAACCGCAGGATCCCGGTGTCCTGGTCCTCGGCGCCGACACGGCGCAGGATGGCGTGCACGCGTGCCACGACCTCAGCGAGGGCGAACGGCTTGGTGACGTAGTCGTCACCACCGACGGTGAGCCCGGCCACCTTGTCCTCGACGGCGTCCCGCGCCGTCAGGAAGAGGATGGGCACGCGGATCCCGTCCTGGCGCAGTCTGCGCGTCACCTCGATGCCGTCGAGGTCGGGCAGCATCACATCGAGCACGATGAGGTCGGGCGGGTCCTCCTGGGCCGAGGACAGTGCCGTACGCCCGTTGACCGCCTCGGTCACCTCGAACCCCTCGTAGCGGAGGGAGGTGGCGACGGCGTCGATGATCGACGGCTCGTCGTCCACGACCAGGATGCGTTGGTTGCGGGTTGGCTCCACGGGATCTCCTCCGGACGCCGCAGCGCCCGTTTCCTGCCTCGTCGTACCGGGGTGATGCCGTAGAGCATCGCACCGTGGTCTGGAGCGCTGGTGTGACCCGGCTGTGGGCCAGCTGTGAGCGCCGGACCATCCGATCCGGGGCCATCGGGTCGCCGTCGGCGGAGCTCCGGCATTCACAGCAGACGCTCAGGTGGCGTCAAGGGGGCTCTGCGGGCAGCCATGTGTGATTGACCCGTAGACCGCAGCCCGGCCCACCGGCCGGCCCCACGATTGAAAGGTGCAGCCATGGCCCTCCCGCCCGATCAGCGCCACGCGAACGACGCCGTCCGCTCACGGGACGCCGCCCTCGTCCGCATTCGTCGCGCGACGGTGGCGATGGGACTGACCGCCACGGTGGCAGCGGCCGGTATCGGCGTCGCCGTGGCCGGAGCGTCCACCCACCACACATCGACGACCACGACCACCGGAACCACCGGCTCGACCACGACGTCGACCAACTCGACCACGACGGCGTCCTCGCCGTCCGGCTCGGCCTCGACAGGGTCGACCGCGGCCGCCACTTCGACGCCGACGACCACCCCGGCCGCCTCGACCACCTCGGGGCAGTCATGAGCGCCCCGACGAGGTTGCGGGCCCAGCCGGCCGTGCGGTCGATGCAGGCCATCGGCACCACGGCCACGGTCGTGGTCGACGACGCTGCCGCAGCCGACGAGGCACTCGGGCTCCTGGCCGACGACCTCCGGGCCCTCGACGAGGCGTGCAGCCGGTTCCGGCCCGACTCGGAGCTCCGGCGGGTCGCGGGACGGTGCGGCCGGCCCACCCGGGTGAGCCCTCTTCTGTTCGACGCACTCGAGACGGCCTGCTCGGTGGCTGCCGCCACCGCCGGCATCGTCGACCCGACCATCGGCTCCGCACTCGTCGACCTCGGCTACGACCGGGACTTCGCCGGGCTCGCCGATCGAGTCGACCCTGACGGTGCCGGACTCCCGGCGCCCCGGCCGGCGCCCGGATGGTGGCGCATCGGTCTCGACCGGGCCGAACGGACCGTGTCGGTGCCCGACGGGGTGCACGTCGATCTCGGCTCGACCGGCAAGGCCTTCGGCGCCGACCGCTCCGCCGGCCGCATCGCCCAGACGCTCGGCTGTGGCGTGCTCGTGAACCTCGGCGGCGACGTCGCCGTGGCGGGGCCCGCACCGGCCGGCGGCTGGGGGGTCGGCATCGCCGCACGCTGCACGGCGGCACCCGCGGACGCCGACGAGGTGGTGGCCCTGTGGTCCGGTGGACTCGCCACGTCGGGTACCACGGCCCGGACCTGGTCGCGGGGTGGGCGCACCCTCCACCACATCGTCGACCCGTGGACCGGTGAGGTGGCGCCGGCCACCTGGGCGCTCGTGTCGGTCGCCGCCGCCACTTGCGTCGAGGCCAACGGATGGACCACCGCGTCGGTGGTGTGGGGCGAGGACGCCCCCGGCAACCTGGCCGGACACGGCGTGGCGGCCCGTCTGGTGCGGCCTGACGGCCGAATCCTGCTAGTCGGCGACTGGCCCGGCGTGGCGCCGGGTGTCGCCGGCACGACCGGGACGGAGGCCGCCTGATGTCCGCCGTCGTCACCACGTCGACCTCCGAGGCCGTCTGGTACATGATCCGGGCGACCGGGATCATGGCCCTCATCCTCCTCACGCTGACCACGGTGCTGGGCCTCCTGTCCGCCGCCCGGGTCCGTACTCGGCGGTGGCCCGCCTTCGCCCAGGTGGACCTGCACAAGCGGGCCACCCTGTTGGCTCTCGTGTTCCTCGCCCTCCACGTGGCGGGCGCCGTGCTCGACAGCTACGTCCACGTGGGCCTGCTGTCGGTCATCGTGCCCTTCACGTCCGCGTACCAGCCCTTCTGGACGGGCCTCGGCGCCGTGGCGGTCGACCTGCTGGCCGCGGTGGCGATCTCGAGCGCACTGCGCCAGCGGATCGCACCCGACCTGTGGCGGCGCCTCCACTGGCTGGCCTACGGCTGCTGGCCCTTCGCCATGGCCCACGCACTGGGCACCGGGACCGACGCCGGACAGCTGTGGATGGACGCCATCGCCGCGGTCTGCGTCGTCGCCGTGCTCTGTGCGCTGACCTGGCGCATCGGCTACCACCGGACGACTGCGGCCGAGTCCGATCGGCTGGGCGCCTCGACCCGTGCCGTCCCGGTCCGGCACCGTCCGGCCGTCGCCGGCCCGGGACGGCACGCCGGGCACCCGTCACCCCAGGCGCGGCACCATCCACCGACAGGGCGCACCGACGCCTCGACTCCCCGCACGTCCACCCAGCTCCTCGAAAGGGACCCCCGATGACCACCTCCACCCTTCCTCGCGTCGAGCGTCTGCTCCACAGCGGTCCCGGCGGCCCGACCGATCCGGGCCTGGCCGGCCACGTGGCACTGCACGGCTCACTTGCGGTCCCGGCCCGTCACGACCCGGCCTGGTCCGAGGCGCTCCTCGCCGAGGTGGCCGCCGCCGGTCTCACCGGCCGTGGTGGTGGTGGGTTCCCGGCCGCCGCCAAGTGGGAGGCGCTCCGCCGTGGCGGCCGCAGGCCTGTCGTGGTCGTCAACGCCATGGAGGGTGAGCCGGCCAGCGCCAAGGACCGCGCGCTCCTCGCCTGGTCACCCCATCTCGTGCTGGACGGGGCCGAGCTGGTCGCCGCCCTGTCCGGTGCCCGCTCCGTGGTGGTGTGCGTGGCTGACGACCGTGACGCATCGGCACGGGCCGTGCGCATGGCGGCGGCCGAGCGGTCCGCCGCAGGCACGGTCCGCGAGGTGACGGTCCAGCAACCGCCGGCCCGCTACGTGACCGGCGAGGAATCGGCACTGGTCAACTGGCTCTCCTCGGGTGACGCCCGTCCGGTCCTCCGTGTCGACAAGTCCGTCCCCCTCCGCCTCGGCCGGCGCCCGGTGCTGGTGCACAACGCCGAGACCTTCGCCCAGGTGGCACTCATCGCCCGTCACGGGGCGACGTGGTTCCGGGGCGCCGGGACCGGGGACGCCCCGGGGTCGACCCTGGTCACTGTGTCCGGTGCCGTGTGCACCCCCGGTGTCGTCGAGGTCGGACTCGGCACGCCCGTGGACGAGGTGGTCCGCCGCTGCGGTCCGACCGGCCCCGTCTCGGGGTATCTCGTCGGTGGCTACGGCGGCGCGTGGCTGGCACCCGAGCAGGCGTCGACCCCCCTCGCCCCGGCACCCCTTGCTCGGGCGGGGGCCACCCTCGGGGTCGGCATCATCGTCGCGCTGCCGGCCGACTCCTGCGGGATCGCCGAGACGGCGCGCATCACCCGGTGGATGGCCGGGGAGAGTGCCGGCCAGTGCGGTCCCTGCGTGTACGGGCTCCCGGCGATCGCCGACGACCTCGAGCTCCTGGCCGGCGGCCGCGCCGACCCCGGGGCCGTCGGCCGGATCGACGAACGGGCCCGCTCGATCGTCGCACGTGGGGCATGCCGCCACCCGGACGGCGTGGCGCGCATGGTGCGCAGCGCACTGGCGGTATTCGCATCGGACGCCGCGGCCCACGCGGCCGGTCGACCGTGCGCCGGACGGCACGCGCCGAGCGTGCTGGCGTTCCCGACGTCACCCGCACTGGTGGGGGAGGCGTCATGAGCACGCGGGTCGCCGTGGCGTTGCGGGTCCGGGTGGACCCGGTGGCGTGCGAGGCCTACGGCTACTGCGCCGAGCTGCTGCCCGAGCGGGTCACCCTCGACGAGTGGGGGTATCCCGTCGTCGACGGCACGGCGGTCGGCGCCGACCTGGTGGAGCTCGCCACCAGGTCGGCCGCCGAGTGCCCGCGACGGGCGTTCCTGGTCGAGGAGGCCGGTCGCACGCGTTGAGCGGGTGCGGCCCTCAGTGGCAGACGGTCCCGGCCGGTGGGAGCCCCCCGCCGGACAGATAGCGGGTGACCGCGGTGCTGACGCACGTGTCGGAGGCGCCGCTGAGCAGCCACGTGTGTCCCCAGCCCACCCAGGTGAGCTGGCTGGCGTGCGGGAACAGCGCGGCCAGGTGGCGGCCACCGACGAGCGGCGTGTTGGGGTCGCCGGTGTTGCCGATGACCAGCACCGGCGGCGCGGCGGACGGATGGGTGTCCGACACGGGCTGACGACTGTCCGGCCACGTCACGCACCCACCGAGGTTGTACGTGACGGCGTAGCCGCCGATGAGCGGGTACCGGGCGGCCAACGACCGGGCGAGGGTGCCGGCGGCCCGGGGCCCGGTGTGGTCCACGGTGTCGTTGCAGGTGATGGCCCACTGGGCGTCGACCAACGGCGCCCCGTCGATGTCGACGACGAACTCGCGTGCCAGGGTGCGCAGCTCGGAACCGTCGCCGTCGGATGCGGCCACCAGTGCCGCCTCGTAGGCCGGGGTGAACTGGGTGACGCTGAGGGCGAGGAGTGTGGCGGTGTCGAGGTCGCCGACCGTGACCGGCACGTCGTCGCCGTCACCCGGGGCGGGTAGCGGGTGGGACGTCATCGATGCGGACAGCTTGGTGAAGAACGCGGTGGGATCGGCGCCCAGCGGGCAGCCCGGGGTCGCCTGGCAGGTCGCCAGGAGGTGGTCGAGCGAGCGCTCGGCGGCCGGGGCCTGCTCGGTGGCCTGGGTGGCCAGGGTGGCGTCCATGTCGACGGCACCGTCGAGGACCATCGCCCGCACGTGGTGAGGGAACAGATCGGCGTAGACCGTGCCGAGCACCGTCCCGTAGGAGAGCCCATAGAAGCTGATGGTCGACACCCCTAGGGCCTGGCGGATGCGGTCCATGTCACGGGCCGTGTCGGTGGAGTCGACCGCCGCCGTCAGGGCCGGATGGGTGGCGGCACAGACGCGGGCCAGTCCGGCGAAGACCGGTGTGCCCGGGAGCGGGAGCCCGGGAGCGGCGGGCACGGGGACGACCGCTGTCACCGTCGACGGGTCGGTGCCGCACTGCAGGGCGTCGCTCGCCCCGGTGCCCCGTGGGTCGAAGGTGACCACGTCGCTGTCGGCGCGAACGGCCGCCGGCAGGAGCGGCAACTCGATCGGCAGGATCTGCAGGCCGCTCTCGCCCGGGCCGCCGGGGTTCAACACCAGGGTCCCGTCGGTAGTGCTCCCGCTCGTGGCCGGCGCTCGTGCCACGGCGATGGAGAGCGTCCCGGCGGTCGGGTGGCGGTAGTCGAGCGGTACGGTGACCGTGCCGCACTGCAGCTCCGGTTGGGTCGGGCACGTCGTCCACGCGATCGGCGCGGGTGGTGCGACGGAGGGCAGCGTCGTGGCCGCTGTCGACGTGGGCGAGGTCGAGGTGGCCGTGGTCGACGTCGATGCCGACGAGCAGGCGGTCGTCGCCACTACCAGCACCCCCACGAGGACGCCGCCGACCGCACGGGCCCTCGGGCGGCGGGGAGTCGGGATGCGACGGAAGGCGGGCATGGGCGCCGAACGTACCAGCGTGGCGGGACCCGGGCTCGGGCCAGCGCGGGCCCCTGGTGAGCAGGACCGCGCTACACCGCCTAGAGTAGGTGGTACATAGGCCCTATCACGCGGGTCCATGTAGGTAGGGCTTCGAAGTGGATCCCCGCGTTTTCGTGCGTGAATTTCAAGGAGACTCAGTTATGGGTGTAGGTGCAGTTAAGTGGTTCAACGCCGAAAAGGGCTTCGGATTCATTACGCCTGACGGCGGCGGGGATGACCTCTTCGTTCACCAGTCCGAGATCCAGATGGAGGGCTTCCGCGACCTCGCGGAGGGCCAGCGTGTGGAGTTCGAGACCAAGCAGGGCCAGAAGGGCCTCCAGGCGAGCCAGGTCCGCAAGATCTGATTCCCACTCTGTCGGGCTCCGGTCCGGCACCGTCCCGGTCCGCCGGGTCGTGCCGGGCCGTTGCCCCCAGAGGGTCTGACCACCGGGGGCCTTCGGCCCCCGGTGTGGCAATTCGGGGGGGCGGGTGCCGCCTCGACGAGTTGGTAGAGCTCGACCGTGTTACCGGCCGGGTCGGCCAGGAACGTCTGACGTCCCGGGCCCACGGGCGAGAGGTCGGCGAATCTGCAGATGGCGGTCGACGCAGGCTTCGGTCGGAACCCCGGGGCGATGGACTCTGCCGCCGTGGCATGGGGCCGGATGCCGCTCCAGCTGCCGCCGTTGTGGGCGGCCCGCCAGGCCAGGCCGACCGCCCGGTGACGGGACCGGGCCCCGGCCGTGTGACCGGGGCCCGGAACGGTGCGTGCGTCCTACTGCTGTGAGGGGCAGGGGAAGCGGTGCGTGACTACCAGCTCGAGCAGCCGCCCTGGTCGGGCGGGCTCGCCTGGATGCGTTCGGCGACCATGATCTGCTCGTCGGGTGTCGCCTCGGCGGCCTCCGGCGCGTACTGCTCGCCGCCGTAGATCGCCCAGTTGGACCGGGTGATGCCGAGGCCGCCGCTGAAGCGCGACCCGTCGGACTGCCAGTTGCCACCTTCCTCGCACATGGCGACCCGGTCCCAGGCGGCGCGCTGGTACGGCGTCACCGTGTCGACCGGGCCCGGCGCCGGCGCGGGCGGAGGCGGAGGCGGGATCACCGGGGCGACCTCCTTGTGCCCGGCCGGACGGCCCGACAGGAGGGTGTCGGCCAGGCGCAGTTCTGGCACGGTCGTGGAGGTGGTGGACGTGGTGGGGCTGGCGTCCGGCTTCACGAACGACGTGAGACGGTCGGCCTTGTGGGCCGGGGTACGGGTCACCGACAGATGAGGTGACCGGATGGCTGCCCGAGCAGGCTGCGCAGTGGCGGCCTGGGACAGGAATGTGACGATGATGACGGCGACCGAAACGGCCGCCACGAGTGCAATGCGGGTCCGCATGGCACCTCCCTTCGTAGGGCGCACGGGGCGCCTTCCTCTGATTGGTGTTGGCGGGCAACGGCCATCGCATGCGGTCCCCGGACGACGAGCGGGCAGGCTCAGTTCGTCCTGGCGTGATGCCTCAGGGTGTGCGGCCGGTGTTGTTATGCCCAGGATTGCGTCGTGGGGACATCACTCGTTTCTCTAAGGATCGCCAGGACCTTTGTCTTCATGCGCCACCCTGCCTGAGGGGTGTGACGAAGAAGGATCGAATGCTGTGTCGATCCCTCCGATGGTGCCGGTCCCAGATGTGATCCGTCGTGTGGACCGGGTGGTCATCAGATACTGCTACCACTTCGGCAGGGGTGCGTTGTGACGAGTATAGCGAGCCGGCGGGGGGCTGTGGTCAGATCGGCTGCCAGACCTCTGAACTGGACCGATGCGATGGCGAGTCGGTCGATTCCGTTCGGGGGTACCGCAAAATGCCCCCACCTGGGACCGTGTCATTTGTGTGGAATTCGCCCAACTCGATCCCGGAGAATCCGCCCGGATGATTAGACCCTTATCCACAGGAAGTGGAAACTGCAATTGGCGAGCCCTGGAAGGTGATGCAAGATATCAGAAGAACCGATACCTGCAGGTGGACAAGGGCGTTTGCAGTGCCCTGAACCTCATCAGGTTTGGGGAGATCGGAGTATCATGATTGGCCGTCACCACGGAGGGTGGGCACGAGAGGGCCGAGCGTGCGCACGCGCAGGCACCCGGTCCACACCCCGGCGCCGTAGGCGACGTCATCCGCCACCGACGCGGCGATCCAGCGGGGAAGGTCCAGGTCCGGGCGTTGCCTCACCCAGTCGACCACCGGGGGCGCCAGTACGAGGAGCGCGGCCGCTCGCCGTCCGCGTCGCCCACCGGCGGCGAGGGCGAGCAGACCCGGCCACGCCACCATCGTCGACGCCCGGCCGAGGCCCATGACCGTCCATCCGGCGCCCGCGGCGGACCACCGCCACGCCCGACCGGCCGGGATCCCGAGCGGCCGGACCGTCCGGGCGAGCGGGACGGCGGAGGCGGCGACGACCCCGGCAGCCAGGACGGGCCGGCCGGCCAGCAGGGCGAGCGCGGCGATGAGGGGCCGGGGGCGGAGCTCGACGGGAGCCAGACGGCCCGGGTGGCGCCTGGCCAGGGGGGCGGCCGACGTGCCGTAGGCGAAACGGCGGGCGAGCAGGTCCCGCCAGCGGTCCGGTTCCTGATGGGACACGGTCACCGAGGGGACGTAGCGGACGCGCCAACCGGCGTCGACCAGTCGCCAGACCAGGTCGACGTCCTCGCCCATGCGCATTCCGGGAGCGAACCCGTCGACCTGGTCGAGGGCGGACCGGCGCACGACCAGGGCGGCGGTGGGGACGTAGCGGACGGCCCGGTCCGGCCCGACATACCCCTCGTCGGGTCCGAGGTCCAGGGGGGAGTGCGCGTCACGGAACCGGTCGAGCGCACGGCTGCCGGACGAGGGGACCGGGAGCGGACGTACCCGGGGTGCGACCGCACCGTAGTCGGGGTCGGCGAACAGCCAGGTGAGGCCGTCGAGCCATCCGTCGGGCACGGTGCAGTCGCTGTCGACGAAGGCGACCAGCTCGGTGCGCACCAGTGGGCGCGCCGTGGATCGGGCATCGCCAGGGCCGCCGTTCACCTCGCGGCGGACCAGGTGGGCACCGTGCGCCCGGCAGACGTCGGCCACGGCGCCCGGGTCGGCCGAGGCGTCGTCCACCACGACGACCGGTTGATCATGGCCGAGGGAGGCGAGGCAGCGGGCGAGCGCTCCGGCCCGGTCCCGAACGGGCACCACCACGGTCACCGACGGGCGTGGGGGGGAGCGGGTGGCACCCGACGGGCTGTCAGCGCGGGGCGGCCGAGGGTGGGCCATGCCTGCCGCCACCAGCCGACCGGCCAGCTCACGTGTGGCACTGTCAGGTCCGCTCCCTGCCACGAGGTCGTCCAGCGCCGCGGCGCCGACGGCGGTCAGCGTGATGATCCGACCGGGTCGACCTCCGGCCAGCACGGTTCCCTCCCGGAACCGGAGGAGCGACCGGTCGAGTGCCAGACCGAACCCCTCGGGCAGCGGTGCGTTCACCCCGGGGTCACAGGGCCAGCCCACCGTCCACCGGCAAAACAGCGCCCGTGACGGCGCCGCGATCGGCATCGGCGAGCCACACGAGCGCGTCGGCCACCTCGACAGGGGCGAGGAGCCGTCCGACGGGCTGCTGGTCGGCGAACGCGGCGGTACCTGCGAGGTCGTAGAGGCGGGCACTCTCGGCCAGCATCGCCGTGTCGGTCGACCCGGGGCAGACGGCGTTGGCCGTGACGCCGGTTCCGGCGAGCTCGACCGCCAGGCCCCGCACGAGTCCGGCCACTCCGGCCTTGGCCGCACCGTAGGCAGCGAGCTTGGGGAGGCCGGTGATGGCGGCAGCAGAGGCCACGGCCAGGTAGCGCCCCTGGCGTGGCGCCGGACGACGGAGGAGGGCCGGAACCCCGACCCGGGCGGCGACGATCGGACCGAGCAGGTCGACGTCGAGCACGGCCGCAAGCTGATCGGCCGGCATCTCCCACAGGGGGACGCCCCCGGCGATGACTCCGGCCACGGCCACGATGGCGTCGAGGCCGCCGAAGCGGGCCTCGGCGTCGGCCACGGCGGCACCGAGGCCGGACTCGTCGGTGGTGTCGGCCACGTGGGCCACCACGCCGCCCGGCGCGTCGCCGCGCAGGCGCCCGGCGTGGTGGACGACCTCGTCGAGCTCGGCCCGGGTGCCGAGCGGGTAGGGGATCCGGCGGTCGTCGGCGCACCTGTCGACCGCCACCACCGACCAGCCGGCACCGGCCAGGCCCAGCACGGTCGCGGCGCCGATGCCCCGCGCCGCCCCTGTCACCAGGGCGACCCGTCCGGTCCCCCGGGGTGCGTCGGTCGGCTGCGTCGTCATGGTGTGACCTCCTGTGCGGCAGGTCGCCGACGCAGGTCGGCGACCACGGTGGCCAGGTCGGCAGCCGCCGCCCGGATCAGTCGGTGTCCCTCGTCGGCCGTGGCGCCGGTCGGATCGCCCAGTACCCCGCTGGCGCTCACGGACCGCACCCCGCCGGTACGCAGCAGGGGGAGCAGCTCGTCGGCGGGACGCAGGTCTCCCGCCACCATGCGGTCGGTCCGGACCGTGTCCGGGGCGATGGCGAGCATGAGGGAGGTCTCGGTGCGACCGGCGTGCAGGTCGCCCTCCCAACGCGGCCACCAGCCGGTGACCGGGTGACCCTCGTCGGCCAGGCGCGCCAGTGCCCGGGCGAGGGGGACGGCGTTGCCGCCGTGGGTGCAGGCCAGTACGACGTGGGCGAAGGTGACCGACGCGGAGCGGCCCAGTTCGACGAGGAGCGACTCGGTCGCTTCCCGGCCGAGGGAGAGTGTGCCGGCAAAGCCGTCGTGCTCGCCACTGGACCCGTAGGCCACCGGCGGGGCGACCACGACGGACGGGTCGAGTGCGGCCGCGGCCTCCGCCACTGCGACCGCGATGTCGGTGTCGGTCGTGACCGGCAGGTGGGGCCCGTGCTGCTCGGTCGCCCCCACGGGCACGACGAGGACGGCGCCCGCGTCGGCCAGGTCGGCGAGTGACGGCCAACAGCTCCCGTCCAGCCGGGTCATGCGGTCGGATCCCCGGTGGACGGTGCGACGCCCCCGCCGGGCACGGCGTCGAGGTAGCCGTGGCGCACGAGGAAGTCGAGGAGCACGTCGGCGGCCTCGGCGGCACTCTCCGGCTGGACGACCGTCGGTGGGTCGTGGGCCACGAGCGCGCCGGTCAGCGCCAGGAGGCGGAGCCGCGGGTCGTCCCCTTCCGGCGGCGGGAGCACACGGGTGCGGGGGGAGTAGGGCCGGGTGGGCCCGAGGTGGACGGATCCCGGGTCACCGGTCGGGCTACCTGCCGCCTCCACCTCGAGCGAGCGGTCCACCGGGGTCGGGACGCCGTCGACGGCCAGCGCACCGGCCAAGGACGCCCGACGCAGGCGCACCCCGGCGCCTTCCACGGAGCACACGGCGGGGAGGGGAACGCGCAGCTGCTCGCGCCAGCCGGCGTCGAGGCGCCGTTCCACCAGCAGTGCACCGGGACCGTTCGGCTGGAGGGCCACGAGGCCCAGCGCCTGTGCGGCACCGAGCTCGTGGGCGAGGTAGGCCGGCAGCGCGCCGGTGCCGCGGTCCACCGAGCGGTCGCCGCAGAGCACGAGGTCGGGTGGGCCGAAGGGACGCACGGCGGCCAGGAGGGTGCGGGCCAGGGCGCGCTCGTCGTCCGCCAGCTCGGTGACGTAGCGGTGGGCGTCGGCCTCGTCCGCCGCCGGGACCCGGACGACCGCCACGCCGAGGGCCGCCACCTCGCGCAGGACCGGCTCGACCGACCTGGGTCCCACGCACACCCCCACCACCCGACCGCCCCAGGCGGCGGACACCCGGAGGGCGTGCTCGAGGGCCGCGGCATCGGCGGGAGGGAGCCCGACGCCCCACCGGTCCCGCGTGACGCTCCCGTCGAGGGGGTCGACGGCAGGGCGGAGGTCGCCGATGCGGAGGCACGCCACCACCAGCGGTCCGTCGCCGGCCTGCGGGGCGGGGACGTGGCTGCCCGGGAGCACGTCGGGGCCGGTCATCCGTGGTGGAAGACGACGCCGTGGCCGCCGTCGGGATAGGTCCAGGTGAGGGCACCTTCGGAGTTGCAGACCATGTAGCAGGTACCGCACTCGAAGCACTCCTCGTAGTTGAAGAGGATGCCGCCGTCGGCGGTGGGCGCGAAGAGGTTGGCCGGGCACGCGGTGACGCAGGCCTTCGTGGTGCACGACCGGCACACGTCGGCGTCCACCGCGATGTGGGCCCGGGCGCCGACCCGGAAGTCGACGGTGGCCATCCGCTCCTCGAAGGAGATGCCGTCCCAACGGCGCCTGGCGGGCGGGGGAGCGCTCATCCGAAGATCCTCAGGCCGCGCACGGTGTCCGTCGCCAGCTGGCGGAGGCTGACCCCGTACCGTGCCGCGGCCGCCCGGGTCAGCTTGAGTCCGCCCGCCTTGGGGGTCGGGTTGGTCACGGTGAACATCCCCTCCGCAAGGTCGCACAACAGGCCGGGATAGCGCTGCTGGACCCGGTCGGACAGCACGAGCGACGGCGCCTTGCGGAGCCGCTTGTGGTCGGCCAGCACGAATTGGGACTCGAGGTCGGTGCGGTAGGAGGCAAGCCCCCGGGCCGAGCAGTCGCCGGCGGCCAGCGCCCGGTCGGCGGCCCGACCCGCGGCGTAGCCGGAGCCGATGGCGAAGTTCACGCCTTCGAGCCACAGACCTGCGGCCAGGGTCATGGCCCCGGCATCGCCGGCGACGAGCATGCCGTCGGAGGCGAGTGCCGGCATGGTGTCGTACCCGCCCTCCGGGATGAGGTGCGCCGCGTACTCGCGCAGGCTGGACCCCCGCAGGAGCGGGGCGATGGTCGGGTGGGCCTTGAGGTCGGCCACGAGTTCCTCGGGTCGCACCCCCGACGCCGCCAGCTGGGGGAGGGACACCACGACCCCGATACTCACGGTGTCGGCGTTCGTGTAGAGGAAGCCGCCCCCCGGGATCTCGCGGGTGCAGCCCAGGATCTCCATGTCGACACCCTCGTGGTCCTGGACGCCGAACCGCTCGTTGATGGCGCCGTGCGGGAGGTCGAGTACCTCCTTGACCCCGAGGGTGTGATGGGACGCCTCCGCCCGCGGCAGGAGGCCGGCCTCCTTGGCCAGGAACGAATTGACGCCGTCGCAGGCGATGACCACCGGTGCGTGCAGCTCGGCCCCGTCGCGGTCGGTGCGGACGCCCACCACGCGGCCGGCCCCGTCGCGCACGAGGCCGGTGGCCACCGTCGACGCCACCAGACGCGCCCCGGCCCCGGTGGCCTTGCCGGCCAGCCATGCGTCGAAGTGGCTCCGCAGCGTGGTCATGCCGTTGTAGGGAGCCGACCCCCAGGCATCGGTGCGGAAGTCCACCGACAGGGACTGGGTGCCGGTCATCATCATCGTGGAGCGCCGTACCACCCAGCGCTCGACGGGCACCTCCTCCCACCAGTTCGGCACGATGTCGTCGAGCACCCGGCCGTAGACGACACCGCCGTAGACGTTCTTGGCACCCGGGAAGGGCCCACGTTCCACCAGCACCACCGAGCGACCGGCCCGGGCCAGGGCGAGCGCGGCCGCGGCACCTGCGGGTCCCGCCCCGACCACCACGGCGTCGAACGTCAGCACCTCAGGCACGGGCCACCTCCGGGCCGCCGGTGTCGTCGACGCCCAGCCGTCGGGCCAGCTCGACCAGCAGCGCATGGGCGTCGGTCACCAGCCCCAGGTCGGCCATGGCCGTCATGGGGCACGACGGATCGGTGTTGACACTCACCACGTGCCGGGGGGCACCGAGCCCGCCGGTGTGCTGTGCGGCGCCCGACACGCCGAGCGCCACGTAGAGGTCCGGATCGACGGTCACCCCGGTGGTGCCGATCTGGCGCTCGTAGCCCGTCCAGCCGGCGTCGGTGGCCACCCGGGTGGCCCCGGCCGATCCGCCGAGCGCGGCGGCGACTCCGACGAGCAGGTCGAACACCCCCGTCGCCCGGTGGTCGTCCAGCCCCGCGACCAGGCCGGCCCCTCCGGCGACCACCCGGCTGGCGTCCGCCAGGTCCATCGTCTGGAGGTCCGGCTCGAGCAGGGCGACCAGTTCGGGCTCGGCCGGGTCGTCGAGTGGTCCTCCGAGGTCGAGTGCCTCGTAGGAGGCGTCGGGCGAGCCAAGGGCGTCGGCCGATGCTCCGGTGTGGCCGGCGGGCCGGCCGCCGACGGCCAGGGTGACCACGGCCGGGCCCCGCACGTCCACGGGCACCAGCATGCGGTCGTCCACCCGGCTGACCTGGGCGCAGACACCCGGCGGGTCACCGTGCACGACCCGGGCCGCGATGGCACGGGCCAGGAGGGGCCGACCGGTGGCCGCGGCCAGTCGGGGCGCGAGGTCCCGGCCGTCGGGCGAGGCCGGCAGGACGACCAGGGTGTCGCGGGCGACGACCACCGCAAGTGCGGCGGCCAGTGCGGCAGGACGGAAGCCGGTGTCGGCCCAGCGGGCGTGGGTCACCCCGGTCAGGGCCAGGGCCGCGTCCTCGGCGCCGCTGCCGACCACGACCACCCGGCCCCCGGCCTCGGCGACCGCTTCGACGGCGCCGACGGGCAGCCTGCCGTCGCGGGCCACGACCACGGCCACGGCCATCGGATCGGTCGCGTCGGGGACCCGTGCGGAGCTCACAGCGCCACCGCCACACGGTTGCCCTCGATGACTGCGGCGTGGGCCCGCCGGGGGGCCAGGCAGTCGCCGATGCGGTGGACCTCGAACGGGGCGCCGTCGAGGGCCCGCCAGAGGTCGTCCTCCGGCTGCTGGTGCACGGCGCACACCACCCAGTCGCACCGGCGCACCTGGTCGGTGCCTGTCGGGTGGTGCTGCAGCTGCAGGGCCACGGGCGGTCCGGCGTCCCCGGGTCGGGACACCCCCATGGGGACGAGGTCGACACCCTGGGCGATGCCGAGGGCGTGCGCCTTCACGTTCCATGTCTCCAGGTCGAGGGTGATGCCCAGATCCTGCCCGACGACCATCCCGTTGGTCACGATCTCCACCCGGCAGCCCCGGTCCGCCAGCAGCTCGGCCGTCGAGGTGGCCTGGTGGAAGCCGAGCTCGTCGACGACCACGACACGGCCCTCGGGGTGGACCCGACCCTCCAGCACGTCGCGCACGTCGACCACCCGTTCGTCGTCGCCCGCCCACCACGGGCGCGCCGGACGGGCACCCGTGGCCAGGATCACGGCATCGGGTGCCTCGGCCCGGACGGTGTCGGCGGTGGCGTCGACGCCGATGCGGATGTCGACCCCCTCGCGCCGGGCGGCCACGATCAGGTTGCGGGCGATGTCGAAGAACTCGGCCCGGCTGGGCACGGTGGCAGCTACGTGGGCCTGGCCACCGAGCCGTTCGTGCCGCTCGAAGAGGACCACCCGGTGACCCCGCTCGGCTGCGGTCACCGCGGCCTGGAGCCCCCCGGGGCCACCGCCCACCACGACCACCTTCCGCCGCCGTCGGGGGTGGGCGACGATGGCGGACTCGCGTCCGGTGCGCGGGTTCTCGATGCAGCCCAGCCAGCGGTTGAGCCCCATGCGGCCGACGCACTCCTGGTTGCACGACAGGCAGGTGCGGATGTCGGTGGCGTGGCCGGAGCGGGCCTTGCCGGCGAAGTCGGCATCGGCGATCTGCCCCCGGACGACGCCCACCAGATCGCACACGCCGTCGGCCAGGGCGCGATCGGCCTGCAGCGGGTCCTTGAACCGGCCGACACCCACCACCGGCAGGTCGACCGCGGCCCGGATGGCGCTCGGGATGAACAGGGCGTAGCCGGGCGGGACCTGCATGCTGGCCTCGATCATGTAGAGGGTGGCCGTCGCCACGCCGATCGACGTGTTGATGTAGTCGACCTGGCCGGTGGCCTCCACCATGCGGGCCACGGCCACCGCGTCGTCGATGCCCGTGCCTCCCTCGATCAGCTCGTCGCCGCAGATGCGCACGCCCAGGGCCCGGTCGGTTCCGATGGTGGAACGGACGGCGTCGACGATCTCGAGGAGCAGGCGGGCCCGGTTGGCCAGCGACCCGCCGTAGCCGTCGGTGCGGCGGTTCGTCGCCGGGGACAGGAACCCCCGCACGATGGACGAGTGGGAGCACTGGAGTTCGATGCCGTCGAACCCGCCAGCGGTGCAGTGGGCGGCAACGGTGGCGTAGCCGTCGACGATCTCGGCGATCTCGTGGACCTCCACCGCCTTGGGGACCTCGCGGAAGAGCGGGTCGGGCACCGGGCTCGGCGCCCACACCGGCAGGCGCGAGTACATCGACGAGGCCTGGCCGCCGTTGTGGTTGATCTGGGCCAGGATCGGGGTGCCGTGGGCGTGGACGGCATCGGTGATCCGGCGGTAGCCGTCGACCACTTCGGGGTGGAACCCGTGGATGAGCTTCTCGTAGGGCCAGTCCGTGGGGTGGGTGGAGTGCTCCTCGGTGATGATGAGGCCCGCGCCGCCGGCCGCCCGCGCCGCGTAGTAGGCGGCGTGCTGCTCGGTCGGCAGCCCGTCCGTGGCGTAGTTGGTGAGGTGCGCCGAGAAGACGATGCGATTTGCCACCGTCACCGGGCCGAGGCGCAGCGGGGTGAACAGGTGCCGGTAGCGGCCGCCGGAGCTCATGGCGCGCCCACCGGGCGTCCGGGGCTCATCGGGCCGACGCCCCGGCGTCGACGGTCATGGTGAGGCCGGTCACGTAGCGGGACTCGTCCGATGCCAGGAACAGCACGGCGTTCGAGATGTCGTCGGATCGGACGAGGTCGACGGGAAGCGAGTTGCGGAACAGGGCGCCCACGTCGGGATCGCCCTCGATGCGCTCGGTCAGGCCCACCATCCCGTTGAGCATCGGCGTGTCGACGCCGGTCGGGTGGAGGGAGTTGACCCGGATGTGCTTGGAGGCCAGCTCGTTGGCCAGGCTGCGCATGATCCCGACCACGCCGTGCTTGGAGGCCACGTAGGCCGTGAGGAACGGTTGCCCTTTCAGGCCCGCGGTCGAGCTGATGAGGATCATCGACCCGGCCCCGGCGTCCAGGAGGTGGGGGATGGATGCCGTGCACGTGTTCCAGACGCCGGTCAGGTTGATGCCGACGACGGTGTCCCACAGCGCCGGGGTCACCTCGTCCCACCGCCGGATGGCGCACACCCCGGCATTGGCGACCACCACGTCGAGGCGTCCGAGCTCGTCGACGCCGCCGGCCACCGCGGAAGCCATGCCTGCTGCGTCCCGCACGTCGACGTCGGCCGTGACCACCCGTCCACCGGCCTCCTCCACCAGGCGCGCCGTCGTGGCGAGGTCGTCGGCGGAGGCGGTCACGTAGTCCACCTCCTCGACGGGAGCACACACGTCGAGGGCGATGACGTCCGCCCCCTCGGCGGCGAACCGGACCGCGTGGCTGCGACCCTGGCCACGGGCCGCGCCGGTCACCAGGGCCACCTTCCCGGCCAGCCGGCCGGTCGTGCGGTCGTTCGTCGTCATGTGGTCGCTCCTGTCGTGGCGTGGATCCGGGGAGCGGGCACCAGCCCGCACAGCTCGAGCGCCAGGCGGCGCCCTTCGAGGACCGCCTCCAGCACCGTGCGGGGGGCGACGCAGTCCCCGGCCCGCAGGGTCCCGGGGCGGTCGAGGTAGAGGGACTCGTCGGGGAGCCGGTGGCCGCACTCGACGACCACGGCCACCGGCACCTGTCGGGTCGCTCCCGTCCAGGGGTCCTGGAGCTCGGCACGGCCGTCGGACAAGCGGCGCAGCAGTGACCGCAGCTCGCGTCGGACACCCGCCTGTTGGAGGCGGGTGTTGGCGTCGGCCAGGTCGCCGGTCAGTGACAGCAGGGTGCCCGCGATCTGGTCGGCGGTCACCAGCGCCACGTCCCGGCCGGCGGCGGCCAGCCACTCGGCCACTCCGACGCCGATCGGACCGCCCACCGTGTCGTGGACCAGCACGGGGCCGTCGGGAAGGGAGCCCGGGTCGCCGGTGAGGGCGGAGGCGGCGTCGACGACGACCACGCTGCCGTCGTCCGGCACGGCGGAAGGTGTGGGGCGCCCGCCGGTGGCGAGGACGACGGTCGTGCCGGCCCCGACGGCGGCGTCGAGGTCGGCTGCGCTCGCCTCGACCCCGGTGGTAACGGACACGCCGAGCCGGTCGCACTCGGACGCGAGCCAGGCGGGAAGGTCGGCCAGACGCTGCCGACCGGGCCCGACGGCGGCGGCCCTCAGGGCGCCGCCGGTGCGGTCGGTGCGCTCGACCACGCGGACCCGGTGCCCCCGGAGCGCCAGGACCCGGGCGCACTCCAGACCGGCCGGGCCGGCACCCACCACGAGGGCGTCGACAGCCTGGTCCGCGCCACCGCCACCGCCACCGCCACCGCCGACGGCCTCGGGGTCGATGTCGACCGTCTCGTGGCCCGAGCGGGGCTCGCCCACACAGCTGACCAGCGGGTTGCGGTTGTCGCGCACCCGACAGGCCTGGTTGCACAGGACGCACGGCCGGACCGTCGACGGCGCACCGGCGCGGACCTTGTCCACCAGCCGAGGGTCGGCGATCTGGGCCCGGGTCATCTCCACCAGATCGGCCGTGCCGTCGGCCAGCGCAGTGCCGGCCATGGCGGGGTCGACCACGCTGCCCTGCAGCACGACGGGCACGCGACCGGCGGCGGCCTGTCGCATTGCGGCACAGAGCTCCAGGTTGAACCCGTCCGGGGTGTGGGCGTCCGGTCGGTAGGCGGTGGCCGAGTAGGGCCCGCCGCGCACGACGGTGAGCAGGTCCACTGCGTCGGCCAGCGCGTCCACGTGCGCGGCTGCGTGCTCCGGCGTCACACCCGCCCACGGGGCCAGCTCGTCGCACGACAGGCGGAGGGCGACGACGCGGTCGGGACCGACGGCCCGGCGCACGGCGTCGAGTACCTCACTTGTGAGGAGCAGCCGGTCCTGCCCGTACTCGTCCTCGCGTTGGTTGGTCAGGCCCGAGTGGAACTGGCGGAGCACCGACAGGGGCCCGGCATCGAGCTCCACGCCGTCCAGGCCGGCGTCGACGGCGGCACGGGCGGAGGCGGCGAACCCCTCCACCAGAGCCCCGAGCTCGGGTCGCCCCATGGCCATCGGCAGCTCGCGGCTGGCCACGTCGGCCACCGGTGACGGGGCCCACAGCACGGACTGCGAGTACGCGCTCGACCCCTGGCCGCCGGCGTGTCCCAGCCCGGCGAGCACCACGGTCCCGTGGGGCCGACAGGCCTCGGCGACCGCCCGCCACCCCGGCCCGCACGCCGAGGCGAGGGGGGCGCGCTCGTACGGCCAGTCCGAGGGGTGCACGGAGGCCGTCTCGGTGATGATCACGCCGGCCCCGCCCGCCGCCCGTGCCTCGTAGTAGGCGACGTGGCGCGGGCCGATGGACCGGCCGTCGCCCAGGTTGGTCTCGTGGGGGCCGAACACCACCCGGGACGGTGCGAGGCGCGGCCCGACGTCGACCGGGCCGGTGGGCCCCGTCACCTGGCGGTGGGAGCGGAGCCGGGCGCGAACCCGGCGAGCGGGTGCTCGTCGCAGCTGCGGTCCGGCCGCCGGTCGGGCGTCCCGCCGCGGGTGGTCAGGGCTACGGCCACCGTGCGGGGACGCGAGGAATGGTCGGGTGACGGGCGGGGCGTCTCGACGTCGCCGCGGGCGCCGAGCGCGTGCTCGCCGTGCCCCAGGACGCATTCGGGGTCGGGGCCGTCCAGCGGGAGCCCGGTGAAGAACTTGGCCGCCATGCACCCGCCCCGGCAGGCGTCGAAGTGGCCGCACGAACTGCACGCCCCGGCGCTCTGGGGCTCCCGGAGTTCGAGGAACAGGTCGGACGCACGCCACACCGAGGTGAACCCACCGGCGCCGCGCACATTGCCGGCCAGGAACTCGTCGTGGATGGCGAACGGACAGGCGTACACGTCGCCGACGGGGTCGACCAGGCACACCACGCGTCCGGCGCCGCACAGGTTGAGGCCCGGCAGGGCGTCGCCGTAGGCGGCGAGGTGGAAGAACGAGTCCCCCGTGAGTACCTCCTCGCCCCGCAGGACGAGCCAGTCGTAGAGCTGGCGCTGCTGGTCGGCGGTGGGGTGCAGCTCGTCCCAGACATCGGCCCCGCGGCCGGACGGGCGCAGGCGGGTCAGGCGGAGCTGGGCCCCGTACCGGTCGGCGATGGACTTGAACGCGTCGAGCTGGCCGACGTTGTGGCGGGTCACGACCACCGACAGCTTGAACCCGGCGAAGCCGGCAGCGGCCAGGCGCTCCATGGCCGTGACGGCGGTGGCGAACGAACCCTCGCCGCGCACGGCGTCGTTGACCTCGGCGGTCGCCCCGTCGAGGGAGATCTGGACGTCGACGTAGTCGCTGGCGGCCAGTCGGGCGGCTATGGCCTCGCTGATGCGCGACCCGTTGGTGGAGAACTTGACCCCCACGTGGTGCTCGGTGGCGTAGTCGACCAGGTCCCAGAAGTCGGACCGGATGGTCGGCTCGCCCCCGCCGATGTTGACGTAGAAGATCTGCATCCGCTCGAACTCGTCGATGAGCGCACGGCACTCCGCCGTCGTGAGCTCGCGCGGGTCACGGCGTCCCGAGCTCGACAGGCAGTGCACGCATGCCAGGTTGCAGGCGTAGGTGAGCTCCCAGGTCAGGCAGATGGGGGCGTCGAGCCCCCGCTCGAACCGGTCGACCAGTCGGGTCCCCTCCGCCGGGGCGACGGTCGTCACGCCACCCGCTCGCAGATCATCCCGGAGCCGACCAGGGTGGCGAGGGCCTGCTCGTAGGCGCCCTGCTCCTCGGAGGTCACGCCGGCGGCGCGGCAGGCGGCCAGCCCGGACGGCTGGTCGGCCAGGGACTCGACCACGGCCAGCAGGGTCCGGCTCTTCAGGAACGAGAGGCGCCGGGTGCCGAAGTGGTAGGCGAGGGCACCGAACGATTCCGGGCGCAGCGCCACCTGGGGATGGAGGGCATAGGGCCGCGCGGGGTCGAACGCTGCGTCGGCCGGTGGCGGGGTGGGGGGCATGGCGGGACGGGTCCGGTCGGAGGGTGCCGTCGGCGGTCTAGTAGACGCCGCACATCCCGTCGATGGACACGTCCTCGACGAGTAGATCGCTCTCCACCAGCTCCACCGTGGCGGGCTCGGTGGCGACGGCGGCCTCGTCGGCGACGATGACGGCGGTGGGCTCCTTGGTCGTGGTGATGGTCATGGGTCCTCCGGTGGGTCAGCCGGCGCGGGGCCGGGCACGTTCAGTGGGTGCAATTTAGTGCACCGGATGCCAAAATGGAAGCGTGACGACCGGGCGGGCCTGATGACGACTGCAGACGGGGGTTCCACCACACCCGCCGGCAGGGACGGTGCGGCGCGTGGTCGTCCGGCCGCGACGTCGCGTCAGGACGTCGCCCGTGCCGCCCTCGACCTCTTCGCCCGCCAGGGCTACGACGAGACCACGGTCGACGAGATCGCGGCGGCGGTCGGGATCTCGCGGCGGACCTTCTTCCGCTACTACGAGTCCAAGCCCGACGTCGTGTGGGGGGAGTTCGACGCCGAGTTGGGACGCCTGCGTGACCGCCTGGCCGAGGCACCGGATTCGGAGCCCCTGATGGATGTGCTCCGGCGGTCGGTCATCGCCACCAACCGCTTCGGTGCGGGCGAGCTCGACGAGCTGCGCATCCGGATCGTGCTGATCAGCACCGTGCCCACCCTGGTGGCCCACTCGGCGGTCCGTTACGAGGAGTGGTGCGAGGTCGTCGCCGGGTTCGCCGCCGGCCGGCTCGGGGGGTCGCCCGGCGACCTCGCCCCCCAGACGGTGGCACGGGCGGCGCTCGGCGCCGCCATGGCCGCGTTCGCCTGCTGGGCCCGCAGCGAGGGGGGCGACCTGGTGGCCGAGGTGGACCGGGCCTTCCGGCTGCTGGCCACCGGGTTCGCCGACGACGGACGCGACGCGGCCTGAGTGCGGCCCCGAACCGGGCGGTCACCTGCCCGCCACACGGCGGTGTGTCGACGGGACCGCCGGGACGGTGCGATGCTGGTCCCCTGAATGCGAGGCGCCAGGGGGGCGCCGACCCTAGGGGAGGACCACATGAAGATCCGTGCCGCCGTCTGTTCCGGTCTCGAGGAGCCGTGGAAGACCGAGGAGGTCGAGATCGACGCTCCCCACGCCCATGAGGTGGTCGTCCAGTTGGCCTACGCCGGGATGTGCCACTCCGACGAGCACCTCCGCCATGGCGACATCAGCGTCGAGCCCGAGGTGCTCTCGGTGTTCGGCGTCGACTCGCTCTTCCCCTGCATCGGTGGCCACGAGGGCGCCGGTGTCGTGGTGGAGGTCGGCGAGGGGGTCGAGACGGTGGCCGTCGGCGACCACGTGGCGGCAGCGTTCATGCCGGCGTGCGGCACGTGCTTCTGGTGCGCCTCGGGGCGCCAACACCTGTGCGACCTCGGCATGTTCACCCTGGCCGGCCCGATGATGAGCGACATGACCTGGCGGCACCACCTCGACGGCGCCAACGTCAACCGGATGACCCAGCTCGGCACCTTCGCCGAGCAGATGGTCGTCAACGAGGCGTCGCTGGTGAAGATCGATCCGGATGCCTCGCTCAAGGCCGCCGCACTGATCAGCTGCGGGATCTCGACCGGCTTCGGCTCGGCCGTGGACCGGGCGAAGGTGAGGCCGGGGGAGACCGTGGTGGTCGTCGGGTGCGGTGGTGTCGGCTCCGGTGCCCTGCAGGGTGCCCGCCTGGCCGGCGCCCGCCAGATCATCGCGGTGGACCCGTTGCCCTTCAAGCTCGAGAAGGCGATGAAGGTGGGCGCCACCCACGCCGCCGCGTCGATGCTCGAGGCCAACCTCCTGCTGCCCGAGCTGACCGAGGGCCGGATGGCCGACGTGGTCATCCTCACGCCGGGCGTCCTGACCGGCGACCTGATCGCCCCCGCCATGGCGCTGGCGTCCAAGGACGGACGGGTCGTCGCCACGGCCATCGCTCCGTTCAACCAGAACCAGGTCGACCTCAACCTGTTCAACTTCTCGATGTTCAACCAGGCACTGCTGGGTACGGTGTTCGGCTCGGTCAGCCCACGGGTGCAGATCCCCAACCTGCTCCGTCTCTACGAGGCGGGCATGTTGGAGATCGACGACCTGATCACCCGGGAGTACTCGCTCGACCAGGTGCAGGACGGCTACGACGACCTGGCCGCCGGCACCAACATCCGCGGCATCGTCGCCTTCGACGTCTGAGGCATCACCCCTACGTCGGCACCGCCGACAGCACGATGCCCCGGTCCCGGTCCCGGGGCATCGTCGCGTGTGGTCAGCCCGTGTGGGGCAGTGAGGACTGTCAGGCGTTCAGGAGCTTGGCCTTGGCCGCGGCGAACTCCTCGTCGGTCAGCAGCCCGTTGTTCTTCATCTCGGCGAGCTTCGTCAGCTCGCCGGTGATGTCCACGTCACCGGCCGGTGCGGCGGCGGGCGGTGACGGCGGGGGGGCCTGCGGGGCCTGGGCCTGCTGGGCCGCCGTGGCCTTCTGCTCCTGACGGTTGTGGACGCCACCGACGACGGCGGTGGCCGTCCCGGCGATCACTGCGGTGCGGGCCATCGTGCCGACCAGCCCGGGTCGTCCCATGCGGCGCATCATCGTTGGTGCCTCCTGTGGTTGCTAGTTGTTCGTGGTCGTCGTCGGAAGTGGGTCAGTCGAGCGCGGCGAGTTCGTCGAGCAGCTCGTCGACGGCCAGGCCGGGCAGGCGGAGCTCGCCGGTCAGGATGCCGCCCGACTCGACGATGGCGTCGCGGAACGGCTTGGCCCAGGTGTGCTCGAACACCAGGATGGCCTCGGAGTCGCCGGGAGAGAGTCCGTCGGCCAGCTCCAGGACGTCCTCGTCGGAGATGAGCGACTCGACCTGGTCCAGGACGGCGGCGAGACGGGCCGCGTCGTGGTTCTCGCCCAGCTCCTCGAACTCCACGAACGTGACGTCGCCGGCCTCGTCGCGGGTGACGAAGACCCCGTCGATGACCGAGATGATCCCGTTCGACGTCAGGCGCTCCAGCTCCGGGATGACCGCCCCGTTGAACTGGCTGCCGGGAAAGCTCAACACCAGGACTTCGACCGGTCCGAGCGCCATGTCCCACCTCCGAATCGCATCGTGCGGCGGCTCCGTGGAGGTCTCCACAGGCACGCGCCGGCCCGTGGGATGGACGATAACAGGGCCGCGCGGCGCCAGGGGCGCCGGTGGGCACCACCCGGACCGGCGTGGAGAGGCCGTGATGAACCGTCGCCCGGTAACGTGGGGATGTCGAGGCGGTCCGGCCGCCCGGCCGAGTTCGGAACCACCTGACCTGACCGGAGCGTGACTTGTCCTTCGACCTTGGCGCACTACTCCACGCCCATCGGGGCGAGGCCTACCCGCTGCACGAGCGCTATCTCAACCCGCAGCTGGCGAAGGTCCTCACCACCCTCGGGTTCGACCGCACCTACGTGCGGGGTGAGGGGGCCTACCTGATCGACGACCGGGGGGGTCGGACCCTGGACATGCTGTCCGGCTTCGGCGTCTTCGCACTCGGGCGCAGCCATCCGGTCGTCAAGGACGCGCTCCACCAGGCCCTCGACGCGGACCTGCCAAACCTGGCCCAGCTCGACTGCGCCCTCCTGCCCGGGCTGCTCGGCCAGGCGTTGGTCGAGCGGTCCCACCCCGGCATCCAGCGGGCCGTGTTCACCAACTCGGGAGCCGAGTCGATCGAGGCGGCGATCAAGTTCGCCCGGTGCGCCACGGGGCGAACCCGCGTCCTCTACGCCGACCATGCCTTTCACGGTCTGACCAACGGCGCGCTCTCCCTCAACGGGGGTAAGGAGTTCCGCGTGGGCTTCGGCCCCCTCCTGCCGGGCTGCGACCCGGTCCCGTTCGGCGACGCCCACGCCCTCGAGCGCGAGCTCCAGCGGGGCGACGTGGCCGCAGTGGTGCTCGAGCCCATCCAGGGCAAAGGTGTCTACCTCGCTCCCGGGACCTACTGGCGCAAGGCTCAGGCACTGTGCCGCCGGTTCGGCACCCTGCTGGTGCTGGACGAGGTCCAGACCGGCATGGGCAGGACCGGCCGCTTGTTCTGCCACCAGCACTGGGGCCTCGAGCCGGACATCATCACGCTGTCGAAGGCGCTGTCCGGCGGCTACGTGCCGGTCGGAGCGGTGCTCACCACCGAGGCGGTGTTCGACGCCGTCTACAGCTCGATGGACCGGGCCGTGGTCCACTCGTCGACCTTCTCGCGCAACCAGCTGGCCATGGTGGCGGGCCTGGCCACGCTCCAGGTGCTCGACGACGAGGACCTCGTGGCCGGAAGCGCCGACCGGGGCGCCAAGCTCATGGCCACCCTGGCACCGCTCGTCGAGAAGTACGAGCTGCTCCACGAGGTCCGTGGGATGGGGCTCATGGTCGGCCTGGTGTTCGGACCGCCGTCGTCACGGCCGGGTCGGGCCCGCTTCCGCATGCTCGAGCTCGCCCGCAAGGGGTTCTTCTCGCAGCTGATCGTGGTGCCCCTGTTCCACCGGCACCGGATCCTCACCCAGGTGGCCGCCGACAACGTGAACATCATCAAGCTGCTGCCGCCCCTGATCATCGGCGACGAGGAGATCGACGCCTTCGTGTCGGCCCTGGACGATGTCCTGGCCGACGCCACGAAGAGCGCCGGCCTGCTGGTCGAGGTGGGCACCACCATGGCCCGCAACACGCTGCGGCGCGACCGGCATCGACCGGGCGGCCGGGCACGCAGCCGCACGTGAGCGGCGACGCGGGAGGGCTCGGTCCGGGCGACCGGGTGCTGGTCACCGGGGGGGCCGGTTTCGTGGGTTCGTCGGTGGTGCGCGCTGTGCTCGACCGTGGCGCCGAGGTGGTGGCACTGGTCGAGCCCGGGGGGTCGACGGCCAACCTGGACGGCCTCGAGCTGACAGTGGCTACCGGCGACCTCCGTGACGCCGACGCGGTGGACCGGGCCGTCGCCGGGTGCGACGTCGTCTTCCACGTGGCCGCCCTCTACCGGTTCTGGGCACCAGACCCGTCCGCCTTCTACGACATCAACGTCATCGGCACGGGCCACGTGCTCGAGGCGGCCCGGTCCCGCGGTTGCCGCCGCGTGGTCTACACCTCCACGGTCGGCACCCTGGGCCTCCACGGTGCGACCACCGACGCCCCGGTGGACGAGCGGTCGTTCGCCCACGTCGACCACCTCTTCGGGCTCTACAAGCAGTCCAAGTACGTGGCGGAGCACGAGGTCCTGCGGGCGGGAGCGGAAGGTCTGCCGGTCGTGCTCGTGCAGCCGACCACGCCGGTCGGCCCGCGCGACATCGGCCCGACACCCACGGGCCGTACCGTCCTCGAGTTCCTCGACGGGCGCATCCCGGGGTACGTGGACACCACCCTCAACATCGTGGACGTGGAGGACGTGGCCGCCGGCCACCTCCTGGCCGCCGACCACGGCCGGGTCGGACGGAGCTACATCCTGGGGGGCGAGAACCTCTTGTTGCGGGACGTATTGGGCACGCTGGCCGCCGTCACCGGCCTGCCCGCCCCCACACGTCGGTTCCCGGGCGCCCTGGCCCTTGCCGCCGGCCACGTCTCGGACCTGGTGGAGGGGCGCCTGCTCCGTCGCGAGCCCTCCGTCCCCCTCGAAGGGGCGCAGATGTCCACGACGCACATGTCCTTCGACGACAGCCGGGCCCGGGCCGAACTCGGCTACACGTCGCGCCCGGCCGCCGGGGCCCTCGAGCGGGCGGCCCGCTGGTTCGTCGGGTCCGGAGCCGTGCGCCCTGAGCGGGTCGCCCGCTGCACCTGGCCGGGGGCCTGAGGCCCGGATCGACCGGCCGGTGGCGTCACTGACTCACGATGGTCAACACATCGGCGCTGCTGGTCGGGCTCGTGCCACCGGGCGTCGTGACCGTCACATCGACCTGTCCCACGGGCTGCGCCGGGCTGTAGGCGGTGATCTCGCTACCGGTCGTGTTGACGATGAAGCTCGTGGCCTCCACCGAGCCGAAGTGCACGGCGGTCGTGACCGGGTGGCGCCCGATACTCCTGGGGTGGTGCCCCGTGGACTACTTCTTCCTGTGTCGGGTGCGGGCCGACTTCACGTGCACCTCATAGGTGAAGCCGCTGCGCCCAGCTGTCGATGCAACGCCCTCGGGAGTGACGACGTCGATCTGGACGGTGCCGGCCGTGCCGGCAGGAGCGACCGCCGTCAGTAGGTTCCCGGTGAGTCGGACCACGAAGTCCTTGCTCTCGACGCCCCCGAAGCGCACCGCTGTCGCGCCGGCCAGTCCCACGCCAACGATCCGTACCCGGGTCCCCCCGGTGGTCGATCCGAAGCGATTCGACACCGAGGTGATGCTCGGGGCCAGGTAGGTGAACCTGTCGGCCGTGACCGGTGAGCTGGTGCCACCTGCGGAGGTGACCGTCACGTCGACGACGCCGGCCATCTGCGTCGGGGCATGCGTGATGATTGTGGTCCCGCTCTTCTCGACGGTGACGTCGGTGGCGGCCACTGTCCCGAAGTGGACCGAGGTGGTGTGCAGGAGGTTCTTGCCGGCGATGAGGACCCGGGTGCCCCCTGCGCCGTCACTCGGAACGACCTGGACGACCTGCGGGGCCGTGTCGCGGACATACCAGTCGAGCGATTGCGACGCGGAGGTGGGCGGCTGTGTGTCGATCGTGGCGGAGACGGTCACGTAGTACGTGCCCGTGCCCGTGGGCGTGCCTCCGATGAGACCTGAGACGCTCGAGATCGCGAGCCCGGGAGGCAGCCCGTCGGCCGTCCAGGTGACCACCAGGGCTTGTGCTGCCTGCCTGAAGGTGGCGGTCGGCGAGACCGGGAGCACCGGAACCCCGGTGCTCGAGGACTGGTCGGCGATCGGAGCGATGATGAGCGGGTCGAACGTCGTGAGACTCGCCTTCGTCAGTCCGTTGTCGGCGCTCGGCGATGGCCCCGCGAGTCCGATGACCGCGACGGCACCGAGGACGAGGACGACGAGTGCATAGAGGGCCAGCCGCAGGCGATGACCTCCTCCGGACGTGCGGGTCTTCGAGGTGGACATCTCAGTGGGCTCCGGCTGAAGCGGACGGGTCGATCTCGGTGGCGCCCTGTGCGTCCGCACGGGCGGTGTCAGTGCCATGGATCGCATCGGTTGGGACGAACGACCCGGAGAGGTCGTCGGTCCGTGACTGCCGGCATCTCGTCATGGCTCGTCCCCCTCTGCTGCCCTGTCCGGTGGATGTCGCATGACACACTGCCTGAAGATCGACCGAACAACCGTGACCCTTGCCCACCCCCGTGGGTCGTGCACGTGGTGCAACCCCTGCAGCATCAGACATTCACGAGTTGATGACAACCTGGACGACGCTCCGTGGTCATGTCACCACTGACGTCGGTCACCTGGCAGTTCACGCCCCGACCGCCGGTGACCGGCAGCCCTAGGGTGGTTGCGTGGAGGAGCCACCGAGCAGCGGTCCGACACGGATCCGCCACGAGCCGATCGCGACGGTCCGGTACGTGGCGGATGCCGTGGTCCCCTGTGACGGCACGGTGGCCGTGCTCCGTCCCGGCGCCGTCGAGGTGACGGGCGACTCGGTCGTGCGGGTGGGTCGTCCGGGTGAGCTGCGGTCGGACGGTCCGGCCGTGCGCGAGATCAGGGTCGAGGGTGCCCTCCTCCCGGGCTTCGTGAACACGCACTGCCACTCGCCCATGACGCTGTTCCGGGGGACGGGGGAGAACCTGCCTCTCCTGCGCTGGCTCGAGGAGGTCCTCTGGCCCCGCGAAGCCCACCTGGTCGCCGATGACGTCTACTGGGGGATGACGCTCGCGGCCGCTGAGCTGCTGGCCTACGGCGTCACCACCACGTGTGAGATGTACTTCCACGAGGATGCCATGGCGGACGCGATCCTCGAGGCCGGGTCGCGCGCCCTCATCACCCCCGGGGTGCTCCAGCTGCCGGGTGACGACGGGGGCGCCCGCTGGTGGGAGCCGTGCCTGGAGCGCTTCGCCGACTTCCACGAACGCCGGGACGGCCAGGCCGGCCGGATCGAGGTCGGGTTCGCATCCCACGCCGCCTACACGGTGCCGCTGCCCGGGCTCGTGGCCACTGCTGAGGCGGCCCGGGCGCGCGGCGCGCTGTTCCACGTGCACCTCGCCGAGACCGAGGACGAGGGGAATGCGTTCAGCGCGGAGCACGGCGGATCGGTACCGAAGGTCCTGGCCGACGCCGGGGTCCTCGACGGCCGGGTCCTGGCGGCACACAGCATCTGGCTGTCGCCGGCGGATCTCGATGTCTACGTGGATCGCGACGTGGCGGTGGCCCACTGCCCGCAGTCGAACGCCAAACTCGCCTCCGGCATCGCACCACTGACCGAGTTCCTGGCCCGCGGGGTGAGGGTGGGGCTCGGCACCGATGGGCCTGCCTCCAACAACGACCTCGACCTGTGGGAGGAGATGCGGCTGGCCGCCATGCTGGCCCGCCTGCGCACGGGCGATGCCGGCGCACTTCCCGCCGCCACCGCCCTCGACCTCGCCACGCGTGGGGCCGGTCGCGCCCTCGGTCGACCGGACCTCGGTGTGCTGGCCCCTGGGGCCAAGGCCGACATGGTGGCCGTGTCCCTCGACGACCCGGCGTTCGTACCCCTGCTGGACGACGACATGCTCCTCGATCACCTGGTGTGGTCGGCATCGAGCCGACTGGTCACCGACGTGTGGGTCGGCGGCGTGCCCGTGGTGGTCGACCGGCAACACCGGACCGTCGACGTCGAGCGGGCACGTGACGAGGTCGGCCGCCGGGCGGCGCGCCTGGCAGCAGCCGACTAGCTAGCTCGTGGGCCCCAGACCGTCGGCGTAGCGCGCCAGGCCGTCGGCGAAGCGCTGCATCATGGCCGGCAGGACGGCGTCGAGCACGCGCCCGGACCCCGGCCACTTCGGGTCGAAAGTGCCCGTCCAGTCGATGCGGGTGCCGGTGCCCTCGGACGTGAGGGTCACCTCCGCGAGGTAGTTGCGTACCGGGAAGCCGCTCAGGACCCGGTAGCCGAGACGGTGCGGCGGGTCCCAGGTCACGACCTCCTCGCGCGAGCCGACCCCGTAGCGGGTGAAGTGCCGCACGGCGCCGACTCCGTCGGGATCGGACGCCCCCTGGCGCTCGAGTACCGATCGGGTGAGGAAGGACCAGTCGCTCCACCGGCGGGCCCGGCCGATGAGCGGCCACACCACGTGGACGGGGGCCGATGTGGTGGCCCCGACCCGGTACCGGTGACCGCCGACCGGGTCCGACCCGGTCGGCGGTGTGGCTCCCGTCATCCCTCGACGTGTGCCTTGAGCGCTTCGAGGGACTGCTGGTAGACGGACTGCATCAGGTCGGCCATCTCGTCGGGTGCGGCGTCGACGACCCACGTGACGTGACTCCCCGAGCCCGATGGCGTCACGGTGACGGTGGCCTCGTGGGACTCGACCGGTACGCCGTCCACGATGCCGTACGTGATGGCACGCGTCGCGTCGTCGCGGCTCACCAACTTCTCGGTGATCGTCATGCCCATCGTCTCGAGGATCCGGTTGTCGCCCTCCACGCGGCAGGACTCCATGCCCGGCATCCATCCGGCGATGCCGCCGAAGTCGCCGACCAGTGCCCACACGGCCTCCGGGGTCCCTTCGACGTCGATCTCTGCGGTGCGCTCTGCCATCGTGCTCCTTGGTTCTGGTCCGGTGCCGGACGGTCGCGATGCGTGCCGGGCCCCTCGGACCGGCAGCGGACCGATGGTAGGCGCGGTCGTGCCGTCGCTCCACCGCTAGCGTCGCAGCCATGACCGGCCCGACCCCGGGTGCCGACGGCGCCGTCGCTCTGTTCGTCCCCGACGGCGACGCGCTGGTCCCCACCGACCTGGCGCGTGGTCCGTGGGCGCCGGAATCGCTCCACGGCGGCCCGGTGGCGGCTGCGGTCACGCGGGCCACCGAACGGGCGGTGCCGGCCGATGACGGCCTGCGCATCGTGCGGCTCACCCTCGAGCTGGTCCGCCCCGTCGGCACGGCGCCGCTGACGGTGGCGGCCCGCCTGTCCCGTCCCGGTCGGAAGGTCCAGGTGGTCGACACCGTCGTCACGCAGGCAGGGACGGACGTGGCCTGGGGCCGTGCCGTACGGATCCGGGTCGACCCGTCCGGGGTCGGACCGGAGCCGACGGTGCCCGAGGACGACGCACCGGCCCCGCCCTCGGCGGGGACGGAGGTGCCATCGCGGATCAGCGAGTACGCCGGGTTCCACAACGCCGGGGTGGACATCCGCTACGTACGGGGCAGGATCGACCGGCCCGGCCCGGCGACGGCGTGGTTCCGGCTGCGCGTCCCCGTCGTCGCCGGCGAGGAGCCAACGCCCGCACAGCGGGCGATGGCGGTGTCCGACTTCGGCAACGGGATCGGCTCGGAGCTCGAGTTCGGGTCCCACCTCTTCATCAACCCGGACCTCACCGTCTACCTCCACCGGCCCCTGGAGGGGGAGTGGGTCTGCCTCGACGCCCGCACCCGGTTCGGTCCACCGGGCACGGGAATGGCCGAGTCGGCCCTGTGGGACGTCCGCGGGCGGATCGGTCGTGCCCTCCAGAGTCTCTACATCGAGATCGGGCGATGACGTTCGACGGGTACCCGGAGGGGACGCCGAGCGTCGCCGACCTGCTGGTGGCCCGCGCCGTCGACGACCACACCGCGATCGTGGTCGACGACCGGGCGTGGACCTGGGCCGAGACGGTGGCGGCCGCTGCCGCACGGGCCGACCTGCTGCGGTCGTTGGAGGGACTCGAGCCGCCCCACATCGGCGTCCTGCTCGGCAACGAGCCCGAGTACCTGTTCTGGCTGGGGGCGGCGGCGCTGGCCGGCGCGGTCGTGGTGGGCATCAACCCGACCCGACGGGGGGAGGCGCTGGCGGGCGACGTCCGGCGCACCGACTGCCGGGTCCTGGTGACGGACGCCGCCGGTGCCGAGCTGCTCGAGGGCCTCGACACCGGGGTGCCGCCCGACCGCGTCATCCGGGTGGACGATCCGGCGTACGGCAGCCGTGTGGCGGCCCACGCCGGAGTCGACGCCGCCTCGGTGGTGGCCCGCTGGGGACCGCGGCCCGCCGACCTCTACCTGCTGCTCTTCACCTCGGGCACGACCGGCGCGCCGAAGGCCGTCCGCTGCACCCAGGGTCGCCTGGCCTCCATCGCCCTGCGGTCGGCCGAGGCCTACGACTACGACCGTGACGACGTGGCCTACTGCGCCATGCCGCTCTTCCACGGCAACGCCCTGATGGTCCTGTGGGGACCGAGCCTGGTCGTCGGTGCGACCGTGGCCCTGGCCCGGCGGTTCAGCGCGTCGGGATTCCTCCCCGACGTCCGCCGCTACGGGGTCACGACGTTCACGTACGTGGGTAAGGCCCTGGCGTACGTGCTGGCCACCGAGCCGGCGCCCGACGACGCCGACTGCAGCCTGCGACGCGGCTTCGGCACGGAGGCGTCGGTGGCCGACCACGCCGCCTTCCAGGCGCGCTTCGGCTGCGTCCTGACCGAGGGCTACGGGTCGAGCGAGGGCGGTGTGGCCATCAACCGCGTGCCGGGCACGCCCACCGGTTCGCTCGGGCTGCCCTCGGACGACGTCGTGGTGGTCGGCCCGGCGACGGGGCGCGAGTGCCCACCCGCCGAGTTCGACGCCTCGGGGGCGCTGCGCAACGGCCACGACGCGGTCGGCGAGATCGTGAACCGCTCGGGGTCGGGACGCTTCGAGGGCTACTACAACGACCCTGCCGCGACGGCCGAACGCCTGCGCGACGGCTGGTACTGGACCGGCGACCTCGCCTACCGCGATGCCGACGGGTGGTTCTGGTTCGCCGGACGCGGGGGCGACTGGCTGCGGGTCGACTCCGAGAACCTGACGGCAGGCCCCATCGAGCGGGTGCTGGTCCGCTTTCCCGACGTGGCGGCCGTCGCCGTCTACGGGGTGCCCGACCCGCGTTCGGGCGACCAGGTGATGGCGGCCCTGGAACTGCTGCCCGGGTCGGGATTCGACCCGGAGGCGTTCAGTACCTTTCTGGCGGCACAGGGGGACCTCGGCACGAAGTGGGTCCCGGCCTTCCTGCGAGTGACCCGGGCGCTGCCCCAGACGGCCAACGGCAAGGTCACCAAGTCGTCGCTCCGCACAGACGGCTGGTGGACGGGCGACGACGTCCTCTACCGGCTCCGCCCGGGCGGCTCCGCCACCCGGCCTGCCTACGAGCTGCTCGGCCCGGACGCCGTCGGCGCGTTGCGGGACGAACTGGCCGCCCACGGCCGTCTCGGGCTCGTCGGCGGATGAGCACTCCGGCCGCCCCGACCGCACCGGGCACGACGGCCGGGACGCCGGCCGCAGCCGACCCGGTCCCACCGGGGTGGTTGGACCGATTCGACGACCGGCTGCAGCGCCACCGTCCCACGGCCGTGCTGTCCGCGGTGCTCGCCAAGTGGTACGACGACGGTGCCGGCCGACTGGCCAACCTGATGGCGTACTCGGCCTTCCTGGCGGTGTTCCCGTTGCTGTTGATCCTGCTCACCCTCGTGGAGATCCTCCTGGTGGGGCACAAGGGTGCCCAGCAGGACGTGATCGACGCCGCCCTCCGCCAGTTCCCCGAGATCGGCTCCGAGCTGCGTGCCAACATCAACGGGCTGGGTGACCGCAGCGCCGTCTTCCTCGTCGTGGTGCTCCTGTGGCTCGTCTACGGCTGCCTGCGGCTCAGCCGCAGCGCCCAGATCCTGATGGCCACGGTGTGGTCGGTACCCCGTGAGGCCCTGCCCACGTTCCGGCGGTGGCTGCCGAGGGCCGTCGGATTCCTCGTCGTACTCGGTGTCGGCTTCATCGGCGGTGGTGTGCTCTCCGGGGTCGGGACCTTCGGTGGACTGGGGCCGGCCTCCGCACTGGTGGGCTTCGCCGCTTCGCTCGGCGTGAACGTCGCCATGTTCTGGGCGGGCTTCACCGTCGTGCTGTCCGTGCCCGAGCAAGGCCGAACGCTGTGGCGGGGCGCGCTCGTCGCCGGTGCGGGCTGGACCGTGCTCCAGTTCGTGGACACCCTTCTGGTGAACCACGAACTACGGCACTACCGGACGTTGTACGGCGCGTTCGCCACGTTCATCGTGCTGGTGTGGTGGATCGGGCTCGGGACCCTCGTGACGGCCTTCGCCGCCGAGCTCGACGTCGTCGTCCAGCGCAGGCTGTGGCCGAGGTCGCTCCGCCGGGGTGCCGGGCGCCAGGGCGCGTCGTCCGACGCGCCGGGCCGTCAGCCCTCGACGGCCAGCGGCTCGGGCGCATGAGCGCGGCCCGCTTCGCCGGGGGCGCGAGGTGGCGGGATTACGAGTCCGAGCAGGCCGCCGGCCAGCACGACCACGGAGGCGATGAGGAAGGCGTGGGCGTAGCCGGACGTCATGGCCACTGCCACCGCGTCACCACCCTGGTGATGGAGCGCGACCGGGTGGTCCAGCAGCGATGCCGTGCGTGACGCCGCCAGTGTCGTCAGTGCGGCCAGCCCGACCGACGCCCCGATCTGTCGACTGCAGTTGACCAGGCCCGAGGCGAGGCCTGCCTCCTGGTGGGGGAGGCCGCCGGTGGCCAGCAGGGCGATGGGGGTGAAGGCCAGGCCCATCCCGAAGGTGGCGAGGATCCCGCCGCCGCAGACACCGGTCCAGTAGGAGTCGCCGGCCTGGATGAACGAGAGCCAGAAGAGCCCTCCGGCTGCGAGCACGGCGCCCAGCATGAGGACGTTGCGCGGGCCGAGCCGGGGGGCCAGCCTGCCGCTGAGGGTGGCGCCGATGGCGATGGCCGCGGTCTGGGGCAGGAACGTGAGACCGGTCACGACCGGGCTGTAGCCGAGCACCTGCTGGAGGTAGAGCGAGAGGAAGAACCACATCGCGAACATGCCGACGCCGAAGCTGAACATCACCAGGTTGGCCCCCGTGACCGAGCGGACGCGGAAGAGCCGGAGCGGGACCAGCGGGTGCGAGGCCACCCGGGCCTCGATGACCACGAAGGCCAGCAGCAGGAGCGCGGCCGCCGCGAGCACGACGAGGGTCGAGGCCGCAGTCCACGGCACGGCGTCGGTGTGGGAGATGGCGTAGACGAGCAGGAAGAGCGCCCCGGTCACGGTCACCGCACCGGCCACGTCGAGCCGGCTGCGCGGTCCCTCGGCGCGCGATTCGTGCAGCGTGAGCCGTGCCACCACGAACAGCGCGATGCCGATCGGCACGTTGACGAAGAGGATCCAGCGCCACGACAGGTACTGCGTCAGGATCCCCCCGAACAGGGCACCGGCGGCGCCACCCCCGGCGGCCACCGCGCTCCACACGCCGAAGGCCTTGGCCCGGGCCTTCTGCTCCCGGAACGTGACGGTCAGGATGGTGAGGGTGGCCGGCGACAGGACGGCGGCGCCCACGCCCTGGAGGGAACGGGCGGCGATCAGGGTGGCCTGGTTCGTGGCGAAGCCGCCGAGGAGGCTCGCTGCAGTGAACAGTCCGAGGCCCAGCAGGAAGATGCGCCTGCGACCGAACAGGTCGGCCAATCGGCCACCGAGCAGGAGCAGCCCGCCGAAGGTGAGCGCGTACGCCGTCACCACCCACTGCAGTCCCGTCGGGCTGAAGCCCAGGTCGTGCTGGATCGCCGGCAGGGCCACGTTCACGATGGAGACGTCGAGGA
>Ga0182014_10000411_pt1 | contig 56265 bp, 55 predicted proteins | sample 612S2DmetaG_FD_120489 | JGI IMG/M metagenome (GOLD analysis project Ga0182014, IMG submission 120489) | Permafrost microbial communities from Stordalen Mire, Sweden - 612S2D metaG | ecosystem: Environmental > Terrestrial > Soil > Wetlands > Permafrost | place: Sweden: Stordalen | collected... | reverse complement strand
TGAGCTCCTCGTCGATCGAGAGGTCCGATGTTGAAGAGTGCGAAGCGGCGGGCGTCTGCTCGAGCGAGGCGACGGCGCGTCGAACCTCACCCTTGAGGTCGGAGGGCTCCTTGGCGGAGTCGGCGACGCTCATGACAACCGGACCGTCAGGCGCGGTACCGGGAGCGGGTCGAAGTCCTTGAACCGGCGCACCCGGTTGCCCCGAAGAACTGGTTGGATCTCGAGGTCGCCCTTTTGGAACTCGTGCTCTCGGATGTGCAATTCGACGCCGTGCAGTTGATCACCCTGCAGTTGCTCGCGAGCCTTGTTCCGCACGAGCACGCGCGCGGCCGTGCGCGCGCTCACGATCTGCTCGACCTCGGTGCTGTCGAGGCCCTGGCCCCACATGGTCACGCCGCTGCTCTCCATGAGGTACTCGGTGATGCAAGAAGCCCACACCCGCACCGACGAGACGGCCGCGACGATCGACACGGGTACGAAGCCTGCTTCGATGATCTTGGCGAGCCTCTGGCCGGCCAGGTAGGTCGTCCAGGGTCCGCCTGACGGCGCGGGTAGCCCGGGCACGCGAACGGCGGTGCCGCGCACCTCGAATTCCAGTACACCTTCCTGGCCAATCGGGCTCACGTCGTCATAGACGCCCACCACGCCGTGGGCTCCGAGCGTCGCCGCCTCCTGCACCATGCGCGTATAGGCGTTGGTGAATCCCTGCTTCCACGTGTCCTCGATCCAGGGCTGTTGGTAGTTCTGGCCCCACATGCGGTGCTCGGCCGAGACCATCCCGTGGGGGCACTGGTAGTTCTCGACGTAGTCGCCCGCCGACACCTGGAAGGGCGACGTCGACCTTCCAAGACCGCCCTCCATCCCCGGGGCGTAGTACATCGATGACGCCGTTCGCACCGCGCAGAATCCCTGGACGAGACCCACGGGCTCGAGACCCATGTCGAGGCACGCCGCGAAGTCCGACACGCTGAGCCCCGACGAGAACGAACCCGCGCTGAGACGGGCCTGGGCGACGTCAGGCAGTTCGGTCCGGTCACTCATCAGTTGTCGAGCGAGATGATGGTGATGGGCTTGGCGAGGGTGACGTCGTCCGAGGTCTTCGCGACCGCGGTGCCGAGGGAGAGGAACTCGATGGTGTGCGAGCCCCACTGATGGGTCTTCTCCTCGAGGCGCACTCCGACGATCCCTGTGGCGCCGAGCTGTGTCGCCTCGTCCTGCATCCTCGTCATCGCCAGTTCGCGCGCCTCGTAGAGCGCCTGGGTGAAGTTCGGGAGCTCCACGTTCTGTCCGGTGGTGCCAAGCGTCTGGCCGATGCCACGGTGGGCAATGTGGTACACGCAGGTGCCCATCACGAGCCCTTGGGGCATGTAGCCCGTCTGCAGCAACGTCCAAAAGTCCTGTCCGGAGAGGTCGGAGGTGAAGGGCTTGCCGAGCTTGTTGAGCCGCGAGACCCCGTCTTCGGCTTTGACGGCTGTTCCCACGGCGATGAACTCGGCGGCGTCCTTGCCCCACTCGTAGTAGTTGACGTCGAGTCGCACCCCGACGACACCGTCGGCGCCCAGTTCGGCGGCTTCGTCCTCCATGCGCGTCATGGCCAGCTCACGCGCGTTGTACATCGCCTCGGTGAGCTTGGTGAGCTCCAGGCTCTGTCCCCATTTCCGGGTCTGGATCCCGGTGTGGTAGATCGAGGACCCCATGACGAATCCAACCGGGTGGAAGCCGACCTCCTTGATCAGGAGGAACTCGTTGACGGAGAGGTCCGACGTGAACAGGCCCTTCTCCAATTCCTCCAATCGGTGTTCGGTGGTCCGGACTAGTTCGCTGGTCTCTTCACTCATGAGGTTCCTCCAATAACGATGTTTTCGAGCGCGCGGCGCGCGGCGTCACTGTGGGTCGCCTCGGCCTGCAGGGCTTGCAGCAGACGCACGATCCACGCGCCCATGTCCACGGTTTCGTTGCGGATGCGGATGCCGCCTGAGACGTGACCGATCGTGCAGCGAAGCGACGAGCCCTCGACCACGGCGTCGAACGAATCGTTGGCCATGGTGATCTGGACCGATGAGATAGCTTCGGACCGGCGGAATCTTCCCGGGCCGCGCTGGATCTTGAGCCGCTCTCCGAGGGTGTCGGTGAGCTCGTCACAGAGGGCCTTGAGCAGGATATGGACGTCAGAGCTGTTCGAGCGCAGCGTCGCCGCGGCCAAGGTGAAATCGTACGAATCGCCCATCTGCGTCATTGACCGCAACCTTACTGGTCAGGCATCGACCCACGGCGGGCTAGCCCGAAGTCGCCAGGGGGTCGACGATCTCGAGTGCCAGCAGGGGAGCGGACGCCTTGTTGATGCACTCCTGGTACTCGAAGTCCGGCTGGCTGTCCGCGACGATGCCGCCGCCCGCCTGGACGGTGGCGAAGCCGTGGCGCAGCGAGAGGGTCCGGATGGTGATCGCGAAGTCCGCGTCGCCGTTGAGCGAGAAGTAGCCGACCGCTCCGCCGTAGGGTCCACGGTACACGGGTTCGAATTCGTCGATGAGCTCCATGGCCCGTACCTTGGGCGCGCCACTCAAGGTACCCGCGGGAAAGAGCGCGTTGAAGGCGTCGAAGGCGTCGAGACCGGGCGCCAATTCGCCGTTCACCTGCGAGACGAGGTGCATCAGGTGTGAAAAGCGCTCGACGCGGGCCAACCGTTCAACGCGCACGGTCCCGGGTGTCGCCACGCGGCCTACGTCGTTTCGTCCCAGGTCCACCAGCATCACGTGCTCGGCGATCTCCTTCTCGTCGTTCAGGATCTCGTTCTCGAGTGCCAGGTCCTCGGACTCGTTGGCACCCCTCGGCCGCGTGCCCGCGATCGGACGGGTGCTCACCACGCCGTCTTGGACGCGCACCAGCATCTCGGGTGAGGCTCCGACGATCTGGGTGTCGCCGCTGTCGAGCAGGTACATGTAGGGGGAAGGATTGAGCGAGCGAAGGACGCGGTAGAGGGTGAGGGGATTGACGCTGGTCGCGCGTCGGAACTGCTGGCTGGGCACGACCTGGAAGATGTCGCCGGCGTGGATGTAGGCCTTCGCGCGTTCGACGATCGCGCCGTAGCCCTCAGGGGTGAAGTTCGAGAGGCCCGCGGCGATCGCGCGGATATCGATCCGTCCTCGAAGCGAGGGCGCGGTCGCCACCAACTGCTCGGTGGCGGGGTCGCTCGATGGCACGGGCGAGAACAGCACGTCGACGATCGCGTCCAGACGCTGCTCGGCCTCGCGATACACCGTGGCCGGATCGTCGCCGCCGCCGATGATCGCGTTCACGACCACGGTCGTCGAGTGGCGTAGGTGGTCGCAGATCAGCATCGCCGCGGGAAAGGAGAAGTCGACGTCGGGCCACATGTCGTCCTGCGGTCGCCTCGGAAGCACTTCGAGGCGCCGGACATAGTCGTAGGTGACGTAGCCCACCGCGCCGCCGATGAAGTTCGGAAGCTCCGCGGGCGCGTAGGCGCGGTAGCGCTTCAGCAGCGCGCGAACCGTCTCGAGCGGACCGACTTCGGGACCTTCGAACGAGGCCCCTTCGACCACGGTGTTCGGTCCCTCGGTGCGTACCCGCCAGGTCCGGTCGAGTCCGATGAACGAATAGCGCCCGGTGTCGTCGCCGAGCGCGGCGCTCTCGAGAAGGAAGATCGCCCGTCCGTTGCTGAAGCGCTGGTACAGCGACACCGGCGTCTCGCGGTCGAGTTGCAGGGTGACGTGCAGCGGCACCACGTTGAAGCCTTCGTTGACGTGGGTGAGAAAATCGTGCAAATCACTGGCGTCCATCAAACAAGGTTAGTAACTCCACGACGGAAGTCCGTAGGATACGTACATGACCACGGGCCCTTCGATCCTCGTCGTTGACAACTACGACTCGTTTGTCTACAACCTGGTGCAGTACCTCGCCGAACTCGGCGCGAAGGTGACCGTGCTTCGAAACGACAAGGTGGCGGCGATCGACCTCGAGGGAGCGAACTACGACGGCGTGCTCGTCTCGCCCGGTCCCGGCTATCCGAGCAGCGCAGGCAACTGCATCGAGATCATCCGCTACTGCGGCGAGCACGGCATCCCGATGCTCGGCATCTGCCTCGGCCATCAGGCGCTGGGTGAGGCCTACGGCGCGGACGTCGTGCCCGCGCCCGAGCTGGTGCACGGACGCTCGAGTCTGGTGGAGCACGAAGGGCTCGGCGTCTTCGCGGGCGCCCCGGCGCCCCTGATCGCCGGCAGGTACCACTCACTGGTCGTGACCGAGTCGTCGTTGAGCGACGACTTCGAGGTGACCGCCCGCACGGGCGACCTGGTGATGGGCATCCGGCACCGGACGCGCGCGCTCGAGGGTGTGCAGTTCCACCCCGAGTCGGTGTTGACCCAGGATGGCTACCTGCTGCTCGCGAACTGGCTCACCACGTGCGGCTCGATCGACGCGTTGGAACTCGCGAAGGAGCTCAACCAACGAAGCAACTCGGTGCGTCGAGCGCTGCCGCGGCCGAAGGCCGCCGTCTAGGTATACCCCGCCAGTCACGATTGCTGCCTAGGATTCGCTAGCGTCGGGTTTGCACAAAGGAGATCACGTGGCCATCAGTGAAGCAGAGATTGATCAGTTGATTGACGGCTTGGTAGCCGAGTTCCCTCCCGCGTCGACCGCTCCCGTGGTCTTTCTCGGCGAGCAGTTCGACCGCGGACTCGCCTGGGCCCACTTCCCGGTCGGACTCGGTGGACTGGGCGCCAGCCCCGCAGAGCAGCTCTACGTGCTTCGGCGGCTGTCGAAGCTGGGTGCCCCTTCGGCGGCGGGTCGAAACGTCATTGGCTATGGCATGTGCGCGCCGACAATCGTCGCCCACGGCACCGACGAGCAGAAGCAGCGCTTCCTGCGCCCCCTGTTCACGGGCGAGGAGATCTGGTGCCAACTGTTCTCCGAACCGGGCGCGGGTTCAGATGTCGCGGCGCTCGCCACCAGGGCCGAACGCGACGGCGACGAGTGGATCGTCACGGGCCAGAAGGTCTGGACGACCCTCGCGCACGAGGCCGCCTACGGTCTGCTCATCGCGCGCACCAATCCCGACGTCCCCAAGCACAAGGGCATCACCGCCTTCCTCGTGGACATGCACGCACCCGGCGTGGACGTGCGTCCGCTGTACCAGGCGACCGGCGAGGCGGAGTTCAACGAATGCTTCTTCAACGAGGTGCGCATCCCCGACAGCCGCCGGCTCGGCGGGGTGGGTGAGGGTTGGGGGGTCTCGATCACCACCCTGATGAACGAGCGCGTCTCCATCGGCGGCACGGTGCCCCCGAGGGGTTCGGGACTCATTGGCGAAGCGGTGAAGATCTGGAAGAAGAACTGGGCGACGCGCACCGACGCGCACGCCATGGCCGTGCGCTCGGAGTTGATGCAGGCGTGGGTGCGCAACGAAGTCGGGCGTCTGACCAACTGGCGCGCGAACGACCTTCGAAAGGCGGGCACGCCCGGACCCGAGGGATCGGTGGCGAAGTTGGCCTTCGCTGAGGAGAACCAGCGCACGAGCGAACTGTGCGTGAACCTCCTGGGATCCGAGGGGATGCTCTACCCCACGAACTACCCGCAGATCCGCCCCACCGAGTCGGCCATGACCGGCGGCGACATGCGAAAGGCCTTCATCCGCATGCGGGCGAACTCCATTGAGGGCGGCACGAGCGAGGTCATGCGCAACATCATTGGCGAGCGGGTGCTCGGACTCGCCGGTGAGCCCCGCAACGACAAGGACGTGGCGTGGAAGGACGTGCCTCGGAGTTGATTACTTCGAGGTCAGATTCGCCGCGAAGAAGCTGAGGGTGCGCTGGTGCGCGTCCTTCGCCGCCGCCTCGTTGTAGGCGTCGCGGCGCTCGTCGCAGTGAAAGCCGTGACCGGCATCGGCGTAGCGCACGACCTCGGTAGGGTACGCCGACTCGCTCGTCACGGCTCGTAGCTTCTCGACCTGGTCGACGGGGATTCCCTTGTCGAGGTCGCCGTAGAGTCCGATCCAGGCGCACCTCAGTTCGGGCGCGAGCTCGAGCAGCGGGAGCAGACCGAAACGGCCGGCGTCGAGCCCGCCCCCGTAGAAGCTCGCCGCGGCCCCCACGATGCCGAGGGTCGCGGCGAAGAACGCGACCGTCCCTCCCATGCAGTAGCCGACCACCGCTGTCGATGACCCGGAGTAACCCTGCGCCCTCAAGTGCGCCGACGCGGCGAGGAGGTCCTCGCTTAGTCCCTCTTTCGAGAGCTCCTTCATGGCGCCCATCGCCGCGGGGAAGTTGTCGTAGGCGACCTCCTGGGACCCGGTCCGGTGAAAGAGTTCGGGGGCGACCGCGTAGTAGCCGGCCGAGGCGAATCTCCCGATGACGCTGCGGATATGGTCGTTCACGCCAAAGGCCTCTTGGACCACGATGATGGCCTGGGGTGCGCTGGGATCGCCCGCGACCTGCAGCGGAGTCCCATTCTCGAGAACTAGTCGGGTGGTCATTCGAACGTCGGACCCTGCGTGCGGGTGCGCTTCAGTTCATAGAAGCCCGGCGTGCCGGCAACGAGCAGGACCCCGTCGAACAACTTGCCGGCGGCCTCGCCCTTGGGCGCCGGGGTGACCACGGGGCCGAAGATGGCCACGTCACCCACGTGGATGACGGGAGTTCCGACGTCGAAGCCCACCGGATCCATTCCGAGATGGTGGCTCTTTCGAAGCGCTTCGTCCAGTCCCGTATCGCTGGCCGCCTTCGCGAGGTCCTCCTCGAGGCCCGCGTCGGCGAGCGAGTTGGCGATCATCGCGTCGAGGTCGTCACGCTCGCCCATCACGTGCAGGCGCGTTCCCATCGCCGAGTACAGCGGCTCGACGATGGCGTTGCCGTGGCGTTGCTCGGCGGCGATGAGCACGCGCACCGGTCCCCAGGCCTTCTGCAGGAACTCCACGTACTCGGCGGGCAGATCGCGGCCCTCGTTCAGCACCGCGAGACTCATCACGTGGAATCCGACGTCGATGTCGCGTACCTTCTTGGCCTCGAGGAGCCATCGTGACGTGATCCATGCCCACGGGCACGCGGGGTCCACCCAGAGTTCTATCTGTTGGGTCATGTTCAGTCCTTCTTGTTGGCGTAGCTACCCAATACCGTAATGACCGAATTGGTCACACCCACCGCCGTGGGCAGGTCGAGCATCTCGTCGATGCCGTGGGCGTTCGACTTGGGTCCGAGAGCCCCTGTCGCGACGAACTGGACCGCGGGGAAGCGCTTGCCCAGCGAGGCGAGAAAAGGGATGGAACCGCCCTCGCCGCAGAAGCCCGGCGGCCGTCCGAAGGCATCGGTGGAGGCTTCGAGCAGGGCTTCCTCCAACCACGGCTGTAGTGGCGGGCACATCCAGCCGTCCGCCGCCTGGGAGACGGTGACCTTCGCGAAGGGGGCGTCGGCGCTGAGCGTCCTCTCGATCGCGCCAGAGGCGACCTTCGCGTCGACGAGCGGGGGAAGGCGAAAGGAGAGCACGACCGTCGTGAAGGGGCGCAGGACATTGCCCGCCATCTCGGGCTCGGGGATCCCGCCCACGCCGATGACCGACAGTGTCGGACACCACGTGCTTCGAAGCATGCGGTCGGCAGCGCAGTCGCCCATCAGCGACACGCCCTCGGTCGTTGGCAGGGCCTCGACGAGGAAGTCGCCGAATTCGTTGGCGACCTCCTTCGCTGCCGTCACGTGATTCTCGGGGATCTCGCAGTGGAGCTCCTTGATGAGGATCTCGCCGGTGCTGGGGTCCTCCACTCGGTCGAGGAGTTGGCGCAGCAACCGGAACGACGACGGCACGACGCCGCTCACCGAGCCGCTGTGCAGGCCCTGGGTGAGGACGTTCACGGTCACCTCGGCGTTCACGATACCGCGCAGTGACGTCGTCAGCCACAGCCGGTCGTACGAGAGCCCGCCCGAGTCGAGACAGATCATCAGCTCGACGTTGCCGAGGTGATCGGTGAGCAGATCGAGGTACGCGTCGAGGTCGGGGCTGCCGCTCTCCTCGCTCGCCTCGATCAGCACGACGCAGCGGCTGTGGGGGATGCCGCTCGCCTCCATGGCCTCGATGGCGAGCAGCGCCGCGAACGTGGAGTAGCCGTCGTCGACAACACCACGGGCGTAGAGACGGTCGCCGCGGCGAACCGGCGCGTACGGCCCGAGCCCATCGGACCAGTCGCCGAGGGGCGGTTGCTTGTCGAGGTGGCCGTACAAGAGCACCGTGCCCGACGAGGCTCCGGTGGACTCGACGGTCACACACAGCACGGGGGTGCGGCCTTCGAGGCGGTGAACGGTGACGTCGAAATTCGCGAGTGTCCGTGCCCGGGCCCAGTCGGCGAGCAGTCCAACGGCCCGTTCGATGTGCCCGCTCTCCTGCCAGTGCTCATCGAACATCGGCGAGAGGCATGGGATCGTTGCGTACGTCGTGAGTGTCGCGAGGGCGTCGCGCTCGAAGTCGTTCAGGGAAAGTGCGGGCATGTCGACGAGGCTACTTTGCGCGCGCGAAATGGACGGCCTGCCAGCAGTACCAGGCGACCTCGGTGCGCAGGCCGTCGAAGCGTGCGCCCTCATCGCGCAGCGCCGCTTCGTCGATCATCTCGTCGAGCCCGTGCAGGATGGTCCAGCCGTTTCGCACGCCGAAGTCGCCGACCGGCCAGACGTCGGGCCGGGCCATCGTGTTCATCAGGTACATCTGGCCCGTCCAGGGTCCGATGCCGCGAACCGCGGTCAGCTCCCTCAGGATCTCGGCGTCGCTCATCCGGCCATGGCGCGCGACGTCCACGCGCCGGTCGCGAACGTGCTCGGCCAGATCGATCATGGCTTCGGCCTTGGTGCGAGAGAGCCCGGACGCCTTGAGGTCGTGAAAACCCGCGTCCAGTATCGAGTCGACCGATACGGCGCCCCCGCACGTCGCGGCGACACGAGCGTGAATGGTGTTGGCGGCCGACGTCGCCAGGAGCTGGTAGACGATCGAGCGCGCCAGCGAGGCGAAGCGTTCGTCGACCCGGGCGTTTCGCCGTACCGGCGGAAGCCCTGCGGCGCGCACAACATCGCGAAACGCCTTGTCGCGTTTAACGATTTCCTTGGCGATCTCTTCGCGCGAGCGGGCGGGCATGCTTCGACTATTGCAGAGAGGGGTTGCTCGGCACGAACACACCCTCGGGCGTCTTCACCGCGCTCTCGACCACGTCGAGGAGCAACGCTTGGATCGCGCGTACCGGAGCCGCGGGAAAGCCGAACCGGCGGCTCACGATGCTTACACGGCGCTGTGAGATGCCTTCGATCCGCACGGCGGTGAACTTGTCGCGCAGGTGCGCCGAGAGCATGGTGGCGGGCAGGATCGAAGGTCCATGCCCGTCGAACGTGAGCGAGGCGATGGTGCGCAGTCCGTCGAGTTCGATGATCGGACGAAGCTCGATGCCCTGGGCTCGGGCCGCCTCGTCGATCTCGCGGCGGATCGGGGTTCCCGGAAAAGGAAGGAGCAGCTCGTAGTTGGCCAGCGTCGCGAACGTCACCGAGCCGTCGCCTTGGGCGAGGGGATGGGCCTTGTCGACGATGAGAACGAGGTCCTCCTTGAACAGGTCCACCTCGACCAACTCGGGCGCGAGCACCGGCCACGCGAGCACCGCGATGTCGAGCTGGCCGTTCACCAGCTGGGGCTCGATGACCGAGTTGGTCCCCTCGGTGATGCGAAGCGCGATGTGGGGATAACGGGCACGCTGCTCCTTCAACAGCAGCGGCACGATCCACCGGCCGGCCGTGCCGATCATTCCGAGCGACACCTTGCCGCGCAGGTCGGCGTTGAGTTCGGACACGTCAGACGTGATGGCTGCGACTTCGGCGAGGATCCGGCGCGCTCGGTCGGCGACGACGTCGCCCGATTCGGTGAGCAAACCCGACGAGCGGTCGACGAGCTCGGTCGCGAGTTCGCTCTCCAGGCGCGCGATGCGGTTCGAGATATTGGACTGCACCGTCCCGAGCGCCTCGGCGGCGCTCGAGAAGGTGCCATGATCGGCGATCCCTACGAGGGCTTCCAATTGGCGAATCTCCATGTATCAAGTATATAGATGAGAAGTATCAGCAATATTCGCTTGCGTGATAGAGGGTGGGGCGTCATAATGGTTTCAGCCTGTTTTACTCGAAACCCCCCCCTTTGGGTAAGACACAGGTTTTGCAAAAGGACCAACCACCCCCCGGTTGGTCCTTTTGTGTTTTCTGGGGTGATTAGCGTGAGGTCAATGAGTATGGACCCGTCAGCATGGAATCGCCTGGCAGCGCGCGTCGTTCGCGGCGTGAACTGGGCCTCCCGGGTGGCGAAACGCGGTTCCGGCACGGTCGCGGGAGGGCGAGTGGGGCTCAAGGTTTCGCCCAAACTGCTGTCAGTCCTCGCGCACGGGCGCACCGTCATCGTCGTGAGCGGCACGAACGGTAAGACCACCACTACCGCCATGGTGAGCGCGGGATGGGGCGGCGAGGTCACGACGAACGCCACCGGTGCCAATATGCCCGCGGGCCACGTCGCGGCTCTGGCCGGATCGAAGGCGCCGCATACCGTGCTCGAGGTCGATGAGGCGTGGCTGCCCGGGGTGGTGCGAGAGGTCGAACCCGCTGTGGTGGTGCTCCTCAACCTCTCGCGCGACCAGTTGGACCGAGCCAATGAGGTGCGCCAGATGGCCGAACGATGGCAGAAGTGCCTGAGCGCCTCCAGCGGTTTTCGCGGAACGGTCGTCGCCAACGCGAACGATCCGCTGGTTGTCTACGCGGCGATCGACGCCGTCGAGGTTCGCTGGTGCGACGTTCCCACGGAATGGATGTCCGACGCCAGATCCTGTCCCCGCTGCACGCTTCCACTTCGACACGAGGCGACGAACTGGAGCTGCTCGTGCGGGTTCGAGAAGCCAGCGGCCATCACGTCCTCTCTGCGAAAGAGCTTGGTCATCAACGGCATCACCCTCCCGCTCGAGCTTTCGATTCCGGGTGCCTTCAACGAGGCGAACGCCGCTCTTGCGATCACGGCGCTTGGCGAGGTGGGTGTCGCGCCACTGGAGGCGGTGCAGCGCATCAACGCCGTGCGCGCGGTCGCCGGAAGGTTCACGCTGCGCCAATGGAACGGGCACGCCATGCAGTTGCTGCTCGCGAAGAATCCGTCGGGCTTCGACGCGCTGCTCTCGACGGTGCCGGACAACGAGGACGACGTCTGGGTGGCGATCAACGCCCGGATCGCCGACGGACGCGACCCCTCGTGGCTCTACGACGTCGCGTTCGAGAGGTTGCGGGGGCACCGGGTCTGGTGCTTTGGGGATCGCAGGCTCGATCTGGCGACTCGTCTCGACTACGCCGGGGTGGACTTCGAAGTGGTGGACGACCTGGACGCGGTGCCCGTGTCGCCAGAACCCGTGGCGTTGCTCGCGAACTACACAGCGTTCAGCGAATGGCTCGCGAGGTCGACCCCGTGCTGACGATCGCGACGCTCTTCCCGGACCTCCTCGGTACCTACGGCGACGGCGGCAACGGGTTGGTGCTCGCCCGGCGGGCGCGCGGGCGCGGCGTCCAGGCGCTTCTCATTCCGGTGGAACTCGATGACGACATTCCCGACGCGTCCGTCTACCTGCTCGGCGGCGGCGAGGACGGACCCCAGCGGCTGGCCCGCGACCTCTTGGCATCGGGCTCGTTCGCGCAGCGGGTGAGCGACGGCGCGACGGTGGTCGCGGTCTGCGCCGGACTGCAGATCCTCGGCACTTCGTTCAGCGTCGAAGGCAACGACAGTTACGAGGGACTCGGGCTGGTCGACGTCGAGACGACGAGGGGCGCGTCGAGATCGGTCGGGGACCTGTGCGTTCGAGTGGGAGAAAGGCTTCTCGTCGGCTTCGAGAACCACGGCGGACGGACCACCCTCGGGGCCGACGTCTCGCCGCTCGGCACCGTTGTTCGCGGGCGGGGCAATGACGGTGCGCTCGACGGCTACCGCTCGGGCAACATCTGGGCCACGTACGCCCACGGACCGGTCCTGGCGCTCAATCCATGGCTCGCGGACGTGGTGCTCGAATCGGTGCTCGGCCACGAGTTGGAGCCGTTGCCGAGCGTCGCGGACCGGCTGTACGCCGAGCGCTGCGCTGCGCTCAGTCCTCGTTAGAGCGCCGCACTCCGAAGTTCGCGTCGCCGCTCACTTCGCGCCCGAGCTTCTCGACCGCCTCTTCGATGCGCGCGCCAAAACGTCGGGTGTTCTCGCCCTCCTCGGCGTGCAGGGCGTCGCCGAAGGAGACGATCACGTGATGGCGGCGCCTGCTCGGGCCCTGGACGAACTGGGGGGCCTTGGCGTACTTGGGACCGCGCAGCATGCCCGACTCGTGGATGTAGGTGGGGATGACGGTTGCCTTCGAGCGGTCCGCGAGGTACGCGGCGCCTCCCTTGAATCCTTGGAGCACCCCGTCGGGGCTTCGACCGCCCTCGGGGTAGATCAGCAGGTTCCAGTGGTCCTGTACGAGCTCGAGGGCCTGTTGGGCACTGCGGCGATTGACCTTGTGGCGCTCGATCGGGATGCCGTTGTACAAGAGGACGGTGCGAAAAGCCCGGCTCTTCTCCATGAAGAACGTGTCGAGTGCCGCCGCGACGACGGTGCGTTTGCGTTCGGATCGCGGGAGAGCGCTCAGCACCAGTGGGGTGTCGAGGTTGCTCGTGTGGTTGGCGACGAAGATGAACGGTCCGCGACCGGTGATGTGCTCGACCCCTCGAACTTCGAGCGACGACATCCGCTTGGTGACGGGGGAGAGGAAGTAGTTCTGGTACAGGCTTCGAACGAAACGCGCGGTGTAACCCCGGCCCCATTTCGTTGGATAGTCAAGACCGAGCTGCGTCATGATCTAACTGCGGCGCGTGGGCTTTTTGGGCGTGTAGCGCTTCGAGGGAGATGGTCCCGCCTGGGCCGCGGTCTTGGACTTGGACTTGGAGGCACGGGCCTTTCGGGTCGAGGGGTCACGTGCCTCCCGTTTGGCCTGCCCCATTTCGCGGGCGCGGCGCCCTGAACCGGAGAACGTCGCGTCGCCGTACTTCTGGAGACGGAAGGCGCGAATCATCAGCCAGGCGCCCATGAACAGGAACAGGATGCCCGCACTCGCACCGAGAGCGAGGAACAGGAACACCGCCACGAAGATGACGCCCGGCCGCTTGCGGCTCTGGGAGAAGTACAAGAGCGCGAGGCCCAGCAGGGCGATCAGCACTGAGGAGAACAGATACTTGCCGGCGTCGACCGGCACGAGCTTCTCGCAGAACGAGAGGACGTGGTGGTAGCCGGCCTTGCAGGCGGTCCCCTTCACATACTTGTAACTGAGGGTGTTCTTCGCGCGGTGGGCCTCGATCGCCTGGACGATCGCCATGATGAGCGCGACTCCTCCGGCGAAGAGCCCGACGCCGCGCTCGAGGTTGTCCAGACCCATCACCACCTCACGTGGCACGGCTGATTCCTTACGTGGTCGGCGTGAGAAGCGCGAGGTGGGCTGCGGCGATGAATCGGGGTTATCTGGCACAGATGAAGGCTACAACGCTGACCAAAAGCAGTGGTTCCACTCTTCGGGGTAGGATTCATGTTCCGGGCGCTTAGCTCAGCTGGTTAGAGCGCAGCCTTCACACGGCTGAGGTCGAGGGTTCGAGTCCCCCAGCGCCCACTGATTCTCCTGGCTGGGCCCGACTGGAACTTTCCCGAACCTTTTCGCAGGTTCCGGAGTCTCTATATTCGTGCTGAAAGTCTTGTCGCATCAATCCTGGGAAGCGGTCGACTAGGTGGAAGCCACTGCGGAAGTTCACGATCTCGAGGCCTGGCTGAAGGAGGGCTACCCGCAGTCCGTGCGTACCGCGTACCTGATACTTGGCAACCGGCTCGACGCCGAGGACGCCGTTCAGGAAGCGTTCCTTCGAGCGTGGAAGTTCCGCGACTCGCTCTCGATGGAATCGAGTTTCAAGCCCTGGTTGTACCGGGTAGTGGTCAACACCTGCAACTCGAAGCTGCGCCAGGAGATCCCTCACCGTGATCGCCGAAGCGGCGAAGAGCAGCTGCGCACCATCTCGACCTCGGAGGACGTCTCGAGTCGGGTCGGACTGTCGAGCGACATGATGCGCGCCCTCGCCGACCTACCCGACCACCTGAGAATCGCCGTCGTGCTTCGCTACTACGCCGACTTGAGCGAACGCGAGATCGCCATCGCCATCGATCGCAAGACCGGCACCGTGAAGTCGCGCCTGAACGAGGCGCGCCGGCGCCTCGCGATGCATCCTGCGCTCCAGGCCGAGGCGTCCAAGGATTCCCCAACGAACGAGGAGGCGATCGGATGACCCTGATCGATGAGACAACACTGCGCGAGGCGCTGCACGAGGCCGCCGCAGATTTCGAGGTCTCGCGAGAGGCGACCGATCGGATTCTGAACGAAGCCAGCGGCGCCGACGCAAGGGAGCGGGCGCGACGGGTGCCGAGTTTCGTGCGCCAGCGAAGCGGTGGGCGCACGGCGCTGATCGCCGCCGCGTTGGTGCTGGTGGTCGGAGCGATGTCGCTGCCGCTCATGCGCGACGAGGGTCGAAGCGCGAAGAACTCGAATGCTCAGCATCGGGCGGCGAGCGGCCAGACCGTCCAAGGCAGCGGGTTCTCTGGAAATACGACGAAATCCGGAAGCGCCACCTCGTTGTCGGCCGCCACCGCAGAGAAGACGGCCGTTACCGTCACCGGCGCCCAAGCGGTCGCGACGTCAAGCCATTCGTTGAAGATCGAATCCAGCGGCACCGTGGGACTGACGGTGTCCAACGGCAGCGTGCAGACCTCGCTGGCGAAGCTGGGTTCGTTGGCGAAAGAGGACGGTGGGTTCGTCGTCAGCACCGAGGCGGTCGCCAGCACGCAGAAGTCAGCGAACTACTCGAACGGGACCATCGTCCTGCAGGTTCCCCAGCGACTCTTCGCGACCTTGGTCACCCAGGTCCAGCACGTCGGCCGCTCGACGTCGATCAACGTGCAGTCGAGCGACGTCACGTCGCAGTACGTCGACCTGCAGGCGCGCATCACGGCCCTGGACGCCAGCCGCCGGCAGTATCTCTCGATCATGACCCGTGCCACGACGATCGGCGACATCCTCGCCGTCCAGGCGCAACTCAACTCGTTGCAGAGCCAGATCGAGCAACTGCAGGGCCAGATGAACCTGCTCGACAACGAGACCACCTACGGCTCGCTGACCGTGCGGTTGACCGAGGCCGGTCACCTCACTTCGGCGAAGCACTCCTCGGGGCTCGCCAAGGCGTGGCGCGACAGCATCGAAGGCTTCGTCGCCGGTTTCGAGTGGCTGATCAGGATCACGGGTCCCATGCTCTTCGTGGCACTTCTGCTCGGCGCCCTCTACGGCGTGACCAAGTTCATCCGGCGAGCGATCCGGCGCCGAAGGATCTGAGACCGGCGGCTGGCCGAGGTCCTCGGAACCGCGCGAGTGCGCTGCGTGTCGACGAATGGTCGGCTCGTCGGCACTCCGATGGCGGTGCGGGCATTTCGGTGCGGTCACTAGCATCGCCACTAGGCAACGGCCATGGAACGGGACAACGATGCAAGCTGAGAACAGTGCGCAGCTGATCATCCTCATCGTCTTCGTCGTCATCTCCTCGTCGCTCGTGCGAAGGGGTCGCGCCGACCCGATGGCTGCCTCGCTGCAGCCGCGCCAAAGAATCCGACCGCTCACCCTTGAATGGCTCGATCCGCTGATGGCGATGGTCGTCGTGGGCCCGGTACTGCTGCACGAGCTCAACATAAACGATTGGCACCTGCTCGCCGGACTCGTCGGGATCTCCGTCGGCGTCCCAATCGGACTGCTGAGGGCGCGGGTCCAGTTCGTTCGCGCAGTTCCGACGTCGAAGAGCGTCGTGCTGACGAGGTCTCGGGCCGAGTACTCGCTCGTGATCCTGCTCGCCGTACTGCGCTCCGCGGAGAGTTCGATCCGGCAGCATCATTCGATGCTGCTCACCCTCGTGCTCGCGGGGCTCTTGTCCCTGCCGGTGGGCGAGTCCGTGACCCGGTCGGTCTCCATAACGAGCCGGTACCAGAGGTCGGTGGCGGAATCGCCAATCCATGGTCTCGCTGCGTAGGCGAACAGTCAGCGAGCGGGCTTAGCCGGCGACGGGTGCGCAGTTGGAGACACCCATCTCGCCGAGGACCGCGCGCACCGCTTCGATCGCCTCGCGCATCTGCTCGCCGCCCAGGTGGCCAATGCAGCCCATGCGGAACGAGTCGGCGGCGGTCAACTTGCCCGGATAGATCAAGAAGCCGTGGGAACGCAGTCGCTCGTAGAACTCCTCGAAACTGAAGAGGGGGTCACCGGGTGAGAGGAACGTCACGATGATCGGGGCCTGCACATCGCGCGCGAGCAGGCAGCGAAAGCCCATGGCCTGCATGCCGTCGACGAGGATCTGGTGGTTGGCGCGGTAGCGTGCTCCGCGGGCCGCGACGCCGCCCTCCTTTGCGTGTTCGTCGAGCGCCTGACAGAAGGCGGCAATGACGTGGGTGGGCGGGGTGAATCGCCACTGCCCGTTGGCCTCAAAGCCGCGCCACTGATCGAAGAGGTCCAGAGCCAGCGAACCAGCGTTGCCGCTGCGCGATTCGAGCGCGTCGCGACGAACGATGGAGAAGCCCAGTCCGGGCACGCCTTCGAGGCACTTGTTCGACGACGCGACCACCGCCGCGAAGGGAAGCGCGGCCGCGTCGATCTCGAGGGCCCCGAAGGTGCTCATGGCGTCGATGATGAGCGCACGTCCACGGGACTGAACGACGCGCGCGATCTCGCCGATCGGGTTGAGGATCCCCGAAGTGGTCTCGCAGTGCACCACGGCGACGTGCGTGATCGACTCGTCCTCGCCCAGTGCCTCGTCGAGGGACGCCGGAGCAACGCGCTCGTCTTCGCGCCACTCGAGCACGCTCACCTGTCGTCCGGTCACCTGCGCGATCCTCTTCATGCGCGTGCCGTACGCGCCGTTGACGAGTACGAGAAGATGATCAGCCGGCGCGAGCAGGGTGATCAACGTCGCCTCAACCGCGAACGTCCCAGATCCCTGAAGCGGGATGCAGACGTGCGTGGACCGGGCGTTCACGAGTTCGACGAGACGTTCGCGCATGTCGAGGTTCATCTGGCTGAATGTCGCGTCCCTCGAGCCCCAATCGCGAAGCATCGCCTGTTTCACGGTGTCTGACGTAGTGAGCGGGCCCGGCGTGAGCAGCAGGGGAGAGGGCGGGTGCATTTCATCCTCGATTCGATTGGGCGCTTCGGGCCGAAGCCGCCACTCGCGAAGGATATTGACGAGGAACGAGCTTTCCGCGACCGGTCGGTGACCAACGCGCAACAAGATCCTCGGCCCACGTCCCAGCCGCCTCGTATCACGGCGAACTCGCCACGGCGAAGGAACCGCAGGTCGCGCTCGACTCGCCGCTCCCTTTCGGTTCGTGATTCGAGTCATCGGGCGGAGGGGGTGAAATCGTCCACTGTTAGCCTGATCTGGTGGGTCACGCAACGCGCGAAGATATCGGTCGACGGGCGAATCTGGCGTCGCTGATCGTCTTTGGGACCGCCTTCGGCTTCGTGGAAGCCGCGGTGGTCTATTACCTGCGCGCGCTGATCAAGTTCCACTCGAACTACGCGATCCACGACTACAAGGTCCTGCTCAATCTCGGCTTCATCACCTTCATCTCGCCGAGCCACCCCCTCCTGTTGAGCGGCCATCTCGGCGACGTCGAAGTGACGCGCGAGTCGGCGACCATCGTCATGCTCGCCTGCATCTCGTTCGTCGCGGCGAGGGGCTGGAAGTCACGCCTGGGCGCCTTCATGGTGAGTTTCGCCTGCTGGGACCTCACCTACTACCTCTTCTTGAAGATCCTCGAGAATTGGCCCCAGAACTTCTTCACCCGCGACGTCTTCTTTCTCATACCCGTGACGTGGATCGGTCCGGTGATAACGCCGATGGTCATATGCACCGCCATGCTGATCCTCGGAATCAGGCTCTATCTGGCAAGCGCCGACAGGCGATAAGCCTGCGAATCGCAGTACCGCGTCACGCACTCGAGCCGGGCGCCGGCGCGACTCGATGACGCTGGGGAAGGGCTGGGCGACCCGCGCCCGGCACCACCTTCACGTTTCGCGCGTCAAGGCGCTCGCCGCAGACCTGGCAGGTCAGGATGGCGTTGGTCACCGATCCGCAGTCTCGGTGCACCAGTTCAACGGGCGGCCCATTCGGCGCAGCGTACTGGTCGCCCCATTGGCGCATCGCCGTCAGGACGGGCCATAGGTCGCGTCCCTTGGGGGCGAGCTCGTAGTCGTCACGCGGGGGGTGTTCGGAGTAGGGGATCCTGGCGAGCACGCCTTGGTCGACGAGCGAGCTGAGTCGCTGGTGAAGGATGTTCCTCGAGATACCGAGTCGGCGGTGGAACTCCTCGAAGCGCGTGACACCGAGAAAGGCGTCACGGATGATGAGCATGCTCCACCATTCGCCAACCGCCTCCAGACACTGGGCGACCGAGCAGTCCATCGCGGCGAAGCTTTTGCGTTCCATGATTGCAGTCTAGTTAGTTGCATTATAGAATGCAATCAGATATGGTGCATTCCATGACAGAACTGACTGACGGCGCACCATCGTCGCCATCACTTGCAAGTTCACGGCGCAAGGCGATCTTCGTGGTCACCGCCTTGGGCGCGTTCATGGGATCACTCGACCTCTCGATCGTGAATGTCGCGTTTCCCGCGCTGGAGCGGGCGTTCTCCCACGATGCGAGCGCGAGCCTCGCCTGGATCATCACCGGCTACAGCATCGTCTTCGGTTCACTTCTCGTCATCGCCGGTCGAACCGCCGATCGCTTGGGAGGCCGGAGGGTCTTCTTCGCCGGCCTTCTGGTCTTCTGTGTCGGATCGGCGACGTGCGGTCTCGCGCCGTCGGTGCCCCTGCTGATCGCCGGTCGCGTGATCCAGGGGGCTGGCGCCGCCGCAATGCTCCCGGCCTCGCTCGGTTTGCTGCTCGGCGCGTATCCGAGCGAGCGAAGGTCGCAGGTCGTCGCTCTCTGGGGAGGAATAGGCGCGCTCGCGGTGGCGACGGGGCCATCGCTCGGCGCGGCGCTCATCACCGCCTTCGGATGGCGCGCAGCGTTCTACGTGAATCTCCCGGTGGGCCTTGTGGCGTGGGTCGTGGGTCGACGGGTGCTTGTGCGCACGGAGGGATCACGAACCCGCAAGAGTCCGGACTATCCGGGCGCCGTGATGCTGAGCGTCTCGATCGCGGCGCTGGTACTCGCCATCACCGAGGGTCCGAGCTGGGGGTGGTCCGGTAGGTGGACAGTGATGGCCTTCACCATCGCGATCTTGCTCGGTGCGGGCTTCGTGTACCGGTCGAGTCGTCATGACGAGCCAGTCCTCGACCTGACGCTCTTCCGCTCGCGGTCCTTCACGGTCGCCAACACCGCCGCACTGCTCTACGCCATGGGATTCTTCGCGATGCTCCTCGGCAACATCCTCTTCTTGACGAGCGTGTGGCACTTCTCGATTCTCGACGCTGGTCTGGCCGTGACGCCGGGCCCCCTCGTGGTCGCGCTCGTATCGGGTCCCGCCGGAAGGCTCGCCGCTCGATACGGTTTTCGCGCGGTCCTGCTCGTGGGATTCGGGGTCTTCACGGCGGGTCTTCTGTGGTACGCGTCTCGCGTGCGACTGGGCCCGGACTACCTGGGCGTCTGGCTGCCGGGGTCGCTCATCAGCGGCGCGGGTATCGGGCTCACCTTTCCGGTGCTGAGTGCCGCCGCGGTCTCGAGCCTGCAGCAGGAACGTTTCGCCGTCGGCAGCGCGGTGAATCAGACCGCCCGCCAGATCGGCGGCGCGCTGGGCGTCGCGATCCTGGTCGTGGTCCTGGGGGTTCCGAACAGCGCCGCGCAGGCCTTGACCAACTTCCACCACCTCTGGTTCTACGCTGCTTCCATGACGGTTTTGTCGGGATTCACCTCCTTGTTGCTCCATCGCTCGAGGGCCGTCCAGCAGCACCCTGAAGGCGAGTTCTTCGTCGCGCAGAGCCACGCGATGGAAGAGATGCTCGACGGTGAGATCGTCACTCTGGGCCACGACAACCGGGCCGGGTCCTGCGCGCAAGGTCCAGAGGACTGACGGGCGAGTCGAGGTCGCGCGGGCACCTCCGGGTCGAGAGTTGTTCGGAACTCAACGGGTAGCGTGGCTGGATGATAAAGCTCAGCCACAAGATCCCCGTGACGCCGTGGCGGGCCACCAACACCTGGGCATTTCGGCTCAGGATGCTTCTCCCGCTGGTGAGCGGTCTGTCGCTGTTCGGCGTCGGCGAGGGTCTACTGGTCGTCTCGCACTGGGGCGCGACGCCGTGGACGGTCTTCGCCGAGGGCGTGTCCCAGCACGCCCACATCTCGCTCGGTTGGGCTACCGCGTTGATCAGCTGCGGAGTGCTCTTGGCCTGGTTCCCGCTGAAGGAACGCCCGGGCTTCGGAACGATCGCCAACCTGGTGATCATCGCCTACGTGCTTGACATCACCTCCGAGGTCGTGCCTGTTCCGCACAGCGATTGGTTGAAGACCATCTTCGTCGTCGGTGCCGTCGCGGCGATTGGCGTGGGCAGTGCCCTTTATCTCACGACCGGGCTGGGGCCCGGGCCTCGCGACGGGCTGATGACCAGCATTCATCGCCACTTCGGCGTCAGCGTCGTCTACGTCCGCTTGACCCTGGAAGTCGTGGTACTCATCATCGGATGGCTTCTGGGTGGCACGGTCGGTGTCGGCACCGCGTTTTTCGCGGCGACGATCGGTTTCAGCATCGGAGCCAGCCTCAACGTCACGGACCGGGTCGTAAGAAGGTTCACGCATGATTAGCGGAAGCCATCTCGCGGCGTTTCTCGTCGCCTCGATCGTCATCATCATGGTGCCGGGACCCAGCGTGCTCTTCACGCTGGCTCGGGGCGTCGCGTGGGGCCGTGCGGTTGCGGTGCTGACCGTGCTCGGGAACAGCCTCGGAACGCTGCTGCTGTCCTTGGTGATCGCCTTCGGTCTCGGGCCGCTCCTGTCGCGCTACCACGACTTCTCGATCGGCCTGCAGTTGGCCGGTGGTGCCTATCTGCTGTGGCTGGGCTACGAGGCGTTGCGCCATCGACACGCCCACGCCCAGGCCATGACCAAGCGCGAGGCGAACCGGCCGTCGAACCTGCACGTCGTGCGCCAGGGCTTCACGGTGGGCGTGCTCAACCCGAAGTCGCTGGTGTTCTTCGCCGCGGTGTTCCCGCACTTCGTGGATCCCACCAAGGGCAACGTGACCCTGCAGCTCGTGGCCTTCGGCTGCATCTTCAGCGTGATGGCGTTCTGCAGCGACAGCACGTGGGGGCTCATCGCCGGCACCGCGCGGGAGTGGCTCGCAAGTTCGCCGACCCGACTGGTGACGCTTCGTACCATCGGGGGCTGCGTGATGTGCTCGCTGGGCCTGCTCATCGTGTCGAGCGCGCTCACCTCGTAGTCACACCCCCCTCGTACGTTGGATACGTGGGAAGAGTTCATGTCACCGGTCCTTGGAGCAGGGTCGAGTCGACGGTCGACTCGTTCATTGCCAATCTGCCCGAGATGCTCGGGGCGATGGCGGTCGACCCCAGATGTCTGGTCGCGATCGCCGAGTTCGAGGACGTGCGCTACGTGCAGTTCTGGATCGAACCCGATGGCGAGATAATCGCCGAGGTCATATCGAATCTGAACATCGGCGACGCGGTGGCGCTCTCAGCGGCGGACGAGGGACTGCTGCGCGCAATGGGTTGGGCCGAACCGTCACCGGGCCCGAACCCCAATTGGCGCTTCGAGGGGCGGGGCGTGTCCGGGCTGATCGATGCCGCTCGGATGACGAAGCGGGCGGTGCTCGAGGTGCTGCGAGAAAGGCCCGCCAACGTGGTGACGCTGCGAACCTGGGAGATGGAAGGTCGCATGGGTGAATCGCTCGATGACGTTCGTGAAGCGGCGAGGGTCCACTATCAGAACGACCTGCGTGAACTGAAGAGGAAACTCGACGGTTCCTAACGCCCGGGTGGGAGCGGACCCCAAGTTCCTACACTTCATTGGGCGAAGGAGTCTCAATGAGTATGCATGGCGGCGGTATGGGCCCGGGACGCATGGGCATGCGTTCAATGCAGAAGGACCGCACGATTCTCGAGCACCGGATCAAGAAGGGCACCCTGCCACGGATCCTGCAGTTCGCGAAGCCCTACAAGGTTGTGCTCATCGTGTTCCTCATCGCCGTGGTGCTGGACGCCGTCGTAAGTTCCGTGTCGCCGCTCTTGCTGCGCGAGATCATCAACCTCGCGATCAAGGGCAAGAGCCACCAGGCGATCAGGGCCAAGGACGAGCATTGGATAATCGGGCTCGCCCTTCTCACCGCCGGGCTGGCGGTCTTTGACGCCGTCCTGTCGATGTTCGAGCGCCGGATTTCGGCGGTGATCGGCGAAAGCCTGATCTTCGATCTGCGCGCGAAAGTCTTCAAGCACATCCAGGAGATGCCCATCGCGTTCTTCTCGCGGACCCAGACCGGGGCGCTCATCAGTCGGCTGAACAACGATGTCGTGGGCGCCCAGCAGGCCTTCACGGACCTCTTCTCCAACGTGGTCGGCAACGTCATACTTTCGACCATCATCCTCGCGACGATGTTCGTGCTCAGCTGGCAGATCTCGCTCGTCGCACTGCTTCTCCTGCCGGTCTTCCTGATTCCGGCACGTCGCGTGGGGCGCCGCCTGGGTACCCTGTTCCAGCGAGGCATGGAACTGAACGCCGAGATGAACATGGTCATGAGCGAACGCTTCAACGTCGCCGGTGCCATGCTCGTGAAGCTCTTCGGTCGCCCGAAGGACGAACTCGAGTACTTCGAGTCGCGCGCGGGCCAGGTCCGCGACATCGGCATCCATCAGGCGACCTACCAGCGGTTCTTCTTCATCGCGCTGTCGCTGACGGCGTCGCTGGCCACCGCCTTCGCGTATGGATTCGGTGGCGTGGCGGCGCTCTACAACACCGCTGAGATCGGCACCGTCGTCGCGCTGACCGCGTATCTGGGTCGGCTCTATGGGCCTCTGACGCAACTGTCCAATCTGAATATCGACTACATGTCGGCCATGGTGAGCTTCGAGCGACTGTTCGAGGTGCTCGACCTCGAACCCATGATCAAGGAGAGCCCGGACGCGATCGAGATCCCGGACGGACCTGCCGAACTGGTCTTCGACCACGTGGACTTCGCGTATCCCGGTGCCGAGGACGTGTCGCTCGCGTCGCTCGAGGCGGTGGCGCGCCTCGACGACACCCCGCGCAGCGAGGTCCTGCACGACCTGTCCTTTAGCGTGGAACCGGGCACGATGACTGCCCTCGTCGGCCATAGCGGTGCCGGCAAGACCACGATCTCGATGCTGGTGTCACGGCTTTACGACGCTGACAAGGGCTCGGTGACGATCAACGGTGTCGACATCCGCGAGGCGACGACCGCGTCGCTCAACGCCACCGTGGGTGTCGTCACCCAGGACCCCCACCTGTTCCACGACACCCTTCGGGCGAACCTCGTCTTCGCGAAACCGGGAGCCACCGAAGAGCAGATTGAAGCCGCCCTTCGCGCCGCGCAGATCTGGAGCCTCGTAGAGACCCTGCCGCTCGGACTTGGGACGGTGGTGGGCGAGCGCGGCTACCGGCTCTCGGGGGGAGAGAAGCAGCGCGTGGCGCTCGCGCGGCTCTTGTTGAAGGCGCCGCGCCTCGTCGTGCTCGACGAGGCGACAGCGCATCTCGACGCCGAAAGCGAAGCAGCCGTGCAGCGCGCGCTCGAGGAAACGCTGTCGTCGCGCACCTCGCTCGTGATCGCCCACCGGCTCTCGACCATCCGAAACGCCGACCAGATACTCGTCGTCGAGGCGGGTCGCATCGTCCAGCGCGGCACGCACGAGGAACTGCTCACGGCGGGCGGGCTCTACCACGACCTCTACGAGACCCAGTTCGCGACCCAGGAGCGTTAGCCCATCGAGTGGGCGCCGCCGTCGACGTGGATCACCGACGCGGTCGTCCCTCGAAGCAGCGGCGAAAGCAGGGCGATGGCAGTGTCGGCGACGGCGCTCGAGTCGTGCACGTCCCAGCCGAGCGGAGCCCGCTCGGCCCAGGAGTCCTCGAAGAGCGAGAAGCCCGGGATCGACTTGGCGGCCATGGTGCGGATCGGTCCGGCGGCGAGCATGTTCACGCGGATCTTGTCCGGTCCGACCTCGCGCGAGAGGTAGCGCCCGAGCGACTCGAGCCCGGCCTTCATCACGCCCATCCAGTCGTACATCGGGTAGGCGCGCGTGGCGTCGAAGTCGAGGGCGATGACCGACGCGCCGCCGTGGGCCTCGCTCTTCTGGAGGAGCGGGCGAAAGGCACCGACCAATGACGCAAGCGAGTACGTCGAGATCTGCATGGCCATGGCGACGTCCTCGAAGGGTGCCGCGAACATGCCGTTGCCCAAGCAGGACTGCGGGGCGTAGCCAATCGCGTGCACCAGACCGTCGAGGTGCCCGAAACGCGATTCGACCTCGGTGACGGCAAGCGCGATCTGCTCGGGGTCCGTGACGTCGAGCTCGATGATCTCGCCGACGTCGCCCAGCTTGCGGGCCGTGCGGCGCGTGAGCGACATGCCCCGCCCCGCGCCGGAGAGAGCGATGGTCGCGCCCTCCTCGAGCGCGCGCTTGGCAATCCCGAATGCCAGAGAGTCATCGGTGAGTACGCCGGTGATGAGGATTCGGTGATTGGTCAGTAGTCCCATATTGTTAGCGTACTTCTAGACAACTAAATCGACGAGGACAACAATGGAGACAGTGGGCATTCTTGGCGGCACCGGACCGGCCGGGCGTGGCGTCGCAATCCGCTTGGCGAGCTGCGGGTACGAAGTCGTGCTCGGTTCGCGCGACGCGGACCGCGCAAGCGAGACGGCCAAGGGGATCGTTCCTCGCGGCAGCGGCAGCGTGCGCGGGGGAACGAACGGGGACGCCGCGAACTGCGATCTCGTGGTCGTCGCGACACCCTGGGACTCGGCCGTGGCGACGGTGAGCGCGCTTCGCGCCCAGCTCGCGGGCAAGACGGTCATCTCAATGGTGAACGCACTCAGCCGCGAAGGCCGGGAGTTGGTCCCGCTCTATCCGCCACGCGGATCGATGGCAGCCCAGATCGCATTCGCGCTGCCCGCGAGCACGATCGTCGGCGCCTTCCACCACCTGCCCGCGGCGCAGATGGAGGACCTCGACAGCGGCCTCGACGCCGACGTGGTGATCTTCTCCGACGACGACCAGGCTCGCCAGCGGGTGAACGAGATCGTCGACCAGATGCCCGGGCTTCGCGGGATCGTCGCCGGGTCGATGTCGCTCGCGAGCCCCGTCGAAGCCTTCACCGCGGTCTGTATCTCGATCAACATCCGACACAAGGCCCACAGCTACGTGAAGTTGGCCGGACTCGGACACTGATGCGTCTGTACGACACCGCACGCGAGGGAACCTTCGCCCTCGACCCAGGCCCGGTCGTCACGATGTACAGCTGCGGCATCACACCCTACGACGCCGCGCACCTCGGCCACGCGTTCGTCTATCTCTCGTTCGACGTGCTGCAGCGACGGCTGCGTGACGCCGGCTACGAGACGCGCTGCGTGCGCAACGTCACCGATGTCGACGACGACATGCTGCGCAAGGCCCGCGAGCTGGGTGTCAACTACCTCGACCTCGCGGCCCAGGAGATGGCGAAGTTCGACCGCGACATGCAGCTGATCAACCTGCTGCCGGTGTACTCCGAGCCGCGCGCCACCGGAGCGATCCCCGAGATACTCACCCTGATCGGACAGACCTTCGACCAGGGGCTCGCCTACGAGGTCGGCGGCTGGGTGTTCTTCGAGGTCTCGAAGTTCCCCCGCTTCGGCCAGGTCAGCCACGAGAGCCGCGACTCCATGCTCGCGCTGGCCGCGGAGCACGGCGGACGCCCTGAGGATCCGCGCAAGCGTGACCCGCTCGACTTCGTGCTCTGGCAGCCGTCGCTCGAGGACGAGCCGGCGTGGGAGTCGCGCTGGGGCCCGGGACGGCCGGGCTGGCACATCGAATGCTCGGCGCTCGCCCTGCGCGACCTCGGGGTGACCCTCGACGTGCACGGGGGAGGACGCGACCTCGCCTTCCCGCACCACGAGTGCGAAGCCGCCCAGAGCGAGTCCGTCACGGGCGCGCCGTTCGTGAAGCACTGGATGCACGTGGGGCTCGTGGGTCTCGACGGCACCAAGATGTCCAAGTCCCTCGGAAACCTCGTCTTCGTCTCCCAGCTCGCCGAGCGCGCCGAGCCGACGGCCGTTCGCCTGGCGCTGCTCGCCCAGCACTACCGCAGGGACTGGGAATGGCGCGACGAGCTGCTTTCCATGGCGCAGTCGCGCCTCGCGACGTGGCGCTCGACCTTGACGTCGGGACGATCGGGCTCGGTGCTCGAGGACGTCAGGAGCGCCCTCGACGACGACCTCGACACTCCCGGTGCCCTTGAAGTGATCGACCATGCCGCCCACGCGGGCTTCAGCGTCGCTCCGGGGGCGGCGTTGCTCGGCATTACGCTGTAGGCGATGAAAGGCCACGATGTCGGATCTTGAAGTGAAACTCCCTGACGGCAGCCAGCGCACGCTGGCCGAAGGTTCCAGCGCCCTGGATCTCGCGGCTGCGATCGGACCCCGGCTCGCCAAGGACGCGCTCGCCGCCGAGGTCAACGGCCAGATGACCGACCTCGCGACGCCGCTGCCCGGCGGCGCCACGGTCGCGATCATCACGCCCGCGAGTGAGAAGGGTCGCGAGGTGCTTCGCCACTCGACCGCCCACGTCCTCGCCCAGGCGGTGACCCGGCTCTGGCCGGGCGCCCACTACGCGATCGGGCCGGCGATCCACGACGGCTTCTACTACGACTTCTCGTTGCCCGGCGGGGCGAGGTTCAGCGACGACGACCTCGCGCGCATCGAGGACGAGATGCGCGAGATCGTGCGCGAGGACCAGCCCTTCACCCGCTCCGAGTACTCCTTCGAAGACGGCCTCGAGCTCTTCAAGGACCAGCCGTTCAAGGTCGAGATCATCAACGCCGTGAAGTCCGGCGCCAGCGAGGAGGATCTCGCCGAGGTGGCGAGCGCTTCGGTGGTATCGACGTATTCGAACACGCCCGCCTTTCGCGACCTGTGCCGCGGGCCGCACGTCCCTTCCACGTCGCGGCTCGGCTTCTTCAAGTTGATGCGCGTCGCCGGCGCGTACTGGAGGGGCGACGAGAGGCGTCCGCAGTTGCAACGGATCTACGGCACCGCCTGGGAGTCAAAGGACGCTCTCGAGGCGCACCTCACCCAGCTCGAGGAAGCCGAGAAGCGCGACCACCGCCGACTGGGCCAGGAACTCGACCTTTTCTCCTTCCCCTCCGAGCTCGGACCTGGGCTGGCCGTCTTTCACCCGAAGGGCGGCACGATGCGAAGGGTCATGGAGGAGTACTCGCGCGCGCGCCACGTGGCGGGGAACTACGAGTTCGTCAACTCGCCCCATATCACGAAGTCCGAGCTGTTCGAGACCTCGGGGCACCTGGAATGGTTCGCCGACGCGATGTACCCGCCCATGGAACTCGATGACGGGCAGAACTACTACCTGAAGCCGATGAACTGCCCGTTTCACGTGTTGATCTTCAAGTCGCGCCAGCGCAGCTACCGCGAACTGCCGCTGCGCATGTTCGAATTCGGCACGGTCTACCGCTACGAGAAGTCCGGCGCCGTGCACGGTCTGACCCGCGTTCGCGGCATGACCCAGGACGACGCGCACATCTTCTGCACCCGTGAGCAGATGTCCGACGAGCTAACGAGCCTGCTCAACTTCGTGCTCGACCTGCTGCGCGATTTCGGGCTGAACGACTTCTACCTGGAACTCTCGACGCGTCCCGAGGGCAAGGCCGTCGGCAGTGACGAGGAGTGGAGCGAGGCCGAGAGCGCCCTCGCGAGCGTGGCGGGCAGCGTCGGGCTCGAGCTGGTGCTCGACGAGGGCGGCGGCGCCTTCTATGGTCCGAAGATCTCGGTGCAGGCGAAGGACGCCATCGGGCGCACCCACCAGCTCTCCACGATTCAGCTGGACTTCCAGACGCCCCAGCGCTTCGAGGCGAGCTACATCGCCGCCGACAACGCCCGCCACCGTCCGATCATGATCCACCGCGCCCTCTTCGGGTCGGTGGAGCGCTTCATGGCAATACTGATCGAGCACTACGCGGGCAACATGCCGACGTGGATGAGCCCCGAGCAGGTGCGCGTGCTCGGCGTGCGCGACGACCACGACGGCTACGCCAATGAGGTCGCCGCGGCCCTCCGACTCGACGGCGTTCGCGTCCAGACCGAGGAGGCGAACGAGCCCCTCGGGGCGCGCATCCGCCGCGCGAAGATGGAGAAGATCCCCTACATCGTGGTGGTGGGCGACGACGACGTCGCGAGCGGCACCCTCGGCGTGAACGCGAGGGGCTCGAACGACCCGCAGCGCGGCGTCACGCTCGAGCAGTTCCGCATCCGCCTGCTCGAAGAGATCGCGAGCCACGGCTCGCCCGAGGCGAACTAGTGCCGCTCGACCGGTTCTCGGCGTCGTGGCGCGAGGCGTACGTGACCAGCACGAGCGCGAGCGAGAACTCGCGCGACGAGGGCGAGTGCATCTTCTGCTCCTTCGCCCAGGACGAGGCCAACGCCTCGTCGGGCGTCCTCTTTCGCGACGAGACCACCTACGTGATCCTGAACGCCTTTCCCTACGGTTCGGGCCACCTGCTGGTGCTCCCGCGGCGCCACGTGGCGGACCTGCAGGAATTGGGCGACGAGGAGTACGAGCAGTTCTTCTGGACGATCCGCCGGACGGTGAAGGCCGTCGAGGCCGCCTACGCGCCGGACGGGCTGAACGTCGGGATGAACCTCGGGCTGGCGGCGGGGGCCGGAATTCCCAAGCATCTGCACGCCCACGTGCTGCCCCGCTGGTCCGGCGACACCAACTTCATGACCTCAATCGGCGAGACGCGGGTGCTGCCCGAATCGCTCGAGTCGACCTGGCAAAAGGTTCATGACCACATCTAGACCCGGCGTCGCCGGGTGGCACCGGTAGACTTGCCGATAAGGATCCGGAGGATCAATGTTCGACGGAAAGTTTAGGAAATCGGTGGATGCCACCACTGCGCCGATAGGCCGGTGGCTTGTGCGGGTGGGATTTTCGGCCGACGTGCTCACGGGCTCGGGCCTCGTGTTCGCGTGCGCGACGGCGTGGGCGATCGCCGTTGGCTACTTCTACCTCGCGATCGTGCTGCTGACCCTCACGGGTTTCCACGACCTTTTCGACGGTCCGGTCGCGAAGGCCTCGCATCGCGCGAGCCAGCGGGGGAGTTTCTTCGACTCGGTCGTCGACCGGCTTTCGGACGCGATCCTGCTCGGCGGTGTGGCGTACTACCTCGACGCCCACCACCACGGCCAGCTGGTCCTGTTGCCGTTCGCCATCCTGACGACGACCTTCATGATCTCCTACCAGCGCTCGAAGGCCGAGAGCCTCGGCCTCGACGCGAAGGGTGGCCTGATGGAGCGCGCCGAGCGCATGGTGCTGCTCGGAGTCGCCCTCCTCGCGACCCAGATCTTCATTCCGGTGCTCTGGCTGATGCTGGCGCTGACGGCCATGACCGCCGCCGGACGCTTCTGGCGGGTGTGGCAGATCGCGGCGAGTCCCGCGCCGGTCCAGGCCTCGCACAGCCGGACCCATCCGCATTCCAGCCGGCTCCGTCGGGGACCAAGTCGAGCCTCGCGTCACTAGCCCGTGGCCGGCAAAGCGCGTGTCGCCCTCTTCAAGTCCATGGCAGCGGTGCTCGAGCGCCTTCCCGAAGAGCTCGACGTCGCGCTCGCGGTGAGGATCTCCAGATTCGTCGGACGCCGAACCAGGGGTGCTCGCTCTAACCTCTCGACGAACGTGGCGCACGCGCTTCGAGCGCCCAACACCGCCGTTGACCAGGATCTGCTCGCGAGCTTCGTCGAGCGCGCCTTCGCCAGCTACGGCCAGTACTGGGCCGAGAGCGCCAAATTGCCCGCACTGAAGAAGTCCATCATCACCGACCGGTTCGTCATTGGCGAGGGCCTCGAGCACCTCGTCGCGGCGAAGGGCCTCGGCAGGGGAATCGTCATCGCGCTTCCCCACATCGGAAGCTGGGAGTGGGGTGGATCGTTCCTCGCCACCCTGGACATGCCCATGACCGCCGTCGCCGAAGAGCTCGACCCGCCCGAACTCTTCCAATGGTTCAAGAAGAAGCGCGAGGCGATCGGCATCAACATCGAGCCGCTCAACGCGCATGCGGGCACGGTGCTCTTGCAGACCCTGCGAGACGGGGGCGTCGTCGGGCTGCTCTGCGACCGAGACATCCAGGACAACGGCATCGACGTGGAGTTCTTCGGCGAACGAGTGACGATTCCGGCTGGTCCGGCCACCCTCGCGCTTCGAACGGGCGCCACTCTCGTCGCGGCGGCGTGCTACGCGGGACCCGGGCGCGATCACTTCGCGGTCATCACACCACCCATACCCGCCGAGCGGTTGGGGCGGCTTCGTGACGACGTGCAGCGGGTCACCCAGCTCATCGCCAACGAGTTGGAAGGACTGATACGCCGCGCGCCAGAACAGTGGCATGTGCTCCAACCGCGTTTCGCGGCGTCGTGACCGAGCGAATCGCGCTGGTGTCGCCCTACGCCCTCAGCGTCTTCGGCGGCGTGCAGGAGCAGGTCCTCGCGATGAGCCGTGAGCTCGGTCGGCGTGGGCGCGAGGTCTTGGTGATCTGTCCCGATTCATCTGACCAGGCCGTCTACGACACCCCCGCCCGGGTGCGACGCTTCGGTCGGCTGATCTCCTTGCCGGCCAACGGGTCACGGGCGCCACTGACCCTCTCGCCGGTGGCCTCGCGCCGAGCGAAGCGCGCCCTCGAGGCGTTCGCCCCCGACGTCGTGCACTTCCACGAGCCCTTCGCGCCGCTGCTCGGATGGGCCGCCCTGCGGTCCCATGAGACCCCCCAGGTCGCGACCTTCCACCGCAGTGGGGGAGGACCCGCCTTCAGCCTGGCGCGCCCGTTGTTGAGGTCGCTCGCAAGGAGCGTCGACGCTTCGGCCTCGGTCAGCGACGCGGCGGCGGGCACCATCAGGAGAGAAGTCGGTGTGGACGCGAAGGTGCTCTTCAACGGATTCGAGACCGATCGCTTCGTGCTGACGCCCAGGTCGAGGGGCGACGAGACGGTGCTGGTTTGCGTGGGGCGACTTGAGGAACGCAAGGGAACGCGGTACGCGCTGAACGCCGTGCTTCGCCACAACGCCCGCGGGCGCGACCAGTGGCGACTCGTGATCATCGGCGACGGTCCCGAGCGCGCCAGACTCGAGGCGCTCGCCGGTGACGACGAGATGATCCTCTTCGCCGGGGCGCTCGACGACGTCGCGAAACGACAGTGGCTGCGTCGGGCGAATGCTCTCATCGCACCCGCGACGAGGGGCGAGAGCTTCGGGCTGGTGCTGCTCGAAGCCATGGCCAGCGAGACCCTGGTGGTGGCGAGCGACATACCCGGCTACCGCGAGGCGGCCGCGACTCACGCGGTGCTGTTCGAGCCGGCGAACGAGGAGAGCCTCGAGGAGGCGCTCGTGAGGGGGCTCGCCCACGAGAGCGACGAGGCCGTCGCGAGCGCCCGGCGCCACGCCGAACGCTGGTCGATGAGCGTGTTGATGGACGAGTACGAGTCCCTCTACGAGAGTGCCCACCGGCGGTTCAGCGAAGCACGGTAGCCTTGGGTCGTGGCAACTAAGCAACGATCGCGTTCACGTCGATCGAACTCCTCCAACGACCGCGGGCCCCGTTACGTAGCGCCCGTGCTCGACCCCGCTTGGCAGAGCCCCTACGCGCCTTCCGCGACCGAGCGTCACGTGAACCAGCACGTGGCGCGCGCGTTCTTCCTGCGACGGAAGATTCCGCACGTCATCATCGTGGGTGTCGCGGCGTTGGTCCTGATCGCCGGGGTCTTCGTAGTGCCGTGGTTGCCCGCGGTGGGCGTCGCGATGGTGCTGCTCTACGCGTGGGACCTGCATCGTTCGCTCGTCAAGTTCGAGAAGTCCGGCGAGTCGCTCGGCACCGCCATGCTCGACCATTTCACACCCAGCGGCACCACGAAGGACCGTGAGCGTCTGATCACGGTGCTCGACCGACTCGCCGCGACCTTCGGTGTCGACAGCGTGAGCGCGGTCGTCGTCGCGGACCCCGGTTACAACGCGGCGTTGGTGCCGAACGGTACGGGGCTGTCCTTCATCGTCACTGACGCCCTGATGAGGGATTTCGAGCTCATCGAGCTCGAAGGGGTCGTCGCGCACTGCCTCGCCCGTCACCGCCTCGGCCTCTTGAACCGCGAGAGCGTGGCGGCGGTCGCCTCGATCAACGACAACGCGCGCCAGGTGCTTGCGGGCCCCGGCAACGCCTACCGCGCCGATGAGGTCGCTGCGGCGGCGATCCGCTACCCCCTCGGTCTCGCGGGAGCCCTGCACAAGTGCTCTCGCCAGGTCATCCCGTCGACGTCGTTCTTCGTGAGCGAGACCTATGCCAAGTGGCGATGGATTTGGTTCGACATATGGAGCGACCGCTCCGAACGCGACCTGAGCGACCTCGATGACGTGGAGTTGCGCGCCCGCGCCCTCGAAGAGTGGTGAGCCGGCTCCAGTTAGGCTGGGAGCATGAGTTCTTCGAATAACCCTTCCACCGTAGGTTCGGCCCTCGTCAAGCGGGGTCTCGCCGACATGCTTCGAGGCGGCGTCATCATGGACGTCGTCAACCCCGAGCAAGCCAAGATCGCCGAGGATTCGGGCGCGGTCGCGGTCATGGCGCTCGAGCGTGTGCCGTCGGACATCCGTCGAGACGGAGGCGTGGCGCGCATGAGCGACCCGCAGATGATCACCGAGATCCAGGCTGCGGTCACCATCCCGGTCATGGCGAAGGCGCGCATCGGCCATTTCGCCGAGGCGCAGATCCTCCAGGCGCTCGACGTTGACTACATCGACGAGTCTGAGGTGCTGACGCCCGCGGACGAGGAGAACCACATCGACAAGTGGGGCTTCACCGTTCCCTTCGTGTGCGGCGCCACCAACCTCGGCGAGGCGCTTCGTCGCATCGGCGAGGGCGCCTGCCTCATCCGCTCCAAGGGCGAAGCCGGCACAGGCAACGTCGTCGAGGCGGTGCGCCACCTTCGCACGATCAACGCCCAGATGCGTCGGCTCCACAGCGCCGATGCCTCGGAGCTCTTCACGCTCGCCAAGGACCTCCAGGCCCCCCTGGCGCTCGTCCAGGAGGTGGCGGCGACCGGCAAGCTGCCAGTGCCGCTCTTCTGCGCCGGCGGAATCTCCACGCCCGCTGATGCGTCGCTCGTCCTGCAGTTGGGCGCCCAAGCGGTGTTCGTGGGATCGGGCATCTTCAAGAGCGAGGACCCCGTGCGCATGGCCAAGGCCATCGTGGAGGCGACGACGCACTTCGAAGACGCCAAGATCGTGGCCAACGTCTCGACCGGTCTCGGCGAAGCGATGCGCGGCGCCGAGACCTCCTCGCTGGAAGTGCGCCTCGCCGAGCGCGGTTGGTAGTGCCACGCGTTGGCGTGCTCGCCCTCCAGGGCGACGTACGCGAGCACGTCGCCATGCTCGAAACGGTCGGCGCTGACGTGGTCACGGTTCGCAGCGTCGAGCAGATGGAGGGACTCGACGGACTGGTGCTGCCCGGAGGGGAGTCGACCACGATTGCCTATCTGCTCACCACGTCGGGCATCCGTCCGGTGCTCGAGCGCCAGTTGCGCGACGGCCTGAGTGTCTTTGGCACCTGCGCGGGCCTGATCCTCTTGAGCCGCGAGATCCTCGGCGGGCGCTCGGACCAGTGGAGCTACGGCGCCCTCGACGTGTCCGTTCGGCGCAACGGCTACGGGCGACAGATCGCGAGCTTCGAGAGCCTCGTCGACGTCAAGGGGCTGGGTGACGTGCCCGGCGTCTTCATCCGCGCTCCGAAGATCGAGTCGTGCGGCAGCGACGTCGAGGTGCTCGCCACGCTCGACCACGACGATGGCGGGCACCCGGTGCTCGTTCGCCAGGAGCACGTGTGGGGATGCTCGTTCCACCCCGAACTCACGAATGACACGCGCATCCACGAGTTGTTCACCAGTTCTCTTTGAGTTTCGCTACGATACAGAAGCCCCTAAGGGCAGGAGGAACCATGTCCGGCCATTCGAAGTGGGCAACGACCAAGCACCGCAAGGGTGCGAAGGACAGCGCCCGCGCCAAAGTATTCGCAAAGCTCATCCGTCAGGTGGAGGTCGCGGCGAGAGAGGGTGGCGGCGACCCCGCGACCAACGCCAGCCTTCGCACGACGTTCCAAAAGGCCCGCGAGGCTTCCGTGCCGATCGACACGATCGAGCGTGCCATCAAGCGCGGCACCGGTGAGCTCGAGGGCGTGCGCTACGAATCGATCTCCTATGAGGGCTACGCGCCCGGAGGTGTGGCGGTGATCGTTGAGACCTTGACCGACAACCGCAACCGCACGAGCGCCGAGATCAAGCACGTGTTCGCGAAGAACGGCGGCACCATCGCCGAGCCCGGCGCGGTGTCGTGGCAGTTCGACCGCAAGGGCGTCATCGAGGTCCAGGGTCCGATCGACGAGGACCAACTCCTCGAGTGGGTCATGGAGGCCGGCGGCGAGAACTTCAGCGCCAACGGCGACAACTTCCTCGTCACCACCGAGCCCCACGACGTGGGCATCGTTCGTGACGCCCTCGAGGGCTTCGGCGTGAAGATCCTGAGCGCCGACCTGACGCTCGTTCCCCAGAACGTGATCCCGGTCGAGGACGAGTCCGAGGCGAAGAAGATCCTGCGGCTGATGGACGCCATCGACGACCACGACGACGTCCAGAACGTCTACGCGAATTTCGACGTGTCCGACGAGATCCTGGCCGCTTTCGAGGGTTAGAACCCGGTCGACGTGACGTTGGCGGGTTAGTATCGAACGTATGTTCGTACTAGGAATCGACCCGGGGCTGACGCGTTGCGGCTTCGGGCTCGTTGAAGGCTCCTTCGAGGGCCCCGAGTCCTTTCGCGCGGTGCGTGCCGGCGTCGTCGAGACCGATCCGGACCTCGAGGTCGAAAGGCGACTCAGCCAGATCCTCGTCGAGCTGCGCACGCTGCTCGACGAGACCAGGCCCGACGCCGTCGTCGTGGAGCGGGTCTTCTACCAGCGCAACGCGAAGACCGCGATCCCCGTCGCCCAGGCGAGCGGCGTCGCGGTCGCGCTCGCCGGAGCGGTCGACATCCCCGTGCGCCAGTTCACCGCCCAGCAGGTGAAGCTCGCGGTCACTGGTTACGGCGCGGCGAGCAAGACCCAGGTGCAGGGGATGGTCGCGCGGCTCTGCGGGCTCGTGGAGATCCCCAAGCCCGCCGACGCGGCGGACGCGCTCGCGCTCGCGATCACCTATTTCATGACGGTTCGCATCGAGCAGCGCTACCCCACGGCGGTGAACCCGTGATCGGGTGGCTGAGCGGGTCGGTGGTGCACACATACCCGAGCGGAGCGGTCGTCGTCGACGTGAACGGGGTCGGCTACGAGGTACAAGTGGCCTCGGCCCAGGTCTACGGGGTCGGCGAGCCGGTCGAGTTCTTCGTCTACACGGTCGTGCGCGCCGACGCGATCGTGCTGTACGGTTTTGCGACCTACGCCGACCGCGAGTTCTTTGAGATGCTGTTGATAACGCCCGGTGTTGGACCGTCGACGGCGCTCGCGGCGCTGCGCACCATGTCGACCAACGACCTCGCGCTCGCAATCGAAAGCGCGGACGTGAAGCGGGTCTCGAAGATTCCGGGCATCGGGGCGAAGACCGCGAGCCGCATCGTGCTCGAATTGAAGGGCAAGCTCAGCGCGACCGGCTCGTACGAGGTGCTGGTCGAAGCCGCCCAGCACTCGAGCGCGATCGACGACGCACTGCGGGGACTCGGCTACTCGTCCCAAGAGGTCCGCCAGGCGCTCGAGAACGCCGAGCTGCCCCAGGATGAGTCCGAGGCGTTGCGCGTTGCGCTGCAGCTCCTGAGGCGCCAATGAGCCGGCGCGACATCGATCTCGAGCAGCTGACGTCGTCAGTGGTGGCGCCGGTCGCGGACGAGCAGGAACGTACCGCCGAGGTGTCGCTGCGCCCGGGGTCGTTGAGGGAGTTCGTGGGCCAGCGCGAGCTGGTGCGCCACCTCGAGATCGTGCTCGGTTCGGCGAAGGCTCGCAATCAAACGGCCGATCACCTCTTGTTCGCGGGCCCGCCCGGGCTTGGTAAGACGTCGCTCGCGAGCATCGTCGCTGTGGAGATGGGCTCGGGCATCCGGATCACCTCCGGTCCGGTGCTGTCACGTCCCGGAGACCTCGCCGCGCTGCTCACCGACCTCCAGGACGGCGACGTCCTGTTCATCGACGAGATCCACCGGCTCTCGCGTGCGGTCGAGGAGGTCCTCTATCCGGCACTCGAGGACCGGCGGCTCGACGTCATGATCGGGCGGGGCCCGTCGGCGCGCTCGATCCGCCTTGATCTGCCGAACTTCACGCTGGTGGGCGCGACGACCCGCACCGGCCTCGTCGCCGCTCCTCTGCGGGACCGGTTCGGGTTCATTGGCCAGCTCGACCTCTACGACCCGGACGAGCTGACCATCATCGTCCAGCGCTCGGCGGCGCTGCTCGGGGTGGAACTGCGCGAGCAAGCCGCGTCGACGATCGCCTCGAGAAGCCGGGGGACCCCGCGGATCGCCAACCGGCTCCTTCGTCGGGTGCGGGATTTCGCAGCGGTCCAGGGCCACCCGAGCGTCGATACGGGCATCGCCGTGGAGGCGCTCGTGCTCTTCGGAGTCGACGGATACGGGCTCGACAAGATCGACCGGCGGATCCTCGCATTGCTCTGCGGCCAGTTCGCGAGCCAACCGGTCGGCCTGACGACCCTGGCGCACGCCTGTGGCGAGGAGCCGGCGACGATTGAGGACGCCTACGAACCGTTCTTGCTGCGCGAAGGGCTCCTGATCCGCACCCCCCGGGGCCGCGTCGCCACTGAAAAGGCTTTCCAGCACATGGGAGTTACCCCTCGTGGGGGAGGGCTGGTCTAGAGCGGACGTCGCCAGCGACTAGGGTTTCTTTGTCTATTGACGGAGGAAACACACATGTTTGAAGCTGCACTTGATGCCGCAAAGGCCGCTACGAAGAGCAGCGCGTCGTCGTACATCATCATTCTCTATCTGGTCATCTTCGGTGCGGTCTACTACTTCTACCTTCGTCCGCGCAGCAAGAAGACGAAGGCGGCGCGCCAGCAGGCCAAGCAGGTGGAAGTCGGCGAGCGCGCCCAGACGATCGGCGGCTTCGTCGGCACCGTCGTGAACAGGACTGACGAGTTCGTGACCTTGCGCGCCGCGAGCGGAGTCGAGCTCGACTTCGTGCCCTCGGCGATCGCGCGTCGCTTCGATCCCGTCGTGGTTCCAGAGACGCCGGAGACAAAGGATGATGAAGCTCCAGAAGGCGACAAGTAGTAATGGCTTCAAAAGTGGGTTCTCGGCGATCCCTGATCGTCAGCCTCGTACTCACCATCGCCATCGCCTTTGGATCGTTGGCGACCACGCTCACGCTCGGTTGGGGTCCTAAGTTGGGTCTCGACCTCGCCGGCGGTCTTTCGGTCGTCTACAAGCCGGCCACCCACGCGACCAAGGCTGACATGGCAGAGGTCGTCCAGATCCTCACCAACCGCGTCAACGGTCTGGGTGTGTCGGGTGCTCAGGTCAACCTGCAGGGAAAGGACGTCGTGGTCTCCGTGCCGGGCGTGACCGACGCGCGTGCCGTGCTCGCGGCCGTTGGGCAGACGGCCCAGCTGCTCTTTCGCCCCGTCCTCTGTCAGGTGACCGAAGCGAAGAAGGTCGCGACGTACACGGGGACCCTCCCGGCGTGCGGCGCTTCGTACGCGCTCACCGCGGCGAACCTCGCGGTGACCCCCGACTCCAGCAACGTGAACGGCTACCTGTTCAACCAAAACATCCAGCCTGACCCCAAGTACGCGCAAGTCGCCAGCACGACGCCCGCAGCGGACGACCCCGCGAAGTCCGTGATCCTTCCCTTGCTCGGGTCGACGGGCGTTCGCTACCTGCTCGGGCCCGCCGAGTTGACGGGTCAGTCGATCGGCAAGGCCTACGCGCAACTGGATCAGGCCAACGCCTGGGTCGTGAACTACACCCTGACCTCGAAGGGCAGTCCCCTATGGGACCAGGTCGCGAAGGAGAACTTCCACCAGGAGCTCGCAATCGAACTCGACGGCGTCATCCAGTCCGCCCCGCTGATCCAGCCCACGCAATCGACGTTCACCTCATTCGGCGGACAGGGTCAGATCTCGGGCTCGTTCACCGAGGCGTCCGCCAAGAACCTCGCGATCGCCATGGAGTTCGGCGCGCTGCCGGTGCGGCTCGTGGCGCTCACCACCCAGACGGTCTCGCCGACTCTCGGCCACAGCGCCCTCGTCGCCGGACTCGGCGCCGGTCTCGCCGGCCTCGTGCTGGTGCTGCTCTACACGATCCTCTACTACCGGGCCCTCGGACTGGTCATCGTGCTCGGACTGAGCGTCACCGCTGCGCTGCTCTGGGCGATCATCTCGGCGCTCGGTCACACCGCGTTCGCCCCGAGCTTCGACCTGGCTGGTGTCACCGGATTAATTGTGTCCATTGGTATCACCGTCGACAGTTACATCGTGTATTTCGAACGATTGAAAGACGAGGCCCGAGCAGGGCGTTCGATACGCACCTCGGTGGACCGGGGTTTCAAGTCGGCCTGGCGCACGGTGCTCGCCGCTGACACCGTCAGCCTTCTCGCGGCGGTGCTGCTCTACATCATCGCGGTGGGCGACGTGCGCGGCTTCGCGTTCTTCCTCGGTCTCTCGACCCTGATGGACGTGTTCATCACGTGGTACTTCACCCGCCCGATGGTGGTCCTGCTCGGTCGGCGCAGCTCCCAGAGCGGGTCGGCGCTGTCGATGGCCGCGGGCCTTTCCTCAGGAGCAAGCGAATGAGTGACGTCACCAAAACGCCGGGCCGCATCGGACGCCTCTACGGTGGGCTCACCACGGTCGACTTCGTCGGACGCAAGAAGCTGTGGTTCAGCATCTCGGTCGCCATCATCCTCGTCGGGCTCGGTTCGCTGAGCATTCGCGGGTTCAACCTCGGCATCGACTTCAAGGGCGGAAGCTCGTGGGAAGTCCTCGCTCCCAACACGTCGATCAGCACCGTCACCCACGCCGTCGAGAAGGCCGGTCTCTCCGTGCCGACGGTGGAGAAGTTGGGCAGGGACACCTACGAGGTCTCGGCTGACCTGAACTCGCTTTCGGCGACAAAGCAGCTGAGCGTCACGAACGCCGTCGTGGACGCGCTCGCGAAGGTGGCGAAGGTCAACCCCAATCAAGTCTCGACGAGCAGCGTGGGTCCGACCTGGGGTGGCCAGATCACGCACCGCGCCCTCGAGGCGTTGATCGTCTTCTTCATCGCCGTGGTCGCCTACATCAGCATCCGGTTCGAACCGAAGATGGCGGTCGCCGCGTTCATCGCGATGTTGCACGACCTGCTCGTGACGGTCGGGGTCTACTCGCTGTTCGGCTTCCAGATAACGCCGGACACGGTCATCGCGATCCTGACGATCCTCGGTTACTCGCTCTACGACACGTTCGTCGTCTTTGACCGCGTGCGCGACAACACCGGCGGCGTGCTGAAGTCCGGGGACATCACCTACGCCGAGATGGTCAATCTCTCGATGAACCAGACGCTCGCCCGCTCGATCAACACCTCGCTCGTCGCCATTATGCCGGTGCTCGCGGTCCTGCTCGTCGGCGCCGACCTGCTCGGTGCGACGACGCTGCAGAACTATGGACTGGCGCTGTTCGTCGGCTTGATGAGCGGGGCGTACTCGTCGATCTTCATCGCGAGCCCGCTACTCGCGTGGATGAAGGAGCGCGAGCCCCGTTTCCGCGACCTCGCCGAACGCGTCGCGCAGCGTTCCGAGCACCGCATCCTGAGCCCCGCGAGCGCGGCGCTGCTGACCGGCGAGGGCGCCCAGCGAGCCGTCGGGGTGCCCCGCAGCACCCGCGCGACGACCGTCACGCCGCGTGCGCGCAAGCAGAAACGGCGTTAGGTCACCGGTAGGCTGACCCCATGGTCAGTCTCACTTCGCGCTCGTCCGCCGATCCCGCGCTGATCGGCTCGATCGAGCGGCTGATCGCGCGTTTTCGCGAGCACCACGAGGCGGGCGACGTCGAACTGATCCGCCGCGCCGGGCTGGTCGCCATCAACGCCCACGAGGGCCAGTTGCGCCGCACCGGCGAGCCGTACGTCACGCACCCGATCGCGGTCGCGGACATCGCGGCGGACCTCGGACTCGACGAGCCCACCATCGCCGCCGCGTTGCTGCACGACGCCGTCGAGGATACCGGCATCACGACCGACTGGCTCGCCAAGGAGTTCGGCGACCAGGTCTCGGCGATCGTGGACGGCGTGACCAAGCTCGACCGCCTCGAGTTCGACTCGCGCGAGGCCCAGCAGGCGGCGACGATCCGCAAGATGTTCATCGCCATGGCCCAGGACTGGCGGGTGCTCTTGATCAAGCTCGCCGACCGGCTGCACAACATGCGCACGATCTCGGTGATGCCCATGGCGCGCCAGCGCGCCATCGCCCAGGAGACGCTCGACGTCTACGCGCCGCTCGCGCACCGCCTCGGCGTCCAGCAGGTGAAGTGGCAGTTGGAGGACCTCAGCTTCGCCACGCTGCACCCCAAGCGCTACGCGGAGATCGAGCAGATGGTCGCCGCGCGCCAGCCCGAGCGCGAGGCGTACCTGAGAGAGGTCATGGAGGCGCTCGTCGCCAAGCTCGACAGCTTCTCGATCAAGGCCGACGTGCGCGGGCGACCGAAGCACCTCTGGAGCATCTACGAGAAGATGGTCGTCGGGGGCAAGGAGTTCGACGACATCTACGACCTCGTTGGACTTCGCGTCATCGTCGAGGAGGAGCGCGACTGCTGGGCCGTGCTCGGGGCGATCCACGCCCTCTGGTCGCCGGTGCAGGGCCGCTTCAAGGACTACATCAACTCGCCCAAATTCAACCTCTACCAGTCGCTGCACACGACGGTCATCGGACCGCGCGGCAAGTCGGTCGAGGTGCAGGTGCGCAACCAGGAGATGCACCGCCGGGCCGAATTCGGCGTGGCCGCGCACTGGGGCTACAAGGAGGGCGCGTCGACCCGCGAGATCGCGTGGATGCAGCGTCTCGCCGACGTGGAAGAGGAGGAGGCCGATCCGATTGCCTTCCTCGAGGCGCTCAAGCTCGACCTCGGACAGGACGAGGTCTACGTCTTCACCCCGAAGGGCCGGGTCATCGCGCTGATCGAGGGCGCGACGACCATCGACTTCGCCTACGCCGTGCACACCGAGGTCGGACACCACTGCGTCGGCGCGAAGGTCAACGGCCGCCTGGTTACGCTGGACACGGTCCTGCACTCGGCGGACGTCGTCGAGATCGTCACGAGCAAGAACGACTCCTCCGGGCCGTCGCGCGATTGGCTCAACATCGCCAAGTCGTCGCGCGCCAAGTCCAAGATCCGCCAGTGGTTCCAGCGCGAGCGACGGGAAGACGCCATCGAGGGCGGACGCGAAGAGCTCATCAAGGCGCTTCGCCGTGAAGGCCTGCCCATCGCGAACTCGCTCTCCTCGGGCGCGCTCGAGTCGGTCATCAAGTCGCTCACCCTCGACGACCTCGACGCGCTGTACATGGCGATCGACAGCAATCAGATCTCGGCGCTCGCCGTCGTCCAGCGCCTGAGCCGCGAACTGCACGGTGGTGAAGCCGATCAGCAGCTGCCCACGACCGTCACGCGTACCCCGAGGACGAGCCGCACCACCCGTCGTTCGGCGGGCGTCTACGTGGAGGGGCTCGACGACGTCATGATCCACCTCGCCCGGTGCTGCTCGCCGGTGCCCGGGGACCCGATCATGGGTTTCATCACCCAGGGACGCGGGGTCTCGGTGCACCGTGACGACTGCTCGAACGCCGTCGCGCTCGCGAACCGGCTGGGAGAGCGCATCATCGACGTCGAGTGGGACGGTTCGACCGGTGGGCAGTACCGCGCCGTGCTCGAGGTCATGGCCTTTGACCGTTCGAGGCTTCTGCTCGACGTCTCCAAGGTCGTCGCCGAGTACCACCTCAACATCATCTCGAGCAGTTCGACGACCTCGGGGTCTCGCATCGTGCGCATGATCTTCGACGTCGAGCTCGCGGACCCGACGCACCTCAGTAGTCTCTTAGCGTCATTGAAGGGCGTTGACGGCGTCTTTGACGCCTTCCGCCAACTTCCGGGACAGAACAAGACCTCATGAGCGACATCAGCACCCCATTCCAGGCGCCCATCGGCACCCACGACGTGCTCGGACCCCGGTCCGGCCAGTGGGAGAACCTCATCGCTACCTTCGCGCAGTTCGCCTACCGCTATGGTTTCTCGCTCGCGATCACGCCCATGTTCGAGGACGTCGGGGTCTTCAACCGAGGAATCGGGGAGAACAGCGAGGTCGCGAAGAAGGAGATGTACGTCTTCGCCGACCGCGGTGAGCGCGTCTACGCGCTGCGCCCCGAGGGCACGGCATCGGTCGTGCGCGCCTTCGTCCAGCACCAGCCGACGACGCCCTGGAAGGCGTGGTACGTGACTCCGGCCTTTCGCTACGAGCGCCCCCAGGCCGGACGCTACCGCCAGCACCACCAACTCGGTGTCGAGGTCCTCGGCACCGACGACCCCGCGCTCGACGTCGAGGTCATCGCCTTGGCGTGGCGCTTCTACGAAGCCATCGGCCTTCGCAGCGTGCGCCTGCTCATCAACTCAATGGGCCACGACGAGTGCCGCGGGGCCTACGTGGAGCTGCTGCGGAGCCACCTCGAACTCCACGCGTCGTCGCTCTGCGACGAGCACCGCAAGGTCTGGGACGAGAATCCGCTGCGGGTGCTCGACTGCAAGAAGGACGCGTGCATTGACGTGACGTTCAACGGTCCGATGCTGCCTGACCACCTCTGTGACGACTGCCGCGAGCACTTCGACGCGGTCACCCGCGGCCTGCGCAGCCTCGGGATCGTCGCCGAGCTGCACCCGCGCCTGGTGCGCGGGTTCGACTACTACACGCGCACGACCTTCGAGTTCGTCGCCGACGCCCTCGACGGGGCCCAGAACGCCATCGGCGGGGGAGGACGCTACGACAAGCTCGCCGAGCAGTTGGGCGGCAAGGCCGCCGGCGGCATCGGCTTCGGCAGCGGCATCGAGCGCCTCTTGCTGACGCGCGCGGCGGAGAACGAGGACCCGCTCAACTTCATCAACCGCACCCTCGACGCCTTCGTGGTCGACACGACCGGCGAGGACGTCGCCACCGTGCTGGTCGACGAACTGCGCAGCGCGGGCATCGCCTGCGATCGGGCGTACGACGGGCGCTCGATGAAGTCCCAGATGAAGGTCGCCGACAAGTCCGGCGCCCGCTTCGCGCTGCTCGTGGGCCCTCAGGAGCTCGGCGCCGGCGAGGTTACGATTAGGGACCTACGAAGTGACAATTTCGAGCAGGCCCAGCAAAAGGCGGCCCGGAACGACATCGTGACCGCGATCGCAAACCTACTGACGAAGTGAAGTGACAATGTCCGAGAACTATGAAGCCACGAGCCTCAGGGACTGCCTGTGCGCGTCCGTCGACGCGACCATGATCGGCTCGATCGTCACGGTCTGCGGCTGGGTCGCCAAGCGCCGCGAGCACGGCGAGCACCTCGCGTTCCTCGACATCCGTGACCGCTCGGGCATCGTGCAGGCGGTCGTGGACGGCTCGGTCGACGTGCGCTCCGAGTACGTCGTGCGCGTGAGCGGCACGGTCTCGCTGCGTCCCGAGGGCACCATCAACGACCGCCTGGTGACCGGCGAAGTGGAGCTGTCGGACTGCACCGTCGAGGTCCTGTCCGCCGCCGAGCCGCCGCCCTTCCAGCTCGACGACCGCAACGACATCGACGAGCAGGTGCGGCTGCGCTACCGCTACCTCGACCTTCGTCGCGACAAGATGCAGCGCAACCTTCGCCTGCGCGCGCTCGTGAACGCCACCCTTCGACGGGCCATGGACGACCAGGGCTTCTGCGAGGTCGAGACGCCGCTGCTGTGGGCGCCGACCCCCGAGGGAGCGCGTGAGTTCGTCGTCCCGTCGCGCCTGCACCCCGGCGAGTTCTACGTCCTGCCCCAGAGCCCCCAGATCGCGAAGCAACTGCTGATGGTCGGCGGCTTTGATCGCTACTACCAGATCGCGCGCTGCCTGCGCGACGAGGACCTGCGCGCCGACCGCCAGTTCGAGTTCACCCAGCTCGACATCGAGGCGAGCTTCGTGACCCAGGATGACGTCCTCGCCTTCGTCTCGCAATCGGTGCTCGACGCCGCCGAAGCCGCCACCGGCGTGCGGCCCAGCGCCATCGGCTCGATGACCTGGGCCGAGGCCCTCGATCTCTACGGCACCGACAAGCCCGACCTGCGCTTCGGCATGGTCCTCCAGGACCTCTCGACAGCTTTCGCCAGCACCGAGGTGAAGGCGTTCAGCTCACCGACGGTGAAGGCCATGCGCGTGCCCGGGGGAGCGAACTTCTCGAGGAGCCGGCTCGACCAGCTGACCGACCAAGCGAAGGAGCTCGGGGCGAAGGGTCTCGCGTGGTTCCGCATCACCCCCGAGGGTCTCGACTCGCCGCTCGCGAGGTTTCTCAACGTGGACGAGACCGCCGCCGTCGCCGCCGTCGACGGCGCGCAGGTGGGCGACATCGTGTTCTGCATCGCCGACGAGTACGCCCTCGCCTGCAAGGTGCTCGGGACGCTTCGCGTGGCGCTCGGTTCGCCTCCGGTGAGCGAAGGCCCCCACCACTACGTCTGGGTCACCGAGTTCCCCATGTTCGAGGGCATCGACGAGGACGGGAACCTCATGGCGGCCCACCATCCCTTCACCATGCCCCACCCCGACGACCTCGACCTGATCGAGACCGACCCCTTGAAGGTGCGTTCCCAGGCCTACGACCTGGTCCTCAACGGCTGGGAGCTCGGCAGCGGGTCGGTGCGGATCCACCGTGCCGACGTCCAGTCGCGCATCTTCCAGGCCCTCGGGATCTCGGACGAGGAGGCGGAGAACCGCTTCGGTTTCCTGCTGGGCGCATTCAAGTACGGTGCCCCGCCGCACGCTGGTTTCGCCTTCGGCATCGACCGCCTGGTCGCCATCTTCGCCGGCGAGGAGAACATCCGCGAGGTGATCGCCTACCCGAAGACCCAGTCCGGCGCCGACCTGATGACCGGCGCGCCGAAGAGCATCACCGAGCGCCAGATCCGCGACCTGCGCCTGAAGGTCGCCCCGAAAGGTTCGTGAGCCACGTCTCTCTTTGACGACGCCGTCGCCCAGCGCCTGAAGGAGGCGGCCCCACTCGCCGAGTTGCTGCGACCGCGCACGCTCGACGAGCTCGTCGGCCAGGACCACCTGGTGGGTCCCGAGGGTCCGCTCCGCCGGTTCGTCGAGGCGCGCCAGCTCACGTCAATGATCCTCTGGGGTCCGGCGGGAACCGGCAAGACGACGCTCGCGCGGATCGTCGCCAGTTCGGCGGGCTACGCGTCGGAGAGCCTTTCGGCGGTGAACGGAGGCGTGAAGGACGTGCGCGAGGCCCTCGCGAGGGCTCGCGAGCGCCTGGGCGAACGCGGTCAGCGCACGGTGCTGTTCATCGACGAGGTCCACCGTTTCAACAAGGCCCAGCAGGACCTGCTGCTGCCCGCGACCGAGTCGGGCGAGATCGTCCTGATCGGCGCGACCACCGAGAACCCGTACTTCGAAGTGAACGCGGCCCTGATGAGCCGCTCGACACTCTGGCGGGTTCGCAGCCTCGGCGAGGACGACATCGCGGTGCTGCTGCGCCGCGGCGGCGCGCTTCGAGGCGTCGAACTCTCCGACGAGGTGCTCGCCGCCATCACCTCGTCCGCGGACGGCGACGCGCGAGCCGCCCTGACGACCCTCGACACCGCGATCATCCTCGCGCGCGCGAAGAGCGAGGACGCGACGGTCGTCACCGCGACCGAGGTCGCCATGGCGCGCGACGGTCGGCTCTACCACCAGTCGCGCGACACCCACTACGACCAGGTGAGCGCCCTGATCAAGTCGGTGCGGGGCTCGGACCCCGACGCCGCCCTCTACTGGCTCGTGACGCTGCTCGAGAGCGGCGAGAGCGCGAGGTTCCTCGCGCGCCGCCTCGTGATACTCGCGAGCGAGGACGTGGGCCTCGCCGATCCCACGGGCATCCTCATCGCCGAGTCGTGCGCCAGGGCGGTTGAGTTCGTCGGACTTCCCGAAGCGCGCCTCACACTGGCCCACGCGACGTTGGCGCTCGCGCTCGCGCCCAAGAGCAACTCGGTGACCCGCGCGCTCGGTGCCGCGACCGCGGCGGTCCAGGCGGGCGGACTCGTCGAGGTGCCCGACCACCTGCGCGACTCGCACTACTCCTCGGCGGCGTCCATGGGCTTCGGCGAGGGTTACGCCTATCCCCACGACTATCCGGGTGGCTGGGTCGACCAGACGTACCTGCCCGCATCGCTTGTGGGCACCCACTTCTACGAGCCTTCCGACCACGGCCGCGAGGACGCCACGGCGAGGAACTGGCACGCTCGAAAGGGTGCCCCGGGCCCGGCTCGCGTGGAGCCACCGGTAGAGTAATCCCGTGGAAGCAGCGCAACTCCGTTCAATTTTCCTTGATTACTTCGCCGGGAACGGTCACACCGTCGTCCCTTCGGCGAGTTTGATTCCCCACGACCCTTCGCTGCTCTTCACCGTCGCGGGCATGGTGCCGTTCAAGCCCTATTTCCTCGGTGAGGAGGTTCCGGCCTTCAACCGGGCCGTGACCATCCAGAAATGTTTTCGCGCCCCCGACATCGACATCATCGGCACGACCCAGCGCCACCTGACGTTCTTCGAGATGATGGGGAACTTCTCCTTCGGCGACTACTTCAAAGAGGGCGCGATCAACTTCGCGTGGGGGCTCATCACCGAGGGGTTCGGCCTCGACCCCGAGCGCCTGTGGGTCACGGTGCACAACTCCGACGACACCGCCGAGGCGCTCTGGCGCGACATGATCGGGGTGCGTCCCGAGCGGATCCAGCGACTCGACGAGGACAACTTCTGGGACATGGGCGACACCGGGCCGTGCGGGCCCTGCTCGGAGATCTTCTTCGACAAGGGACCGCAGTTCGGTGCCGATGGTGGGCCGGCCTTCGGAGGCGAGGACCGGTTCGTGGAGTTCTGGAACCTCGTGTTCATGCAGTACGAGAAGGGCCCGGGCGGTTCGCTGACCGAGCTGCCCAAGCAGAACATCGATACCGGATCGGGCTTCGAGCGGGTCCTCTCGATCCTCAACGGCGTCGAATCGGTGTTCGCGACGGACCTGTTCGCGCCCCTGCTCGAGACCGCGGCGAAGGCGCTCGACATCCCCTACGGGAGCGACGAGCAGACCGACGTCGCCATCCGGCGCATTGCCGACCACGGACGCGCCATGACCATGCTGGTGTCCGACGGGGTGCTGCCGTCCAATGAAGGACGCGGCTACGTGCTGCGCCGGATCATCCGCCGCGCCATTCTCGCCGCCCGGCGGGCCGGCTCGGAGGCGAAACTGGCGGCGTCGCTCGTCGACGCCACCATCGAGAAGATGGGCTCGGCCTATCCCGTGCTCGTGAAGGACCGCGAGCTGATCATCGAGGTCCTCGAGCGTGAGGAGGCGGGTTTCGCGCGAACGCTGCGTACCGGCATGTCCCTGCTCGAAGAGGCCCGCGACGAGGTCGTGAGGAGCGGCTCGACGGTCTTTCCGGGCGACGTGGCCTTCAAGCTCCACGACACGCACGGTTTTCCGATCGAGCTCACCAACGAGATTGTCAGCGAAGCGGGCCTCGGTGTCGAACGCGAGGCGTTCGACAGGGCCATGGCCGAGCAGCGGCATCGCGCGCGCGCCGCGTCGAAGGCGCTGAATCTTGCCGACGAGGCGCAGTACCGCGACCTCGTCGAGCGCCACGGCACGACCGAGTTCGTCGGACGCGACGTCTCTCGCTACAGCGTCGAGACGACGGTGCTGGCGTTGCTTGTGGGCGAGGACGGCACGAGCGAGCTGTTCCTCGACTCGACACCCTTCTACGCCGAGTCTGGAGGCCAGGTGGGCGACACCGGCGCCATAGTCACCGAGACCGGCCGCTTCGAGGTGCTCGACACCCAGAACGTCGCGGGCGGGCTCTTCGCGCACCGCGGACGGATGACCGGCGAGGTCCTGCCCGGACAGGCCGCGGTGGCGACGATCGACCCCGCGCGGCGCGAGGCGACGCGGCGCAACCACACGGCGACCCACCTGCTGCACTCGGGGCTTCGCACGGTGCTCGGCGACCACGTTCGCCAGCAGGGCTCCTACGTGGGCCCCGAGCGTCTGCGGTTCGACTTCTCGCACGGTGCGGGCGTCAACCCGGGCCAGATGAACGAGATTCTCACGATGGTGAACACCGACGTCGTCGAGAACGACGGCGTGGAGACCATTCAGACCACCAAGCACGAGGCTGAGACCATGGGCGCGATCGCGTTCTTCGGCGACAAGTACGGCGACCGGGTCCGTGTCGTGAGGGCTGGTCCCCACAGCCTCGAGTTCTGCGGGGGCACGCACGTCGACCGTCTCGGGGACATCGGCCAGATCCAGATCGTCAGCGAGGCGTCCATTGGCTCGAACACCCGTCGCATCGAGGCGGTGAGTGGGCTCGGCGCCTACCGTCGCAGCCACGAGATGGAGAGCGCGCTCGGATCGGTGGCGACGCTGCTCAAGGTCTCGCTCGATGACGTCGTGCCCGCGCTCGAGCGGCTCTTCGATCGCCAGCGGGACGTGGAGAAGGAGGTCGCGTCGCTACGGCAGGCTCAACTGAGCGCCTTCGCCGAACAACTCGACGCGACCAGCGACGCCGAGGTGCTGGTCGCACGCGTGGACGGGTATCCCGGCGAGCAGCTGCGCAGCCTCGCCCAGGATCTTCAGCACCGGGGCCGTCGGGCCGTCGTGCTCGTCGGCGCGAGCGACGACAAGGTGGCGATCGCGGTCGCGACCAACGAGACCCTCGACGCCCAGACGACGGTGAAGAGCCTCGCCGCCCTCGTGGGCGGCGGCGGCGGTGGATCGGCGCGACTGGCCCTCGCGGGGGGACGCGACGCCGCCGGCATCGACAGGGTGCTCGTCGCCGCCGCGGCGCTCTAGCCGCACCATGGCGCGAATACTCGGCATCGACCCGGGAACCCGGCGCTGCGGCGTCGCGATCACCGACTCGGCCCGCTCGATGGCCTTTCCGCGCCCCGCGCTCGGGGCTGACGGCTCCTTGCTCGCCACGTTGGGCGAGCTCGTGCGGCAGGAGGGGGTTGATCTGGTCGTCGTGGGTCGCCCGGTCGCCCTTTCGGGCAAGGAAACCGCGAGCACCGAGGCCGCCGATGGGCTGTATACGGCGATTGTGGAGGCTTTGGCCCCTTTGCGGGTGATTCAATGGGATGAGCGCCTGACGACTCAGGAGGCGCAACGATCGCTCTCTGGGGCGGGAATGAAGGCGAAAGACCAGCGCGGGCGCATCGACAGCGCCGCGGCGGTCATCATGCTGCAAAACTATGTAGATGGCCTTCATGCTGACTAAGCCGTTGGGCCGGATCCTTTCAGCGCTCGTGCTCATCGTCTTCGTCGCGGTGGTGTGGTTCGCGCTGCAGATGGACCCGATCGGCGGGTCCGGGCGCGAGGTGATCGTGACGGTGCACTCGGGCGAATCGATTTCCACGATTGCGGGCGAGTTGCGCGCGAAGGGCGTCATCGCGTCGCCATTCGCCTTTCGCCTCGACGCGTTGCTCTTCGGCACCCCGACCGTGCAGACGGGCTCCTACGAGATGAAAGAGGGTTCCTCGTTCGCGACGCTGCGTTCGATCCTCAACACGGGCCCGAACGTGCGGGTCGTCGAGGTCACCCCGGGCCTGATGCTGAGCGAGGTCGCCGACGACGTCGCGAGCGACACCAGCGGCTCCTTCGGTGAGAAGTTCCTCGCCGACGCCACCGCCGCGGCGGCGTCAAGCCCCTACCGACCCGACGGATCGCTTGAGGGACTCATCGGCGCCGGCCAGTACGTGATCACGCTCCAAGAGACGCCGAGCCAACTGGTCGCGGCGATGGTCAAGTCCTTCCAGAGGGAGGCAACGGCCGTGGGGCTGACGCCGACGACGAAGGTCAACGGGCTCGACGCGTACCAGCTGGTGATCGCCGCCTCCATCGACGAGAAGGAGGGCTACTATCCCCGGTACATGCCCGACGTGGCCCGGGTGATCTACAACCGGCTCGCCCAGGGGATGTACCTTCGCATGGATTCGACCGTGCTGTACTACTTCAAGCAGGACGGCGGCACCGTGACCCCGGCGATGCTTCAGACGTCCACGCCGTACAACACGTACCTCAACGCAGGTCTCACTCCGACGCCGATCTGCACGGTGTCGAAGTACTCGCTGCGCGCGGTGCTCGATCCTCCTCCCGGGCCGTGGCTCTACTTCACCGTCGTCAACCGCGACGGCAAGACGCTCTTCGCCTCGACGTTCGCCCAGCAGCTGAAGAATGAGAAGCTCGCCCAGAAGAACGGCATCGAATGAACTGGCGACTCGGGGTGGTTGGGTATCCCATCGGGCATTCCCTGTCGCCTCGCCTGCACGAGGCGGGCTTGGCGATCGCCGGACTCGAAGGCACGTCACAGCGGATCGAGTTGAAAGAGGACCAGGTTGAGCAACTCCGACGTCTTCTCGGGTCCTCGTTCGACGCGCTGTCGGTGACGATGCCATTGAAGAGAGTGGCGGCGGGGCTCTGCATCGAGCTCGACGAGGTCGCCCTGCGCACGGGGGTAGTGAACTCGCTGCTGGTGCGAGGCGGCGAGGTCCACGGCGCCTGCACGGACGGGCGCGGATTCGTCGCATCGCTGCGCGCGCAGTTCGGTGCGAACGTGGAGGGCATGAACGCGCTGGTTCTGGGAGCCGGGGGAGCGGCCTGGGGAATTGTCGACGCCCTGGTCGAGGCGAAGGTCGGTGCAGTCTCGATCGAAGGCCGCAGCGCCGCCAAGGTCGAGGAGATCTGTCGACAGTACCCGAACGTGGTCACCGCCTCGAAGGCGGGTCACCTCGACCTGCTGGTGAACACCGTGCCGGTTGGCGGACGCGGCGTCGAGGCGCCGCACGAGGGGGTCTCGACGGCGACGATCTGCGTCGACATCGCGTACGAACCCGAGTTCTCACCGTGGTTGGCCCAGCACGAAGCGGCTGGATGTCGAGTCGCCAACGGACTCGCCATGCTGGCCTACCAGGCCGCCCTGCAGATGCAGTGGTGGTGGAACACGCCCATCGACGGCGCGAGACTCCTCGAGGCGATCCGGTGACCGACACCCTGGCCGCCTTCTCGACGCGCCTCAGGTCGAAGGACTCGATGGACTTCTCGCTCTTCTGGGCGCTGATCGGCCTCGGCGGGACCGGCGTGGTGATGATCTACAGCGCGACGCGCCAGGCGCTCGTGAACGCCGGCTACAATGGGCACTACTACCTCGAGCGCCAAGCCCTCTTCGTCCTCATCGGCATCATCACCATGTACGTGATCTCGCGCCTGGACTACCGGCGCTTCGAGATCGCGGCGACCCCGCTCTACGTGTGTTCGCTGCTCGGCCTCGCCGGCGTGTTCTTCCTCGGCCAGAGTGCTCTTGGCGCGCAGCGATGGTACAACTTCGGCTTCGTGCAGATCCAGCCGAGCGAGTTCACGGTGCTGTTCATCATCCTCGCGGTCGCGGTCTTCTGCCAGCGCCGGCCCGAGGGCCTTTCGATGCGTGACGTGACGCGCCTGCTCATCATGACGGGCGTGCCCCTCGCGCTGATCGTGAAGCAGCCCGACCTCGGCACGTCGATCATCCTGATCCTCTGCGTCGGGGCGATGATGGTGGTCGCGGGCGTGCCGCCGCGGTTCATGTCGTTCCTCGCGATCGCCGGTTCCTTCTCCATCGTCGCGGCGACCTATCTCGATCTCCTGAAGAAGTACCAGGTCGACCGGTTCGTCGCCTTCCTGAACCAGAACTCCACCAACCCCAACTTCGTGGCGCTCAATTACGAGGTGAGCAACGCCAAGAGCGCGATTGGCGCCGGGGGCCTGCACGGGGCCGGTCTCTTCAAGGGGCTCCAGACGGTGCTCGGCTACGTGCCCGAGCAACGCACCGACTTCATCTTCACCGCCATTGGCGAGCAGCTGGGATTCATCGGCACGGTCATCATCCTGTGCCTGCTCGGCTTCGTGGCCTTTCGAATGTTCCGGATCGGGCGCAACGCGAAGGACATGATGGGCCGCTTGATCTGCCTCGGAGTGTTCATCTTCTTCGCGTTCAGCTGTTTCGAGAACATCGGCATGACCATGGGCATCACGCCCGTGACCGGAATCCCGCTGCCGCTGCTCAGTTACGGCGGCTCGGCGGCGATCGTCTTCTTCGCCGCCGGCGGTGCGGTCCTCTCGGTCTCTCGCCGCAGTGGCAATTAGTCTGTGTACTCATGAGCGAGCGCGAGACAACCCCTTCTGCGGATGCGGCTGAATCACTCGGGGAGGGGGTCGACGCGGACGAGTCAGCCGCGGCGACCACGTCGGCCGAGTTCGCCGCAGAGGACGAGTCGCCCGAGCCCGACATCACCACCGTCTTTCGGGTCATGAACCTCGAGTCCGTGGTGTTCGACCTCGGCGATCCCTCCCCTCAGGTTCATCTCATGGAGAACGAGGCGCCGTTCCGCCACATCAGTGTGTCGATCGCGCTTCCCGAGGCCCAGGCGCTCTACGCCGCGATGAACCACATCACCGGTCGCCGACCGTCGACCCACGAGCTCACGAGCGCGATCCTTCGCCAGCTCCAGGGCGACATCATCGCCACGCGCATCGTCCGCTTCGAGGCGGGGGTCTTCTACGCCGAGCTCGACGTGATGACGCCGCGGGGGCGCGAACGTTTCGACTGTCGAACGAGCGACGGCTTCGTCCTGGCGCTGCGCCAAGCGGTGCCGGCGCCGATCCTCTGCGCTGAAGACGTGATCCGGGCGTTCTACCTCTGATCGAACTGCAGGACGACGATCTCGCCGCCACGCAGTTCGGTGGCGTTCTCGTCCGAGATGCGAAGCAGGATCGCCACGATGATGTAGTTGGCGATGAGCGAGCTGCCCCCGTACGCCATGAAGGGCAGCGTGATGCCCGTGAAGGGCAGAATCCGCAGCACACCCGCCATGATGAAGAAGGTCTGGAATCCCATGATCGCCGAGAGTCCGGTCGCGGTGAGGCGCACGAAGTCGTTGTGCGCTCGCTGGGCGATGCGAAAGCCCTCGCCCACGAAGGCCACGAACAGGCAGACGATCAGGACTATGCCGACGAAGCCCAGCTCCTCGCCAAGGGCGGCGAAGATCATGTCCGAGGTGATGTACGGGATGTTGCCCGACTGACCGAGACCGAGGCCCGTGCCCGTGACCCCGCCCGCCGCGAGAGAGAACCAGCCCAGGCCCAATTGATTGGAAATCGCCCAGTGCGCTGCTGACCACGGGTCGAGCCAGAAGCTGATTCGCGACTGCACCTGGTGGAAGAAGTCATACGCGACGTACGCACCGCCGGCGAACATCGCGATGCCGAGCAGCACGTAGGTCTTCAGGCCCGTGCTCACCCACAGCAGCGACATGAAGAGGGCGAACAGCAGCATGGCGAAGCCGATGTCATTCTCCGCGCCGAGGATCGCGATGGAGAACCCCCACGCGGCGAGGATGGGGAAGAGCGTCCGGGGCGGCACGATCAGCTTGCGGCCGACGCGCTGTGTGGGCGTTGAGAGCAGTTCGCGGTTGGCCGCGAAATAGGAGGCGAAGAAGAAGGCGAGCAGGATCTTGGCGATCTCAACGGGCTGGAAGGAGATCGGTCCCACCACCACCCAGAGCCGGGCACCGTTGATGTCGCGGCCAACGTGGGGCACGAGTGGCAACAGCATGAGGCCGATCGCCGCGGTGAGCGTGAGGTAGCGGTAGCGGTCGAGGTCTCGCACGTGGCGCACGAACTTGAGGGTGGCGACCACCGCGACGGCACTCAGCAGGAACCACACCGCCTGGTAGGACGCGTTGGTTGGGTTCCACCGAGCGATCTCCACGTAGCCAATGCCGTTCAACAACGTCGCGATCGGCAGCAGGATCTGCGAGGCGTTCGGCGCGTAGTGGCGTATCGCCACGTGCAGTCCCAGTGAGATGGCGACGATGCTCGCGAGAAAGAGCCAGATCCGCGGCGGCATGTGCCCCTGGGCGCCGAGCGACGCCAGCACGTAGAACGACGTCGTCATGATCCACGCCAGGGCCATGAGCCAGAGTTCGGTGGTCCGCGAGGTCTTGGTGACGGTGCGGTGAGCGGCGCGAGGCAGCTTGGAACTCTCGTGTTTCGCCACGATTCAACAGTAGTCGTACGATGTTCGAAAGTGTTTTCATAAAGAGAAAGAGCCTTCGCTTCGTGTTCATCGATCCTGCTTCCTTCGGGCCCGAGAGGTTCTCCAGCCGCGAGTTGTCGCGGCTGGAGTTCGGTGCGCGGCTGCTCGACCTCGCGGACGACCAACGCCTGCCCATCCTCGAGAGGTTCAAGTTCGTCGCGATCTTCGCGGACATGGTCGATGAGTTCTTCCAGGTGCGGGTCGTGAGCCTTGAGGACAAGGTCGCCGCCGGTGTGCAGACGCCGTCGGTCGACGGCGTGCGCCCTCGCCAGCAGCTGGCGGCGATCAGGGAACGGGTCACCTCGCTCGTCGAGCGACAGGACCGGATCGTGCTCGACTCGCTGCTGCCCGAGCTTGCGGCGAGCGGCATCGAAGTCGTGCACCACGTGGACCTCAACGAGGAGGAGCGTGAGCGGCTCACGAGGTACTTCGACGAGAACGTCTATCCGGTGCTGACGCCGCTCGCCGTCGACCCGGGACACCCGTTCCCGATGATCTCGAACCTCTCGCTTAACATCGCGGTGTCTGTCCTCGACGAGGCGACGGGCGAAGAGCGGAGCGCGCGCGTGAAGGTCCCCAACTCCCTGCCGCGCTTCCTTCAAGTGGCGGAGAACCGCTGGTGCCTGCTCGAGGACCTCATCATGGCCAATATCGGCCGGCTGTTTCCCGGGATGACCGTCGGGCGCGCTGACCTGTTCCGCGTGACGCGAAACGCCGACCTCACCCTCGAAGAGGACGAGGCGGATGACCTGCTCGTGGCCCTCGAGGTCGAGCTGCGCCGGCGCCGCTTCGGCGAGGCGCTTCGTGTGGAGATCCAGAGCGGCATGTCCAAGGGGTTCCTCGAACTGCTCGTCGACCAACTTGAACTCGACCGCTCTGCCGTCTACGTGACCGACGCGCCGCTCGGCCTGCACGACCTCTGGAGCCTCTACGCCATTGACCGGCCCGACCTCAAGGGCGAGGGCTGGTCGCCGCTCACGCCGAAGCGCCTGCTCGACGGCGACCACGTCGGGGACATCTTCGCCGCCATCCGCGAGGAGGACATCCTGCTGCACCATCCCTACGAGTCCTTCACCGACTCCGTGGAGATGTTCATCGCCCAGGCGGCGAACGACCCCAAGGTCGTCGGCATCAAGCAGACGCTCTACCGGACGTCGGGCGACTCGCCGATCGTCGCGTCGCTCATCCTGGCCGCCGAGCGCGGCAAGCAGGTGGTGGCGCTCGTCGAGCTGAAGGCCAGGTTCGACGAGGCGGCAAACATCGAATGGGCGAAGGCCCTCGAAGACGCCGGCGTCCACGTCGTCTACGGCATCGTGGGACTGAAGACCCACTCGAAGACCGCGCTCGTCGTGAGGAGCGAGGGCGACACCACCGTGCGCTACGCCCATATCGCGACGGGCAACTACAACTCCAAGACCGCGCGCAACTACGAGGACTTCGGACTGCTGACCTGCGACCCCGAGATCACCCACGACGTCGGGGAGCTCTTCAACTTCCTCACCGGTTTCGCGAGGAACGGCAATTACGAGAAGATCATCGTGAGCCCCACCTCGACGCGCACGCGCATCGTCGAGCTCATCAATCGCCAGCGCGACG
>Ga0182014_10000409_pt1 | contig 56445 bp, 53 predicted proteins | sample 612S2DmetaG_FD_120489 | JGI IMG/M metagenome (GOLD analysis project Ga0182014, IMG submission 120489) | Permafrost microbial communities from Stordalen Mire, Sweden - 612S2D metaG | ecosystem: Environmental > Terrestrial > Soil > Wetlands > Permafrost | place: Sweden: Stordalen | collected... | reverse complement strand
AGATGTTAGCTTCTTCTTTTCCTGCCGTAATTTGCACATAACCAAGATTCTGAGTTTGTCCATTAACTACAGTAGTAAGATCAGCCATACTACTTTTATCACCGGTAATGGTATCGGTATATGCAGAAACCACATTATTTACAGTTGCTTCAAAGACACCATCAGCTGCTGCCTGAGTTGCGATTGGCATGTTAATAATTTTGTTCGTTTCAACTCCCATCGAAAGTGAAGTTGTTCCCAAGAGAATAAAAAATGCTAAAATTGTAATTATGAGTCGACTTTTTGACATATTATTGCACCTCAATATTTTCTGTTGTTGCTTCTTTACTTCCTACTCGATTGGCCCTTACTCTATCAGTTATTCCTCAATCCTTTTGACCTAGTAGCTTTAAGCCATTTTTTGATTTGTGCGCTTTAAGTTACAATACACAATTACGACCTATTTATTTTAAATTAATTAAACGAAAAATAGTTTATGAATAAAAATTATTTACACAAAAAACGTTTTAAGATCGGATAATAATTTTACATTAATCATTTTTTTATCCCATAAATCTTTACAAATTTAGAGATTTTTTGATTATTAGGAGTTTTTGATTGATTGTAATCAATTGCCTGGGAAATTGATTGTAAATTTTTGAGATCATATAAAATATTGAGAAGTTTCCAGGTATTTAAAAGAGTACTTCATTTTGACAATCAAATTCGAGATAATTATTTATTTTGATCATTACATAAATTTCCATATGAGGGAGACAGGCGCTTACATAATCATCTCAGATGTACATTTGGCCAGCAAGGAATGTAATTATAATGAATTTTGCTACTTTCTAGAGTGGATACGCGATCTAGAAAATAAGCCTAAGATAATTAAATGTAAAGATAAAGAAATCACAATTAAAAACCCCTCTAAAATAATTCTCTTGGGGGATATATTTGAATTATGGGATCCGAAAAATTTTGATAGAAATAACGTTATCAAGGACTTTATGAGACCATTTTTCTTACTTTGCGGTATCGATTGTGACAAGATATATGTGGCTGGCAACCATGATGATTCATTGGGCGAACTTGAAGCAAAGGTTAATCATGAGACACTGAATACTGGGACAAGATTCGATATTCGCGACAGACATTATCCTAAAAGAGATAAAAAATCTGATATTAAGAGTGGTGTTAAAGTCGGAAATAGGTCATATTTCTTTCTTCATGGTCATCAGTTTGATAAACAACAGGCTATTTTTAGATATGTATCAAAGCTTATCGGTAAGCTCTGGGATCCCCTTGATTGGTTCCAAAATCTATTTAACATCACATTTACTAAAAAACACTGGAAGATAAATTTTATGATATTTTTGGGCTTGTTGTTTGGTGGAAAGTATTTTTTATGGAATGCACTTCTAAAATCTAGTTTTTGGGGTACTATGGTATGGGCTATATTTACTGGTTTTTTTGCATTGAGCTCGATTCCTGGTATTGTCGTCCACACCCAGAGAAGTATCTACAATTCTAAGAAACCCATATATAAAACTGCAGAAAAGGTCATAACGGCTGGGTATTATCAAGCAATTAATGACACTATAGATGCAGAGTTGTTGTTTTTGGTCATACCCATTTTGCAAGCTCCTATGAACTCATATCAGAAGCAGGGAAAAAATTATTCCTTAATAGCGGATGCTGGGTTGGGACAGATACAGAATTGAATGGAAAAATGCGTTATGTTAATTCTTTTATATATTTAGATGAGAGTGGAGCATATATTTTGACATGGCGTGGATCTGGTAAAATCAATTGTATTGAATCTTTTACATAAAGATAGTGAGAATATTTTCAAATTAGACTTTCGACTTTTCCAATTCGGAATATGCAATCGAGCTAGTCGCTTCAAGAATATTATAGAGAGTTTCGATAAATTCCTCTGCATTTGAGCATTGGAGTTTATCGAAATTCTCTACACGGTTTATTATACATATCCATTACATCAATGACGATTGATACTGGAACAAAAACAAATTCTACCTGCTAATATACATACCTAATTCCAGTGATCTAATGCTTGTTTTATTCTATCTTTGTACCATATTTCTGTTTCCAGTATCTTCATTTTTTTAACCATTCTCAAATGTTGAAATTGAAATAAATACTAAAACAACAGTCTATTAAACATGATATTAACTGAAATTCTAGTATTAGTGGTCGCTTTAATAGTGGCGTTTGTTTTGTATAAATTGCTTGACAATTCGATCCATCTGATAATTCATGCAGCGATTGGTCTAGCAATTTTATACATAGCAAGGTTTTTTGGCTTAAAAGTAGCAATATCGATATGGACAATCCTTATTTGTGCATTGGGTGGTAGTATTGGTGCAGTGATTGTCATCATGCTGAGTTATCTCAAAATCGCCTTTGTGGGATAGATAACATTAATACGTATTTATGACCAAGTACAAAGTGTAAGGATGCCACTGCTTCAGATGTGGATCCACTATTGTATAATCGCAAATATAAATAAGGAATAGGGCTTGCAATATGTAAAAAAAATTATAGAGAAACATGGTGGACGTATATGGGTCGAATCTGGATTGGGCAAAGGTTCAACTTTTTATTTCACTTTACCGATCAGCCTACCAGCATTTTCAAAATCTAATTTTTAACAAGTAAGAAAGACCATTCCAGCATTTAATTGGAATATAAAAATATAATTGAATAGCTGCTTGAAGAGTTAATTGATCTTCAATTGTAGAGCATTTATATATACCCTGTAATATTCTTCCAACTGGCGTGCTTTTTTTAATACAATCTTCTCCATACTGAATTATGTTTTCAATCGTATTTTTCAACAGGATTTCTAGGTTTCCGTGATCCATAGGTTTTACCACAAAAGCTCTATATCAAAATCATCACAAAGATATGGATCTCTGTGAGGTTATATATTTTGGATAATTATAATAATTTGGGATATTTGAACTGATTTACGGGCAAATCCATTCACCGTTCACCCATTCACATCCGAGGAGCCATAATCCACATTGCTATAGCCGCCTTCGCCACCATAGCCGCCATAGCTACCTTCTTCGCCATGACCGCCGCCACCACCGGCTGCCATAGATGTAAACGATATTCTAAAAAGAGCTGTCAGCGAAATAACCAACACTTTTTTCATTTTACTAGATGATTGTTTCAACATTTATTTCACTCCTTTATTTTTAAAATTAATAACTTTAAGGAATTTTGCCTTTTGGTAATTATTCAACTTTCCAATACACTTAATTCCTTAGTTATTTTAAATTAATGATAAAAAAAATAGTTTCGGAATAAAAGTTATTTCACAATAAAATGTTTTAACTTCAAATAACAATTTAATATTAATTATGTATTTATTATTTTGACAGATATTCTAAAATTTAAAATTGAGTTTTACCTAAAAAGCGACACAGATTAATTTCATATCAAATTTTGATTGTATCCTTGAGTTATTAATAAATAGGAGATTTTGATAAATCTCTAAATTTTGTCATGTATTTAGATGTGAGTATATGAACTATTCGTGAAAATGAGATGTTTATCGAAATCCTTTAGAATTTGAAGTATAGGTGCTAGGATAATTAAAAGGTAGCTAAGGGGGAAAGGTGATTCCCCATTATAATCTAGGAGCAGCTGAAATTATTATCGCCAATTATCAAACACTTGCCATTTTACAAGAATTATCTGTAGGATGACTGATTTAGCTTCAACTACATTGGTTTGATTCAGTCTTCTAATAATTTTTGACCTTTGAGTGTAATATTTTATTTTCTACCATTATTAGAGTAACTTCTGCATCCAGCACTTTGTTTATCGCTTCTTCTCTTTTTGTTTCTGCTTTCCTTATTAATTCTCCAATACTTTGGATTTGTGAATCTAATTTGTTGGTAATTGTCTCTAATTTTTTGGATTGTGTTTGTATAATCTTAGCTTCTGCTAATTTCCTCAGATTATTAGCGTCATTTATTAAATCCTCGAAATACTTGACCTTTTCCATTTCTATATTTAGCTCTTCTTTTATTTTTTCAAACTCTTCTTCGTCAACCTGTCTGTTATGTTCTTGTTTTCCGATGTCGTGTTCTGCATTCATTTACATAACCTCCTTGATTTTTCTATGTGATTAGTACATACTTAAATCTGTCTAAATTTACATATCTGTTGGTTATCCCACGCTTTTTGACCGAATAATTTTTATTAAAGTATAATATAACCACTTTAATTATAAATAATTTCTACATAAAATGCTTTAACCTTGAATAACAATTTGATATTAATAATGTTTTTTATTTCAAAAGACATCCTGATATTTAGCACTGAGTTCTTTCTAAAAAGCAACGCCAATAAATTTTATATCAAATTCAGTTATGTCCTTTAGTCATTTATAAATTATTTCAAGAACCCTCTAATTTTGGTTCCGTTGCAAAAATAATATTTCTGCAACGGAACCCGAAATCAAGTACAATAATTTTCATTGTTTAAATTTACTAAACATTTAACGGTTTAATGATACTTTTTTTCAATTCAAATGCATAACTTCAATCTCAATTGTAGAATCAAATTAATTTTAAGACAGGTTCTAGAAAATGGATTCACACCAAAAGATTTGACAGCTCCGTCAAGTCACAAATGTTAAGTACAAGTTATTCAAATAAAAAATTGGAGATTATTGGAATTGGTTCTGTTTATACTTATTCTTGTTTTTTTGCTGGTGGCATTCGCAGCTATTCACAGTCTTATGGCAAGCCAGTTCTTCAAACGCTGTGCTACTAGAGTCTTGGGTTTCAGGGCAGAAGTGTTGTATATGCCAATATTCAACCTCATAGCATTGCTAACTATATTACCGCTCGCATATCTGCTCTACAAAAATCCCGGACCGTTTCTCTACATAATACCTTCACCCTGGCGCTGGCTGATGATCGGTGGGCAGTTTATTGCTGCAACCATCGCTCTAAGAGCTTTGCTGGATGCAGCCAATAGATTCAAAATACGCTCACAGCTATCTGCACCCAATACTCTTGAAGCAAGTTCCCTTAATATTCGAGGCATTTACCGATGGGTAAGAGATCCCTTCCTGCTATCAGGACTGATCATAATTTGGCTCACTCCCTTTATGACCATCAATCTACTTGTCATATACCTTTTGGCCACTATATACCTTTATATGGGGTCTCTGCACTGGGAAAGGAGGCTTGTATCACAGTTTGGTGATGAATACCGGGAGTACCAAAAACGGGTTAACAGGATAATTCCCCAATTTTGGGGCCATCGTTAGGGAAGCAGAGGGTCAGTTCTTTTCTAGATTGGATGTACAGTATGATTAATAGAATGATATAAATGACAATTTAGAGTTTAGGGACAACCAAAGACATATGAATACCTATACTTTTATACTCAGGCAAACAGAACACTCGAATTTTTGGATGATTTTGGATAGATCATCTAGTCTTTTCTAAAACCTGACTATGGCAGTTTCTATTCTTTGTGTTGAAATTTTTCTAATTTTTTCAACTTTTTTTCAGAAAACGTAATTTGATAGTTTAAATTAAATTATCCAAATTCTGAAGATTTACTTCGAAGAGGGAAAATATTTCGCGAATGATTAATTTATATTTTGGGAATGATTAAATTATATGTAAAGGGGGTTTGTGACTGGCACAAAACAGAATTGAGAAGTCTGAAGAAGAATGGAAAAAGGTTCTGACTCCTGAACAGTATAATGTACTGAGGCAACGAGGCACTGAAATGCCTTTTTCCGGCAAATTATGTTATAACAAGGAAAAAGGGATTTATACATGTGCTGCCTGTAAGCAGGAGCTCTTCTCCTCCGATGAAAAATTTGAGTCAGGGACCGGATGGCCAAGTTTTTATGAAGTGATTTCCAGTGGTAATGTCCAACTTTTGAAGGACGACAGTCATTTCATGCACAGGATAGAGGTAGTCTGTTCCAACTGTGGCAGCCATCTTGGGCATGTTTTTGAAGACGGATCCACTTCAACGGGAAAACGTTACTGTATCAACTCTCTATCTCTTGACTTCAAGAAAAAAGGAGAAAAGGAGTAGACAAGGAATAAAATCCTTTCTGCAAATGAATGCAAGAATGCAATCTATTTTCTCAATATGACAGTATATAGGTTAAATGATAGTCAAACTTTCAATGAATAATAGTGGCAATGGGCAAACAAATTCTATATGCGTGTATATCTGCGGTATAGATTTCATTTGAGTGAATTAGCTATAACAAATCTTCTCAATTGAATGAAACCGCAAACATTCATTACACTGGAGACTTAATTATGAAAACATTAATCGTGTATACCTGAACAATCATTTATGTTGAAGCTGAAAAAATACATAGACTTTAGCAACCAACATAATTTGGCAATTCCCCAAATTCCCTATTTTTTGATTAAAACCAGCTATTTATGTGTTCAAGAATTGAAACAGGCTTCCGACTTCTTTAGATGTGGGAGGAGTGCGTAATCTTATCAAACCTTGTTTTAGTAGAATATTCGGTTCCGTTGCAAAAATAATATTTCTGCATTTTGACACTATAATTTTCACCTTTATGTATCATTTTCGCCCGAATGAAAATTATTAACTTTCCGAATTGTGAAGGTTTTTTCTGATTTTGCAAGGGAGCCAGATTTTTTGCAACGGAACCTGATTTCGTACCTCGAGTGTATAAGATCTTTGAATAAAGTACTATCCTTAAGTTCAATGTGTACCTGAATTTCGGAAAAATTTACGATCGGAATTTAACATTAGCTTTGCTTATTATCCGATTGTAGAAATTGTTTGAATTTTAAGACAGCCTTTTATCAAGGAAAACTGAGACAAGAAACAACAATTAGCTATTGAAAACTCAAAAAAAGTATTTGGAAAAATATTATTGGAAAGAACATACACTAAGGAATAATAGATGTTTCGCATCTTCTATCGGCAATGTTAGCAAAGAAGCAGCTGAAAATTACATACGGAACAGAGTTAAAGGTGACGCTGACATCCAATTAGCTACAGAAACAGTGGTGTTTTGATTTGTCCTAAAAAACCAAAATGTTGCTTTTCATCTTTCGAAGGAAAAGAAACATATCAAAATCAAATGTAAAATATGAAAATAGAAATATTTGATTAATAAGACTGTTGTCTTAGTAAAATATGGTATTTGTTGATAATTTTATGATATTATTCAAAAAATATTATGAAACTTAATTTAGATTAGATTGCTGGCCAACTTACAAATGTTTCATGCTGAAATAAGTTTTATTTCAGAACTATTCTACAAACATAATAAATAACTAATTTTAGCTATATTTCTAAAATATCCATACTGAATGCTGAAATGAAGTTTATTCATAATTATATATATAATATATTTAATATAAAATTGTTGTTTGATGTTGAAATATTTTCTGAGGAAAAAAGTTTTGTTCAGAAACTATTTTTATTATAATTAATTAAAAATAACCAAGCAACGATTGTATGTATTGTAGTTTATGGTGTATTAGTATTGTTAATGAAACATTTAGTTCGCTGGAGTATTCTATTTTGAAGAGGATTTCAATAAACACCTAAATTTTGCCAGCTGCCTATAAGAACTCGCGAAAAGCAGAAGTTTATCGAAATCCTCTAAAGTGAACAGATAAAACAATAAGCTAAACAGAAATAAATATCGAAATTGTTGGTGTTGATCGAATAGAAATCAATCAACTGAATTTCGAATAACTAACAAAAACAACTTAAATAAATTTAATAATGAAGGAGTGAAATCAAATGTTGAAACTTGGAATGAAAAAGGTACTTGCAGTTTTGCTGGCAGTCCTTTTTGTAGTATCGTTGACAGCTGTAGCAGCGACTGCGCATGGCGGTGGCGGCGGCCGTGGCGGCTGGGGCATGATGGGAGCATCCCCACCTTGATATGGTCTTGGTGTTGGATACGACGGTCTTGGAGCATATCCCTACCTTGGATACGGTCTTGGCGGCTGGGGCTACGGCGGCTACGGTGGCTATGGTGGCGGACACAGACACCACGGCTAATCATAACATAAATTAATTTATTTTTTTTACTTTTTTATAAAAATTATATAGAAATTTGATCCATTACTTATCACAAATAGTTAACATGGAATTATATTCTAAAAAACGTTAAATTGGATGAAAAAGTGATTTTGACGCTCATTCAAAACATTAACGAGTTTATCTCAGAACACGAAGTAGTTCTAATTTCTTGTTTGGTTTGGTAGCTTATAAGAATATTTCATTATCAAGAGATGTCATTAGGACAAAACAAAGCGGGCTCCTAATAATACAATAATCTAATTTTCATTGGATCAAGAACAAATGACGTTTTCTTTACTCCACCTGAAGAATGAAACAGACTGAGCTGAAGTATCCGCGAATAGTCTATCCGCGTATTGAGGTGATTTAATTAACCAAAAAAATATCCCTGTATACCTTGATTTTATAGTGCTTTCTAAATGGGTGGTTACTAGATTCACATAACTTGACATTGTTGAATTAACTCATTCTTGCAGATGTTACAATTAATTTCAGTCGAATCCCTCATAGCTTGCTTCTGGATAGAAATATCTCAGAAAACTAGTGTAAACTAACTAAGTCTATACTTTAAGCTAGCCTTGTACCATAAAATGGAACTATGAAATGCAAATCACTGTGCTTATAAAATGAAATATCATATGCTTTGTGAAAAAGTTTATTACTGTTTTGAGTTTGATGCAATCTATACTGCTATTGAACAGTTACATTTTTAATTGTTACTGAACCGAAATATATTCCTTAAAGATTATTGGTATTCTGTTAATATATAAAATTTTTAAAAGTTACTAAGGTCTAAAATCTAGTGATTTTTGGATTGATGAACTGAAGCATGAATTCTCAGGAGAAAGTGTTCGTCAATCAAACCTAAAATTGATACTACAAAGCTTCAATCATGAGGATATTTTCAAAAGATAGTATTCATTTCGAAATCTAGTGATTTTTTAGTTTTACACAATTACTTGATTTTGGTTGCCACCAGACTAGCAAAAAGTAGTGTGTCGTGAGCTTCAATTAGGCTATAGAAGACCTTTTCAAAAAAGACTATTCATGGTAAACTTCGAGAACAACTTCCAACCTCTTGATGCGATACCTTCCAATCCCTTAATATTGATAGATACCACAGATCATCTTTCATTTACAAGCTAATGATGTTTTTCAAAGATCATTATGCACCCCCTAAAATTACTTTTATTTTCTTACTTTTATATGATTCATGATTTTGAGTTCACAATCAAGAGCAATAAAAACTGTAGTTTAAAGTATATACTTCAGACAGTTGAGGCTTAAGTAGTACACATTTCTAAATTAAATCACACATATAATATAAAAAACTTCAACTTTTATTTTTAAATAATTATTTATTCTGCATTTATCTATTTTCAGTTAGTTTATGCGATGATTACCCATATAGTTTAATATACTATTTGAGTATTTTAAAAAAATGAATCAAAATATTGGATTAGATATTCTTCTTGTGCTCTCAGCGCCTCTTTTTATAGGCGGGATAATGAAGAATCGATAGAATACCTCAGGATCAGCTATGTGAACTTTCCTGATAGTCTGAAAAGCCAGGAAAATCAGAAGCAATTAGTAAATCTGAAGAAAAAGAGAAAGGGATTGAAAACGAATGCTAAAGTTATAGGGCTTGATATTGGAGGGGCGAATACTAAGCTGGCATCCTCAAATGGGACTCAAGTAGAACTTCACTATCTGCCCCTATGGAAAAATACCAAGCTCTCGGAAGTCTTGAAGGAAATCGCATATCGATTACAACCAGAAAAAGTTGCCATTGTTATGACAGGAGAACTTGCAGACTGTTTTGAAAATAAAGGCCAAGGTATTATCTTTATAAAAGAAGCTGTTGATTCTGCATTTGGATCTCCAAAAGTCTCGTATATAAATTGCATGGGTAGATTTCAGAGTGAAACTGACAAACTAACAGATCTTGCTGCTGCTAACTGGGTAGCTTCAGTCATGCTAGTAGGAGCTGAGCTTGGAGACTGTATTTTTGTGGACGTAGGCAGTACCACAACTGACATTATTCCGATAATTTCCAGGGAACACAAAGCAGGAATAACTGACTTTGAACGCCTGATGCGGAGTGAACTTATATATTCAGGCGCACTCAGAACAAACATTGCTACTCTTCTTGAAAAAGTAAAAATTAACCAGAGATTGTGCAGAATCGCTTCAGAACTCTTTGCAACAACCGCAGATGTGTATATCTTGCTTGGTAAAATCAATGAAGATATTTACACTTGCGAGACTGCAGATGGAGCGGGAAGAAGCAAAACAGATGCTATGCGTAGGATTGCAAGGCTAGTCTGCACAGATCTTTCAGAAATTCGAGAAAAAGATATATATGAAATAGCAAGCCAGGTGTATGAAAAACAGATATCCACCCTGACTGAAGTGATTTATGAAGTTGCGAAAAGGAATGAACTTAATAGAATAGTAGCTGCAGGCCTTGGGGAGTTTCTCATAAAAGAAGCTTCAGAAAGACTCGGTTTAGAATGCATTTCGGTTTCCGGACACTGGGGAGAAAAAATATCAAGAGTTTTCCCGGCATACGCTGCTGCTAGACTACTTGATAAATGAAATATCATCTCCGAGATTAGCAAAACAAAATATTAAAGAGAATTTTGATAAACTCATATGCATTTGAGTATTGACAGTTCAAATATCTTAACAATTTTTGATACTAATAAAAAATGTTACTATTTTACTCTTAAAGAAGGATCAAAACATCTTCAGTCAGTTGTAGACAAACTTGATGAAATTGATTCCTTAATTGATTGGAAATCTGTTAGTATTATTTCTGAGTCCATAATTTTTAACAAAACCGTTTTCTGAGAAAGACCTGAATCTGATGTAATCATTATGTTTAAAAGGCTCGTTTTATAGCAATGTCCTGGTCTTTCTGATTTTGAAATTGAGAAACAATGTACTGGTTGAATTTAGATCATGAAATTTCTTGGTTTTCCTGAATGCATACCATAAAGTACCACAGTCTGATAATTTAGAAAAAAAATATTGATAACTGTAAAGAAGGAGAAATATGGTGATAGTTGTAAAGACACCTTAATTGCCTTGGTTTGGAAATATAAAGCTTCTTATCCCTCCTGAAAGTTTATGTGATTCAGGTAAGTTTTTTAGCTGGAGACATTTCCTACACAATTTTTCTGCCATAACCTTTTTGTCTGGGGATCCTCACTGAAGCTCAAGTTTTGTAAACTTAAATCTCATATCAAAAAATTTCTTTCTTTTTAACCATTACACAGAATCCTAAAATTTGCCTCAAAGATTGAAAACTATTAAATTTTGACCTGCCGAAAATATGAAATTATTCACAGACATCGGAAAATAAAATTCCATTTATTGGAAAATGTAAATAGAGTATTTTGTACTCGATTTTCAACAATTCAGGAGCATAACTCATCTAATATGTATATGTGATATATACATATATTAGAACATATTATATTTTAGAGAAATATCTTGTCCCTAAACGCAAAAAACTTTCATTTTCCTGGATAAGTCAGCCACAAAGATACTAATAAGGACATGATACAAGAAAATCAACTATTAATCAGTACTGGAAAAAACAATCTAACAACAGTTATCAACGGTTATTCCTGCAGTGAATGATCTCATAGCTTACTTTTCCTCTGTCTACACACTCCCTAACAAGCTTTTCCCGTTTCGAGAGAGTGTCCGTTTTTCCTGATTTGACCTCAATAAAGACTACTTTATTCATTTCTCCCTCAGAAAGACCGTCAAAGACTATGAAATCCACTGGTGTACCAAGAAAGCGTGCATCCTTTGGGTTGTACTCGAAATCAGGGAAATAAGGGATCAGGTGTTCAGTGACCTTACCCCTAGTGACAGCTTCGCTTTTCTTTACTGCGTCCTGTCGGATTTTTTTCTCCTCATCAAGTTTCCAGTTTCGAAAAAGGATATCGGCTTTTTCAGAGACCTGGCGATTCATTTCCCTATCCTGCCAAAATTCATACAAATCTCTGGCACGGGACTCGACCGAGCCCCTTAGCTGGATATACTTCAGAAGCAGATAAACTGCAAAAAGGGCAAGAAAAAGGATAAGCATCGAATTAATCCAGTTGTTCATGGCCATTCTCAGAAAGGGATTATATTTACTATATTTTGAGAAGTAACTCCCATTAGTTTAGATTAGCTGTAGTTCAGAATGGATATACTTATTCTTTTTTATTTTTACTCAATAGTTCACAGGAAAAAACTTCATCCAAAAATCTCAGGAATACTTCTAGAAATCCCTTAATTTCGTCATATATTATTAAATGAATATGAATGGCTTGTGAAAATCAGAGGTTTATCGGAAGATTCTTTGATTCCATTTTTTGTAATCGCCCCTAGGAAATTGAACATTGTAGATTTCTGAAGTAGAAATTCTTCACGAGATAAGCTTGCTTCATAGAGTGGAGTTGTTCTAAATGTATATTAATTTGCGGATGAATTCCAACGAGTGAATCACAAAAAAGAATTCTGGGGGCAGGATTGTTCTGAAGCAGGTTGCACAGGTAGCAGCAAGAAAGAAAAAAATACCATGTTAAAAAAATTATCTACCACGAGAAGAATCAAAATTAGATATAAAAAAGCAATTATTGCTCCATAAATAAAAATTACCACAATTATATGGTATCTGAGTACAATGAAGAAATACTCGAAAATAGAACCGGATATCAAAAGAGAGAAATCTAAAAGATAACGATTGTTGAGATATAGACATTCTCGGTTGAGAAATATTTCCAAATACTTTCCAAAATAATTACAATTCGGGAGAAGAGGGCGAAGAGATTACTTAAGGATCAGTTTCGTCACCTATTTAATATTAAATTAATGTCAAAAGATTTAAACTCCACGAAACTAAAAAGATTATAAGCTTGTCGAAATTCGCTACAGTATGTGGATATATAAAGTTCTAGGAAGAACTACTTACTTCAATTATTTTTGCTGAAAAATATAAATATCTGAGAATATATTATAACTTGCAAAAATAGTTTTTTGGTAAATCTCTCTAGAAGATCGTGACAATAAGGCATACATTTATAAAATATTTTCTAAAAAATGAATCTTTAACCAGATGGCATTTCGAAAAATTTCAAAATTAAAGAAAATCTAAATGAAAATTGGAAAAAATTAAATGCTATGTTTTTTGGTCTCGAAATATACCACCTTGCCACTTTTAGCCCCTATATAAAAGTGCGATAAATTCACTTTAGTTTGAAAATCGATGACTAGAACAATTGTAAATAATGAAATTTTACTGCGGAAAATGGGATAGATATGACATTCAATGCTAACATAAGATTTAAGTTCACTTGAACGATCGAAAAGAGTGAAACAAAATCGAATGCTACTGGAGCACAATTCGGAACTTACTACAGAGCTGTAACTCTGCAAGGATAAAATTGATTAATGATCGTTTTTGTACTTAGCTAAACTAATTTGAATTTTGCAAAGCAGGTAGAATGGACATGGAGAAGAACGTTATGGACGCTCTCCTTGAGTTTATCGAAATCCGAGCCCTGACGAACAGAGCAAGAGTTGCTATGGGAATAAGGGATCCAAATTTCAAGGTTCTCGAAAGTGCGTGGAAAGCCCAGGAAAAAGGATATGCTCAGGTTATCCTGGTAGGGAGCAAAAAGGAAATCGATAAAATTGGAACAGAGCTTGAGGTAGTGGATACCGAAGATCCAGAAAAGGTTCTTGTGGAACTTTTGATATCAAGAAAAATAGATGCAGCTATAAGGGGAACTGCAGAGTCATCTGGAACCCTTGCACACCTTAAAGAAGCACTTGGAAAGAAAAGCATCTGCAGACTTGCACTACTTCTGACAGCTGGCGGAAAGCCTTTCTTTCTTGCCCCTGTAGGAATCGATGAAGGTAATACAATTGCAGATAAGCTTCACATGATTACTCTGGGTGCCGAGCATATCAGTAGATTAGGAATCAACCCTGTAATAGGTGTGCTTTCAGGTGGTAGGATTGAAGATATTGGTAGGAATATACTTGTGGACAGAACCCTCGCAGACGGTGAATTAGTTGCAAATAGAGCTATGAAACTTGGGATGAATGCTAAGCATTACACCATTCTTATTGAAGATGCCATAAAAGAATCCAACTTTATCGTTGCCCCAGATGGAATCTCAGGAAACCTTATATTTCGGACAGTTGCTTTCCTGGGCGGAGGTGACGGGCTTGGGGCTCCTGTGCTAATGGATGATTACGTTTTTGTGGATACTTCAAGGGCAGGCGGACATTTTACTAAAGCCATAATGCTTGCAAGCGCATTATCTCACCTGAATAAAGAAAGAAAAAAAATGACTCAATGAAAACTATTGTAGACACATGTCCTGTCGTAAATATGAATACAAGACAGAAAACAAAAAGTCCAACATAGCGATCTTAACCATTGAAAGCTACATAAACCCCATACATGAAGCTGACCTCTAAGGAAGCTCATAAACCGAGAGTACTGAAGTCAAAGAAAAAGTCAAAAATAGAATTTCAAACTCCAACAGCAAGTACATCCTTGGGTTTTAGACTAAACCAAGAAATAATCTGGCAAGCCATGCACTGCCTACAGTTTATGCAAATAGTAATGATTAAAAGGACAGGGTGCTTGACTTCAAGGAAGCAAACCCTTTCATATAAACATCCCATGAAGACAATCATAATCTTCCAGTAACAGTTTGTACTTCTTTTAGAATGTGATAGTTGATTAGGAGTAAATCCTTAGGCTTGTGATCAAATATAAGAATAAAGGAAAAGCAGATACTATGGATCTCTAGGTGTATATTTTCCAAAAATAAGTAAATCTACTATTGTAGTTACTCTTTCAAGCGACGTGAGAATATCCGAAGAGTTACTAATAGACACACCAGCAGGTATTGTTTGCAAAGTAGAAGTCACTGATTCTTTGATTGGTGAAAATTCAATGTGAATATAACTAAGAAATTGGTAACTAAGGAGAAGATAAGATTTGTTTTTGTCATTGTAAGCTACATGAAATCAATTTCCGGTTTCTTGATTTCCATCCATTTTCATAAAAATAAGTAACCGAAAAATATATTAACTTCTCTCTTATATAAGTTTAAACTTACTCTAAATTTTAGAAATATAATCTGCTGCCCTAATTGTCGTATCAGAATAGATTTTTGTTACCATAAAATCATCAAAAAATTTAGATATTTCTGATTTTTTGTTTTGGTTACTTTATTTTTTTTACAGCATTAACAAGATTTTCCTCGACAAATCTATACAGTTAGTGCGCTGTATTGAAGTAGAAAACTATCCAATGAATATTTCCAATTTTTGTCCTATAAAAGTGGAAGCAAGAAGTTAGCCCGAAAGTGCCTAAATTATGGAATTTACCTTGTTCTGCCCCCGCATTCTCTCTGACCCTATTGGATATGTTCACAACACCTGTGACTAACAGAAAACATGCTTCTAGTCAGAATACCCCTTGTTTCCACCCAAGAAAGTAATCACGACACCATATTCGTTCAATTCAACATTTTGAGTTTAACGAACAGCTACCATCTCCTTCAAGATCCCGAATTTGACTATTCATGTTTTGTGGGTTAAAATAATTATCCAGTTGAAAAGTAACTACATCTTAAGAGAAAAATATATTATGAATGTGATTTCCATAGATAATGTTTTCAAATAATATATATGTCGTCCCATATTTAAAAAATTATTATGAATTATCCACCCTAAATAGCGAAGAGCCTTGATTATTTGAGAAAAGATAATATGAGGAAATACAGAGAGTTTCTGGCTACATCCTGTTGTATAAAGCAAAGATAAAAGTAAATTACATCATAAAAAATAAGTATTGTTTTAGAACTATTAAAAATACTTTTATAGTCTTGAGTGGACTCAATTTATATAAAGAGGGGATTCCGTGGTATCAGGAAAGAACTCCATTAAAATGACCGCAAAAAAAGAATTGTTTCTCCTTCTCCCTAAAATAGATAATATCTTTGCGTTAGAACCTGCAGTGCTCCGAACTGATGCTGAGCCAATAATGCTTGTTGGAGATATTCACGGAGACCTACAAGCTCTTAACTTCATAATAGGATTGAGAGAAGAAATAGATTGCAAAAACATTCTCTTTCTTGGTGACTATGTAGATAGAGGATTGCAGAGTACTGAGGTACTTTTAGAACTGTTCAAGTTAAAAATTGAAGATCCAGAACATGTTTTTCTCCTTAGAGGCAATCACGAAAGTGTAGAAATGAACTTTTACTATGGTTTTTATAAGGAAATAGGTTGTGATAAGGAGTTTCTCTTAAGGATCAGCCAAACATATGATAAGATGCCGGTAGCTGCTGTACTTTCAGGGCACACATTCTGTGTACATGGAGGGATTAACGGAACTGGAAGTATTGATACTATTAACAAAGAAGAATGTTTTCCCTATCTTTGGAATGATCCAGCACAAAGCTTAGGCTTTACCCCTTCAAATAGAGGTCACACGGTGAAGGAATTTGGGCCTAACATTGTAGACGGTTTTTTAATGACAAATAATTTGAAAAGAATAATAAGAGGACACGAATTCTTTGAAGAAGGATATAAGTGGTGGTTCGACGGGAAATTACTTTCCATCTTTTCCTGCCCTAGATACGTGGGTCAAAAAAATGATGGTACTTTTATCTTGTTTGAGAAAGGACAGCTAAAATTGTTTGTTTTCGGGATAAAAAGGAGTAAAGAAAAAATAACTCTTAAAGCCTGTTACGAAATAACTTAGGTAACACATAATTATTTTAGAATTTAATAGATTATGCTGTTTGTGAAAACGATTTTGTATGGTATAAATTTGTCCAAACTGATTGGTGGTGGTTCTAATTAGTGAATGTACACAAATTCTTCCTAGATCTAAATTCAAACATTAAGCTTGTGATAACTTTTGAACCGAAGCCTAGCAGTACAACTAAACGTGATTTTTGAAGAATTATTTAGTCAGCATTTATAATTTATGGTATCTTCTAATTTTTTCGATAAATAACATATCTAAAAGAGAGAAAATACATAGTGAGTAAACAAAGGTCGTATTCAATAACCTTGCTTTAATAGTTAGGGTATAATGCTGATAACTATTGCAGGAGAAGCTGCATTTACATATATTCCAAACTATGGTAGCAACAATGTCTCTGTAATTGATACAGCCACAGATAATGTTAAGCTACTGTAAATGTATGCGATCTTTATGGTAATCCTCATGGAGTTGCAGTCACCTTGATGAAACAACGATATATGTGACTCACCAAAACGAATATACTGTCTCCGTAATTAACACAACCTCAAACAAAGTTACAGACACAGTGAATGTCGGAAATAAAGTTTCACAATAAGAATTATAAGTAGTGTGCCAATTATTCTGTAAAATAACAAATCTCAAGAGTTAGTGGGTAAATAATTCCATATTTTAAGAACCTAATCACATAAAGTATACAGAATTTAACTTTGAATTTACAGCAAATTCGAAGAACTACGATAGTTTTTTGAAGGACCACAATGGAACATTGGAAAAGGAATTAGAAAACCTTCAGAATTTGTATATTAATTACATCCTACAGATGCAGATCCCGATCAATCAGAGAGCAATTGAAGCGCTCGTAGCTAAAAAAACAATAATGGTGATTTTGGTAACTCCGGCTACAATTATACCACAGAATAAAATGAGCGGGGAGGACATCCTATTAAAAATAGAGAGAGTTAGGATGAAAAATATTGATCAGTAAATGACTGTGCCTTTCTCTAATCCAAACAAACTTTGCTCGAATTTCTCGTTACATATCTAAATTTCTTCGTCACACAAAAATCTATCAGCATATGCTAGTTTAAACCTGCTTCCTCTTAGTTCTCTTAGTGTTTAATCCATGAAACACTCAATTTTGATGCCTCAGAACTCATAGGGTTCATCATGGAATCAGCTAAATTTTTCATCATAGGCATCCGATTTATATTCAAATAACATCTGGTTAATATAAAGATATTTTGATAAACCTCTGATTCACGAGTCATATATATCATTTTTAAGCATATGACGAATTTATGGATTTATCAAAATTCCAAAAAAAATATATTTCAGAAAAATATTCTTCAGGTATCCCCTTTAAGCTCAGTATCAATTTCCTTAAAAATCTCGTAAACAGCTTTTTTTGGCGATTCTGCTCCACATATGATCCTTCCTACAATTACCCAGTCTGCGCCTGCAAAAATCGCTTTAGAGGCTATTCCTCCCTGGGCACCAACTCCGGGGGCGATAATAGCAAGTTCGTCTCCAATAAGATTTCGTAGCTTTTTTACCCTTTCAGGCCTGGTGGCAGGGGCAACAAGCCCGAAAGCTCCTGCTTCAGCGGCCATCTTTGCGATAATTTCTGCTGCAGGCTGCAGAAATTCGGCTCCACCCGGATGGCTCATTTCGGTTACAACAAAAACATCTTTTCCAAACTTAGAAGCTACTTCAATGCAGGCATCAAGGCTGTCTCTTCCAGTAAAACCCTGGACAATAATTGCATTTGCCCCTGCTTCAAAAACCTGCTCACAGATAAGGCGGTTGGTATTTGGGATATCTGCAACCTTGAAATCTGCTATTACAGGAGCAAAATTGGCAAGTTCCCTGATAATCCCAAGCCCTGTAGCAAGTATTAGAGGATAACCTACCTTTATTCCATCTACAAAATCCTGAACATCTTCCGCAATTCTCAGTGCTTCTTCCCTCTCGGGTACGTCCAGGGCAAGAATTATACAGGTATTCTTTTCCATTAAATCACATCTTTTAAAAGACGAGTCCGCACAGCTGCGACCATGATCGGGAGAGTGATAGTTGCGTCTGCGTATACAGTTACTGATTTCGCATTTTCGCCTACCTTTCCCCAAGACTTGGCTTCGTCAAGTGTTGCCCCACTCAAGCCGCCTGTTTCAGGGCGATCCATTGTAAGTTGAATTGCATAGTCAAAAGACTTCGGAGTCACAAGCATGGACTGGAGAATATAGTTTTTTGGGACTCCACCCCCAAGCAACAACACACCAGCACTTTCAGCCTCAGAGCATATTTCCATGTATTCGTGCATATCAGCAAAAGCATCTACATGCAGAGGATTTCCTTCCTGGTACAACCATGCTTGAAGGCCTATCACAGAGTCCTGAAGGGCGGGGCAATAAATCGGAACTCCCATGTCGGCTGCGGTTTTCAGAATGGAAGACTCATCATCCAAGTTATTCCCTATTTCTGTAAGGACTTGGCGGATAGAAAGCTTTTCCTCCGGAAGCCCGGCATAAACTCTATGCAAAAACTCCTCAAGATCGGCAAAATGTTGGTCAGGAAGATATACATCATAAATTCGGTTTATACATTCATGTCTCAGCTGGATATCGTTTGAACAATCTGTATCTTTATAGTGGTGAAGACCCAGAGCTTCAACTGTATCATGAACCATATTCGCTCCAGTAGTTACAAGGACATCGATGTGTCCATCACGTATGAGATCCGCAATGATTATTTTCATGCCTGCGGGAGTCATGGCACCTGCAAGTCCAAAGAATTTAGTTGTTTTTTCGGAAGCCAGCATCTCATAATATATATTCACAGCCTCAGCCAGCCTACCTGCTCCAAAGGCACAACCACCGTATTCAGTTACAAGATCATCTACAGTCATATTCGGGACTATTTTTGCACTTTTGACTGAAGTTGTAAGTTTTTTAGCAGAAGCTTGAAAATCCATTTTTTCCCCTCTGAGATTACAAGATTAATTACAAGAATATTCGGACATAAGCTTTACCAATCAGATATGAGCTTGTACATAAGTAATTACGCTTGAAAGTAAGCATGTTTTAAAGCGAGAGTATGCATCCTGCATCTTAAAATTTGTATTATGTTTTGTTTTTGAATTCTTTGCAGCCATAGAGAGTGGGAAATTATGATGAATTTCCCGCTCTAATAAGATGCTAAAGAGTCTATAGACCTGTATTTCAAGATTGGATATTCCTTTATTTCCTGAAAAATCAATATAATTTTAGAATTATTCCTATTTCGAGCTTGATGGAGGTAACTCCCAAATGCGGAGTAAACATAGGAGGGTGCCTTATGTAAACACGTCTCTTATAAATAAATATTCTCTTAAGAAAAATAAAGAAAATAAATCTCACTTGGATAAGACAGAAAATTGAAAAATTTAAGGAGAAAATTCACTTTATGCAAATGTACACAGAATACCATCTATTCCTTAATATAACAGTAGCTTAAAAATTAATCTAGATTTCAATGAACAATGATGGATAAATAAGCAAATGAATTATATATCTATGTACATCTGCAGAATGAGGATAGATGAAGTTTTCTTTTGTGAACCATTAGGAAAAATTGAAACGAATAAGAATAGTCTTCGAAACTACAGCAATCGGGACTAATGTTTCCAATTTAAATAGAGAAATGATTTAGAACTAGAGCATCAAAATAGTCTGGAAAGCGAGGAAATGCCAGAAGCCTAAATGGCTTCTTTTACTCTCTGTTTCTTCCTTCAATATAAATAGCAGGTCTAAGAGGCTCTGCAAACCTGGACTTCTTCTCTGGGTCATAAGCTGGAGAATCTGCACTGTGAATCTCAACAGGGCAACATATTACTGTTTCCAGGAAGGAAGCTGACTCTTTCAGAAGGTCCTGCTCATCTAAACCAAGGCCATCAAAAATCTCATATCTTTCAGCACCTCCGCTTTTGAACTCTGTATCAATTTTTTGAACAAACTTTGGAATTTCTTTCCCAAATACTCTTAGTTCAGGATTTACCATAAGGGTTTTAATAAAAGTACCTGCCTCAATATAAGCTTTTAGGTTAATATCACAAATATATTTTTTTATTACTGATACTTTCCAGGCAGGCGCTGTATAGAGGTGTACTTTCTGCGGAATCATTTTTGTTACCCTTATTATTTCTTCAATGTCATCCAGAGTGTCTTTAATTATTTCTTCACAGAGTTCTGCACCATCGTTTATTAGATCTTCATTATAGAGAGGAAATTGTACAAGGGAAATAGGATCTTTATGCCCCATAGCCTCCCAAATTTCTTCACAAATATGCGGGATAAAGGGAGTTAGGAGCCTGACCCAATTATCAAGCACATAGTATAGCAGATTCTCTCCCCCTCTCCTTTGGTACCATTTTACATCGTTTATGAGCAAGAAGAAAGAATTCTGGATGGCTTCCCTTGTCTGGATGGAGTCAAGGGCAATATTTGTTTTATGGATGTAACCCTGTATCCGCGAAAGCATCCAGCGATCAATCTGCTTAAGCTCAGAGCTTATGGATCCACGTTTTCCACTCTCTATGACATCTTCTGCAAAGGAGTAAAATTTATCCACTTGCTTTCTTGTTGATTCAATTCCTGTCTTATGCCAGTCTGCATCCTGAGTCTGTTCAGCTGTGGAAAGTATATACATTCTTGTTATGTCAGCACCGTAATCTCTTACTGCACTTTCCATAGTGAGGATAGGCCCTTTGGATTTGCTCATTTTTTGCCCCTCAAGAGAAACAAAGCCATTTACAGCAAGAGCCTTGGGCCAGTTTTCTTCCCCAAAAAGGGCTACATGGTGGAAGAGGAAGAAAAGCAGGTGGTTCGGAACAAGATCCTTCCCGGAAGAACGTAAGTCCACAGGATACCAGTAGGTAAAATCGCTGCAGATTTCTTCCAGGATCACTGACTCAATACCAGTTTCTGCAGAAACAGCTGCATTATTACCTTTTCCAAGAAGTATGTAGTCAAAGAAAGAAAGGGTAAGCTGCTCCAGAGACAGGGCACCTTTCTCTATGAATTTGGCAATAATATAATAACTCATGTAAATTGTCGAATCCCCTAGAGACTCGATCAGCCACTCCTTATCAAGAGGCAGACGGGTTCCAAGGCCTTTTTTGCGAGCGCATGCTTTGTCCTTTAGCCAATCAACCTTGTTTTCAAACTCAACCCTATAATCTTCAGGAATAATCCGCATCTTGCTAAGGCATTTATAAACTTTCGATTTCCATTCAGGATCTGAATAATTAAGGAACCACTGACTTTTTACCATATTTACGACACATGGTGTACCGCAGCGACAAACCACTGGTTCACTGAGTTCATAAAATAGCTCTCCAGCATCCGAACTGATTAAGTCCCTAGTAAGGATATCCTTGATCTTCGATACTGAACATCCTGCATATTTTCCAGTGATCTTTTTGAGGATTCCACCATGGAATTCTCTCCTGTATACAATCTTCGTGGCTTCATCAGCTCTTTTATCACTCTGACTTGTTATTCCCATACTTTCTACGATTTCTTTTGCCGGAAATTCTCCAAATTCAGGCACTTTTATAAGGGAAAGTAGTTTGATCTCTTTCAAGTCTTCGGTTATTCCATAATCATGCAAATCAGCATCATAAAGGTCACGAAGTGCCAAATAGTCAAAGGGCGCATGTGCAGGCACACTCATTACTATTCCACTTCCGTTTTCAGGCCTGACAAAAGAGGCAGGAAGGGAAATTATTATATCTCCTGTTATCGGATTTGTGAGTTTAATTCCAACTAGGGATTTTGCAGGTATATCCTCAATATACTCTACTTTCCTGTCCGTAAACGTTAATTTTCTGAAAGCTTCCCTGCTTACGACCCAGAACTCTTCACATCCGTTTTTTTCAACCCTGATTTTTAAGTAATCCACGTTCGGATTAACCCAGATATTTGTTACGCCGTAAGTTGTTTCCGGTCTGAGGGTTGCACAAGGAAAGACTAGGTCTTTATATCTAAATTTGATGAGGGTATATTCCACGATAGTGGCGCCTTCCCCATGAAGTATATCGTGGTCTTCTACAGGGTTGTTGTCGTTAGGGCACCATTTTAAAGGGTGAGAGCCTTTGACTATTAGGTTTTTCTCCGCAAGACGGATGTATTGCCATTGTATAAATTTTTTGTAAGTAGGGTCCGTGGTTGTGAACTTCCGTCTCCAATCAATAGAATACCCTATCATGCGCATTGCCTTCTCAGCCTCATGTTTGAAGTAATCAACGATATTTTCAGGCGTTTCAAGGGTAAGGAGGATATCTTTTGGAATTCCATGGAGATGTTCGTAGACATCCATTGTTTGAGGATCCCGGCTTGCAATTAGTTCCGCAAGTCCCACAATCGGAGTACCGGTTACATGAAAGCCCATGGGGTAAAGCACATTGTATCCAAGCATCCGTTTATGCCGAGCTACTACATCCCCTATGGTAAAAGTCCTGGTGTGCCCAGCATGGAGATTTCCGTTAAGGTAGGGGTAGGGGATAGTTATGAAAAATTTTTGCCGTTCATTCGGTTCTGCCTGGAAAATTCGGCTTTTAGTCCAATTTTTTTGCCATTTCTGTTCAATCTCATGAGGTTTGTAGTCATGCTCCATTCGTGTTCACACCACCGAGAATTATGATAAAAGAACTTAATCTAAATGTAGAAGTATATAGGGAATCATGTCAAAAAGATTACAGGAAACCAGTAAGCGATCTTAAAAAATATTATAGATTGCAGGTACTTGAGCCTTGTTGCGCCAATTTCTTAACTTTTAAGATTCTGCACTTAAATATTCATCTTCGTGTCACTCTAATTTCTCTATAATCCAACTTGTGTCACATCCATGAGTTGTTGAACATCTCCAGCACTAGACTCTTCTTGCATTTTCCATAAATAGGAGAGTTACTCGTTTTTCAAATTTGATCAATGACTCAAGAACAAGACATTAAATTTTTTGCTTTTTTATTCAACCTTTCTAAGGATAGCTTCCCGGATAGACTCGATATTTGCATCCACCACAGTAGGCTCCTCGCAAATCTCACTAACAGAAGATATATCCTTTAGAAGATGTCCTGTAGTGATGCATACCACGGTTTCATCTATATTTATCATGCCCATTTTTACAAGTTTCCTAAGTCCTGCGACAGATGCTGCACTCGCAGGTTCGACACCAATACCTTCAAGCCTTGCAAGATCCTTCTGGGCTGTAAGAATTTCTTCGTCAGTAACTGACTCTGCAGTTCCACCGGATTCCCGTATTGCTCTGATAGCTTTTTTGGAGTTGACAGGGTTTCCAATCCTGATGGCTGTTGCAATTGTCTCAGGATTGCCTTCCGGAGTTATCTCTGGAGCTCCACTCTTTATAGCTTTTACAATGGGACAGGAACCTTCTGCCTGAATTCCGATCATCTTCGGAAGAGAATTCGTTATACCGAGTATCTTAAATTCCTTGAAGCCTTTATAAATAGCAGTAATATTCCCTGCATTCCCTATCGGAAGGACAACTCTGTCAGGCACCCTAAAACCTAGCTGATCTGCAATCTCAAAACCAATGGTTTTTTGACCTTCCAGTCTATAAGGATTGATTGAGTTTAAAAGGTAGATATTTTCCTGGTAGCAGAGAATACGCACAAGAGCAAATGCGTCATCAAAATTCCCACGGATGCTTAGGACCTTTGCCCCGTGCATCAAAGCCTGTGCAATTTTTCCAAGAGCTACTTTCCCTGCAGGTAGCAACACAATTACAGGAACCCCTGCTTTTGCCCCATAGATCGCAAGAGCTGCAGAGGTATTCCCTGTAGATGCACAAGCAAATTTTTTCATTCCGAGTTCAAGCGCTTTCGTAACCCCAACTGTCATTCCCCTATCCTTGAAGGAGCCTGTTGGGTTCATGCCTTCGTGTTTTACGTACAGTTTTGTTATTCCTATCTTTTCGGCAAGACGGTCGCATTTGTAAAGAGGAGTACCCCCCTCTTTGAGAGTTACAGGCACCCTTTTTACAGGAAGAAGTTTTGCGTACTTCCAGACCGAGGGACATTCAGTCTTTAGTTTATCCATATCAATCTCAATTGAGGAATAATTATAAATAACATCAAGCAGACCATCACATTTGCTGCAAGTATAGATTATTGCATCTTTGGAATACTCTGCATCGCATTCGATACATTTCAGAGAATACATTAAATTTGCTCCTGTGTCTGATTATTTTGAATTATTCAGATGTCGGATTGGAGTTACATTGATCTCAGGTTATTAAACCCTGAGTTTTCATGTCAGAAATATGGATTTCGGATTAGTATAATATATTAGAGTTTAATAATATTTTGTATCGTCAACACTTTAATCGCTTTTTTATTAGATTTGTTTGACTCTTTAGTCCCCTTCTAAATATTGGCTAAAAAATATCTGGATATGGATAAATACAAGAGAAAAGATATCACCAAAAAGTACGGAAAATTGAAGAATATCATCGAATAATAAAGCAGTTAAGATGGGTGAAAACGTTTTCGACCAGCTGAAAGATGTCACACAGAGCACACGGATTGCGCCCTTTTAGATTTCTGATAAAACTAGTGTGACAAGAAAATTAGAAACAGTATTTAGTGTGATTTAAAAGTAACACAACAATTAGTAGAATAGCAGCACTGCATATATAAATCACTAAGATATAAATCAAGCTTTCATAATATTATAGAGATTTAGTAAAAACAACGTTTTTGGAATGCTACTGCGTGAGTACCAGAAAAAATAACCTAGAACATGAAAAACACTAGTTCTCAGTAATTTAACTAGTTTTCATCTTAATAAGCTCTGAATCCCTTTACATCTCCATGTTAGATCTCAAAATTGATGATAATAAGGTGAATTTCCTATTGGACATTGTGAAAAATTCAAAAAGAGAAATTCAAAAAGTAAAATTATTAAGATTGATTTATTTTCTAATGATAAAACTATTTATTTACTAAGAGCAAACTCCTAAAATTATTTAGAAAATAAATATTAGGAGGATAGAACTTTTTGATCTGAGGAACATTAAAATTTAAAGTCGATCAATTGAATTTAGTTACTCACTTTCTTTTTCTCTTTTGAAAATTGCTGTCACTGCTCCATCTTCATCGATATCGTTCTTCATCAAAACTAGCCCCCAGCCCTCGTTTCCAATTCTTTCGAGGTCTATCATCTGCTGTGCTATGTGAACACCATGAATCCTGCGAGAATCATATTCCCATAATTTCATCACTTGAAAACCCTCCTATCAACATTAAGTAGAAACTTTTTGTAGTTAAATATTGCGATGAAACTATAAATAATCCTAACAAAACGAGAAATCTTTGGAAATTTGCTGATTATTTATTCCCTTACTACCCAAAAAGATATATGATTTACATTCCGAGCAGGTTATCTATTTTTCTGCAAAATCACACATCTAAATAAATCATAAGTAAGGAAATAGCAATTATGACGAACCTAATTACATGAAGTATACAAAAACTATCATTTCAAATTTGCAGTAAGTCTGTGACATTCCCGCATTTCGTACATAGAAACAAAAAGAATGCTTCAATATACAATAGTGATGAACTATGGAGGATTTCGAAGAACATCATTTTCAAGAATTATTCACATACCATTTATAAGCATGTGACAGAACTTAGGAATTCATCAAAATTCTCCATAGAATACCTTCCGTAGCAAGATCCAGTTAGAGTTTAAGAAAACATATTTTCTTGATGTACATTAGCTGGAATTCCCTTTCCTCGCAAATAATTCCCCGCCAATGTCAACACTATAGCCTTGAATTTCATTAAAAACGATTGGATGGGGAAATGAAATGTTTTCCCATCAATAAATATATAGAATCTAGTTCTAAGTTTCATTGGTCAGTCAGTCCAGCTGTAGTGACTGAGATTACAGCTTCTCCTTCGGGCAGGTTTGGAGAGTCAACTAGACGTACGATTCTTTTTTCTCCTTTGGATTTTCGTAGGTAAAGTCTAAAGGTTGCTGTGTGCCCCACAATATGCCCTCCAATGGGCCTTGTGGGATCGCCAAAGAATGTATCAGGCTTCGACATCACCTGATTTGTTACAACTACACAGGCATTGAATAAGTCACCAAAACGAAGCAAGCCATGCATGTGCTTATTGAGTTTCTGTTGTCTGTCAGCAAGGGTTCCCCGCCCTAGATATTCAGCCCTGAAATGAGCCATCAGTGAGTCGACGATTAATAGACGAGTGGGTTTGCCAATTTCCTTGAGCTCGTTTGCTAAATCTGTTGCGGAATCTACAAGAAGTATCTGGTGATTGGAATTATATGCTCTTGCAACATGAATATTCTGAAGGAACTCTTCAGGGTCAAGTTCTAAGCCGTACTTCTCGGAAATCCCTTTCACCATTTGGGTTATTCTTTCAGGCCTGAATGTATTTTCAGTATCTATCATGATGACAGAACCACTTAAGCCACCGTGTTCTCTGTCCATCTGAACGTTCACTGCTAGCTGGTGAGCCAACTGGGTTTTCCCGGAACCAAATTCTCCATACAATTCTGTGATACCCTGGGTTTCTATGCCCCCACCCATCATTTCATCAAATTCCGTACAACCTGTGGTCAGCTTGCCTACCATTTTTCGTCTTTCAAGCACTAAGTCTCCGGTCTCAAAACCTCCGATATCAGCAGCCTGCCTAGCAGCATTGATGATTTTTGCAGCAGTTGATTCTCCGATTTCTACTGTTGTTGCAAGTTCAGATGGAGAAGCTACAGCTACTGCTTCAATTGTGTTAAATCCGGCTTCTTTTAGTTTTTCTGCAGTTGCGGGGCCAACTCCAGGTAACTCTTCGAGTGACATTTCGCTCATTACAAATCCTCCTAGATGCACATGTTAGATAAGGTGCATAACGGTTGTTTCACTTCGTTTTGCATGTATATATAACTAGAGGAGCCAGAGTGAAAGTATTAATAGAGAGCCTTTGAAAAGCAGTAGAATGTCGAAAAACCTACAAAAAGAAGTAATCTACTCTGTAGATGTACACAAGAATACCATTTATTTACTCAATTTGACAGTAGCTTCAAAATTAATCCAACTTTAAATAAATAACATTGGACAAATAGGCAAACAAATACCTATGTGCACATCTGCAGAATGTCGAAAGTAAAATAGGATGTCTTACTATTATACTTGCAATTTCAAGAGGAAAAAACAAGTTATTGTGCCTTATATTGTTAAATCATAACCCCAAATAAGTTATTAAAGGGAACAATTCCAAATCTTAAGACTTCATCATACTCAGTCTTCAAAAATATAACTTTAAATTAACAGCAAATTCGTGATAATACAAAAAAATATCTTCAAAAAAACGTAACCAAAACCAAAACTTCTTTTTACTTAGTGGATTATCACACATCATGCCAAAGGTCGCAGTAGGCGGTACATTTCAGTATATTCACGATGGCCATGCCAAATTAATTAGAACAGCATTTGAGATAGCAGGGGACGGAAAAGTTAATATAGGGCTCACCTCGGACGAAATGCTGCAAAAAATACACACTATCGAGAATTATGAAAGTCGTCGGGCTCAACTGCTGCAGTATTTGATGGGAATTGGATTCCCTGAAGACACATTTGAAGTTACAAAGCTGAATGATCCCTACGGCCCCAGTCTAGAAGAGGATTTTGATTATATAATTGTATCTCCTGAGACTTATCCAGTTGCCCTTAAAATCAACCGTATAAGAGAACAAAATAAAAAAAAACCTCTGAAAATAGTATATGTTGAATACGTAATGGCTGAAGATGAAATCCCTATTTCTTCAACAAGAATTGCACAAGGAGAAATTGATAGGCACGGCAGACTAGTAAAAAAAACAGAATCTTAAAAAATTCCAATACATGATTAGAATCCATAATTAGTTACACCACTTTCCATAAATATACACAAAAATTCAGCTATTATTCCATTATGACAGTAGCTCCAAAATTAATCCAATTTCTAATGAATTAGAGCGTGTAAATCAGCAAACAAATTCTACATCGGTGGAATGTCACTCATTTGTTATTCCCCAGATTTCAAAAGCTAGGTAATGGATTCTTTCATGGAATCTTCAAGGTTTTGTATCTTGAGAATTTCTTCATGGCTTAAACATTTACCGTCTTTCTTGATAATAAAGTTATCAATTAGATTCTATCTCCCCAAGCCTATCTATAAGTTTTAGATAGCCAAACCATTTCTTGTATGCTTACTTAAAATCCCACAAAAATTAAATTTTTCATAAAAAGATTAGCAGTAAAATATATCTGGAGAAACGGATATATTTTTATTAGGAATTGTATAGAATGTTCTTGATTTGTGTTTATACTTATTTGAAAGAAAAACATAAACAAAGGACTTATTTTTACTCAATAATTATAGTTACGGTTGAATTTTCAATAATTAATATGTGTTCTGCTTTCAAGGTTTCATAACCATTTTGATTTGAAAAAATCATAGTTTTTTTGCTTCCAAAGCCCGTTTAAAGCGTTTTGTAACATCTTCTGGACTAAAGGGAATATTTGGAGCTTTTGTGTTTCCTGGCTTAAGGATTACATGGATGAATGAAAGTTCTTGAATGGCCCGAAACCTTCTGAAGGCCTCTATTATTCCTTCCCTGCTGTTTACTTTAGCCGTATTTTGGATTCCGCATGCTTTTGCAAAAATTTCTAGGTCAATATAGCGCAAAGCACATGTTTCCTGTGAACCTGTAGAGCCATAAGAACCATTATCAAGGCATATAATTATCAAGTTTTTAGTGGCTTCTTTTGCAGCTTCAAGAAGGGCATTAGGATTCATCAACAAGCTTCCATCCCCATCAAAAACCACTACTATCCTTTCGGTGCGTAGTGCAAGGCCAAGTCCAATCGAGGAAACAAGCCCCATTGAACCAAACATATAAAAATTGAGATCTCTGTCTTTGTAGGCATAAAGTTCCTTACAGGGGATTCCAAGATTTGTTACTGTAATTTCATCATCAAGTTGAGAAGCAACTGCGCAAATCGCCTCGTTCCTGATCACCAATGGCTTGATATCTTCCATCTTAAGGTTAAACCTGCATGTTCTTTCCATAACCTTCGATTTTTCTGGAATTCTGGCAGCTTTCCAGCTGCAGCAGCCAGAATCTTCCCATACTTTAGGTGAGATCAGAGCAATGTGAGGCCGTAAATTTTCAAAGGCATCTTTAATTACGTTTTCAAGGAGAGAGATCTTTTCAGCATCTTCAATTATTGTGTATTGCAGCTCTGCTCCATTGAGAATCGCTGGAAGGTGGACCCCAAGAGGCACTTGCGCTTCAATATATTCTCCATAAACTCCACGCCAGCTTGTAAGTACAGGTAATGGAATTTTGCATATTACATTTAAGGATTCTAGAGCGTTAATCATATTCCCAACCCCTGTGCTTTGAATCAGCATCATGGGTTTTCCACCTGCAAGGTAAGCCCCGGCACAAATACCCACTCCATTTTCTTCCCTAGTCAACCTGATTTCTGGAAAATTTTCCGAAACCAGAGGAAGCAGGTTTTTGATTCGGTCACAGGGCAAAGTTGCAGCAAGGTCTATACCTTCTTTTTTCATAATTGCTATAACTTCTTCTTCGGGACTTGCCATGCACATACCTCTTCACTTTCTTTTTTATTCTATAGTCCTTGATTATTAGTGCTTGTTCTATAGTTCTCCACACTCAGATATTTAGATATTCTAAGGGGACATCTGGGTTTTTGGCATGAGCTACCGGGAGATCTGAAAAAGTGTGAAGTCCTCTTTTAGCCGCATGTACCCCCCACCTGCAATATTTAGGAGAATGATATCCTCTGTCCCAATATTTCCGGTTTTTACAGCTTTTAACAGGGAACCTACAGCAACCGCGGATGGAGGCAGTATGTATCCCCTCCAGCGATTCGAAAAGGACCTTAGCCTCAAGGACTTCTTTTCTGGTAATTGCGTACATCACCCCATCAGTATCGACAAGTGCGTCGTAGAGTCCTCCTTTTATGCCATAAGGTGGAGTCAGATTTGTAAGAACCGATGCATAAGTTTCCTCTATCTGTTTCTTAGAATCCTTCATATCAATCTCAGGAATAATTTCTCTTCTTTTTGCCTGCCAGGCATTATAGATGGGTACAAAAAGCAGGTTCTGAGCGAGCTGTAATTTCGGAAGTTTCTGCCCGAATCGTCCGTCGGCCCTTAAGCGTAAGGAGGCGTCCCATGCTGAAATTCCTCAGGTACCACTCCCTACTGCCTGAAAATAGTGATCAGGCATTTTTCCTATGGTTACCGCTGCATCCAGCATCATAGTACCCATTCCATCTCTTCTGGCGACATTTCTCGCTCCGCCTTCAGGAACCATGCCAGGCAATTTTACAATCCTTCCTGCAAGGTTGATAGCATCAGTGTAATCGTTTCCGGTACCCATACTGATAAAATGAATAGATTCAGTTGGTTTTTCGGGCAGCTATAGACTTGAAATTCCTGAATATGGAACTACTATGTAGACATCTATCCCTGTTAAAACCGATACATAAGCAAATGCCCTACCCCTATTTCCAGCAGAGGCAAGGACTATAGCTTTTCCACCGCTTTCTTTTAGAAGCTGCATGGTAGGGTAAGCTTCAAGCTCTTTGAAACTGCAGGTTTTGATAAAAGATCCTCTTTCAGGCAGTATCCGCTGAACCCTATGTGGAGGTTAGGAAGCCCGAATTCCCTGGCAAAGGCTTCACTTTTGTAAGTCATGGGTCCGGCATCCGTAGTAAGTTCTTCCTGAATCGGAAGCCAAGAATGAAACCTTCCCATTCCAAGCTGATTTCGCAGATCCAGCCTTTTTTCAAAATATTCCGCCCGCAAGATTGAGTCATCGTTCTCACAGGTAAGCCTGTAATGAGGACCATATTCTTTTCCGCACTTCATACATTTTATTTTGAATTTTCCCATTGCTATCAAAGCAAATTGGGTTTCTCTTGTTAAATATATATTCCTGAAATAGGAATAAAATTAAGCCAATAGGTTTTTCAAAAAGAATTAAGCTTCTAAACAATCAAATTGAGCTTTAATGAACATAGTTTTAACTTTTGCAGAGAGCACAGGATACTAAAAAAAGAAGAATGGAGTTTTGGAAAAAAAGATGCTTAAAGAATTATTTGGGAATTAATCGATATAAATGAATACACCACTTACGCCGATGTACACAAGATTTCGATCTATTTTCTCGATATGAAAGTAGCTTAAAAATTAATCTGACTCTCACTGAATAATAGTATGCAAATGAGAAAGAAAATTATATATCTGTATAAATTGAGGAAATGCCAGAGCATTAAGAGAGTTGTTAAATATAGTTTTTTTCTGCAATATAATCAAATTACGGATCAAATTCGGATATTCAGTCTTTCTAAAAGGAAAAAAATGTTTATAGAGGAATATAATCCAAATAAAATTAATGAGACCTTTTATGTAAATTGCAGCTCATGGCAACTAAGATTCTAAAATTGCGCGCCCCAAACATATAATATTCTTTACATATAGAGGGTTTTCTGCATTCCCTTTTTTTGCTTCATTTTCTCGAGGTTTATCCGTTTTTGCATGTCCAGGATATGAATGGATAAAAGTAGCATCTTGAATTATTCCCTTTTTTATTTTCAAAACAAAGCAATTAAATTGGCTTTGCAACTATCCCCATATTTATTCTTCTATGCAGTTCTCAATAATTTTCTTTCTTAATAATAAAATTGTGTTACTTTCTAGTATGTACTGAGGAAAACAAAGAAATTTCCTGATAGAAATTCAACCAGTACATTGTTTCTCAAGTTAAAAGTCAGAAAGACTATGTGTTGCTGTAAAATAAGTATTTTTAACATAATAATGATATCACTTCAGGTTTTCTTAATAAATTGTTTTGTTAAAATATATTAATTCAAAAATGATATGAAAAGACTTTCAATCAATAAAGAAGCAATTTAAACAAGATTGTCTCCAACTAACTGAAGACGGTTATATTCTTCTTTAAGAGCAAAATCAGTAAGAGCTTTCATAAGTAGAAATTATTGTCAAGAGATATATAAATCTCCAATGCCCAGATGCATAGGAATTTGTCGAAATTATCTAAAATATGTGCAAATATGAAAAAAATATAGTGCCCTTATTTTTTAATATATATTTTGAAATTTTTCATTCATTAAAATACATGTAAGATAGTTTGCGGTTATCTGGAAAATCAGGATGAAAATCACCAACAATATAACATCCAGAAACGGTGAAAAAAGTGTTTTACCAGTATACGCATATTCAATCATATCATTTCCATATGTTAGTGGTGATATAAGTGCAATCTCTTGACCGATATGAGACATTGAAGATATCGGAACAAAAACACCCGAGATAAAAATAAGAGGTAGTCTCACTGTATTAAGCATAGACATAACCTCCCCCCCATTCTCGGTAGGGTATGCAGCAAACAGTGTTCCAAGAGTCGCAAAACAGAATGCAGTGAGCATCATAGAAATAACAAGTAAAAGTGTATTTGCAATAGGCGTACTGGAAAAGATAATACCGATTACAAGTGGAAAACATGCGATGCCTAGACTGTAGAAAAATCCACTCAGGCTCTCACCCACCACTAGTGAATACAGTGAAATCGGAGCAGCAAGCAATCGTTCAAAAGTTTTTACCTGCCTTTCGATAGGTATCGAAACCGGTTCTATTGATGAAACCGAAAACAGAAGAGTAATCGAGATCAACCCCGGGATCAGGGGACCTGGAGATGTGTTCTTTCCAATAGCAAAGACCAGGAACATAACAAGCGGAAAGATAATACCTGAAACGATGACATGTGGCTTGAAGTAGTAGATCAACATGTCCTTTTTAGCAATTGCCCATGCAGCCGATATCCCACATGAAAGATGTTTTATCCATCTCGCATGATTAATAGATCGCATGGATTCCATCACCTGCACGCTGAAGACCAGTAAACTTGACAAATACATCCTCGAGGCCCGGACCAAGTGTCAAGATCAGAATAATTTTAAGATTATGCGCACACGCATAAGCTACTAAGGCATCAATAACCTTAGATGAATCTTCTGTATAGAGCTTAACCTTTACATTTGGTTAGTTATCTCATGAAACGAATTGGTATTAAAGTATTGTTCGATATTAAAACATTTTATTGGAACTAAGTTTTATTCAGAAACTATTTTTTTTATAATTAATTTAAAATGAAGAAGTAAATAATTGCATATTGTAGTCCAAAGAGCATTTCATTAAACACCTAAAATTTATCAGATGCTTATAAATACTATATGGAAAACTCATGAAAATCATAGATTTATCGAAATCCTTTTAAAAATCTATATTAAATAGAGTGATAGCAGCTGGTATAATTTTTTTATTTCTTAACTCATTGAATTTCTTCATAAAAGAGGATAAAAGGTTAATTAAAACCGATTGAAAGCTATAACAAATCTTCCCTATGTATAAAAGGTGTTAGGGGTAGAGTTTGTATTTAGGATATTCCTTCTTGTACCATCAGGATAAACAAGTGTAAGGATATCAGGCTGTATATCGAATTTTCGGGATTCATGCAAGTAGAACTGATCACTTTTCCGGGAAATATTTGACACAAGAAGTGAAGCACTATTACTTCTTATCTTAAGGATCTTTACATCACTGAAATCAGCAAAAATTTCTTTCATCTTGGGCTCCAGGTGCTTACTCCCAAAAAGGAATAGGTACGCTTCAGCGAAAGGGCTAAGATGGTATTCTACATGGACATTCCCATTAGACTTATTAAACTCGATTACCACACTATCAATATGGATATATTTACCTTCCCTGAACTGATCCGTGTTAACTTCTTGAAATAATTTTGCAGCCAATAAAATAGCTGAGATGATAAGAGCAATTGCGATTATCAGTTTTGTTTCCATGATACTTCCTTAGTTATAATTCTCTTTTCTAATATTTCTTTCCACAAATATTTTTCCCTGAAGACCTCCCTTCCCTGCAAATCAGAAAGCGATATAATTTTTCCTGGTACATGCTTATTTTTTTACGGGACATTTTACCTGAAAAGATTATTTCAGTCGAATACCCTACCGACTTCTGTATAGATGAAAACTTCCCTGCGAACTGTTATTAACTAAGGTATTTATATTCTAAGCTACTTTTGCACTATAAAATAGGACTATGGGATGCAAACTATTATGTCTATAGAAGAAGATAACACCTATTTTTTGTGAGAAAACTTATGTATTTTCATATTTTCCAGCCTAAATCATAGGACATTTTTACCAAATTATGCAGAAGAGGCTTAGTTTTATAAAAACATGTGTCATGTTCAAAAAATTGCTATATTTATCTTGCGACACATGGCAAGCATATCATCTCTGGATTGACATCGTAGGTCCAGATAATCCGGAATTCTTCCACAATTCTTCATCCGCTTTTCCATGGTTTACGCTTTCGGGGTCGTCCACCTAGTCCCCTTACATGCCATAGATGATACTGCAGACTTTTACAAACCGTCTTTGACACGTGCGTTGAACTCCCTGACACCACGGTTCCCCGACCCTCCAGGCCATAAAAGCGCATTTGGGCGCAAACATACCCTAAGTAGGAGATGAAATGTAGAGTTAACTCAACAACGAACGCGTTGTTGTCAGCGTCACACTAATGTTTTTCGGAGATAATCGGAATTTCCTCGCCATTTCCGGATGGCCAACGAAAACGTACTCTTCAGTGGTGCAAACTCGAGGATGTTGACCCGCTTGAGATGATCTTCCACAAATCGTAAGCTTCTTGCGCCGTCATATAAAGCCCCAAGATTGTCTGCTTTCCTTTAGGCACTTGGTGACTCGGTTGAGAGTTTGACCCGTCATTAGTCGTCATGATTATCTCCTTTAAGTACGAGACATCCAGTACTGTCATACAGATTCGATGTGGCAGTCGGATCCGCGAATCGACCCTGTGGCACGCTTCGTTGAGGTCACCTTCTGCCGCTACTCCTCTAGCAGCTCTTTCGTCGCCTTCTCAAGGAACTCCGGTGCGACCCACTCATGCACATCGAAGTCGTTCTCGATGTAGCCGTGGCTCAGCATGAAGTCCTTGCCGATCTCAATGGCTACCAGGTTCTGAGGCGACAGATTGGGTACCATGTCGATGTTCTTGATGTTTTGGTACGTATTCTCGACGTCCAGGTAGAATGTCTGCTTGTCAAGTATTGCAGTTGCAGCGTGCTTGTGCTCTTCAGCCCACCGCGCCCCACTTTGATCATGCCTTTCATAAACGCGACAATGAGTTCGGAATGCTTCACAGCCATCTCTTAGGTGCACATGATGACGGTGGGAACGTTGGCCATCTGCAAGGTCCAGTCTGGATACCGGGATAAGTCCTCAATCGCCTTGAACTTGCCAGTCGCCTCCTGGAGATGCTGACAGGGGCAGCTCTGGGTGTAGATCGCATCGACTATGCCCTTTTCCAGCGCACTATCAAGCGGATGGAAGGCCAAGTCGTGCTTGTGGTCACGCTTGAGCCACAACTCCGACGGGTTGTCCATGGGCTCCAGCATTTTGGGATCGTCGTACAGTCATCCGGGTAGGGAACTTCCACGACTTCCACGTCGTCGCGAGTCAGGTCGTTCAGCATCAGTTCAATATCCTGTTCCTCCTGGATTCACCACCACCGTTCTTGATCGTGTTCAGGCTCTTTGTAAGGCCGATCTTTTTGCCCTTGAGATCTTTCAGCCTGTAGATATTGTCCCTAGCGCACACCATCGTGCAGCCGCCTTCATATACGGGTGTCGACCCAAGGAACCTGGGCCTGCGGATGTCGGCGTGAACGTGGATGGGGGGTAATAGACTGCCGAAGCGGATGAGGTTGTCGAGGTTGTGGATGTAGTGAGGATAGTAGTCATTTTCACGCACCGAGCGGAGAAAAGCGTACTTGACGCCGATCTTCTTGAACTCTCTTTTGTCCAACCCAGTTCTTGGTCGATATTGCTGGGGGACACGAGGGGACAATTGGTGTAGTAAACCTCTTTCCAATCCAACGGTACCGTGCTGAATTTCTTTTCTTCTTGCTTGGATACATCTGATTTATTCATTAGTACTCTCCTTTACTCAATTTGTAATTTTATGTCGAATATGCTATTATGAAAAATAAGAAGAAACTCAGCCCTTTCTCTATCAAGTGTTACAACAGTTTCATCAGTTACATCTCGAGCCTATCCCGAAACTAGCATTATGTTGAAATTAGAAAGATATAATAATATATCTCCATGGAATCGGTGATGCTATGGTAATTCATAGAACCTCATCTCCTCTATATAAACCACAAACAGGAATATCTGTAACTATTTCAAACAATAAAATTAATGTAGATATATATATCAGTTTAGATAATATTCCTAAAGATCAGAGCCACAACTTCATAAAGCTATATTATGAAAAATAATACCCTTGTCGCGGAAATTTCTTTAAGTTTGATTCGCGAGAATAGAACGTATTAGAAGCTCGTGGGTTGGTAAAAGTCCTAGAGTTACAGTTATATAGGAAAATTCTGAGTGAGAGAATGTGCAATGAAATTTAAATAAGTCTGAGCCTTATTACCGGACCTTCGCACAATGGATTACAACCCTGCTGATAACAACCCATTTGATGGGCAAGTGATCTAGATTACCAGCTGATAAAACTATTTATTTAGGCTCTTCTACATTGTAAAAGCTCTCCGATTAAAGATTGCAAAAAGACATTCTGCTTTGATCGACGGGATATTCGATATCTATTAGTGATTGGAGGGAATAGATATGTCATTGAAAGAGTATAAATCCGGAACCACTTTTCCAGGCGTAATAGAGCGCACAGCGGACAAGTAAGAACCAGCCTGGCCAGAACCACTACGTGCTAAAGAGAATGCACCCAACATACTGTTCATTGTGCTGGACGATACAGGGTTTGGACAACTGGGGTGCTATGGCAGCCCTATCAAAATACCCAATCTGGACAGCTTGGCTGCTAATGGTCTTGCTTATAGCAATATGCATACTACTGCGCTATGCTCGCCTAGCCGCTCATGTATGCTTACCGGTCGAAACCACCATTCTAACAACATGGCCTGCATTACCAGAGGGCTCAACCGGTTATCCAGGCTATAACGGGTAATATACCTTTTGAGAACGGCTTTTTGTCAGAGATGCTTCTGCAGCATGGTTACAACACCTATGCTATCGGCAAATGGCACCTGACACCTGCTAACCAAATATCGGCAGGTGGGCCTTATGACAGGTGGCCTTTGGGACGAGGTTTCGAATGCTTCTACGGTTTTTTAGGAGCTGAAACAAACCAGTATTACCCTGAACTGATCTATGATAATCATTCCATAGACCCTCCCAAAACTCCAGAAGAAGGCTACACAATGAATGAGGATATAGTAAACAGGACTATCCAATTCATTGCTGACTCTAAACAAGTCACACCCAGCAAGCCCTTTTCCATGTATTTCTGTCCAGGAGCCATGCATGCCCTTCACCACATTCCTAAAGAATGGGCAGACAAATACAAAGGAAAATTCGATGACGGCTGGGAAGCTTATCGGAAGAGAACATTTTCCTGGCAGAAGGAATTTGGTATTATTCCAAAAGAAACAGAGCTGTCTCGCCATGATCCAGATGTCAAGCCCTGGGATCAATGCTCACCTGAAGAAAAGAAAACTCTATGCCCGTATGATGGAGGTCTTTGCTGAGTTCCTAGAACACACAGACTACTACATTGGGAGACTATTGCAATTCTTGAAAGATGTTGATGAATTTGAGAATACGTTGATCATGGTAATTTCAGATAATGGAGCAAGTGCTGAGGGTGGTCCCACAGGACCAATTAACGAGTCCAGGTTTTTCAATAACGTGCCTGAATCTCTCGAGGAGAATCTCGCAGCTCTGGATAAACTTGGAGGTCCAGAGACTTACAACCATTATGCATGGGGCTGGACATTTGCTGGAAACACACCCTTTCGCCGCTGGAAACGAGAGACTTATCGCGGCGGCATCAGTGATCCCTTTTATAGTCCACTGGCCCAAAGGAATTAAAGCTAAAGGCGAGATTCGCACTCAGTATGCTCACGCTATCGATATGATACCTACAGTTCTAGAATGCTTGGGAATTGAGCCTCCGAAGATTATCAAAGGTGTAAGCCAATCGCCTATCGAGGGCGTAAGTTTTGCACATACCTTCGACGATGCCAGTACGCCTACCAGGCACCACACCCAGTACTTCGAGATGATGGGGCACCGCTCCCTCTGTATCATGATGGTTGGCGTGCCGTATGTCCATGGCCTGGTCCTTCTTTCACTGAAGCAGGAAAACCTTTTGGAGAACCAATTTCTGCAAATACATTAACTGAGCTTGATGCAAAAGGCTGGGAGCTTTATCATGTTGAGAAAGACTGGACAGAGAATTATAACGTGGCTGCAGAAAATCGGCCGAAGTTAATCGAGATGATTTCAATCTGGTACACAGAGGCCGGGAAATATAATGTGTTGCCTATCGATGGTCGTGGGGTTCTGCGTGGTTTCTATTAACGGCCAAGTGTTGCAATTAATCGAACGCATTATACCTATTACCCTGGAACTCAGGAAATCCCCGCAACTGTAGCAGTCAACATCCTCAACCGCTCGCATAGTATTTTAGCTGATGTTGAGATCCCTACAGGAGGAGCTGAAGGGATATTACTCTCTCATGGTGGTGTCGACGGCGGATATTCATTCTATGTTCAATACGGAAAGCTTCACTGGGCACACAACTACGTATCTAGGGCTTTATATCATATAGAGTCCAATGAGAATGTTCTTGAAGGGAGACATCAACTTGGCTTTGAGTTTGAGGTGACAGATAAGCCAGATATTGCTAATGGCAAGGGCTCACCTGGAATTGCTAAGCTTTTTATAGACAGAAAATTAGTCGGCCAAACTGATGTATCGGTGACTACTCCACTTTCATTAGGGCTAACTGGCGGAGTTAACCTGTGGGTCAGCTCCATAGGTCACCAGTCACACCTGGACTACCAGCCTCCCTTGGGGGAGTTCACAGACAAGATCTATAACATGATTGTGGATGTCAGTGGCCAGCTGATAGAAGACAAAGGAGCTGAGATGCATATTGCCATGGCCCGCCAATGAGATTGAAATATCATATTGACGGCTTTGAATGACTATCCTGACAAAAGTATCATGCTTCGATCACTCGCTAAAGGCCAGCTAACCAGGTAATAAATAAAAAATAAATATTGCTCTTTTTATCGGGTTGCTGCTCTATATTATTTCCGATCCATCAAAGCGCCGTTATTTATTTTTAAAATCATTACCACATCTGAAAATTGTCGACTCGTTTTCCTGGTTATCGAACTAATGATAGTATGTACAGATAGCATTTACTCAACCGGAAAATGATTAATAGGAAATGAAATGATAGATAATGCAAGTACATGGAATACAATGACAAGAAGCTCTATCTTATAGAAAATTGAATGTTTGTTTAAGAGATGAAAATGACATCCTCGGATAAACGTAGAAAACAAGCAATTTGTATTGCATCACTACTCTGCCTAATCAGTTTTTTGCTACTGATATATGTGGGATATGAGTACAAAAGTAGCAAGACAAATGAAATAATTATGGAAGATGCAAAGAACGATGCGCTTCAAAAAGCCAAGTCTGCTATAAAAAAATTAATCTGGAAGTTAATTCCACGAGCTCCCTTGTTTATGAATTGCAAAGATCTGAGTTCCGGAAAACTGGGTAATGATTCCCGGCTCAAGGAGCGTCTTCTGGCTGAAATGAAAAACAATTCCAACATTTTTAGCATCGTCGTTGCATATTCCCCTGCTTTAAATGCTGGGAAGCTTTATGCACCTCATTTTAAGAGAAACGGTTCAGAAATCTGATATGATCCACTCACATATGACTACACGAAGGATAGTGAACCAACGGCATGGTACAATGATACCCTGAAAAAAGAATCCAAAGTATGTATTTCGCCTTATTTCGGAATTGCAGATCGCAATTTTCAGATCGATTATTCGGCTCCTTTTTATCTTGCAGAATTAGGGAATGGGGACAAAGTTGCTGGAGTGGTAAGTGTAAGTCACTCTCTTGAAGGAATAAGAACGAAGCTAGGTAGCCTCAACATAGGAAATACGGGTTATGGTTTCATGATCACTGGGAAATGAATAATTATTCTTATCCTATCCAAGAGTATCTGACCAAAAATATTAACGATCTTGCAAAAAAAGATCTCAATCTTGACTTCATAAACAATAACATAAAAAAGCACGATTACTGGGCAACAAATTCCCTTACAGGAAAATCCTACTGGGTATTTCAACAAAATATTCCTTCTACAGATTGGATCATGGGGTTCGTTCTCCCGCAGGAAGAAACCCTGCTGAACAGAAAAACAGAGCAAACTCACTCTATTATTTTTGTAGTTTCCGCAACGTTTGCTTTTTTATTCTTTCTATGCCTGCTTTTTGTATCAATTTACAGGTATGACCATACAAGGGCTCTGGATGCTCGCGGTTATTTTTTCATTACTTTGTATCCTGAGGATAGGCTTTATGTGGCACCTTACTATGAATAATTCCTCTCTTGATGGCAGGAATGGAGACCTTGTTGTTTTCGACAGGGAGATGTTGAAACGGTTTTGCAGCACGTTGATACGAGTCCGACAACTCCAAGAATTCCTACATGATTTTTTCTTCAGTCCATGGAATTCTTGAATGCTAATGATGTCTTAATAACCGGATCGATTTGGCAAAATATTTCAAGCCTAGGAGCTTGGAAAGAGTTTCCTGACTTTAGATTTCCAGATTCAAAAGAAACTACAATTGAAAAAATCTATATTAATAAGGATAAAGGTGTCACAGGCTGGCGTTTTAAGACTAATTTGCACCAGCAGTTTGATTATTCCAAATATCCTTTTGACAAGGAAGATGTAAGGATTAGAGTATTGAATAATAATTCTGCAGAAAGCGTCTTGGTTCCGGATTTTGATTCCTATAATACCTTGATTCCAGAGAGTTTACCTGGTTTGGGACGCTCTTTCATGCTTGATGGTTGGAAACCGTGAAAAACCTTTTTCAGTTACAGGGTTGATTCTAATAATACCAATATTGGGTTAGGTAACTTTGCAAATTCCAATACATCCAAATTTTATTTCAACGTCGATATTCAGAGGGACCTTAAATCTCCCTATCATTCTGATCTTCTACTCGTAATGGTAGTACTCATTCTTCTGTTTGCAGTCCTTACGATAATTACCAAGGGTGAAAACAAAACTCATTTTGGGTTCAGTTCTCATGGAGTCCGGGGCTACTGCACCTTAATTCGTTTTACTCTTATCATTGCCCACTCTTCTCTAGAGCTCGAATTCCCATAGGCTGGAGAATATACCTTGATATTTCTACTTTGTAATGTACATTGCAATCTTGGTTGTTTCCTTGAATTCAATCGTTTTTGCGTCAAATCGGAGTGTCCCCTTTATTGATACAAAAGACAACATGTACGTGAAGGTTCTGTACTGGCCTGTAATCATGGGAATTCTGCTGTTAATCACATTCTTAAACTTCTATCGATAGGTATATGCCACGGTTTCTATCATGATCTCTGACATACTCACTACGGTCACAAAATAATCGGTTCCGTTGCAAAAAATCTGGCTCCCTTGCAAAATCAGAAAAAACCTTCACAATTAGGAAAGTTAATCATTTTCATTAGAAAGACAATGACACATAAAGGTTAAAATTATAGTGTAAAAATGCAGAAATATTTTTTTTGCAACGGAACCCTATTTTAATAGTCCCTGGTTTTAAGTCTTTGAATCGGTTATATATACAAAACCTGCATCTTCTTCTCCTCTGTTCACGTATAACAATGCTTGTTTGACATCTTCAGCAAGTACAGCTTTATTTTTTAACTGACTCCACAAGCCATTCTCAGTTAGTGCAATAAGTGAATATTCACCTACTGAAACAGTATCTGGGTTTCCAATGCTTATTTTTTGAATATTAGGATTAGTCATATCTGTTATGTTTGTTATTTTAAGAGAAACGAACCGAATAACCCAAAAATGCTGAACAAATGCGGTTTATGGTTTTGTGTCGAAAAGAAAAGATCATGTTTTAAGACAGAAAATATTAAAAAATATATCAAGTAAGTACATTAATGCTGTTTAGTAGAACAGATCACCAAACTTTTCGAGGTAAATTAAATACTGTTGGTATGTACATCTTCAACAGTATCTCCCTCTCAAAATCATGATGAATTTTGATTTTCATAATAGTTAATTTTTGCAATGTTCAGACCTATACCACATATTCCATTATATTGCAAATGAGCATTTGTTAGATATCCGTTTACTAGAAATACTATTTTTGCTTCTAATAATTGATATTACTGAAACTCAATCACATTTCGCAACCAAACATTAATAAAGTTATTTAACTTCCTTTTAGCTTTGGATAACATTTTCCCTAGATAACCAACTTGATATACGGCAACGTAATCGTTTTGATATGTAAAGGCTTCAGTCCTTTTTTATCTGGGTAAATTTTCATTTCCATATGAAAACCAACCTTCACATCGCGGTTTTGTAATCCACTAAAAATAAAAGGTAGCCAAGAAAAGGAGCAATAATATAATGTTTCTGCGTAAAGTTCCGCTTATATTTCAAAACAAATCCTTAATACTCTTATTGGCTGCCCGTATATCAACCACCATTGCTTTCCAGATATTAACTGTTGCTGTAGGGTGGCAAATTTATTCACTTACTCAAATGCCTTTTTATCTTGGACTTGTAGGATTAGCCCAGTTTTTGCCTATGTTTCTACTTACTCTTGTAGTCGGCTATGTAGCAGATCGTTATGATAGAAAGTTGATAATTTGTTTCAGTCAAATTGTAGAAAGTATAGGGATTTTCCTTCTTGCTTTCGAAAGTCATAATGGATGGATTACAAAAGAGGGAATTCTCATTACTATCTTTTTTATAGGTATTGCCAATGCTTTTCAAGGTCCTTCGATGCAATCTTTGCTACCAAATGTTGTCAGCAAGGAACTTTTCCCAGAGGTAGCTGCTTTTGCAACCTCTACAGCCCAGTTTGCAATCATTATAGGTCCAGCAATTGGAGGAGTCCTTTATGCATTAAATCCCGAAGTTGCGTACTCTATAGCTGGTATATTACCATTGGCGACAAGTGTGATTGTTCTCTTCATTTCAATAAGGGAGGAGCAGAAAAACTCTGAACCACTAACCATAAATTCAATATTCGGGGGAATATCTTTCATTAAAAGCAAGCCTGTTATACTTGGGGCAATATCCCTTGACCTTTTTGCAGTATTATTTGGAGGTGCGACAGCCTTATTACCTGTTTATGCCAGCAATATTCTAAAAATTGGACCTTTAGGTTTAGGATTGTTGCGTTCAGCACCTGCCATAGGTGCATTGATAATCTCCGTTTTTTTGGCACGAAAGCCTTTAAAGAGAAACGAGGGGTTTATTATGTTTATCGGAATAATATTTTTTGGAATCTTTACCATGATTTTTGCTGTATCAAGTTCTTTTGTATTATCACTCATATCACTTGTAATGTTAGGAGCATCTGATGTGGTAAGTGTAGTCGTCCGTTCAACATTGATACCAATGAAAACCCCAGATAATGTGAGAGGTAGAGTAAATGCTGTAAATGCAATGTTTATAGGTACATCAAATCAACTTGGCGAATTTGAATCTGGGTTAACTGCTTCCTTGTTTGGAGTTATGCCTGCTGTGTTACTTGGTGGAATTGGTACAATAATCATTGCAATTCTATGGATGAGACTGTTTCCAGAACTTTTGCATATAACTAGATTGGGACATTCAACTGACTAATGCTTCGATTTAAATCAAGATAAAGATTGGATATATGCGTATATGTATTGCATTTCTCATGGAAAACAGTAACAATAGCAAACGTTTTTTCAAATTATTTTAGATGAACTAAAAAGTATTCCTTTTTTTTGACTTTCTAACAAAAAATAAATACTATAAATTTTATAACACAAGAACATAGCATTTATATATTAATAACTCAACGGCATTACATTTTAGAAAACAAGTAGTCACTAGTTTGTGTTCTCCATGAGAAATGGGGTACATACAAACAAGAATGTTACTTTTTAAACTTGGAAATAAAATTCTTACGAAGGATTTTTTCAATTGGTTGCATTCTAAAGTCTTTAAGTAAAACTTCTAAAGTAGAGCGTTCAGACGATATACTTAGAATTTTTTTGTTTCTGCCATAACATTCCTTCATATTGCAGTGTATAAGTACATTAATAACGGACAGAAATGGGCGAAAAATTAGGGTTATGTTGCAAAAAATTTATAAGAAAGATACAATAGAATAAAAAGGAAATCAAGGGTGGTAATATACTATCTAGTTCCTTTAAATGGAAGCATTATGAAGAAGAAATATCTCATTAAATGTAAGATGGTGCCTTATTCTGAATAGCTGTCTAAATCTGGATATTATCTGAGGAATATTCTGCCTTTTTATGTTCTTTGCTTTGCAACCAAATTTTTACGATACTGATTTCAAAATTTCCCACCTGAATAAGTTACTGCTTTGCATCTCATTTAAGCGACGCTGGTATTACCACTAGTAGGTAGAGTAGCATTCTTATTTTAGATTGTCTGTGATTTTATATTTATATTTTTTATGATTGAGTCTGTGCTTCGTATAAAGTTACAAACGAAGTGAAAAATAAGACAAAGCAGATCAGTAATCGACTTGGTCTGTTTCTTTTATCTTTTCCTTAAACAGAGTATATACCCACAGCTGGTAGAAAATGACTATGGGCACGAATACCAATGCTCCTCTCAACATGATGCTCAATGTCTTGTGGCTTGATGCTGCCTCAAAGATATCTATTCCGTATTCCAGAGAAACAGAGGACTTAAGCATGTAAGGATAGATACTTGCAAGCCCGCTTTGAAGAACGAAAAGAAGCGCAAAGAGATTGCTGCAAAAGGCCAGGAACCCCTTTTCCTTTTTGCAAAGAACACAGCAAGGACAGCTGACACTACTGAAAGAACTGGCAATAAGTACAGAGCTGGCGTGGCTGAATAGTTGGTTGTAAAACCTTCTATCCCTCCAAAGGAATATGCCAGATAGATCAGAGCAAGTACAAGTACAATAAGAGTGCTCTTCTTTGCTAGATCACCTGCTTTTACAGCTATGGCACCCTCGGTCTTGACATTGATCCAGAGTGCACCTGAAGTAACACTCATAAGCGCGAACAAGACACCGCCTATCAATACATATGGGCCAACAAGTCCAAGAAGGGTACCATTATAAACTCCTCCTGCAGCTATTTCAAGCCCCTTGAAGAAGTTCGTAAATGCAACTCCCAAGACCAGAGAGATCAGCAGACTTCCAACGAACCATCCCCAAATAAGTACTTTCTGTATCTGGGGATTATCATCCTTGTGGAGGTATTCCACGGAAATGCCCCTTGTGACCAGGCCGATGAGCAGCAACATCATAGGAAGATACAGGAAAGTAAACATCTTCGAGAATACCAAAGGGAATGCAGCAAATGTTCCACCTGCAGCCAGGATGAGCCATACCTCATTACCGCCCCAGAAAGGACCCACAGATCTCTGGATTTGTATCCTCTGCACTTTATCTGTTGCAATAAAGGGTGCCAAAAGACCTGCTCCAAGGGAAAATGAGTCTACAATGAAGTAAACTCCCCATATTACACACCACAGGAAGAACCAGATAACAGCAAGCATATCATGAGCAAGGAAATCGAACATCTTCACTCAACTCCTGTCGCATTGACTACGGTTTTCTTTATGAGGTATATCTCAAAGACCATCAGGATCAGAAAGACTGCGCTGATAAGGACAACACTTAACAACACATCTGATGGGGAACCGATGATATACCATTAGCTGTCTTTAGCAGACCATATACCAGCCATGGCTGCCTTCAGATCTCAGTTACATTCCAGCCAGCAACGATGGCTATGAATGGGAGTGGAATCGACCACATCAATAGCTTCAGATACTTATCCGATGTGTACAGCTTGCCTGACTTTTGAAGATATGAGCCGACAAGAGCCTCTATGATAAACATGAATCCCAGAATTGTCATCAGCTTGAAGCTCCAGAATACCATTTCTACAGGTGGTAATTCATCCTGAGGTAGCTGGTTAAGTCCTGTTATCGTTCCGCTGAAACTTCCTGTATACAGGAAACTTGCAAGACCTGGAATTCCTAGCAACTGAACACTATTAGAACCAGTGCTTGAATCCGGTACCTGTATCAGCTACATGGGCACTGAGGGACCTGTTTCCCATATCGCATCCATTGCCGCTCCTTTAGCAGGCTGAAGCTCGGTAACATATTGTGCATAACCGTGACCAAGAACTGGAAGCATGACGCAGTAGTGAGTGCTATGGTAACTGCTATGCTGAAAGACTTCTTGAACACTTCATTGTTGTTCCTTTTAAGGAAATGAGATGCACAGATTCCCATGATCAGGAATGCGGTCAACAGGTAAGCTGAAAGCAGAGTATGTACCAGCATATACCCCACATATCTGTTTGTAAGTAGAGCAAAGAAATCTGTCATAACCACCTTGCTCCCATTAGCAGCCATCTCATAACCTACGGGATTCTGCATAAAACCGTTTGCAGTGATAATCCATATGAAGATATGTTAGTACCCAGAGCGACCATCCACATGGAAAATGCCTTTAGTTTCTGACGGTTGCGATCCAAGAATATCCATGCGCCAAAGAAAGTACCTTCAAGGAAGAAAGCAAATAATGCTTCTATAGCTAAAGGTGGTCCAAAGACATCTCCCATGAATTCCGCATAGGCACCCCAGTTCGTACCGAACTGGAAAGTCATTGCAAGACCTGATACTAGGCCTATTGCAAAGTTTATCTTGAATATCCTACCCCAAAAGTCGGCCATCTTTCGCCAAGTTTCATCTTTGTTCTTGTAGTATACCGTTTCCATGCCTGCCACTAACAGTGCGAGTCCCAATGTTAGTGGAACGAATAGGAAATGGAACGCAACTGTTATGGCAAACTGAAGTCGGCTTAATAAAAGCAATTCAACCATTAATTATCCCTCTTTTTTTACTTACATTCTGCAATCATTAAGATCCGAAAAAGGCTCTGAATTGTAAGGATCACCAATAACTATTATATTTATATTGGCTCTGTAGAAATCCTCAATTTAAGGTTGTGGTCCAAAAATCTCATAATGTAGAAGTAAAAATTCGGTTGCAACGCAAAGAACATAAAAAGGCAGAATATTCCTCAGATAATATCCAGATTTAGACAGCTATTCAGAATAGTGGGAGCCAAATAAGGAAACTAATCATCTCATAAATCACCTAACTTAGTTATTCTACATATTCTGAGTTAATAATTAGGTACATAAACATTATAACCGTAAATATAAATAAGTGATAAGCCACTGGTAGGCTCAATGTAGGTTTTTCTTCTCCAGAAAAAGAATAGTAATAGATTATGATGACTTCACAAGTAATAAAAAATAATTATTACTATATAATTATTTTTTGACTCCGAAAAATCTTATACGGATCATCTTTTGTTTAGAAGTAAATTTTCATAGAATTAATTTAAAATAACTACGGAGATAATTATGTATTGTAGCACCGTATCATACCACAAACAGACCTAAAAGAGTGAGAAATAAGCTGCATAATGGGGTAAGACGGCATAGTGGAATTGCTTGGAAGATGTTGGTCTTATTTCGAATCAAATATACCTGAAATGATATTTATTCGAAGTAACTGTATTTGGGTTTACAGCAAACACAACTCTTCCAAGGTTTTCTCCTAACTTTTTCCAAACATTCTAAAAATTATCTTTTCTACAGTAAATGCTATTTTAGTACTTGAACTTGTTTTATGCGTGTACCATCAAGACTTCAATACATTTTATTATTGTGTTTCAAAATTTTCATATACTACAGGGACTACAGCACCGCCATAATTCACTAGTAGGCTAATTATAACGAACTATCGCAACGGTATGGGGTGAAATTATTGGTTGGTTTTTGAATGAACCTGTTGCAGACGCCAAATTGGTCCCAGAATCTGTATTAATGTCGGCATCTGTTATTTTGTAGGTAGCTGTCCCTGTAACGCTCGAACCTGGACTAAGGATACAACTGCTTTGTATATATACTGGCTCAGCCTTTAAATAATCCAATATGCATAACTAAAATGTAGTATAATAATTATTACTAGAATAAGTATATCTATAAATATATATGTTAATGTAGTGGTAAGTCTAACTATAAACACTTATTTAGCAATACAGAAGCAAATGTTAAATTTAAAAGAGTATCTGCCGAAAACCAGTTATTGAATGCAGATATTTTTGTAAAATCTATGTATTTTCCCTTAAATTTGACTAAAAATAACCTATAATTTAGGGCTAAAATGGCAAAAATACAAGGTTTTTGTTACAAAAACTATGCATCAGTAAAACCAAGAAATCCTGTATTGTAATGAAAGAAAAGGGTGGAGAACAGTCATTTTTATATAATTTTTCATACACTGTCTTTATAGCCACTACTTTTTTAATAGCTATAACTTTACCATCGTTGGTCTTCATACCCACTACTTTTTTCGTAGCTATTGACCTCGGCGGATGAACAGGGACTGCCCCGACGATACTAGGCTTTACCCACACCGCCATACGCGAGGCGAGCGTCAACACCATTTACAGTTCTTCGCATCTGATGCTGCTGATTTTGCCCACGGTGATTTGAGCCTCTTGCGGCAAACGGCCATGCAGAGTGACTCGTTCAGGCCACGGCGAGTCACAGGCGTCATTCCAGGTCAGTCGATTCGCAGGCGCGCGTACACCGCGAGCTTGATGGAATCCATCGCCAGGGTGAAGACAATAGTCGTCGCGACGAGCAGTGTTATCATGATTATCGGAAGCGAGCTCATCAATACACCTCCAGCGGCGAGAGAAGCGACCAGGAGGACATCCCAGAGTGAGGCCAGCAGCATTATCGGCGCGGGACGTGAGCTCCATAGACGCCCGTGCTCCCGCAACACATAGCTGTTTCCCTGGCCGGCGAAGACGAGCATCGTGAAGGTCAACGTTTGCATCTCGCCGGGGCTAAGGCGTAGCCAGTACCAGCCGACGCCGAGCACCGCTACCAGATAAAGAAGCCTGAAAGAACCGAGGGGAACCGCGGCGAGCGTAAGGTTTCGCACGCGCCAGGCATTCGGGTAGGGAGACGGCCGCGCCCGGTCCGCCGTGCGCGCCATCGTCGCGAAGTCGTTGGTGATCATCGAAAGCGCTTGCAAAAGCGGTGTCAGAACCGCGTGCCCGGTGATAATCAGCCCCGCGCCGAGCACGATGAGCGTCACGCATTTGTTGATAAGGATCGTCAGCGTGTAGGTCAGAATGCGTTGGAACGCGGATCTCCCTTCCTTGATGCAGGCGACGATTCCGCCGAGGCCAGGTTCGGTCAGCACGACGCCCGCCGCGGCTTTCGCGACATCTGTAGCGGTCGAAACGGCGATGCCCATTGGCGCCGTCGCCGCACATGCCGACCGCATGCCCATGCTGCTGAAACGCTTTGACCAGGTGAAACTTCTGCTCCGGGAAAATGCCGGCGTAGACGGCGAAGTCCTTCGGCTCGACGCTCGCGGGAACGTCGCCCGGCGGATAAACTGGCCCAGTGAGCCCGATCTCACGTGCGACGGTCGTCGCGGTAGCGGCCGCGTCGCCGGTGAGCATGACCGTGAGCACGCCGAGCGAGCGCAACTCGGTCAGCAATTCCGCCGAATCGGCGCGCGGAGGATCGCTGAACGCAATGAACCCGATCAGTTCCAGTGCGTCGCTCGGCCCGGCAGCCACGGCGATCGTCCGATATCCAGCCAAGTTGAGCGTTTCGAGTTCCTTCTCGGACGCCGGCGTCATCGGTGCGACCGTCGCGATGACGGCCGGCGCGGCCCGGGCCCTTGGCCGCCTCCACCGTCCGGATGACGGAATCTATCGGGTCCTGGCCTTCCGATGAACTCGCCAGCGCGGCAAAGCCGATGACGTCCGAAGCGTCGCAGCCCGGCTTCACCGGCCGAATCGCGCTCACGACCAATTCATTTTGGGTCAGCGTGCCGGTCTTGTCGCAGCAGATAACATCGACTATGGCCGCTTCGTTCAGCGAAGACAGCCGAGTTAGCAGCACGCCCTTCAAGGCGAGCGTTCGCGCGCCCAAAGCAGCGGCGAGCGTGAATGTCGCCGGCAGAGCGACGGGCACCGCCGACAGCAACGCCGTCAGGACGAGCAACAGGATCTGCTCGAAGCTGATCCTGACCGCGAATGCATAAGCCACGAGCCCAGCGACAATGACGAAATTGATCACCGTGAGATTGCGAACGACGCTGAGCACGGCCTTCTGCTCGGCGCTATCGATGTGGGCGACGCTGACCAGCTCCGCCGTCCGTCCGAAATAGGTGCGCGTTCCCGTCGCCGTTACCCGCGCAATTGCCGCGCCGCGACGAACGAGGCCGCCAGCGAAGGCGGTCTTTCCGCTCTCCATTTCGATTGGGATAGATTCGCCGGTCAGCATGGATTGATCGAGCAACAGCGAGCCGTCGACGATGAGGACATCTGCCGGAACGACTTCCCCGAGCGAAACCTGGACGATATCGCCGGGAACTAGGTCGGCCGCCGGGCCATCAACCCAAACGCCGTTGCGCCTGACGCGCGACATCAATGTCAGGCGCCGCTTGAGAAGCGCCAAAGCGGCGTCTGCGCGACTTTGCTGAAAGTCGGCGAGCAGGACGTTGAAGAGGAGCAGCCCCGCGATCATCGACGCCGTAAGCCACTGGCCCAGGAAGATTTGCAGGCCTATCGTCACCTCGAGCATCCACGGCACCGGCGCCCAGAAATGGCGAGCGAATCTCCCGAGAGGAGGGATCGATTCCTCGATGACGGCGTTCGGACCGAATTCTGCTCGAAGGGACGCGGCTTGGGCCGACGACAGCCCGGCGAGTCCTCCCTCATCGTGCGCCACTGTTTCTTGCAAGGGCATACTCATTTCGACGGCCTTACCTAAGCCGGCATTTTCCATATAGCCTCCGGTTCAAGCCCAAGCTATGACTCGTTGCCATGTGCACCAACCGCAGGTTCAGCAAGGCGATAACAGTTCCAGTCAGCGCCGAAAGAAGGGCGGTTCGCCACCCAAAGTGCAAGATCGAAGCTGCGGTGACCAACAAGAAAACACCCGGTAGTAGGAACAATGCAGCTGTGGCGTTGCCCGGTACAAAGAGTAAACCATACCATAGGAAATAATTATGAAAATAGAGTGCTGCTCCGGTTATCAGGCAGATCAAGAGCCATTCTTTCGCTAACGCCAACGTAAATGACGGCGTAGAAACGGATGCCTGTAAGGTATGAACCTACTCTTTCTCGTGGAGATATAGGCGGCGTTCCGCTTTGTCCAGCCCGCGACCCGAATTACTTCCTCAAATTCGTGCAACATAAATACTCAAATTTGACCCAATATAAAATCACTACAAAAACTGATAAAGTGATACATTGAGAGCTCCTTGAAGATTTGCTCCTTGGAGGTTAGTTTCCATAAGGTCAACTCCTTGAAGGTTAGCTCCCTGAAGGTCTTTTCTCTCTGGAATATCCATCTATAACTATCGACTTTGAACTAAGATAAGCATTACTATGCTAGGAAAATGTCTCCTGCTTTTCAGGATTTTTTGGTTTCGCTGATGCAGAGATTTTGCTCTAAAACCTGTGCATCAGGGAAGCCTATATATCATGTTTTATAATACTCCACCGATAATATAAGATATAGTAATCGGTATGGCTATATGATCGTCATTACAAAACAAAATTTAAAACCGGAATTCGTTTTGAGGATATTTTTTAAGAAAAAAATAGTCAAATTAGACAAGGGATTTTAAAAGTTAATTTGATATTCTCTTTAATCAAAAATGAATCATAAAAATCTTCCAGTATAGTATGTATTTACTTAATTATAGGGACTTTTCACTTTTTTATATGATCGCCAAAACTTACTATTAATTCCATTAGTGTCAAAAGTTCAAAAAATATAAAAATTCTAGAATGTTACAATAAAGAGGATAGATTACCATGAAAGAAGCAAAGGCACTCAAAGTGATCAAGTGTCAGGGTACAGACTACGAGATCGGGCAGCAATATGGAAAAGCGTGTAGAGAGATTTTCCATCTTAGCAACGAGAGGATTAACTCTTTCAGTCAGCAGTGCCAGATAAGCAAGGAGCAAATTATTGCCAGCGGGTAAGAACTTTACCTTGAGCCTATAAATCGCCGATCACTTGTTTATATTTATGATCATAGGATATGTAATCCATAAATGATACGTGGAGTATTATCAAAAAATCGACAAATCAAAGAAATCAAACGTGCTGTGTAATTCTGAACATATGCATTTTGTGATTGGATATCCTTTCCTAGGTATACTCTTTTTGTCTCAATATCCCCACATTTAACAATTTCTATATCTTGATAGCCTAACGAACTATCAAATGTCTTTGAAATATACTCATACTTAAGCTCATCAGCAATCAAATTCTAACCACTTGGATTTGTCGTTATTTTGTGATCGCCATTATTAAATAGATATAGAGTTACAGCTAAATGTTCATAATCCACTTGAGCTACTTTTGGGTAATTAATTGTTACTCGTTCATCAACTCCTACACCCACTCCAATGTCAAAGAAAAAAAGATCCAAACAACGTTGAGAAATAGTATTTACTTAGAACTATTAACAATATTTTTAGAGTCCTGCCAGATAACTTATCCAGGCTACTGAAAGACCTATTGTCACTATGCTTAGCAAGGAAAGTTCGTTATTGCGTGTCTTTGCCACCTGGTACAGAAGAAAAGGAACTACATAGCGGGCACTTATAAGAGTGAAAAGAACGAGTCCTATTCCCCTAAATATAAGATTAAAGAGAGCACTTCCAACTACTGCCTCTCCGGCAAGCAGTGGAGCAAGGATAATTATAAAAACAGCAGCTATCTCCTGGAAAATGAGGATTCCAAGTGCAATTCTCCCGTGAACGCTGTAGATCTCCCCCTTCTCTGGCATAAGTTTCAGGACAATAGCTGTGCTGCTAAGTGTCACAATAAGCCCCATAAAAACTGCAGCTTTAGGAGAATAACCAAGCCACACGAAAATAAAACCGACAATAATGCTTGTCATAAAGACCTGCAGCCCTCCTCCCAAAAGTACTATTCTTTTGAGCTTCAGGAGATCGCTCAGGGAAAACTCTATTCCAATTGTAAAAAGCAGCAGTAAGACTCCGATTTCAGCCAGAACTTCTATGTTTTTGATCTCTTGAATTAGTCCGAAACCGAATGGCTCGGCAAGTATACCCGCAAGCAAGAAACCCACAAGCAGAGCTATTTTTAATCTTGCGAATGTAAAAACAACGGGAATAGAGAGCCCGAAGATGATTAAGAGGTCAGCTAGAAGATTATATGCCCTTAATTGAATTTAATTTTTAAATAATATAAAGATGATTCCACAGGTAGCTGTCTAAAAATCTGATTTGAGTATAATGCAGAATAAGATTTAAGATCCAAAAATCAAAATTCCAAATCAGAATTATATTTTAAAACTATAAACAAATAGGCAGTTTACAAAGGAGAAGACGAATGAGCACAAATTTGAATAAACGTAGAGAAGAGGGGAAATTCTCATGTATCACATATGATGCAATAAACTGTAGGAAAAGAGATAAATAATCAAATATTGGCAAATGTGTAAGCCGAAGTAAAAGATCTAAAATCGGTGGATAAGATAATTGAAAGAGACATTTTATTTTTCAATGGTACATGCGACTTATAGGCTCGATTGTTATGACTACAAGGGTTCCTTTTTCATAATCTAGTCCATAACAAAATCTCAAATGCCTGGATAGCAACCTGAAAAGTTTTTCCATGAGCTCCAGATGTTCTAGGAGTTCCATAAGCTCCAGGAATCATAGATCAGTAACCTTTTCTTATTTCGTATGGAACTTAGAAAATTCAGAGATTTTAGCACAAAAAACTGTGTATCAGTGATAACAATAGAAATAGAAGCTTTGCCTGTAAAAATTATTGGCTATGGATCCTGGTTTTGTGGGTATTATCCATACTTCCAGGCATCACTGATAGGCATTGCATTCATCCCAAGACTTTGAGTGGATAAATATCGTTTTCCGGTGTATCACCAATAGAGAGCACTTCCCAGGGCTCAAGTCCAAGTCGATCAAGAGCCATCTTGAAGAGTCTGGGGTCGGGTTTCTTGATATAATAATCAGAAGACATAATTGTGAAATTGAAGCGATCTTATAAGCTAAAAAAGCGAAGTTCCTGTTCAGTAAAAACTCTCTGGGCGTTCGAAACAATGCACTTAGGTATATTTCGGTATTTATCAAGTAAACGCAGACTTTGGGGGTAAACTTCCATTTTTCTTAAGGACGCAGTTCTGAAAGCTTTAGCAGTTTCAATTCCAAGCCAATATTTATCTATCTTTTTAAAAGCATAATAGGCACAAATCTCAGCAAAAATTTCTTCGATACGAATATCTGGGTGCTTTTGATCCGAATTGCCCAGCCGACCTATGACTTTCTACTTGTATTCTTCTTTTAATCTATCAGGGCTAATCCGTACTCCATTATAGAGTAACCAATCGCTTACCCTTTTATTTGTTTCCCGGCTTCGCTCATCGGCCCTTATATCAATAAGGGTTTTGTAGCAATCAAAGATCAAGCCTTTAATTTTTCCATTTTGAAGCATAGGAATTTTCTTAAAATTTCTTTGAAATTTCTAAGGATTTTAGAGTTGCGTATATTATTTTTTTTACTCACTAATTAGATTAACAGTCAGTTATATATCTATTGTCATAATACCTATAGTATGACTAAATAATAGTCTATATCCAATATAGCCATATTTATGTATTCAGCGTCAATCCAGAACAAACATTTTGAAAAAAAGTAATTCTGTATCATTAATATTAGGATTTAAGTGGTTGAACCAAGAAATCAATGGCTTTAGTACTTCAATTATCTAAAATACAAATTTAAACAGTAGTGCTTATTGTATTTGATTTTATACCACAAGTGCGTAAGTCCTAAAGATAATAAATAAATAGTTTTCACCGTAAAAAAATATTTATTTAAATTTTACAGCTAAATGGAACCATTATCCAAAATTATTTCATTTTTCAGTCGCTTTGGCACGCTCTTCTGCAGTCATGCTAGTAAGGCGATCAAGTTGGCTTTTGAACTGTCCACATAATTTCCTCTTCTATGCAGTTATCAATAATTATCTTGCTGAATGACCAAACTGGTATACTGTCTATGTAGTACACAGGAAAACCAAAATAGTTCCTGAAAAAAATTCGATCAATATATTGTTTCT
>Ga0182014_10000408_pt1 | contig 56466 bp, 40 predicted proteins | sample 612S2DmetaG_FD_120489 | JGI IMG/M metagenome (GOLD analysis project Ga0182014, IMG submission 120489) | Permafrost microbial communities from Stordalen Mire, Sweden - 612S2D metaG | ecosystem: Environmental > Terrestrial > Soil > Wetlands > Permafrost | place: Sweden: Stordalen | collected... | reverse complement strand
CCATGACTTGATCTGAGGCATCCTGGAATGTATCTTCGCCCAGTTTGCACCTCTCAATACGAGCTGTTTGTCATTGAGAATCAAGATCGGCACTATTTACGGATAAGCTCTAACTCAATTTGAGAAAACGCCCATTTTACAGGCACTTCAGGAGATGGACTGCAAGAACAACTTGGGCGATGTTTGCAACCAGTTGAATCTGTTCGACTTGTAGCCGGACAGCAGTGATGCCCAACATACATTCTTTTACTTTTGCGGCACGGTCGAAAACGCTTGCTAAGTCCTTATTTTTGCAGTCCATATTCGATGGAGTTTTCATCCACTTAGGTATGCCGAAGGCCCATGAAGACGCGACTGAAGCTGTGCCATTTCAAAACATCGACATAATCAGGGTTCCCTTGGATTGCAAGGTCACGGAGTAGATTTTGGGAACATGGCAGCGATCCAGGGAAGATTCACGAAAAGCAATAGTACGATAAGCGCCACGCAGATGCCGAGAGGAATCATGAGCTTTGGCTCGCGATAGAGGCGCTCCGGATTCTGCACGGCGCTTTCGTGGCGGAACGACAGGCTGAAGTACACCGCCATGAGCCATGCGACCACCGGAAACGAGAGAATCAACTCGATGCGATAGCGCATCATGAATGCTCCGAAGAAGAGCATGCATGCAGCGGCGTAAAAGGTAGCCGAGTTGAGCAGCGACTCCTCGCTGTAGTGACGGAAAGAGCTGCGATAGGCGGCAGCGGCAGCGGGATCGGCAATCTGACGGTATTCCGAGAAGCGCTTGAGGCTCATGAAGTAACATCCCAGCATCCAGTAAGAGACGAGCAGAGAGGCCGGGGGCAAGATAGCAGTAACTACGGAATACCAGCCGAGGCAAAATCGCAGGGGATTGTTGATTGATTCGCTCAGGACGTCGACGTAGGGAATATCCTTGCTTCGTATGGGCTGGATGTTATAGACGCATCCCATGATCCACAGCGCCGCCGCGCTCAGCAGAAAGCCCCGGCCCAGATAACTCGCCAACGCCATACCTGCCAGCATCATGACGATCCACTGCGCATAGCCCCATCCCAGATGTACAAGTCCACTGGCGGCGGGCCGGTTCTTCTTGATGGGATGCAGCCGGTCGAAAGGCGCGTCGAGAATCTCGTTGACGACATAGTTGCTACAGGCGATGAGGGTCGACGCTACCAGCCCGATAAGAATCCGGATCAGCACCTTCGCGGAGAGGCCGCTTCCCGTCATGGCCATCGCCAGAACGATTCCAGGGATGATGAATATCTGCTTGATGCTGTGATCGAGCCGCATGATGCGGAGATGCGCAACGATCCGTTCATGAACTTCGACTGGGCGGCGACTCGGCGCTATCATTCGGTCTCTCGCATCATGGCTGGAAATCGCCCTGCATGGTTGGAAGTATCTTGACGCGGAGCGGCGGCACGCATTCCTCAGCGGCGATTCGAATCATGATGGGAGAATCATACAGTCCGCTCCGGAGGCGCGCAATCGCCGGCGGTCACTCTCTACCAGTGCCTCCCATAATTGAAACCGGCTACAATCGAATCATGAGAGTCAATGTGGGCGTCTCCGGAGGAATTGCCGCGTACAAAGCGGCTGAACTGGTGCGCGCCTTGCAGCGCCAGGCTCTTGAGGTCCACGTGGTGATGACCGCGGCCGCCGGCAAATTCGTCCAGCCGCTCACCTTTGCCGCGCTCACGGGCCACAAGGTCATCAACAGCCTTTGGGAGGAATGGGACTCCGGCAGCGCAGGCTCAGGTGCCAGCGCGGACCAGAACGGCATCGAGCACATCTCCGAGGCGCAATGGGCCGATGCGCTGGTGGTTGCCCCGGCCACGGCTAACATCCTGGCCAAGTTTGCTCACGGCATCGCCGACGATTTTCTGACCACGCTTTATCTGGCGACACAAGCGCCGGTGCTGGTGGCTCCGGCGATGAACGTGAACATGTGGGAGCACCCGGCCACACGAGCCAACCTTGAGATTCTCCGCCAGCGTGGCGTGCGCGTTATCGAGCCAGGCACGGGTGAACTGGCCTGCGGCATGGTGGGCGCGGGACGCATGGCCGAACCTGAGGCGATTGCCACAGCCGTGCTCGACGCTTTGGGCCGCCGCAACGATCTTGCCGGCGAGGTCGTTCTGGTTACTGCCGGCGGCACGCGCGAGGCGCTGGACCCGGTACGGTTTCTGGGCAATCGCTCCAGCGGAAAGATGGGCTACGCGCTGGCCGAAGCTGCCGAGAGCCGAGGTGCCAGGGTGATTCTCATCAGCGGGCCATCTGCGCTTCATCCTCCGGCGCGTTGCGAAACGATCAAGGTCGTTACCGCCGGTGAGATGCGGCAGGCCGTGCTTTCGCGCATGGAGGAATCCACTTTTATCATCAAAGCCGCCGCCGTCGCTGATTACAAGCCTGTCAGCGTCTCCGGACAGAAGCTGAAACGCAGCGGCCCCATGACACTCGAACTCGAGCCGACCGAGGACATTCTGGCCGAGGTCGTTCGCCGCCGTCGTCCAGGCCAACTCATTGTCGGGTTTGCTGCAGAAACCGAGAACCGGATGGAGAACGGCCGCGCCAAACTGCTGCGCAAGGGCGCGGACGCGATTGTAGTCAACGATGTTTCAGGCGATGGCGTGGGCATCGACTCGGACCTGAACGCGGCCGCCTTTCTCACGCTCAGCACCGCCATCGAGCTGCCAGAGATGCCCAAGCGCAAGCTCGCCGACCGCATTCTGGACGAGATTCTCACCCTCCGCCGGCCCCGCTCGCTGATGCTTGAATTTGGCGAGCACGGGGATGCGCAATCGCCGCAGGATCCTTTGTTGGACCAGACCGCCGCAACCCGGCGCCAACTGATTGTGGAGTAAGAGAGTTGCCTGCCGCGCTCGATCCCGCAATCCGCGATGCCCTGGTGGAGCGCCTCCGCTTCTACCGGGATCTTGGCCTGAACGAGTTCTACCGCCGCCCTGTGGACCCGGCGCAACTTCTCAGCCTGGCGGCCGAGCCAGATGAGACTCAAATGTTGGGTGCCCCATCCTTTCCGCGTCTTTCCGCGGAAAGGGTAGGAGACCTCGAATCTCAATCGCCGGGCGCCCCAGCTCTCGCATCTGAGACCGGGGATTCAACTCTCCAACCCACCCTTACTCAGGAGGATCAGCCGATTCCCGCACGAAGAGTCTTTCCTACGCCTCCTCAAGTCTCTGAAGCCGTTCCTTCCGCCGATCGCGCCGCAGCCCTCCAGCTCATCCGCGACGAGATCGGCGACTGCACCCGCTGCGCCCTGCACTCCGGCCGCAACAAGCTGGTCTTCGCCGACGGCTCGCCCGCCGCGCGGCTGATGTTTGTGGGCGAGGGTCCGGGCGCGGACGAGGATGCACAGGGACTGCCCTTTGTCGGCAGGGCCGGCCAACTGCTGAACAACATGATTGCCGCCATGGGCCTCAAGCGCGAGGAGGTCTACATCGCCAACGTGGTCAAGTGTCGCCCGCCGGGCAACCGCACTCCGGAGCCGGAGGAGGCCAATACCTGCTCCCCGTTTCTCTTCCGCCAGATCGACGTGGTGCGCCCCGAGGTGCTGGTCGCGCTCGGCGCCACTGCGGCCACCTATCTGCTCGGCCAGCGCCAGCCCCTCGCCGGCCTGCGCGGCCGCGTGCACACATTCCGCGGCACACGGCTCATCGTCACCTATCATCCGGCATTTTTGCTCCGCGATCCGCGCCAGAAGAAAGAGGCATGGGCCGACCTTCAGATCGCCATGCGCGAACTGGGACTCAAGCCGCCCGCGCGGGGCTGAGCAAGATCGAGATTGAGCCGCATGTCGAGGCCAAGCCGGATGTTAAAGTAGAGCTTCGTCCATCATGTTTGCAACCTCTCAGCACGCACACTTCATCGGAATCGGCGGGATCGGCATGAGCGGCATCGCCGAGATCCTGCTCAACCTTGGCTTCCGTGTCTCCGGCTCCGATCTGCGCCGCGGACCGGTTACAGACCGGCTGGCTCAGTTGGGCGCAACGATCTACGAGGGTCATGACGCCGCGCATGTGGCTGGCGCGACGGTTGTCATCACCAGTTCGGCGGTTGGCGCCGCCAATCCCGAGGTTGTCGAGGCCCACGCCCGCAAGATTCCCGTGATCCAGCGCGCCGAGATGCTGGCCGAGCTGATGCGGCTCAAGTACGGCATCGCCATCGCTGGTATGCACGGCAAGACCACCACCACAACTATGGTGGCCTCGGTGCTGGCAGCCGGAGGCCTCGATCCCACGGTGGTCGTAGGCGGCCGCGTGGACGCTCTGGGTTCGAACGCGCGCCTGGGGACGACACAATTCCTGGTGGCCGAGGCCGACGAGAGCGACCGCTCCTTCCTCAAGCTCTCGCCGATCCTCGCCGTGGTCACCAACCTCGACCGCGAGCACATGGACTGCTACCGCGACATGGACGACGTCGAGCGCGCATTTCTGGCCTTTATGGACCGCGTGCCGTTTTACGGTGCGGTGACCGCCTGCATCGACAATGCGCTACTCAAAGCGATCTTGCCCCGTGCCCGCCGGCGCGTCTTCACCTACGGCGTTGCTGCCGAGGCAGATTTTCGCCTAGAGTTCGTCCAGGCCAGTCAGGGACGCTTCGCGCGGTTTCTGGTCCACACGGCTCGGGGTCCGCTGGGGCCCTTCGAGCTGCATGTGCCAGGGCGCCACAACATTCTTAATGCAACGGCCGCGGTGGCCATCGCTCGCCAGTTGGAGGTTCCCGAGGAGAAGATCGCCGAGGGGCTCAGCCGCTTTCGCGGCGTCGATCGCCGCTTCCAGCATCGCGGCCAGGCGCGCGGCGTCTCCGTGGTGGACGATTACGGCCATCATCCCACCGAGATTCGCGCTACCCTGGCCGCTGCCCGCGAATGCGGCTACCGGCGCATCCACGTCGTCTTCCAGCCTCACCGGTTTACGCGAACACTCGATCTGATGGACGAGTTTGGCGGCGCATTCCATGATGCGGACACACTTGTTGTCTTGCCCATCTATGCCGCCAGCGAGGAGCCAATCCCCGGCGTAACTGCAGAGAGGCTCGTGGAGCGGATCAAGGAGTCCGGCAGCACTCAGGGACCAGTGGTGCAGTTCATTCCTGATTTTCCCGCCGCGATTGCCGACGTTGCCGCGCAGGCCCAGGATGGTGATCTGATCCTCACACTAGGCGCCGGCAGCGTGAGCCAATTGGCGCCACAGATCCTTGCCGCTCTGGGAGCGAACTAGCCAGCCTGTTCGCCCAGCTTGAAATCCATCGAACAAGGCGCTGTTCCGGATTCAATCGCGGGTCTTCAGTTAAGCGTGAGGCGCTCCTGCCTGCCCGCATCACTCTGAACCAAATACCATGAAATCTTCTCAGAATCTGTACACTATGCCGCCGGTGGCGCGCGAATTCCAATGCATGTGGGGCGAGTATCCGAGTTGTTTGGAGTTGTCGATCAGGGAAAAGGACGAGGCAATTTCGTCGCCAGAAGCGCGCACGGAAAAGCGCGGGCTGAGTTTGTATTCCAGGCCGCCGCCACCGCCTCCCGCAAAAGAGATATTGGGGGTCTGGCTTTCACCGCCAGAGTGCTCGCCGCCCAGCAGCGCATGACCAAAGATGCTGATCTGTCTGAAAAGTTCCGCATGCACCACGGGTCCAAAGAGGACTGCGTCCACCGAAGGGTTTCCTGGATTGCCGGAGACGAGGGCGTACTTGTAATAGGCTCCGTCGGCAGTGACGCCAAAGTACTTGCCGAAATCGCGGGTGACAGAGAGGTTGACGCCCTGCAAGCCGCTGCGTGACAGGTTGACCTGGTTAAGGCTGGTGTAGCCGTAGCCGGCGAAGATCTCGTACTTGTAAGTAGATTCACCCTGGCTGGCGGAACGCGATCCACGGGCGGGAACAACCTGACTTGTGGCCGCCAGGGACAAGAGCGCGGCCGGAATCATGGCCAGAATCGAAAACAGCAACGTCCTCTTCAACTTGAAACTCTCCTCAATACCTTTGTGTAGCCGGCCAGGCGTACGCTGGGCTCTTCTGTGAAGGCGGCGTCGCGACTGGGATGCTGTACCTTCATAGACTATCCTCTCCACCCCGGTTGGAAGAAGTCCCCACCCTGAGAAATGGCCAATGCCGATTGGATTGCGACAACTCCTGCCTGGAGACAGCCACAGGTTTGACTGTTTATCGCCGGGAAGGGAATCCGGGGCGAAGGAAGATGCCGTCCATAATGCGCAGGCCCTGGCTCGCGGCCATCACGATCCCGGCAGTCTTTGCCATTCCCTCCTTCAATCCCGTTCTAGGTACCAGGGAATGTTGATGATGACGATACGGCGGTTGCCACGCATGAGCAGGATGAACTTGAGCATATCGGCGCGGCGGTTGTGCATCAGATTCTCCCACCAGTGACGCACTACCAGCTCCGGCACCAGCACGCAAATCTTGGTGAAGCTGGACTCCTTCTCGACGGTCAGGACGTAATCGATCAGCGGGGCGAGGACGTAGCGGTAGGGCGACTGAAGAATCTCGAGTTTAGGAACGCATTTCCCGGCCTCGCGCAGCGGAGCGGCCACGTCTTTTTCCCAATCCTGGGAGATTTCGTCCGGCTCCCCGGCGGTCTGGACGTGGAGGCAGCGAATATCGTCGGACATTCCCAAAGCGAAGCTGAGGGCCTTCTCGGTGATGCGGCTCCAGCGGTCGACAGGCAGAATGACGATGGGCTGAGCGACGCGCGCGGGAAGGATCGGACGGTCGAGGGCGGTCTCCGCGTCAACGCGAACGTAATGGCGCTTGACGGCGCGCATGAGCAGGATCATGGCCGCGATCAGCAGCGCGGTGATCCAGGCTCCATCCACGAACTTGGCCACCAGAACAACGACAGTGGTGATGCCGGTGGCCAGCGCGCCCAGGCCGTTGACCAACAGGGGGAACACGCGGCCCTGGCGCTTCCAGTGCATCACCATGCCGGCCTGCGATAGCGTGAAGGCCATGAATGCGCCGATGGCGAAGAGGGGAATAAGCCGGTCCGTGACGCCGCCAAAGACGATCAGCAGCAGCGCGGTGAGCGCCACCAGCACATAAATGCCCCAGGAGTAGAGCAGCCGCCGGCCGCGTAGCAGAAAGACGTGAGGCATATAGTCGTCGAGGGCAATGGCGCGGGTGAGGCGGGGAAAATCGGCAAAGGCGGTGTTGGCGGAAAGAGCCAGCACCAGCAGCACTGAGCCGATGGTGACGTAGTAAAAGACGCCATGGCCCATCACCGCGCGCGTCAGCATGGAGAGCACGCTCTCGTAACCGTGCGCGTCGGGGTTGGTGGCGGCGATGCCGTAGGCGCGGCAGAGCAGGGCGATGCCGGCCAGCAACACGCCCAGCAGAACGATGATGATGGTCAGCGTGATCTTGGCGTTTTTGCGCGTGTCGTCGCGGAAGGCCATCACGCCATTGCTGACTGCCTCCACACCGGTCATGGCCGTGCACCCGGAGGAAAAGACCTTCAGAATCAGCCACCAGCTGACCAGGGCGATGGGCGCGGGAATCGCGGGCAGAGGCGTAACAGGATGCGGATGGCCGCCAGTACGCAACACCTGCCATGCGCCGGCGGCGATCACGATCAGCAGCGTACCAGTGAAGAGGTAGGTGGGAATCATGAAGACTACGCCGGTGTCGTGGACGCCGCGCATGTTGACCAGGGTGAGGATGCATAGCACTGCAAGGCAGAGTTGCAGGGTATGGGGTTGCAGGCTGGGAACGGCCGAAATCAGCGCGCCCACGCCGGCCGAGATACCCACCGCGGCGGTGAGGATGTAATCGATCATCAGGGCTGCGGCGGCCAGCAACCCCGCGCCCTCGCCCAGGTTCTGCGAGGCTACCGTGTAGGAGCCGCCGCCCTTGGGATAGGCGTCGATGGTCTGCCGGTAACTGAAGTAGACAATTGTCAGCAAAGCCACGATGGCGGCGCTGACCGGGACAATGTAGTGGACCCCAAGCAGGCCCAGCGGAATGAGCAGGGTAAGCGCGGCCTCGGGGCCGTACGCGGCGGAGCTGAGGGCATCGAGGCCGAAGATGGGGATGCCGGCGACGGGGCCGATGTGCTCGGCGCGCTCCTCGCTGGTGGCCAGCGGCCGGCCGAAGAGCAGGTTCAAAACGTTTGAAGATAAGGCCATGGTTTTTTTGTCCGCCAGCCGGGGTGTTGGGGAAAGCAGATAGCGATAGAAGGCATTGTCTCACGGGGCTGCCAATGCCATGTACATCATGAGTTTAGGCCAGATCCGATTATTCCATGCTCACATGACAGCCTCCTTTTGGGATCAGGACGGAGCGTATCTCACAGGCTTTTGAGGTACGCGCGGACCTCGGGGCTTGACCAATCCTGGGCGCCAATAAACTTGCGGCGGATGACACCTTTGCGGTCGATGACGTAGGTCTCGGGCCAGGCCTCGGAGTGGTAGAGCCTGGCCGCGCTCTGGGCGGGGTCGCGAACGGTCGTCAGGTCCACATGGCGTCGGGCGATGAAGCTTTTGTATGCATCGGGATCCTCGTCGATGGAGACGGCAAGGATCACCAGGTCGGGCTGGTCGTGGTGAAGATCGAGGAGCGAGGGCAGCTCCACGACGCATGGCTCGCACCAGGAGGCCCAGAAGTTGAGCAGGACCACCCGGCCCCGGTAGCCGGCCAGATGGACGGACGCAGTTCCGTCGGAGACGGTGAAGTCGGGGGCGATCTGGCCGGTTTGGGCGGGATGCGCGCCCCGGTCGCAGGCGGGGATGAGCGCCAGCGGTATGAGCATCAAAAGTGTGAGCAAGCGAGGGGAACGCACTTCCTTATAATACGAGCGGAAGGCCAGCTCGCATAAGCGCCGGCGTGGCCTTGGGTGGACGTGTAGCTACCAGGTTTCCGACTGATCGATTTTGTTCCTCCTACCCTAGCGGCAAGAACAAAGACGCCGCGAGGGTGGGGCACCCAGAGTTTGCCCCTATCTCGGGGGTGCGACTCCGGCACGTCCACCAACTCCTGCAAGAGGGCAAAGCGCCATGAGCGACGATAGACCGGCGGCTGCGAATGGCGGCGGATACACGCCGATGCTTGGCCTTGCGGGAGAGCCTGGCACCCACGTCGCCACGCCGGGCCGGTGGGGATGGGCCGCGGGTACGGTCTTCGACCAGCCGGAGCCGGAGAAACTGATCGAGCTGACGGTCGTCGTTCCGGCGCGGAACGAAGAGGATTGCCTGGGCGACTGCCTTCAGTCGCTGGTGAGCCAGTCGGAGGAGATCTTCGAGCTGGGCAAGGACTGGGAACTAGTAGTGGTGGACGACCACTCCACGGACCACACCGCAGAGATAGCGCGCGGCTTTGCGGGGGTAACGGTGCTGAGCGCGGGCAAGCTGGAGAAGGGCTGGACGGGGAAGGCGAATGCCGTTTGGACGGCGGCCCGCAAGGCGCGCGGACGGTGGCTGTTATTCACCGATGCGGACACCATTCACGAGCCGGGAAACCTGCGCAGGGCCATCCATGAGGCTCAGCGGCACAATGTGGGTATGCTGAGCTACTCGGCCCGGCAGATTGTCAGCGGACTGGCGCAGCGGTCGCTGATGCCGCTGGTATTCAGCGAGTTGACGCTGGCCTATCCGTGGGCCAAGGTATCGGACCCGAAGCAACGGATTGCAGCGGCCAACGGGCAGTTTATCTTGGTGGAGCGGGAGGCCTACCGGCGCATGGGCGGCCATGCCGCGGTAGCCGATAAAGTCTTGGAAGACGTAGAGTTGGCCGTTCTGGCCAAGCGGCGCAATGCGGGGCTGCGGTTGCGCTATGCGGACGACGCCGTGGCTACGCGGATGTACCGGTCGACGTCCGCCATGATCGAAGGCTGGACGAAGAACCTCGCCCTGGCGTTCAACAACGCACTGGCGCTGGCGGCGTGGCGCGCGCTGGATCTTATTCTGCTGGTGGGGCTGCCGGTGCTCGCGGCCGAGCTTTGGAATGCTCGTCTGGCGCCGCATTCGCTCCAGTGGATAGGCGCGGGGTGGGTGCTGGCGCTGCTGTGGCTGCGGACCCTGTTCCGGTTCTATGCGCGGGTGGCCAAGTCCAACTTTCCCTTTGTGGACTGCGCCCTTTCGCCGTTGGGGCTGCCGCTGTTTGTGGCGCTGCTCTACCGTAGCTGGTTCCAGCATCGCATCCTGAAGCAAGTGAGCTGGAAGGGTAGGAGTTATCCGGGGTAGAGGTTTTCGATCGGATCTCGAACTAAGTCTGTGACCAAATAATTTCGTATCTTGAGCCACTTGCAAAATTCCATGGGAATTGCAAAAAGCGTCAAGGCACAACTTTAGTCGTGCCGGAAGATCAGCAAGAAGATGATGGGCTTTAGCCCCTGCGTCTTTTATTTTCATCTATTTGCAATTCCGCAGCGGCTAAAGCCGGAATCCAAATGGGGCCATTAGCGGTACGACTGAAGTCGTGCCCTGACGCATATCGCAGCCTGAAAGTAATTTTGCAAGTGGCTCTTGAGTTCAAGCTATCCCAGGTCCCAAAATCGGGACTTGGGGCACCCAGAGTTGGTACAACTTTATACGGTCAAAGAGCGAGCGGTTTGCGATTCCCAACCTTTTCGACGGAATGCGCCGAAGGAATGATGGCCCAGCTTTTAGCTGCACTTACACGGTCTTGCGCTTGCAACCTTCAAACAAGACAGCCCCGGCATACAAGAGCTAGAGATTGGGCGCTAAGAGTCAGAAACTCAAAGTATGAAGCCTGGACCGGGACTCAATCATCTTTACCAGTGAGGGGTAAAATGATTTTCCTTACGCGGCGGGCGACCTTCTCCGCCTCGCACTACTACTGGAACGGCTCGTGGACCGCGGAGAAGAACCAGCAGGTCTTCGGGCGCTGCTCTCGCCGCACGGGGCACGGACACAATTACACGCTGGAGGTCACGGTGGCCGGCGAGCCCGATCCGGTGACCGGTTTTGTGGTCGATCTGAAGTGGCTCAAAGACGTGATCGAGCGTGAGGTGCTGGACGCCTGGGACCATCGCCACCTCAACCTGGAGGCGCCGGAGTTCGCAGATGGCAAGATGATTCCGACCACAGAGAACCTGGCCATTGCGGCCTGGAAGCGGCTGAAACCGGCCGTGACAGCAGCTGGAGGCGCGCGGTTGAGCCGGATTCGCATCTACGAAACGCCGGAGATCTTCGCAGAGTACAGAGGGGATCTATGAGCACAGGCCGGGAGAGAGCCTGCTTTGGCCGCCGCTACACGATCTCAGCCAGCCATCGGCTGCATACGGATGCACTCTCGGCAGCAGAGAACCGGGCGACGTTCGGCAAGTGCAACAATCCCCACGGACACGGGCATAACTACATCGTCGAAGTGCTGGTGGGCGGCGTGGTGGATCCCGAGACCGGCATGGTTGTGAACATGACAGCGCTCGATGAGGTGGTGCGCAGCCGGGTTCTGGAACGATTCGACCACGCCAACCTGAATCTGGACCCCACATTTGCGAATCTCGTGCCGACCACGGAGAATCTCTGTAGAGCAGTCTTTGAATTGCTCGATGGAGCGGTTGAGCCAGCGAAGCTGGTCCGCGTGCGAGTCGAGGAAACAGAGAACAACTTTTTTGAATACTCCGGCGAATGATTCTGAGATACGCGGCGGGCAGGCAAGACAACCTCAGATCCTTCGACTGCGGTCGCATGGGCGACGTCCGCTCAGGATGACAAGGTAATAAAAGATTGCAATTCGCCCTGTCCCCCAGGGCGGGAGGAACGAGGATCATGGCGCAGCCGATTGTGGTGAATAAAAGCGTTCGCAGAGCGGTGCGGTTGGACGAAGGGCTGAGCGAATTCAGCACGCAAGAGATGCTGCGCGAGATTCTTGGCAGGTATGGCGAGGACCCCAGCCGCGACGGCCTGCTGGCCACTCCAAGCCGGGTTGAGAAGTCGATGGCCTTCCTGACCAAGGGGTACAGAGAGGATCCGGCGACGATCTTGCGCGGCGCGCTCTTCGACGAAGACTACGACGAGATGGTGATCGTCAAGGACATCGAGATCTTCTCGCTCTGCGAGCATCACATGCTGCCCTTCTTCGGCAAGGTGCATGTGGCTTATATTCCCAAAGGAAAGGTAATCGGGCTGAGCAAGATTCCCCGCCTGGTCGAGGTCTTCGCGCGGCGGCTGCAGATACAGGAGAGGCTCACACGTCAGATTGCCGACGCCATTCACGAAGCGATCGAACCTCAAGGCGTGGGCGTGGTCATCGAGGCTCGCCATCTGTGCATGATGATGCGCGGCATCGAGAAGCAGCACTCTTCCACGGTCACTTCGGCGATGGTTGGCTGCTTCCGCCAGAAGGAGACGCGGCTGGAGTTTCTCTCGCTGATGCGGCAGCCCGGCTCGGGCGAAGTTTAACTGAGATACTTGGACTTCATCTCCTTTGCCGAGGCAAGCGCCCGGTCGAACTTCTTCGCGCCAATCCTATCGATTTTTTCCAGAGCCGCGTGATCGTCTTGAGGGTCGAGCACCCTTGCCGCGATCCTTGCCAGTTGATCCCAGTCGTGCCAATCCCCGATTTGCTCTTTGACCTTGCCCAGAGCATCGACGAACTTCGGGTTTGTATCCCCGGCTAGTTGCAACAGATAGCGCAGTTCCTTCACCTTGATACGGAATGCATGGAGGTTCTCCGCGTTGAGCGCGGGCCATCGGTCAAGTTCATCGATGAGAGTTGCGGACGCCTCGGTACTTTGTCCTTTGCCGGCGGGTCCGTTACCTTCGCGCTGCTCGTTCTTGTGGAACCGCTTTTCTATCCGCCTGGATAACTTCTTCAGGCAACGGCGTGCATCGTTTCGCTGCTCGACTACGGTATCGAGGAGTTTGCGGGCGCTCTCAACTCGCGTGGAACTCAAATGCTCGAGTAGGCACTTGATGGAATGATCGCCGGCCAATTTGAGCGCGTCACCGGCCAGCACATCCATGTCGCGCACCTCGCCCGCGGCCTTGCGTACCGGCCTGATGGCTTTCAGCAGACGGCGTGTCGACTTCTTGTCGCCGGGCATCAGCGCGGCAGCAAGCACCTCAACGCGGTGAGCGCAGATCCGCAGATTGTGAATCTCCTCCACCCGAGGGTCATCTCTCAGGTGCTTCAGCGATCTGCGCAAGATGTGAACCGGTTTTTGGAGTTTGCCGAGTTCCGATTCCATGATTCACAAGAATAGGAGCCTGTTGCATAGTTGGCAAAGGACTGCGGGAGTACTCTATTGCCCAGCTCCCTTTTGTCTGGCAATCCATGCATCGATGCGATCTGAGAGCACGTCCAGCGGCAGGGCGCCGGAGTCGAGAACCTGGTCGTGGAAGGCGCGCAGGTCGAATCTGTCTCCCAACGCTTTCTTCGCACGGTCGCGCAGTTCCAGTATCTTCAGCTGGCCGATCTTGTAGGCCAGGGCTTGGCCGGGCCACGCGATATAGCGGTCTACCTCGGCCTGAATGCTGGTCTCGTCGATCGCCGAGTGGTCGTGGAAGTACTGAACCATCTGTTCGCGCGTCCAATGCTGGGAGTGGACGCCGGTATCGACGACCAGGCGAATGGCGCGCCAGATGTCGCCCTCCAGGCGGCCGTAATCCGAGTAGGGATCCTGGTAGAAGCCCACATCCTTGCCAAGCCGTTCCGAGTAGAGTCCCCAACCTTCGGCGTAGGCCGTATATCCGCCGTATTTGCGGAAGTCGGGCAGACCCTCCAGCTCCTGGGCAATTGAAATCTGCAGATGGTGGCCGGGCAGGCCTTCGTGATAGGCCATCACTTCCACGCTGTAAAGGCCGCGGTCCGCGGCGTCGTAGGTATCGATGAACAACCGTCCGGGGCGGCTGCCGTCGGGAGCGCCGGGCTCGTAGTAAGCGGGCGCAGAGGTCTTTTCAAGGTAATCCGGAACCGCAACCACCTCGAAGGGAGCCTTGGGCAGGCGCCCAAAGATCTGTGGCAACTTGGCCTGCATTGGCCCGAGGTAGCCTTTATAGGCCGCCAGCAGCGCCTCGCGCGAAGCAGGATGCAGCTTGGGGTTGGCCTTGAGGCTGGCACGGAAACTCTTCAAGTCAGCAAAGCCGAGCTTCTGCGCTATAACCAGCATCTCGGCTTCGTCGCGCTTCACCTCGTCCAGGCCGATCTGATGAATCTGCTCCGCGGTCAAGACGGTGGTGGTGCGGCGGCGGATGAGGAACTGGTAGTACTTTGCCCCATCGGGCAGAGCGGAGATGCCAAGCTCCGCGCGGCCGGCGGGAATGTAGCTGACTTCAAGGAAGCGCGCGAAGCGCTGATAGGCCGGCAGCACCTCCTTGGTGATGGCGTCCAGCGTCTCGGCCTTGATGCGTTCCTGGTCGGCGGGCTTGATGCCGGCGGGAAATTTCTTCAGCGGCAGCGCCAGCGGCGACTCCTCGGGCTTCTGGCCGGCCAAGCCCTTCACCTGTTCGAGCGCCTTCTCCAGCAGGTACTTTGGCGGCACGCGGCCATCCTCCATGCCGATGGACATATTGGTGGTGACCTGCTCAAAGGCCTTGGGAATGGCGTGCAGCCGGACGATCCAGTCGTCGTAGTCCTTGACCGTGGTGAAGCTGAGCTGAGCCACCAGACGCGGGTAAATAGTGTGGATGCCGCTCATCTGATTCACAGGCATCTCCCACTCCTTGAACTCCGCGGCCTCTTCGTCTTCGGCAAAGGTGCGCATGAGCAGTTCGCGGCTGGTTGTCTCCTGGATGGTCAACCCTGCGGGGTCGATAGCCGCCAGCCGCATCAGGAAGTTCTCCTCGCGGGCCAGCCCGTCGTTGACAGCCTTCACGGAGTAGTCGGAGATCTGGTCGTTGTAACGCTTGTCGCCCAGAGTGGAGGTAAACTCCGGCGAATGCTTGAGGTTGTCTTCCCAGTAGTCCTGAAAGACGGCGTTGAGGGCCTTGCGGTTGGCTTCAACTTGAGCTGCCGGCGCCGGGGACGCGGCCGGTGTTTGCGCACGCAGGTCCGGTGTAACGGAAAACAACAACGCGGATGCAGTCAAGGCGGAAAGAAGGAATCTGCTCAACGGAAGGAGTCCTCGAATTGAGATGAAGGGGCAAAATCGCCCTTGCGTCGAGTGTAGATCAATAGGCGTGCCGGCAGAGACGGGCAAAGAGATTGCGGAGAGCGGGTCGCATAGGACGAATGCTAGAATCCAATGCGAGTTCCAAGGAGGGATTATCGGATGCGGAATCTTTTCTTACTCTTCTTGCTTGCAGGTTTGGCTTTGCCTGCCTTTGCGGATAAGGACGCTGCCGTAACGAAGGTCACCGTGGCTCAACTGGAGCAGGCGCTGGCAACCACGCATGGCAAGCCGGATGCGGATGTGGCGCGGCAGCTCTCAGGCATGGAGCTTACCGAGCGGTTGAACATGGCCAATCTCGCCGCTTTGAAGGCGGATTTGCCTGGCGACAAGGCCCGGGGACAATTGACGATCCTGGCCGATTCGGCGGCATTTCTCGCTCCGCCAGAGGCGGAGATTCCCGCAATCCCCGGCCCAGACGCCGCGGCGGCGCGTCAGATGCTGACTCAGGTGGTGAACTATGTGAACACAACTGCGCGCCAGTTGCCGAATCTCATGGCCGTGCGGGATACAACCGGCTTCGAAGACAAGCCGCAAGAGGACGTGGTGGGCGCAGTCGGCATCACCACTGAGGCTGCCATGCCTCTGCACGCTATGGGTAAGACCAGCATCGCGGTGACTTACCGCGACCACAAGGAAGTGGAAGATGAAAAGGCGGCGAAGCATGGCGCGCAGATTGGCGGCCTGGCCACCTCGGGTGAGTTCGGGCCGATCCTCGGCCTGGTGGTGGGCGACGCGCTGAAGGGCAAGATTACCTGGGGCCGCTGGGAGCAGGGAGCGAACGGGAAAGTTGCGGTCTTCCACTATGTGATTCCCAGCGAGGCTTCACATTACCCGGTACAGTTCTGCTGCGTCATTGATGGGTTCAACTCCGACGGTCTTCCGAACAAACGCGTATTCAAGGAGATCGTCAGCTATCACGGCGAGATCGCCTTCGATCCTGCCAACGGAACAATCTATCGCATCACCATGGAGGCCGACATTCCGGCTGGCGAGCTGGTTTCCGGGGCCGGGATCTCGGTTGAATACAGCCCGGTTGAGATTGCCGGCAAGAACTACGTCTGTCCGGTTCGGAGCGTCTCCATTTTGACGGCGCATACCGCGCAACAGACCGGGGCTGTCTCCAGGTCGAATTACAAGGGCGCGGCCAAGACCTACCTGAATGACGTTGCATTCGGGCAGTATCGCCGCTTCGGTTCCGAGACGCGGATTCTGTCTGTGGATGGCCCGGAACCGAATGCGCCGGCCGGCCCTGCCTCGGCGGATGCGCCGTATGCCCCTTCATCCAGGGCTCCAACGCACTGACCTGTGAATGGAGCCGGTTCGATTTCCGGCAGTGCCAGTCACAGCGGTTTTCGGGCTAACCCAACCTTCGCCGGCCCCTATTCTGCATCCGGTAACGCGCAAACGGGAGCGCGGTGTTCCGACAGCGCTTGTTTGGGAGCAGCCTGACTCGCTGTGGCGCGTTACGTCCAAAGATGAACAGGCGCGTAGCCTTACAAATGCACGGCGCCCCATCCATTTCGCGTTTTTTGCGAAATGGGTGGGAAACCACAGAGGTTTGAGGTTCGTGCTTTCCCACCCATGCGACAGAAACAAGTCGCATGGATGGGGCACGGAGGATGGTTGGAGACGCCAATTTCGCTTGTTCATCGGGAGCGGCCAATCCGCCATTGACAAAGGCGCGCGCAGAGCCTATTGTGAGGTCGCTTTTGTGAAAGGGAGAGTTGAACTGATGGCGTATTTTGAGCTTCAATCCGCGGAATCGGATCTTCAACATTTATCGGAGCAATACTGGCAGGAAGCCGGCGAAAGAGAGCGGGAGCTTGAAAAAGCCGCCTTCGAAGCCGGAGCGGCGATTCGAGGCTGCGAGTACACGCTGTCCAATCTAGAGGCTATCGTCCGCTGGAAGTCGGAACGGGTGGTTCATTATCTGATTGCGAACAGCAATGAGAACATCAAGAGCGCCCTGGCGATCGCCGCTTCGCCAGAATCCAGCACCGAAGAGGCCGTCAAGGCTCTCATCGCGCTGCGCGGAGTGGATATTCCCATTGCCACCGCTGTACTGGCCGCCATCTACCCGGAGCGTTACGCGGTGCTTGACTATCGCGCTCTGGAGGCGCTGGGGCACGCGCGGCACGACGTGAGCTTTTATGTGGAGTACAACGCCTTTTGCCGCCATCTGGCCGAGTGCGGAATCGTACAGCCGCAGGGGGATCTGCCCGGCCCCACCCCGCTTCATGCGCTGGAGCGCGGGCTTTGGCAGTGGTCGAGGAGCCACGGGAATTAGCGGGCTTTCCGGCTCTAGGTTTCTGACCGGATGATTTCGTAGCATTGGGATCGTGCTCTCCCAGGTCTCAGAATCGAGACCTGGGGCACCCAGAGCACTTGCTATCCCACCCTAGCAGCAAAAACAAATACGCGGCGAGGGTGGGGCACCCGAGCATCGATGTTGTTACCGTCTGCTTGTCCCTGGTCCGGCGGAGTAAAATCGCCATCGTGAGCAACTCCTTTGAAATAGGTCCGGTGCAGGTAGGCGCGGGGCGGCTTTTTCTCATTGCCGGCCCGTGCGTGATCGAGAGCGAGGCGCATGTGCACCGCATGGCCGAGGGCATTCAGCGCATCGCCTCCGACTTGGGTATTCCGTTCATCTTCAAGGCCAGCTACGACAAGGCCAACCGGACCAGCGTGAAGAGCTTTCGCGGGCCGGGACTTGTGGAGGGAACGCGGATTCTGGGCCGGCTGGCCAAGGATACGGGACTGCCGGTGCTGACCGACGTGCATGAGCCCGGCCACTGCGAGATTGCCGCCGAGGCCGTGGATGTGCTCCAGATTCCGGCCTTTCTCTGCCGCCAGACCGACCTGCTGCTGGCCGCGGGCCGGACCGGCCGCGCCGTGAATATCAAGAAGGGCCAGTTCGTTGCGCCATGGGATATGGCGCATCCGGTTGAGAAGGTGCGCTCAACGGGCAATGAGCGCGTCTTCCTCACCGAGCGCGGAGCGAGCTTCGGCTACAACACGCTGGTGGTGGATTACCGCTCGCTGCCGGTAATGCGGCGGCTGGCGCCAGTGGTCTTCGACGGGACGCATTCCGTCCAGCAGCCCTCGGCGGCCGATGGAGTGAGCGGCGGGCAGCCCGAGTTCATTCCGGTGCTGGCGCGGGCGGCGGTGGCGGCGGGGATCGACGGGCTGTTCCTGGAGGTTCACGACGACCCGGCCAACGCCAAGTCCGACGGGGCGAATGCGCTGGATCTGAAGCTGCTGAAGCCGCTGCTGGAGAAGCTGTTGGCGATTCACGAGGCGGCTGGGAATTGAAGAGCTCCGATTCCGCGCGCTATAATCCGGTCTGAAGCGGGAGTAGCTCAATGGTAGAGTAGCGGCTTCCCAAGCCGTTGGTTGCGGGTTCGATCCCCGTCTCCCGCTCCAAAGCGCCTACTCGGTCGAGGAAAACGGCGAAGCGGGCAATCCCAGGCCGTTGAAGAGGTTGCACTGGGGACTGTTGGCCCAGCCGTATCGGACAAACCTGGGCTCTGGTACGGCATCGCTCGAAGCCAGCACAGTATTTCCATCGATTCGAGCCGTCGCCGGCACAAACTTTCCATCTTCTCCGGCCACCTCAAACCCCGTCAGTTCCCCTCCCTTTGCCATCAGTCCCTTGGCATGATGTTCAAACCAGACACGGATTGAAGTTCCTTCCGGCGTCGCCTGCCGGAAGATAGGCCCTGAATAGGAGATGTCCTCGCCATAGCTGAGCGCGCGTGCGGCAAGCGCAAGCCGCAGGCCTACGTCCAGCTTGTCGGTGGGATGCACGTTGCCGGGGTCGCCGATGTCGATGGTGACGACCATGGCCGTATTGCTCAGCGCCAGGGTCTTCAACTGCTGCTCGCGGATGATGGCCCAATCCTCGATCGGGCTGGAGGTGAAATTCGAGATCTGTACATAGAGGAAGGGAAAGTCGCCCACGCCCCACTGGCGGCGCCAGTCCTGAATCAGCGTGCTGAAAATGCGGCCATAGAGGTTTGGGTTTCGTTCGATGATGCTGTTGCTTTCGCCCTGATACCAGAGGACGCCGCGAATGGGGAACAACGTCAGCGGGGTGATCATGCCGTTGTAGAGCTGGCCAGGACCCCAACTGGCCAGTTGCGGATGCCAGGGAAACTGCGGTTCCGGCTTGCCTTGCGTCTTGGCCTCCGCACGCTGGCGATCTTCGTCTTTATCCCTCAGCAGCGCGTCGGATTCGCGCTCCGTCATCCTGCCCCAATTAACAAAGACAGGCGCGAGCGCAGCATCTGCGCCCAGAGCCGCCATGCGCGTCCAGGCTTCGGCCACCGTCCCGCCCCAGGTGGAGTCGATGACACCCACCGGAACGTGCTCACGCTGCTCGATCTCGCGGGCGAAGTACCAGGCAACCGCGGAGAAGTCCCTGGCGGTTTCAGGGGTTGAAGCCGCCCATCCCTCGGTATCGGCGTCATCCTGCGGGAACTCGGCGGCATGCCTTTTGACGGTCAGCAGCCGGATGCGCGGGTTGGCTGCTTGTGGCAGATCTTCGGCGGCCGTGGCGGCCTTGCGCAGCTCGAACTCCATGTTCGACTGGCCCGAGGCCACCCACACGTCGCCTACCAGAACATCGTCCAGCGCGATTATCTGGTCGGGCGCGGCATCCGTGTCGCCGGATGTGGGCCGGCCCGTGACGACGAGTTGAAACGGCCCGCCGGCCTCGCCGGGCGGCAGATAAAGGCTCCAGCGGCCCAGCGGCCCGGCCTTGACGGAGCGGGTCGCGCCGCGGAAGGTCGCTCTTACCTCTTCGCCGGCAGAGGCCAAACCCCATAGATGCACGGGCAGATCGCGCTGGACGACCATGTGGCTGGCAAGAATCTTCGGCAGGGTCACTTGTGCGGAAGCGGCGGTGGCCGGAAGCAGCGTAAGCAGGAACAGTGATCGCAGGTTCAAGACGGGCCTCGCAGCGAACAAAATCACCCGGAAACCTCAAGAGTCGAGGAGCGTGGAAACCTCCGGAAGGATCACCATATCAGAATGATAGGTTTTCCCTCATTGCCGCCTTCAGGCTTATCATGTGTTGGACAAGAGTGCGCATTGACAGATATAACACCCGCCGGGCAGAATCCGGAGAGCGCAGGCACGCAGGCCCCCGTCGCTGCTGCGCAAGCCTCCGCGCTACCGCAGGAAGCGAACACATCCAGCTCCGGCCTGCGAGAAATGAAGGTTGCTCATGAGTGATCCAAAATTGCAGGATTTCAGGAACCACGCCCGGTTCGATCCTCCGTATCACATGGTTCTCTTCGCCGTTCTACTCGTTAACCTGGCCATCGTCATCACCTACACGGTGATCCATTTCAGCATCTTCAGCGGATGGCTGACGATCATGTCGATCGCTGTTTTCATTCCCTTCGCCAAGTTGCGCACCTATCCGCTCAAGGTGCAGGATCGCGTCATCCGGCTGGAAGAGCGTATCCGCCTGCAGGCGCTGGCTCCCGAGGAGTGGCACGCGCAAATCTACCGGCTCACCGAAGACCAGTTGATCGGCCTGCGTTTTGCCGCGGATGAGGAAGTTGTGGAGCTGGCCAAACAGGCGCTTGAAGGGAATTTGAGCCGCAAGCAGATCAAGGAGCGCATCAAGGACTGGCGTCCCGACGAGTGGAGAATCTGAACCACGACAAAGGCCTTTGAATCAACGGCAATAGGGCAAAACCGCAGGTTCATCGTCGCCTTGGCTGCCGATTTTACACGGAGCGCGCACTCGCCGCGATTAGGAGTTGATAGTGAGAGCCACTTGCAAAATTCCATAGGAATTGCAAGAAGCGTCAGGGCACGACTTTAGTCGTGCCGGAAGATCAGCAACAAATTGATAGGCTTTAGCCCTTGCGTCTTTTATTTTCAGTTATTGGCAATTCAACGGCGGCTAAAGCCGGAATCCAAATGGTGCCATTGGCGGCACGACTGAAGTTGTACCCTGACGCATATCGCAGCCTGAAGGTAATTTTGCAAGTGGCTCGCGAGATCGCCAGATGGCCGAAGCGCTGGAGGGGATCTGCGATTCCCTCCAGCGCCGGTCGCTTCAGTTACTCCACGTCGCTCACCCTGCCATCTTTGAAGGTAACTTTCATGCCGTCGTAGTAGTAAATGACTTTGGATCCCAGATTCGCCACCTTTGAGGGCATGCCAAGAGCCCCCTGCACCTGCTCAGTGGTTTGGCCCAGTTCAACAGTCGCCGGCCCAGCGGAAGCCGCGTTAGCCGCCCCACCGCCATCCTGTGCCGCTTCGGCGGTTACGTCCTTCTCCGCTGCTGCGGCTTGCTGGTCCGCTCCCTGAACGTCGGCGGCGACGTTGGCCTCCGGCGGGGGCGCGGCAGCGGCATAGGCGGCCGGGGCCGGATCGCCCTGAGCTGACGGCGGAGCCGCCGGCAACCCATTTGTGCCCTGCTTGGATTCCAGATCCTGGAGGCCCTGGTCGATGGTCTCGCGCATGTGGTTCTGCATCTCCTGCAGGTCGGTCAACTGGACCTGGACTGTCAAGGAAATCTGGCACTCCGGCCTGCCCTTGCTGGAGAGAACCACCAGATTCGCTGCGGTCGCGTCCGATGGTGGCGCCTGCTGCAACTGGAGCGCATCGCCATCGCTGACCACGCATTCGTTTCCGGAGGCATCGGTCACGTCCAGGCTGCCGCCCGCCACAAAAACATGCGGATGGCCGTCGCTCAATAAGCGCGCAATCCCGCTCGAAGCCGGGTCCGGCGCCGCCCCTTGCGCGTTCTGTTGCGCTTCCTGGTTCTCAAGCGCCAACTGAGCCTTCACCTCGTCGGCGATCATCTGCTTCACCTCGGGAGTCAACACTGGCTGTCCGCCGCTCGCTTGGTAAGGAGCCGGCTCGGCTTCCCCAGCCTCCTGATGGGCCGCATAAGCTGCCTGCAGATTCTGCGAGATGATATAGTCCGTCAGCCAGAAGGCGGCTGAGGGGTAAACAGGATACGGCTGGAAGTAATAACCGTAGTGCCCGTACCATGGGCTGCCTCTCCATCCCCAGCCATAGGAGATTGGCGCTACCCAAGGGTTGTAGGCCCACCCATAAAAGGCCGGATGGTAATAGAATCCAGGGGCATAGACGTGCATGAACACCCCGTGGTACCCGTAACCCACGTAGAACCGGTTGTATGAATGGCCGTTGTAGAAGTAAGCGCGCCGGGCAAAATCATGACCGCCATAGTGGTAGCCGCGCTCCACGTATCCCGGACGGCCACGCTCGGCGAAGATACGGCTGCCATCGTGACGCTCCATCAAGACACTGTGTCCGCCGGCCAGTCCATGATGAATGTCCATCCCCCTATGAACGTCGTGCACGTCGCTCACTCCGCCGTTCGGACGAGTGCGAAATGCGCTGCCGCTGCGCGTCAGGTGCTCATTGGCTCCCCTCGGCGCAGAACCGCTGTGAAACGCCGAGTGACTGATGCCGCCATCGCCGCGCGAACCCGCACCGGGTCCGCCAGCGTGGAAACCACCACCCTGCCCGCCGAAAGTGTGCGAACCGGCACCCACTCCTTCGCCCACATGCGAACCGGAACCCGTTCCCTCGCCCGGGTGGAAACCACCGCCCGACCCGACAGTCGAATGCATGCCGGTTGTGGTCGTCGTGGTATGTGTTGTGGTCGTCGTCGTGTGCGATGTGATGGTCGAATTACCATGCGTTATTCCGCCATCGTTGGCGTGCGCACCACCGTTGTTGAAAGTATGCGAACCGCCACCATTGTTGGTTATTCCGTGAGACTCGGTGCCGCCAGCGGTCGACCCGTGCGACCCCCCGCCACCGGTAGTCGCCCCGTGCGTGCCACCGCCGCCTGCGACGTGCGCATTTGCGGCAGCCGACGCATGCGATCCGCCGCCCGAGGGCGCCTTGGGAGCCGGCTTCTTTGAATCGTCGGCTGCTCCCGCCATGCTGGCAGCACCCAGCAGTCCGGCAAGCACCATTGCTGCTGACCCATACTTCATAGCTTTCGGAAGAAATTGCATGGTCATCGTGTCCTCATTCCTCTTTCTGGCCCGCGCTCCACCCCGGATGCGCGAGCGCACTACTCGACATCGTCGCCCGCCCGTGCTTGAACGCCACTGCAAAAAATCGCCGCCGCACTGGGGAATCCAAATGCGCGAATCCGCGACACGAGAGCAAAATGCCTCTCTCGTCTCATGTCTTCAGGGAGGTGATCCGCAAGCCCTTAAAACGTACATCACGCTCCCAGGACTGTCAAGAACATCAAACTATACGAAACACGGAATTTCCCAACTCCCAATCGAGGCAAACACAACCTTCACCAGAATGTTCCGCCCGCACGACTGTTTATTTTTGAACGGTCGATGAATTCCCTGCTTGGCCAGCCCTCGAGGTCGGCGTTGGCGCTAAGCGAAAAAGGCTGCCGCTTCTCGAATCGCCGCTTGCGCGTCGGCCATCCCAGAGTATTCCACCGGCGATCCAGATTCAGGTTTTGCCATACCCGGTCCGGCCAATGTAGCGGATTTACCTTGACAGACCGCGCTTGGGGGTGAAACCTGATTGTGAGATCTATCTCCTTCAAGGATGGCCCATGAATCGCAAGAGCTTCATTCTCACGCTCGCAATTGTTGTCACCCTAACGGCCGGATTGGCGGAATCGCCTGCCGGCGCCCAGAACCCCCAGCCACGCAGGCCCCGCATTGCGGTGCTGGACTTTGACTATGCTACCGTGCGCACTTACTCCGATTCCATGTTTGGCACCGATGTAGATGTGGGCAAGGGCATCACCGACCTGCTGGTGACCGATCTGGTCAAGGACGGCACCTTCTCCATCATTGAGCGCAAGGCTCTGGACAAAGTCATGACGGAGCAGAACTTCTCCAACTCCAACCGCGCCGACCCCACCAGCGCAGCGAAACTGGGCAAATTGCTCGGAGTTGACGCTATCGTCGTGGGCAGCATCACGCAGTTTGGCAACGAGACTAAGAAGACCAATCTCGGCGGAGCCGGTGGCAATTGGGGCGGCTACGGCCTGGGCGGCCTTGGACACTCCAACTCCAAAGCCAACGTGGGCATCACCGCGCGGGTGGTGAACGTCGATACCGGCGAGATCATGGCAGTAGCCGAGGGCGCCGGCCAGTCCTCCCGTTCCAGCACATCTCTGCTGGGCGGCGGCGGCAACTGGCACGGCTTTGGCGGCGGCAATGCCGACTTCGGCTCCAGCAACTTCCAGCAGACCATCATCGGCGAAGCCGTCAAGGCGGCCGTCGACCAACTGACCTCGGACCTGCTGAAGAGCTCCGGCAAAGTCGGGGTCCGCACTATCACCATTGACGGGCTGGTAGCCGCCGTCGATGGCGATCAAGTGGTCCTCAATGTCGGCGCAAAGGCAGGCGTCCACGTGGGCGACCAGTTGCTGGTGGTTCGCGTTTCCAAAGAGATCAAAGACCCGGATACGGGGCAGGTCATCCGCCGCCTCACCTCCACCGTTGGCATCGTGCGGGCGACCGATGTGGACGATGCCTCAGCCGTATGCGTCCCGGTATCCGGTTCCGGCTTCAAGGCTGGCGACCGGGTAAAGTCGGAATCGCAATAAGTCCACTTTGTGGCATAACTGAACGCCCTCCGTCGGTTTGCGACGGAGGGCGTTCTCGGTTTTGGGAGCGGGAATGGGTCGTCTACCGGCCCAGGAACTTCTCCAGTGTCGCGGTATCTTTGTCGGCGCGCTCCATATACTCGTCGGCGGCCTGCAGGTCGTTCTGCGCAATGGCTGCTTGTGCCTCGCGGAGATTGTTGCTCAGCCGGTTCATCGCGGCCAGAATATCTCCGCGAATGTCCAGACCCTGCCTCTGTTGTTCGCTTCGAATGCTGGCCACGCCCGCACTGGCGGCCTCGGAGCGGGCCACCAGGTTCGAGAGGCAATCGCGTGCCCGGCGAACCTCCTGCGGGGAGGGTCCGGCAGGCGCTTCGGGAGGCGCCGAGACAGCTGTGCCGGTTGGGCTTGCAGAGCTGGACGCGTCGTTGTTGTTAGCCGGAGAAACAGCTCCCGAATAGGCCGGCCTGTGCTGGCTGCCACTCGCCGCCGCCTTAGTTCCGGTTCCGGATGTGCCCGTCTGATTGGGATTGCCGGTGGGGCTGGGCGATGCCGAGGGAGTTGAGGATCCCGCGGAACTGGCTGGTGTCGTGGCATCGGGCGCCAGCGTGCTCGGCTGTGGAGCAGCGGCCGGAGTGACCGTTGAAAGTGTCGTCTGGTCCGGCGGAGGCGCCGCGGCCTTCTGTTTGGCGAATATGGCGTAGACATGAGGAAGCGCCCAGGCAACCGCCACCAGGGCCAGAACCGCCGCCAGCGCGCCCAACCCGATCCACAGACCGCGATGGCTCTTGGTCGCCCGCGCTACAACTGGCTTGCCGGCAGGGGCTGCGACAAAGGGCGGAGGGGCCGCTGCGGCCACGGTCTGGAAAGACGGAGGCGGCGGAGGAGGTGGTGGTATCGGCGCAGTCGAAACGGGCGTGAATCCGGCCGAGGTTGCCGACAGAGGGGCAGGGACCGAGGGCAGAGGTGCGAAACCCGGCGCCAGCACTGAAGCCGCGGCAACCGGAAGCCCGGACGCGGCCGTCACGCGCAGCGCTTTCAACGCGTCGTGAAACTCCTGAGCTGTCTGGAAACGATCTTCCGGTTTCTTTTCCAGGGCGCGAAGGATGATCTGGTTCACTTGCGGCGGGAGGGCCGGGTTCACCTCGATGGGCGGCACCGGTGCGACCGTCAGGTGTGCGTTCAGGACACTGTAGGAGGTGTCGGCCTCGAATGGCTTCCTCCCGGTAAGCGATTCATAGAGCGTGACACCGAAAGAATAAAGGTCGGAGCGGGCATCCACCGTTCCCCCGCGCACCTGCTCCGGCGACATATAGTACACCGATCCGATGGTCATGCCGGGACGGGTGAGATGCATCTCGTCGGCGTTCTTGGCGATGCCGAAATCCATCAGCTTCACCTGGCCGTGCGTGGTGATCATGATGTTGGCCGGTTTGATGTCGCGATGGATCACGCCCCGGCTGTGCGCATAACTCAGAGCCGAAAGCACCTGGGTCGCGTAATCCAGATCCCTGTCGATCGGCAAAGCCCCTTCCCCGGCCAGCTTCTCCAGCGTTACGCCCTCTACATACTCCATGATCATCACAAGCTGATTCTCGAACTGGAAAGCGGTGCGCAGTTGCGCAATGTTGGGATGATCGAGGCTGGCCAGGGTGCGGATTTCCATCATGAAGCGTGCCGCAAGATCGCGCTCCGAGTTCAGATCGGGAAGCAGAACCTTCATGGCTTCTTCCCGGTTTGAGAACCGGTTGCGCACCTTGTAGACGCGGCCCATGCCGCCTGCGCCGATCATTGCCTGAATCTCGTAATCTCCTACACGATCACCGATCTGTAATGCCATAACGAACTCCTCCAGATAATTCGGATGTCTCTTGCCCTGAATCGAAAAGACACTCCGCTCAACGCCGTGAGTTTAATTCATTTTTCGCAGACTGCCCACAAAATTCCGAAAGGATCGAGATTTCCGCAACCCGTCATCGACACGAACACAATCCTCACAAGAATGTTCCGCTCGCATGATTGTTTATTTTTGAACGGGCGATGAATTCACCGCTCTGCCAGACAGGAGCGGAGGGCGTAAAAAAGGCAATTCACTCGCTCGCCGAAGCCTTGTCTTTGCGTTCACCCAACCCTATTCCTTTGCGAACGGTCCAGTCTCGGGATTGGCGGCGCTATCCGCGCCCGGTTCGCCGCTAAAGCTAGTCTCGGGTTCCCCTTCTGCCTCATTCAGCGCATCGTTATCCAACTCGTGTTCATGGCGATAGTGCTCGAAAGGCATCTTGCCGTCCCACCACGCCCAGTTCATCGGATACACGTCGGGATCGAAGAATACCTGGTAGAAGTGCCAAACCACGATGGCCAGCGTGGCCAGAATCGCCTCGTAAAAGTGCACGGCAGTGGCTACATCGACCCACCAGCGCGCCAGCATATTCCCAACCCAGACCTTGGCCCAGAGCATGATGCCGGTTACAGCCATAAGCGCCGTGCCCCAAACCAGCGCCCAATACTCCGCCTTCTCAGCGTAGTTGAAGCGCCCGAACTTCGGCCTGCGGGAGCTCAGCCCCAAGTAATAGCGCATCGTGCCCCAAGCATCGAAAGCGTCCTTCGGACCGGGCGCTAGATCGCGGATCAGGCGTCGGCCTTCCCTGGCAGCAGCTATGTAGAAGAGGTGATAGACGCCGGCGCCGATCAGCACAACTCCCGCCACGCGGTGAACAATGCTGCGCAACCTCTCGGCCATCGGCGCCGCCGCGGCAATCCACGAGTTCGGGAATCTGAGGGCAAAGCCGGTGATGACCAGAACGATGAAACTGGTCAACAGAATCAGGTGCTGCCAGCGCTGGTTTTCGGTCATCCGGACCATGCCTGGATTCTGCATCCTGTGCCGGGCCGCGGCCTTGCTCCGCCAGATGATGGCGTTATGCAGGAACATGGCGCCGATTACCGCAAAAATCAACACCAGATAGAACCACCGTACCCAGCGAACCGCAATCGATCCGACATCCTTCGACTGGCCGCGGTCCATGTGAACCTTGTTGAGAGTGAACTTCTGAGTAACTCCCTTATGGCACTTTCCGCAGGTAGCGTCGAGATTGGCGCGGTTGATGGTGGAGCGCGGATCGCTCGAAGGCAGGATGTTATGCACGCCGTGGCAACTGGCGCAGTTGGCAACCACGACCGAACCGCCCTCGGAGGCCAGCCCGTGATAACTGTCAAGGTAAGTCGAAACGCGGTTGCCTTCTACTCCGAACTCCTGTGAGAGCCGCACTCCTTCGTGGCAGCGCGCGCAGGTGGTGAGGGCCAGGTTCTGCTCCGAGACCGGCGAGTTGGGGTCGATATGCGCCTTGATGGAGTGAATACCGTGGCAGTCCGTGCAGACCGGCGCCAGTCCGTTGCCCCGGCTGATTCCCTGCCCGTGTATGCTCTGCAGGAAGGTCTGTTCAACCTCAGCGTGGCATTTACCGCAGGTGGCGGGAACGTTGAACTTGTAAATCGGCGACTGGGCGTTGTTGGCGGGTAGGATCTCGTGCGCGCCGTGGCAATCCGTGCAGACGGCAGCCTTCTTCGATCCCTTCCCGACGGCCAGTCCATGCACGCTATGCTGGTAAGAGACGAAGGGCTGGCCGCTCTCCCCATTCGATTCCATCAGGAACTTCTGCCCGTGGCAGCGGCCGCAGGTGGCGGGAATGTTCTCGTGGTTCACCGGCGATTTGGCATCGGTGGCGGCCAGAATCTGGTGCGCTCCTCCGTGGCAATCCTGGCAGTTCGCAGCCGCCCCGCCGCCCGCCTTCGCCTTGGCATGGTAGCTGTGCGAATACGCCTCTTGCGCATCGGCATGGCACTGGGCGCAGGTAATCTTGCGCGGGGCGGTCTCATGCGCCAGGCTCTTCACATCCGTGTGGCAGTCAACGCAGGCAAACATTCCGCCATGAATGGACTGTTTCTGCTTGGCCGCATCCACAAACAGGCTGACTGTCTTGCCGTCAACCTCGGTCGTCAGCGTGGGGTCGGAGTGGCAAGCGAGGCAGTCGCTATCCTTGAGCTTATGTTGGGCGTATAGTGCGCCGGTCCAGGCAAACAGCAAGAGGACCAGCGCGCGGGCGAGGACTCGCGGAGCAGGGTTCACGCCCTTGAGGAGACACGTTGCCAAGAAGCGCTCGCAGTGATTTGGATCACACCGCGCAACATACGCCAAGCGCTGGATCGCCTCCGCCATCCCGGACGTTCTTCGTCACCATTCGCGCGGAATCCGCGTTCCAGCCCCCTTCAACACGCGGCAGAGCGTCCGCGCCACTCTCCGGCAAAGGCGCGTCTGAGATGAGGAATCGCTTTTTACAGGGAATTCATCGAATTCCTGTAAGGTGAAAAGTGACCTCTTTTGCACATCTTTGACCCCTTTTCTGCATTGCATGGGACATCTTAAAGGGGCTAGGATTCGACAATTCTCCCAGGTTGCGCGTGCCGCGCCCCCAAGAGGCACTCGCAAAACGGCTGCGCTTCTACATCAACCAGTTTATTTTCAACAAATTAGCACATTTGGAGAGCCAATTTATGACCATGAATCGAATTCGCCTCGGCATTCTCTGCCTGATGTTTCTCATCCTCGGCGCATGCGTGGGAGCCGTTGCCTTGCACGCCCAGACTTACACCGAAGGCTCCATCGGCGGCACCGTTTTCGATCCCAGCGGCGCGGTAGTGGCGAACGCGGCGATCGTTATCCACAATGACGGAACCAACGCCGAGGTCCATCTGACCTCGGATGGCAGCGGCTTCTTCAAGGCGCCGCAATTGCCTGCCGCCGTCTATACCGTGACGGTGAACGCCCCGGGCTTCGCGGCCTTCAAGGAAGTAAACGTCATTGTGCAGGTTGGCCAAACGACGGAGGTCACGCCGCATCTGGCGACCGCCGGCGCAACCACGAGCGTGGAAGTGACCGGCGAGGCGCCCATTCTGAACTTCGAGTCGCCCGACATTAGTTCGGTTTTGACGGTGGACTCGCTGGAGAATCTGCCGCTGAACGGTGGCCGCTGGTCGGATATGACCCTGCTCACTCCCGCCGCCGTGGGCGACTCGAGCGGCTTCGGCCTGATTGCCTTCCGCGGCATCAGCCCGATTCTAAACAACGTCGAGATCGACGGCGCCGACGACAACCAGGCGTATTACTCTGAAGAGCGTGGACGTACCCGTGAAGGCTACTCTACCTCAAAGTTCATGATCGAAGAGTTCCAGGTGAACACCGGCGTCTATTCGGCCGAGTTCGGCCGCGCCGCCGGCGGTGTCATCAACGCCGTCACCAAGAGCGGCTCCAACACCATCCACGGCGTGGCCTATTTCGAAGACCGCGACAACGAGTGGGGCGCATTCAATCCCTTCACGACCAACACCACATACAGCTCAGCCACCGGCTACGTCACAGCTCCCTACAAGCCCAAGGACTGGCGCAAGGATTGGGGTTTCGATGCTGGCGGCGCATTGAAGAAGGACAAACTCTTCTGGTTCTATGGCTATGCCCAGTACCGGCGGAACTTCCCCGGCACCGGCAAGGCGGCCTCGCCCGGTTCCTTCTTTGTCAATCCGGATGCGACTCTTCCGACTGGAGCCACGTGCAACTTTACGAATGTACTTACGGGAGGAAAGATCACAGCGGGCAAGGGATACATCTCCAACGCCCCCACCGGCATGAATACGCTAAATCAACAGGCATGTGAATTGGCCGTACGCCTAAAGTACTCCACCTACGATGCCGGCGCGGCCGCGTACTCCACGCAGCTTGCCAACCTGCTCACCGACCTCGGCCCTGTTGTTCGCACCGGCGATGAGCTGTTGAACACTCCCAAGCTGGACTGGCATATCAACCCCAACAATACCGTCAGCTTTCTCTTTCACCGCCTGCGCTGGGATTCGCCGGGCGGCGTTCAGACGCAGGCAACAAACTCCTATGCCATAGACACATTCGGTACCGACTTCGTGAAGCTCGATTACGGGTTGACCAAGCTGGACAGCCAGATCACCAAGACAATCGCCAACGAAGTCCGCTATCAGTACAGCCGCGAACTCAACGACGAGGGCCAGCAACCATTCAGCGCGTACACCAACAAGTATTTGAAGAGCCTTAACGGCACCACCAACAGCGCAGCGGGCGATTTCACGCCCAACGTGCCGCAGATCGGACTGAATACCTCGATCGGCTTCACTCTGGGGTCGCCTTATTACTCCTACCGCAAGGCGCTGCCTGACGAACGCAAGTGGCAGATAGGCGACACAGCGTCGTGGCAGAAGGGCAGCCACTCAGTCAAGTTTGGTGTGGACATGATCCACAACTACGACATCCTCAACAATACCTATGAGAGCAACGGAGTTTATAGCTACAGTTACATCGGAAACTACTTCGCCGATATCTTGAACGAAGGAAGTTCCACCGGTGTGTGCAACAGCACCGGCTCGGTGACGGCGCCCGGAAGCTCCAGCGCGGACTATACGGGAACGGCTCCCTGCGGCACATTCGTGCAGGGTTTCGGACCATCGGCCTGGGATCTCGCGACCATGGATTACGGCTTCTTTGCGGAAGATCACTGGAAGTTTACGACACGGCTGACTTTCGATTTGGGCCTGCGCTACGACTACGAGAGCCTGCCTGCCCCGTATTCAGCTCTGACCGTTGCTTCCGGCTCGTTCACACCTTACTTGGCCTCGACCAACGGCTTGTGCGCCAACTTCACTGGCCCCGGCTCTTGCCCGGCGCTGGCGCAGAAGGCCGATCTCACCAACCACCCCAGCGACAGGAACAATTTCGGTCCGCGCATCGGCGTAGCATACGATCCCTTTGGCGCCGGCAAAACCACGATCCGTGTTGGCTACGGCCTCTACTTTGGCCGTGTGACAAACGGCGTGCTGCTGAACAACCTGTTGAATACAGGTAGCCCGGCAGGCCAGTACGTATCGTCGTCTTTCGCACCCAGTTCCGCTGGCGCGCCCTTGTTCCCCAACATCATTACCGCTGCCACTTTCGGCGCGCCAACATCCTACTTCTTCAACAAGAACTTCCAGAACCCGCAAGTGCATGAGTTCGACTTTTCAGTGCAGCAGGCTGTGGGCCACAACGGGGTCTTCCAGCTCAGCTATATGGGCGCGCTGGGCCGTGAGTTGCCGAATGCGCTCAATATCAACTTGAATCCCAACGCCAACACAGCGAGTCCTTCAACGCTCACGAACACTTCGTATCCCAATGGTGTGATCCAGAGCTTCATCACCGTTTCCGATTCCAGCGGCACGGGACCTCTGGCCAACGGCACCACTTTCACCGTGCCTACCTATTCAAAGGGCGCCAGCACAACCTCCAACCTGCTGAACCCCAGCTTCGGGGCCGTAAACGAACTGTTCAGCAACATCAACTCCAGCTACCACGCCCTGGTGGCCGAATTCGAGAACAAAACCTCGAAGCTGTTGCAGTACGACGTGAATTACACTTGGTCGCACGCCCTGGACTACAACCAGAACGAGTCGACTACCACGCTGGGCAGCGGCGCATTCGACCCGTACAACATCGACGGATACAAAAAAGGCGCCAATTACGGTAACTCAAGCTTCAACGTTCCCAACCGTCTGGTCGCCTGGGCTTTGCTCAACTCTCCCAATGTCCAGAGAAACGACTGGGTTAAGTGGGCTGTTAACGACTGGAGCCTGAACCCGGTATTCCAGGCGCAGAATGGCCTTCCGTATTCGGCGACCATCGGTACCGGTTCCCCTGCCGTTTCCGCATACAGCTCCAGTTGGAACGGCGCGGGCAGCAACTACTGGATCCCGTCCATCGGACGCAACACTTACCAGATGCCGCGCACCATGGTCCTCGATCTTCGCCTGGAAAAACAGTTCACAGTTCAGGCGTACGACAAGCCATATCACCTGCAACTGGTGGGTGAGTTCTTCAACGTTGCCAATCACATGAATGTGACCGGCGTGAGCACAACAGCGTACAACTTGTCGGCGAATTCGGCCGTAAACGCCGGTTGCACCGCAAGCCAGTTGGTGGCGGGTCAGGTGCAGAATGAGTGCTCGACCTTGACCTACGTTCCCAAGGCCGGCGCCGGCGTTACCGCGAGCGGCTTCAAGTCGATTAGCAACGCCGACTCCAACTTTGCTTACAGCCCGCGCCAAGTGCAGCTTTCACTGCGCCTGGACTTCTAGGGCAACGGCAGTTTTTCACTCGATGGGCGGCGGCTTCGGCTGCCGCCCATTTGTTTGCTGGGGCAAGGATCACCGGAGGCTTGAGGATACTGGGCCGATTTGCCTGTTCTTGTCAGAGCCAGAGTCGAACTTACTTCTCGACCGACTCTTCCCGAATACGCGCTACTCGTATGCAAGAGCGTCAATGGGGTCTTTGCGCGCCGCGATCCAGGCCGGGTAGAGCGCGCCGCAGAGCGCGCCGGCGAAGGCGATCAGCGCGCCCTTGACCAGCCAAGGCGCTGTGATTTCGAAGTGCTGGGTGGGAAAGAGGTGGGCCAGCAGCAATCTGACTCCGTAGGTGCCGGCAATACCAACAAGCACGCCGGCTACGGCCATCACCGCGGTCTCGCGCAGCACCACGTCAACTATAGTCAGCTTGGAGGCGCCCATCGACTTGAGGATGCCGATCTCGCGCGTCCGCTCCAGCACGGCCGTGTACATGGACTGGAAGATGACCAGAAAACCCACGATGACCGCGATGACCGTGACCACACGGAGGGCGATATTGAATCCGGGTATCTTGTCCGGAGTCATCTCCTCGAGCCATTCGTCGATGGTTTCGACGGGGTAGTCCTGGAGGCCGCGGGTATCGTGGATCTCCTGGATCACCAGATTCTCGTTGGCCGCGTCGTCGCATTTGACGTAGAAGAGCGAGGCCTTACCCTCGGCTCCCATCATCTCGCCCATGGTATCGATGGGCAGCAGCTTGCGGCCGCCCTTGCCGTGCTGCACGATGCCCGAGATGAGGAAGGGGCGGTCCATGATGGTGATCGTATCGCCCACGCGATGCCCGCCGTCCGCGCTGGCAAAGACGTCGTCGACCATGACCTCATCCGGCTTTTGGAAGGGCCGGCCTGAGAGGAAGACAAAGGGCTTCAAGGCGTTGAAACTCGGGTAATCGATTCCATAGAGAATCTCGATCTTGCCGGAGGTGTTCAGCTTCTGAATCACAGGCGAGGCCATTGCCACATGAGGCAGCCGGCGCAGGACATCGACGATCTTGTCCGACATGGGTGCGCCGCTCACACCAACGAAGATGCTCGCGTTGGACGGCCGCACCATCAGATCCGCGCCGATGCCGTTGGTGCGCTGCTTCGTGTCGTTCAACATGCCCATGAAGATGCCCACGATAGAGAGGATCATGATGACTTCAATGGCCACCGCAAGCACGCTAATGATGGAACGGACCGGCCGGTGCAGCAGATTGGCGATGATGAGCTTATTCATTGTCGAGCGTGGCTCCCCGGGACTCGCAGGGGCGAAATGCCGCGGAATTGCCCCAGCCATCAGGGTATCAGCCTGGGCCGGCGGAGCGGCGCGCAGAATCCGGATCCAAACCGCCTCATGGACGGCCAGGATGGGCCGCGCCGCCGTTTTCATTGAGGGTGAAGAGTGATTTGTTATTCAATAGGTTCCAAGTCGGCTCGATTGTCCCATATTGATGAAAATAAAGGGAAAAAGCGATGGACTCCTTTGACGGGAGCCGGGATCGGGATTATTGTAAGAGTGGCGAGCACCTGAGTACGATTCCCGTTTTTCGGTTGCCGATGACAAGCTTCGGAGAAGACCTGCGCAGTGAGCGGATCACCCGCGGCATTGCGCTGGAAGAGATTACCGCAATCACCAAGATCAGCCGGCGTCACCTTGTCGCGCTGGAGCAGGAGAAGTTCAGCTTGCTTCCCGGCGGAATTCTGAGCAAGGGGATTGTCCGCGGCTACACGGGGGCATTGGGACTGGACCAGCACGTGTGGACGGAGCGCTTTCTCAGGGCCTATTCAGCATCCGGCCAGACAATCGACGACGACCACGACTGGACTTCCTTCGCCTCGAATGTGGGCAAAGCGCGCATCCAGCACCACGACGCCATGGAGCTTCGCTTGCGCTGGACCGGCGCCATCATGCTGCTCGTCGCGGTCGCCGCAGCGGCCTTCCTGACGGTGCGCTACTACGGCTTGCACGTTGGCTGGTGGACCAGCCTGCTGCCCATGGATCAGGCCCGGGCCGCATTCCATGCTGCCGTTACCTCATCTCATTCCTTGTTTGGCCGCGTTCTCGGCCGTTTCCACCGCTGAAGCCTCCGGTTGCTATCCCCGGCGGCCCGGAGCATTTGGCCGCATTGGCTTGGTTCCCGCTGGGATGGAGATCTGGCGGAGCCGCAGGCACTGTTCACGGGTCTCAAGGCGCCCTTGAAGGGCCTACAATCCCCGTTCGCTGCGAGTCATTGCTCCCGACCGCTTATGGCAATTACCATAGATAAATGCATCCCAGGGCGCACGCCTGACGGTGCAGGCGTGTGCTGTGCGAGAGTGGGTCCGATGCGAGAGGAGGTTTTGCTCTCAGCGCCGGTGACCCAGCATGTACCGGTCCTCGCGGCAGGCCGCCCAAATTGAATTCCCTGCAATGGGAGGAGAGTTTCACCTTGAGCGACCGTTTTCTGTTTACCTCTGAATCAGTCACCGAAGGCCACCCGGACAAGATCGCCGACCAGGTCTCCGACGCCATACTGGACGCATGCCTGGAGCAGGACCCCTACAGCCGCGTAGCCGCAGAAACCCTGACGGCCACCGGCCTGGTGGTCATCGCCGGCGAGATTACAACCAAGGCCTACGTCGATTTCCAGAGCCTGGTTCGCGGCGTCGTCGCCTCCATCGGCTACGACAACGCCCTCTACGGCTTCGACTCCAACACCTGCGCCGTGATCTCCACCATCAACAAGCAGTCCGGCGACATCGCCCAGGGCGTTGACACGGGCGGCGCCGGCGACCAGGGCATGATGTTCGGCTACGCCTCGAACGAAACCCCGGAGCTGATGCCCGCGCCGATCTCGCTGGCTCACAAGCTCTGCCGTCAGTTGACGCACGTTCGCAAGAGCGGCAAACTGCCTTACCTGCGCCCCGACGGCAAGAGCCAGGTCACCGTGGAGTACGACGAAGCCGGCAAGCCGGCGCGCATCGATGCCGTGGTCATCAGCACACAGCACTCGGAGAGCGTCGATAATGAGCAACTGCATGCCGACATTCTCAAGTACGTGATCCAGGCCGTGCTGCCCGCCGCGTGGCTCGACGAGCACACCAAATACCATATCAACCCGACCGGCCGCTTCGTCATCGGCGGGCCCATGGGCGATACGGGTCTTACCGGCCGCAAGATCATCGTGGATACCTACGGCGGAATGGGCCGCCACGGCGGTGGCGCTTTCAGCGGCAAGGACCCAACCAAGGTAGACCGCTCGGCAGCCTACATGGCCCGCTACATTGCCAAGAACATTGTGGCCTCCGGCCTGGCCGAGCGCGTCGAGGTCCAGCTTGCCTACGCCATCGGCGTGGCCGAGCCGGTGAGCGTGCTGGTCGACACCTTCGGCACCGGCAAGATCTCTGCCGCTCACCTCACCGAACTGGTGCGCAAGAACTTCTCGTTGACGCCGAAGGGCATCATTGCGAGTTTGAACTTGCGCCGGCCCATCTACCAGAAGACCGCGGCCTACGGCCACTTTGGCCGCACCGAGCCGGAATTCACCTGGGAGGCCACCGACAAGGCCGCCGCCCTCGCCGAGCAGGCAGGACTGGCCGCAACGGCAAAGTAGTCCTTTGACCTAATCGCCTTCTGCAAGCTCCACAAATGGGACTCCTCGCTCGGGGAGTCCCATTCCTTTTTCCCGTTCATGCGTCCATGACTTAGAATTCTTTGAGACCAAACTCGTCCTTTTCTCGAGGAGATATCGATGCGATTTGCCGCAGTTGGCGCCCTTTCGCTTGCCTTGGCCGCAGTGTCCGCCGGCCACATTGTCGCCCAAACTACCACCCCCTGGGACTACGAGGGCAAGCGTGGAGCGCTGAACTGGGGCAAGCTGGACCCGGAATTCAAGGCGTGCTCGAAGGGCCATGAGCAATCGCCCCTCGACATTCGCGGCGCTCACCTGAACAAGGCGCTGCCACCCATCGAATTCCACTACATCGGCGGGGCGGTCAAGCTGGAGAACGACGGCCACACCGTTGCGGTTCACGTGGATCCCGGCAGCTACATTGTGACGGGCGGCGTGCGATACGATCTGGTCGGCTTCGACTTCCACCATCCAAGCGAGACCGCCGTGCGTGGCAAGCTATCCGATATGGAGGTTCACCTGATGCACAGGAGCGCCGACGGCAAGATGGCCGTGGTGGCCGTTCGTCTGAGCGAGGACATGGGCAACCCCAACGCCGTGCTGGCGACGCTCTGGCCGCATCTGCCTATGAAGGCCGGCGCGGGTGAGAAACTCACGGAGATGGTGAACCCCGGCGGCCTGCTGCCCGCCGACCGCGGTTACTGGACCTACATGGGCTCACTAGCCACTCCGCCCTGCACCGAGGGTGTACGCTGGTTTGTCTTCGAGCAGGAACTGGGCATTAGCCGCGATCAGTTGCGCTCGTTTGAGCGCCTCTTCACAGTCAATACTCGCCCCTTGCAGGATCCGCACGGCCGGCGCATCGAGGCCAACGAGTAGGCACCTGCGGTGCGGCCAACCGCTCGCTTTTCGCTCGCATAACGCTTCTTGCTAGCCATGGAACGTCAGCTGTAAGACCAGTTGCCCTCTCCCCTTATGGGTCGATTCGCCTTGCAAACTCGCTGCCGTTACACTTTCCCTATGCTGGATAAAGTTAGATCAAGCTTCCGCTGCTGGATGGCTGCCAGGATTGCAATGCCGGTGGTGGCGGCAATGCTGGCGCTCGCGCCGGCCGCCTCCGCACAACAGCAAACAAGTATTGCGGGAGATTACTCCGGAGTAATCGGTTTTCAACAGGCGACTCTGCATCTGAAGATCGACTCCAATGGAGTATTGAAGGGCACCCTCGACCATCTCGATCCACGTTCGCCGTGGAGGTACTTCCTTTCCAGCCTGCAATTGCAGGGGCAGAGCCTGAGCTTTACGATTCCGGAGATCAACGTCGCATGGAAGGGCGAGGTCTCCTCCGATGGAAGCACTCTTACCGGAATTTGGACGGAGAGAGGAGGTTCAGGAAGCGTGAACTTCGCCCGTCAGAGCTTCGTTCCTGCCTCCAAACCGTCGCCCGTGGATGGAATCTGGCTGGGCATTGCGCCCGTTACCGCAAGCGAGACCTCGCGCATTCAGGTCGTGGTGAAAAGCGACAGCAGCGGCCACGAGTTCTGTACGGTAGATGGTCTTGATATTCATGCCATGGACATACAATGCGCGAATGTTGCCTTGAAAGGCGACGTTTTTTTCTTCGATATTCCCGAGGTTGGCGAGCATTGGAGCGGCAAGCTCTCATCCGACGGTAAATCGCTCACCGGCAATATCAGCGCGAAGCAGATCACGGAGAGCGGAACCCAGGACGTTGTAACCCCTTTGAACATGTCCAGACAAACCTCTCTTTCAGCCGAGAAACCCATTTCCGCACCCACCTACGATTCGGCCCTGCCCCCGGTGGCAGCAGCCGACCTTCAATCCGTACTGGACCGGGATCTTGCCGGAGCGCTCAAGAGCGGAGAGCTTGCGCCCGCAACAGGCTCGGGCGTTTCCATTGCCGTCTACGAGCGCGGAATCCGGCGCGTCTTCAGCTATGGAACGGCCCAACCGGATTCGATCTACGAAATCGGCTCCATCACCAAGACCTTTACCGGCCTGCTGCTCTCTCAAATGGCGGTGCAAGGCAAGGTCAAGCTCGATGAACCCGTCCGCGAACTGCTTCCGCCGGGGACGGTGGCCAAGCCGGAGGGTCCGGAGATCACGCTGCTCGACCTGGCAACGCGGTGCTCAGGGCTGCCGCCGATGCCCGACAACATCAACCTGGCCAATATGGACAATCCCTACGCCGATTACCATACGGCCGACCTTCTTGCTTTTATTGGCAAGCACAGTGTTGCCAATACAAGCCGCGCTTCCTCCCCTTTCGGCAGCCTCGGCTTTGGCCTGCTTGGGGTAGCGTTGGCGAATCGCGCCGGCTCTTCTTTTGCCATAATCCTCAAGAAGGAGATCGCCGATCCGCTGGGGTTGAAGGACACGACCATGAACCTCACTGCGGAGCAGCAGCTTCGATTGATCGCTGGACACGACCAGTTTCACCAACCGGCCAAGGCCTGGGATACGGATGCCCTCGCCGGGGCCATTGGCATCCGCTCAACTGCAGGCGATATGCTCACGTATCTTGAAGCCAGTCTGCATCCGGAAGGCCTGAAGCCGGTCGACGGCTCGCCCGGCGCGGCCACGCTCTCCGCCGCCCTTCGCCAAGCCCTTCAGCCGCAATCCGAGGTCTCGCCGGGAATGCGCATCGCTCTTGGATGGCTGTATCAGGAGGAGACCGGAAACTACTGGCACAATGGCGCAACCGCCGCTTACAGCTCGTATGCCTTCTTCAATCCCAAGGGCGACTATGCTGCCGTGGTTCTGCTGAACGTATCACCGGGCGTGAATGGCAGCTTTGTCGAAGTGCTCGGCAGGCACATCAGCCAGAGATTGGCGGGCAAACCGGCCATTTCTCTTGACCATTAAGGTTTTTTCTCCGTCGGCGCGGCAAAGGCGACCTTGGGCGGGTTGCCGAGGGTTAGCGTGGCTTCCACCGCCTGCTTGTGGCTTCCCCGCTGCACCTGATTCTTCTTGAGCGCGATCATACCGTTGGCGATCTCGGCTTGCGCGGTCCAGCGATCGAAGTGCGCCAGCGCGGGCGGAATCGAGGCGGTCTTCGCCAAAGCCGCAGGAGATTCGGACCCATTGCGCCTAGGTGCGCCGGCCGGCAAGCTCACGGTGCCATACCGCCAATCGAAGTTCAGCGTTCCTTGCACTGAGTCCGCAAGATCCTTGTCCGTAAAGCCGGATAGCTCGATCTTGCCTTCCGCATCGAGGCCGGCGCCGGAGAAGCGCAACCCCAGAAGTTGCCCCACGGCCGCCGGTTTGAGCCTCTCGAATTTGCCCTCCAGCGTGTAGCTGGGCTTCTCTTGATTGCTCCCCACGGCGCGAAGTGTGCCGGAGCCGTGTACGCGGCCCCCAAGCAGCGCGGCATCGAGGCCGGTGATCTCGGCCCCGGTTGGCAGGACTCGCAGCGTCGCCGTCGCCTCGCGAAGCGTGACCGGCCCGAGGATCAGGGAATCGGCATTCACCGCGCCCTCAAGAGGCGGCCAAACCGGCGCGGTCGAAGGGCGCAGGCGTTCGATCAGCGTTGAGAGCATGGTGCCCTTTTCGTGCGCGCCCAGAAATGCCGCTTGCAGGACGCTCGCGTCCAGATCGCCGAAGTGTACCTGAAAATGGGGAAGGCAGGACGCGGCTACATCGCAGCTGGCGGGCAAATTCAGGCTCGCCGTGCCTTTCACCGGCCCATAGGAGAAGACCACCGGATCCCAGCGCAGAGCGGTGTTGTCAAGGTGCAGTGTGGCCTGTGAGATCAGTACATGGCTGGCCAGGAAGTCTGCCTTCCAGTTGGCATTGCGCAGCGTTACGGTTCCAGTCAGACTGTTTCCCTCGCGAATTCCAGACTCATCCGCACCTTCCGGGGGAGCGGCGGGGGAAACGCCGGCAACGGCCATTACCGGAGGAACGCTGCTGAAGGAAATTCTCTCGGCCGGCGACCATGGACCCTCGGCGCTCAGATCTACTACAACGGGATCTCCGGCCAGCGCGTCCAGCTCCCCTGTGTTCTCCATTCCAGCCAGGCGTGCCAGCTCCCTGAACCGCGGAAGGCTGGCGTGTCCATGGATCATCGCCGCATAGCCAGAAAGCTTCAGCAAAGCTGCGATTGTGAGTGGTGCGCTCCCGCCAGCGGGAATTTCCAGCGTAGCGGCAAGCGCCGGAGTTTGCGTCGAGGGCAGCGTTCGATCCGGCTTCCGGCCCTGGACCACACTTCCAATCACCACCGGCTCCAAAACCACCTTTGGAACCTGAATGGGCGTGCTGAGTCCGTCTCCGCTCAGTTGAAATCCCTCCACCGTCAGGCTACCGGTGAGCGGGCCTTCGTTGACGAGAACCGGCTTTCCGTCCTGGGTTCTGGCCGGACGAAGGCCTTTGGAAGTCTTCACCGGTGGCGCGGCGCTCGCAGGCGGGAGAGGCGCGTAGGCGATCTTGCCACTGATCGTCCCACTGGCCACCAGGCCTGGAGAAAAGCCGCTGCGAACGGTGCGCAGGGCGTCCAGGCCCGCCGCAACCGGTATGTGGTCCATCTCCACGGTGAAGCGCGGCGGAGTGCCGGCAGGCATATCCCCGGTGAAATGTATACGCCCGTCTCCCAGCGGAGAATCGCACTTGAGGTCGTCAATTGCGTGCTGTGAATGGTGGTAAACAAAGGCGCAGTTGGCGTCGAAGTCCATCGGCTCGGCCGGAGCAAATTCGGCTCGATGAACGCCCGTGGCGCGCAGCCGTGTCTTGATCTGGGCTGCATCGGCGGTGCCATCCAGTTGCAAATCGCCTCTCAGGTCGCCGCGCCAGCCAGGGTCGGCGCCGAAGAGCAGGCGGGTAAGCTGGCCCAGCTCCGCCTCCCGCCACTCCAGATCAAGATGCACTGGCCTCTGCCGCAGTTCGGCCGCTCGCCGCATCGTTGCTTCCAACCGAACCTCACCGGTGTCGGCCAAATCCAGGTTCACATCTGTGCGCGCCGGCTGGCCACGAAGGCGCAGCCTCCACTCGCCCGGTTCCTCCTGCCAAAAAGAGAGATCGGTCGAAACCAGCGAATATGGCAGCTTCTCCGCGTCGTTCTTGATGTTGATGCGCGAGTTTGTGGCTTCAAGATAGGGCAGCGGCTTTCGCTGGCTATCAGGCCCAGTGCCGCCCACTACGCTCCCGGCGTGCGCGGCCGCAGTGCTGAAGAGCGAATCCAGATTCCAGCGGCCCTCGCTCGTTCGCACAACGTTCAGGCTGGCCTCGTCCACACTAATCGTACCGATCTCCAGCCGCCCACGCCATAAAGAGAGGAGCTTTATAAAGGCGGTGACCGTGTTGGCATGCAGAACCGGCTCTGCGCCATAGGCCGGGTCCTCATCTACAGTCAGGTCGGTCAGGATAAAGGCTGGCCGCGGCAGCAGGCGGATCTCAACGGAAGAGAGGCGCACCGGCCTTCCCAACGAGGATGCCATCAGTTGTGTGATGCGGCTCTTGTAAGAGTTAACGCCGATCCACGGGGGCACAATCAGCGCAGCCAGAATGACCACCAGCAGCGCTAGAGCCAGCCGCAGCCGCCCGCGCTTTCGTTGCCGGCCTTGAGCGTCTTCGGTCATAGTTAGTGGACAGTGGTCTGTGAACAGTAGTCAGTGGACAGTGGTCAGTGGACAGTCTCCGGAAATTCTCACTGATCACTGTTCACTGAAAACTGACCACTGCGGTTCACCTCACCCGGTGCAGCGTGCGGTTCCAGCGCGTATCCGAAAAAAAGTGGAGCGCCACATGGCCCATCCAGGCTAGTGTATTGCCAATCCCCGTCTGTTCCAACCGGTCGTCAGGGGCCCTGAATGACCAGTAGTTGAATAACGGCCGGCCCACGATGTTCTCTCGTGGCACAAAACCCCAGAATCGCGAATCGGCGCTGTCGTGCCGGTGATCGCCCATCATGAAGTACTTTCCTGGAGGCACCACCAGATCCCCATCTTCAATGTGACTGGGAAATTCGACAGCCCATGACTCGGGGATCAGGTTGCCAGGTTCGGGATCGGGCGGCACGGAGGGAAATTCGTCGAGGAACTCCTGGTCGTAGGATGGAGGGGCTATTCCTTCCTTGGGCGGGTCTTGCGCCACGCCATTGAGGATGACGATGCCGTTGCGCAAACGGATATGGTCACCCGGCACGCCGATCAGCCGCTTGACCAAGGTGAGATATTCGGGTTTTCCGTCAACATCGTCCGTGACGGGTTTTTTAAAGACGACAATGTCGCCGCGCTTCGGCTCGCGATAGTGAACCAGCGGCATCCACTTTGTGGGAGGGGCCAGCGTGATGCGGTCAACCAGCAGGTGATCGCCCACCAGAAGCGTCTTCTCCATCGATCCCGAGGGAATGACGTAGTTCTGACTTAGAAATGTGAGGATGAACAGGCCCACCACCATGATCGAGCAGATACTGGCGGCTGCCTCATACGGCGTCTCTTCCACCCTGTCTTCAGCGGGAACCGGAACGGGCTGGGCCTCGGACGGCGTCTGGGGGTGCGGTGTTTTCTTCTTCGTCATCCTATCGCTCTTTTGTCAATTGTCAGTTATCAGTGGTCAGTTATCAGTGGTCAGTTATCAGTGGTCAGCGGTCCAGGTGATTTACTGACCACTGTTCACTGTTCACTGACCACTGTTCTCTACCGAACCACTAGAAAGATACGCTTCCAGCGCGCGAACCCCGTCAGCCTGGCCGAAAGCTGCCTGTCGTGACCAAGTTTATCATCCGAGACCGGTTGCACATCGGTGGTGGAGGGACGGGCAACCGAGAAGTAGATGACCAGGGGGCGGGCCACGATGGCTTGCCGCGGCACGAACCCCCAGAAGCGTGAATCTTCGCTATGATTGCGGTTGTCGCCCAGGACAAAATACTCGCCTGCGGGAACCACCAGCGCATGATCGCGGATCAGGCTTTGCATCTGCTTCCACCACGTTGGATCGACGGAAGGATCGGTGTACAACTCGGCGGGAAAGTCGTCGCGGAAGGGATTGAGCGGCGCGGGCTCAAAGGTCGCGTAGGGCTCATCCTGCACCTGGCCGTTCACCGTGACTCGCTTGTCCTCGATGCGCAGCCGGTCACCCGGAATCCCAACCACCCGCTTGACCAGGAATGGATGATGGGGGTGGTGGAAGACGACAATATCTCCTCGCGCAACCTCGCGGTAAGGCAGCAGCCACCGGCTCAGGCTGCCGGCAGGCGCGTACACCTGCTTATTCACCAGCAGAAAGTCCCCCACCAGCAGCGTGCGCTCCATGCTCTCACTGGGAATGAGGTAAGGCTGAAGCACAAATGTATTCAGAAACAGCGCCACCACGACAAGAGACATCAGCGTGGCGAACGCCTCCGGAACCGTGGGCAGATGATGGCGCAGTTGATCCAGCCGATGCCGCGATGGGTCAAGGCGTGAGCTGGGCTCTAGTCCCGATTGTCCAGCCTCTCCGAGTTGTGCGGGAGTGCTCATGGCTCCGCTTGCTCCTTCGCATCCTCATCGGCGGCGCCGGCTTTGGCCGCGGCAGCCGCGAGCCGGCCCAGCGCTCGCCGCGCCGCATCCTGTTCCGCCTGCTTCTTGGTGCTCCCCATGCCGCGGGCCAGTGGCTTGCCCGGCTCACCCTCTTCCGCCTTGACGCGAACCTCGACCAGAAAGCGCTTGCGGTGGTCTGGGCCGCTTTCACTCTTGAGCCGATAGACGGGAGTTCCGGCCCGCGCAGCCTGTAGTTGTTCCTGGAGCGCCGACTTGAAGTTGCCCAGCGCGGCCCCGGAGCGCAACTCCTGGGCCAGTTGATCGGCTGCCTCGCCCATAACCCAGCGGCGGGCAAAGGCTCTCACCGGCTCCAAGCCACCGTCTAAAAACAGCGCCGCCATCACTGCCTCCATGCTATTGGAAAGCACGGTGCTCCTGCGCCTGAGACCGCCGCGGTCTTCGCCCCGGCTCACGCGCAGGTGGCCACCCAGGCCGATCGCCGCGGCGACTTCTGCCATGTGCTGACGGCTCACCAGTTGGGCGCGAACACGGGTCAATTCGCCCTCATCCCACTCCGGATGCAGAAGAAAAAGCGCTTCGCCTACCACCAGTCCCAGCACTGCGTCGCCAAGAAACTCCAGGCGCTCGTTGTCGCCAACGCCCGCAGCCGCTTCCTGCGCGCTCTTAGGCGCCTGCCCGCTTGCCGCACGCTCGTTCGCCAGCGAACGGTGAGTCAAGGCGCGCACAAGCAATTCTCGATTGGCAAAGACATGCCCGAGTGCAGCTTCGAGTTCAGACAGAATTGCTTCCACATGCGCCTCGATCAGTTTGACTTCTCTCGACTGCCTTTAGGAAGGGCGCCCTAGCCTGTAGATCCATTGGGTACCATCCCCACGCTTCCCTACAAAGAAACAAGAACGTAAGTTATTGAAAAACAAGAAAGCACATCCGAGCCTGTGCTAACCCACCCTAGCGGCAAAAACAAAGACGCCGCGAGGGTGGGGCACCCAAAGTTTCATCCCATCGTGGGTCGGCGAAGCAGGTAAAGGACTTGGAAGCAAAGTCGGAGCCTGGAGGCTCACGCGCCAAAGAACCGTCTCACTACTTTGGCTTCCCGGTCCCCGTCTGTCCTGTAAATCCAGTTCCCGGCTTCGCGGCTTCCGGTTTTGCCCCGTCGGGCTTGGCCGCGCCGTCGCCGGGTGAGTCGTCGTCCGCATCTTCGTCGCAACTGTGACCCCTGATGGAATACGCCGCCTTCACTCCCCGCTCGGCGGCCAGTCGCGTATCCTGCTGACCGTCGCGCGCAGCCAGCGCCGCTGTGTACTCAGAAACCGCCTGGTCGCGCTTGCAGTCCAGATCCAGCATCCGGCCCAGATAAATGTGCGACCAGGCCATCAGCCGCGGCTCCTTGCTGGTAGCCAAGGTCTTTTGAAAGCCGGCGATCGCCTCCTGCGGATGGCCGGTCAGAATCGCCGCTCTGGCCAGGATGAAGTTGGCGCGCGCGCCTTCCGACGCCGATTCCAGCGTATCGGCAGGCTCGGTCAGAGCCTGGCGAGCCAGAGCGCTGGCCGTGGCCACATCCCCGGCAGAGAGCCGAGCCTCGGCCAGATCCAACCCGGTCAGCTTGCGCGGCTTGCTGCGTCCCAGTACCTCCTCATCCGCTTCCTTGTCAAACTCGATTGCGCGGGCACGATGCACCTGTTGATCCACATCGATGCTGTAGACCATCTCTCCTATCGAGTCCTTCAGGCTGGCCGGATCCTTTTCGAACTGCATCAACTGCTCATAGAAGTACTGGGTCAGCACGAATCCCTGCGTCATATCGTGATGCACGGTGGCCACGCGGACGGCATCCACCTTCTGCTGGTAGACCTGCCGGTCATGCTCATAGCGCGGCAACTCCGAGCGGTCTATACCCGCCGGAATCTTGAACACCGGAATGCCGGTGTCCATGGTTCGCGCTTCGATGGCCTTGATCAGGCACTCGATGGTGAGGGCCAGAGTGTCGGAGCGATAACGGAACTCCAGCGGCGCTTCCCGAATCTCCTTCAAGACCGGTTGCGTCCGGTCGATAGCTGTGGACCGGGTGAATAACAGTGGCTCGATGAGGTAATGCAAGTAGGTGTGGTGCACGTCGCTCATGCGAATCTGCCCGTTCACCGGAGAAACCACGACCACGTAGTCGGTCCCGTAGATACGGGCATTCACCAGCCGGGGCGAAAGCAGCGGCTCAATTACAACCAGGAACCTCCGCCCTGAGTAAGTCGAGGCCGGCATCTTGAGGTACAGATCGGTTCCCACGATCATCTTCGTCAGCGGATCGTGCAGCTTGTCTGCCTCAGCGTCGTAGATTGGATGTAACGCCAGCCAGATGCCGTGCAGGTCCACCGCCAACACGAAGTCCTTGAGCAGCGGCACAATCTCGGCCACCTGCGTCGAGTCCGGCGGCATCTCCGTCAGCTCCTCCGCGATCTCCATCTCTGGAGGAGGCGTCAGATAAAGCGACAGGGAGATGTACTGAGAGATGTCCCGCTCGGTGCCCGTCATGCGGTGCTGGGCGATATACAGGCAGACCTTATCCCTCTTGGCGCGTGCATCCTCGCTCTTGGCCAGCGCCTGGTCCATCTCATCGCGCACCCGCTTCCGCACCGGCGCGCTTTCCTCCAAGCCTTCGTCGTAGCCGCAGGCGTTCAGCGCCGCGGCCATCATGAAGACCGGCTCCGAGCTGATCATCGAAACGGTGGGGCCGGCCGGATCGACGAGCGATGGCGCCTTCTCCTGCTGAATTGGCTGCGAAGATGAACTCTGTTTACTACCGGAACCACTGTCGGCGGACTGAGCCTGAACCGCTATGGACGCGACTCCCGCCAACAGGCATACAGCCGCCGTCGAAGAAACGGCCATCGATCGAAATGTACGAAATATCATGAAGTCCCTGCCTGCAAGTCTATTTAGACGCGCTGGTAGGGTCAAACGTGTCGGTTGAAGGGGGCAATTCTAGATGGCCTTCGCCATCGGCCACCCCATGAGCGGTCCCTCGATCCGCTCCCGTAGGGAGTCATCGAAAATAGCCCAGGGCAAGCGCGGTGCAGCCCTGGGAAAGAGGCAAAAGAGGGTCATCCGCCCCGGAAGGGCGGGGCGAACGCTCTCTCGATGGATCACTGAATCCAGCGACGGTGCAGGGGCTTCACACCGCCCCGACGGGGCGGAAATCCATCGGGCTAACGCTTTCCCAGGGTTTCACCCTGGGCTATTTTCCCTCCTCCCTTCGAGCGTGTGACTTTTTTTAATTCCTAGGATTTCTGTGCGCATAAGTCCTTTGTTTTCAGATTCTCTTTTTGTGGGAAAACTAAAAAGTCACAAACTCTTCGGGAGGAACTGCGCCGCATTCTCCGCTACTCCCCCATTTAGAATTGATGGTCACACGGCGGTAGCGGTGGAACCCGGCCTCCGGAGATTGGCAGCCAAGCGTACCTTCGAGTCCGCCTTAGAATTGAGGGAAGATGACGTCCCGCTCCCTACCCAACACGCACGCCGGCCCAAAGGTCCAAACTCGCGAGATTCGGGCGATTGACGGCCTCTTCAAAGTTGCGGGTCTGGTGCGCAGCCCACGCAGCCGTGCCGCAACTGCGCGGCATGTGCGCTTTGAACGCGCCGCGCCGGAGGAGTTGTCAAAACCAGCGCCGATTCCGTGCATGGCGACCAACGGCGTTCAGTGGCTACCGGTTCCAGGCTGGGAGAAGTTCAATTGGCTCTGGCATGGGTTCAGCACTCGCAAAGGCGGCGAAAGCCGCGCCTACTGCCCCAGCGATGCGCCCGGCGAATTGAATCTCGGATTCACACCGGACGACTCCCGTGAAATCGTGGTCCAGAACCGCCAGCTGCTGGTGGAAGCGCTAACCGGCAACCGCGGCACGACCCCGGTTACGCTCCGCCAAATTCATTCGAGCATACTGGTCCTGGCAGGAACACCCGACACTACCCGCGAGCAGCCTTGTAAGGGTGATGGCCTGATGACCGACGAACCTGGCTTGCTGTTGGCAATCCAGACGGCCGACTGCATCCCTGTGCTTGTGGCAGACCGCAAACGGCGCGCGGTTGCAGCCTTCCATGCCGGCTGGCGAGGGACTGTGAAGCGAATCGTCGAGTGCGGCGTGGGTCGGATGCGCCTTGAGTTCGGCTCCCGCCCGGAGGATTTGGTGGCCGCCATCGGCCCCGGCATCGGCGCCTGCTGCTACGCCGTCGGCGAAGAGGTACTTTCCAGCTTCGAGTCGCAGTTTGCCTATGCCGGCGAGCTTTTCAAAGAGGTCTACTCAACCGATCCGGTGCGGACCAAGTATCCCATGCTGTTTCTGACACAGCGCGCCCCTGGGCATTCGCCCATCGGTCCCAGCCTGCATTTGGACTTGGCCGAGGCCAACCGCCGCCAGTTGCTTGCGGCGGGCCTCAAGCCCCGGACCATCCAATTGATGGGGGGGTGCACAAGCTGCCATCCGGAGCTGTTTTTCTCCCATCGCGCCTCGCAGGGGCACGCCGGACGCATGATGGGCGCGATCGGCATTCGCCCAAGCTAGAGCGTTTTCGCTTTTGCTGTAGACTTCCGTGCCCCATCCTTTCCGCGTTTTTTGGCGGAAAGGGTGGGAAAGCAATGAAATTCCGGTCTACACCATTTCGGAAAACGCTCTAATGTGGTTCCAAAATGGCTGTCCCTGGCAGTCGCCGACGGCAGGGTGTTTTTCTTTCTCGGCAGAATACACTCGTTTATGCAGAGAATTACCTTCCAATGTCGCACAATGGTTCGTAGTAGTTGGTGCGAACCATCATTTCCATTGCCTCTGGACCGTCAGTCAAGGATGGGACCGGTCCGTACCGTTACCAAATAATTAATACCCCACCCCCCCCTAATTTATTTTCAAAATCTTGCGGATAATTTCTGAACCGTCCTGCAAACAATTCTTCTTGAACCGAATCGGCGCCGCTCTACAGCAGCTTTCCGGCGGCCAGGTCGCGAATCAGGCTGCGGTCGGCGGCCAGGAAGTCGTAGCTGGGCAGGTCTTCCAGCCGCACCCAGAGCAGCTGGTGGAAGATGCGGTTCACGATCTCGCCGGAGAACTCATGGACGGCAAAGAACTGCAAGTCGACGGCGCCGCCATGGCGGTAGTTGTGGCGGATGCGGGTGACCAAGGGGCCAATAGTCGCATGGATGCCTAGCTCTTCCTCCAATTCACGGGCCAGAGCCAGCTCTGCGCTCTCGCCGGCTTCGATCTTGCCGCCGGGGAACTCCCACTGCAGGGCCATTGGCTGATCGGGACGGAGCTGGCCGATGAGAATTTCGCCGCCGCGCACGATCAGCGCGGCAGCCACAAATCTGAGGGCCGGCCCGGAAGGCCGGTTACTGGAGCTTGCCTGGGTTACTTCCACACCTTTAGTGTAAACGCACCGAAAGGGATGCAGAGTTGGAGGGGGCGCGTTCGGATGAGGCAGATTGGTTGGCTCACGAGAAATGCCCCTACCCAGCCGCTCGCGTTGCAGACGTTTCCTCCTAGCCGCGCTCCGCGTAAACTGGAAGCATGGCGGAGATTCAGCGCAGAAAAACACCCACGGTCAAGATCGGGCAGGTTCGCGTCGGCTGGGAGGTTCCGGTCGTCGTGCAGTCGATGACCAACACCGACACGGCGGACGTTGCGAGCACCATCGAACAGGTCGCGGCGCTGGCGCAGGCGGGCTCTGAGATCGTCCGCGTCACGGTCAACAACGACGACGCCGCGGCGGCCGTTCCTCACATCGTGGAGGGCCTGGAAACGCGCGGACTGCGCGTGCCCATCGTGGGCGACTTCCACTACAACGGCCACCTGCTGCTCAAGAAGTTCCCCGCTACGGCGCGGGCGCTGGCCAAGTACCGCATCAACCCCGGCAATGCATCCATCGGCAAGAAGGACAACGACAACTTCCAGGTGATGATCGAGTGCGCCGTCGAGAACCAGAAGCCGGTGCGCATCGGCGTCAACTGGGGCTCGCTCGACCAATCGCTGCTCACCCGCATGATGGATGAGAACAACCGCCAGGCGCAGCCTCTGCCCGCCCGCGAGGTGATGATGGAGGCCATGGTGGCGAGTGCGCTCGACTCCGCCAAGGCCGCCGAGCGCTACGGCCTGGGCCACGATCAGATCATCCTCTCCGCCAAGGTCAGCGGCGTGCGCGACCTGATCGATGTCTACACGAAGCTCGCCGCCCGCTGCGACTACGTACTGCACCTGGGCCTGACTGAAGCCGGCATGGGCTCGAAGGGGCTGATCGCCTCCACCGCCGGTCTTGCGCCTCTGCTGCTGGCCGGTATCGGAGACACAATCCGCGTGAGCCTGACCCCCAAACCCGGCGGCGACCGGACTGAAGAAGTCCTGGCCGCGCAGCAGATTTTGCAGTCGCTCGGGATTCGCAGCTTCATGCCGCAAGTTACTAGCTGCCCCGGCTGCGGCCGGACGACCAGCACCTATTTCCAGGAGCTGGCCGAGCAGATACAGAGCTACCTGCGCACCCAGATGCCTGAGTGGCGCAAGCAGTACCCCGGCGTGGAGGAACTGAAGCTGGCCGTGATGGGCTGCGTGGTCAACGGTCCCGGCGAATCGAAACACGCCAACCTGGGAATCAGCCTGCCCGGCACCTTCGAGGAGCCCAAGGCCCCGGTCTACATCGACGGCAAGCTGTCAACCACGCTCCGCGGCGACACCATCGTGGCCGAGTTCAAGCAGATCCTCGATCGCTACGTCGAAAGCCATTACGGGCAGGGGGCGTAGAAGTATTTTCCTCGTTGGACTTGAGAGGAGTAGAATCGGTTGCCATGAAGACTGTCGCCAGCTTCGTGCTTCTTTCTGCGATCCTCGCTGCCGGTCTGCTTGCGCAGACGGATACGTCTTCCGTCACGACGCCCGAGCCAGCCAAGTTCCAGATTTCGGCAGCAGCCGCGAAAAAGCTGCTCATTCACAAAGTCGAGATTCATATTCCGCCACGCGCTGGCTCTCGCGCCTCGGGCACCGTTGTTATGGCGATTGAAATTGATAAGAATGGGAATGTTCTTCATCCGGCGGTTGTCTCGGGTCCGTCCATGTGGTACGATCTGGCTCTTGATGCGGTCCGGAAGTACAAATACAAACCTTATCTTCTGAAAGGCAGATCGGTAGATGTAAAGACGACGGTTTCTATCTTCTTCGGCCTTCAGTGAAAGTCTCCTTCCAAATTAACTTTGCTCACGAAGAGTCAGGGCACGACTTCAGTCGCGCCGATAGACGACCCAATTAGAACTTGGGTTTTAGTCCCTGCGTGCTCTTGTTTCTTCAAATATGCCATTCCAAACGGATACTCGTTTGGCCTCGTTGCCAGACCCGCTTTCACCGGATTGTTTTCGATGTACTCGCGATGCTGTTGAAAGCTCTAGCCATCGAGGACTTGCACATCCGAGTAGCCGCGCTGCCATATCTCGCCGCGAAAACCAAGTTCCTTGTTGGCGCGAAAAGAAATGCTGCCTTTGATCAATTGCATCGCCTTCTCAGGAGTTATCTCGCCCGAAAGAGTCAACAGAATGTGGAGATGATTTGGCATGTCACGAAGTCGTGAACGGTAATTTCTCCGGCGCGCATATAGGATCGAAGAACTTCGATAAATAATCCCGTCATACGATCCGTTTGGAAGAGCGATCTTCCGCCTGCGGTTCGCGTAGTTACAAAGAACCTTCGCGAGTAAAAAGAGGCGCCTGATGGATCCGAAGGCCGGGAAGGTATCGACATGGCAGGGGTTAAAGCCTTCCACTTTTTATTATCGCGTGCAGCACGGCTGAAGCCGTGCCCTGACGCTTCTAGCTTACTTGAATAATCTTTTACAGTGTGTCGTGCAGGACGCCCCAAGTCTGGATTTTCAGATCTGGGCTGATCCAATCGCGTTGGCAGATTGAGATGTGAGTCCGCCGTGCCGCTCTTCTTGAGCACGGCCCGCCAGTGGGATAATGAATACCAGCCATGACCAACTCGAATCCGGAAAGCCAAGTCGCTCAAGATCAAGCTGCTCCAAGCCAAGACGCTCGCACCCCCAACTTTCTCCGCGACATCATCGCCGAGGATGTGCGCACCAAGAAGTATGGCGACGCCCAGGTCCAGACTCGCTTTCCCCCCGAGCCCAACGGCTACCTGCACATCGGCCACGCCAAGGCAATTTGCATCGATTTTGGTCTTGCGGATGAATTTGGCGGAAAAACGAACCTGCGCTTCGACGACACCAACCCTGAAAAAGAGGAGCAGGAGTACGTCGATTCCATCACGGCTGACGTTCGCTGGCTGGGCTTCGATTGGGAGCGCCTCTGCTACGCCTCCGACTACTTCCCCCAGCTCTACGAGTGGGCCTTGCAGCTCATCAAGGCCGGTAAAGCCTACGTCGACGACCTCTCAGCCGACGAGATCCGCCGGCATCGCGGCACCTTGACCGAACCCGGCAGAGATAGCCCCTATCGCAGCCGCTCAGTCGAAGAGAATCTCGACCTCTTCATCCGTATGAAGCAAGGCGAGTTCCCCGACGGTACGCGTGTGCTGAGGGCCAAGATCGACATGGCGTCGCCCAACCTCAACATGCGCGATCCGGTCATGTACCGCATCCTCCACGCCACGCACCACCGCACCGGCGACGAGTGGTGCATCTACCCCATGTACGACTACGCGCATGGCCAGTCGGACTCGCTGGAGTGCGTGACCCACTCCATGTGCACCCTGGAGTTCGCTGACCACCAGCCCCTTTACCGCTGGTATATCGAGCAGCTCGGCATCTTCCCCTCGCAGCAGACCGAGTTCGACCGCCTCAACATCACCTACACCATGCTCAGCAAGCGCAAGCTCCTCCAGCTCGTGCAGGAAAACCGTGTCAACGGCTGGGACGATCCCCGTATGCCCACGCTCTCCGGCCTCCGCCGCCGCGGATTCACGCCGGAGGCCATCCGCACCTTCGTCGCCGCCGCCGGAGTCTCGCGCACCAATGGCAGCACCGACGTCGAGATGCTCGAGCACTTCCAACGCGACGACCTCAACCATCGCGCTCGCCGCGCCATGGCCGTCCTGCGCCCCCTCAAGCTGGTCATCGACAACTACCCTGAAGGCCAGTCGGAGCTAGTCGAGGTAGCCAATAACCCCGAAGACCCCTCCGCCGGGACCCGTGGGGTCCCTTTCTCACGAACGGTGTTTATCGAACAAGAGGACTTTCGCGAGGTTCCACCGCCCAAGTACTACCGTCTCTCGCCGGGCAAGGAGGTGCGCCTGCGCAACGCTTATTTCATAACAGCACAAAGCGTAGTCAAGGCTGCCGACGGCACTCTCGTCGAGGTGCACTGTACATACGATCCGGCCAGCCGCGGAGGAAACTCGCCCGACGGCCGCAAGGTCAAGTCCACCATGCACTGGGTCTCGGCCGCCCACGCCATCTCCGCCGAAATCCGCCTCTATGACAAGCTCTTCGCCAAGCCCGATCCCTACGACCTTGCTGAGGGCCAGGACGTGCTCGACAATCTCAACCCCAACTCGCTCGAGATTGTCACCGGCGCCAAACTTGAGCCCTCGCTTGCCAATGCCAAGTTAGAAGACCGTTTCCAGTTCGAGCGCGTCGGCTACTTCTGCCTCGATCCCGACTCGACCCCGGGCAGTCTCGTCTTCAATCGCACTCTCCCGCTCAAAGACTCCTGGGCCAGGATCGAGAAGAAGGCGGGAGCTTAGCACCTGCGGTGGGACCATTGCATGGAGCAGACGCTCGCTGATCGCTCGCATGAGCTGTTGTGCTATCCCAGGCCCCAAAAGCAGGACCTGGGGCACCCGGGTGAATGGCGTGGCATGTATCAGACCATCCCAAAATGAATGGGTGTCCGGGTCCCACTGTTGGGACCTGGAAAACGACGGCCATTCTACTCCGCCGGAAGGCGGGTGGCGGCTGGTCCACCAGAGTTGCTCCCATCTTCAGCGCAGAGCTAGCAGTGCGGATGGGGGTTCTTGAACTCAACCTCGATCGGCGCCCAGTCTGACAGGCGCTTCGCGTCTACCTCGCCCTCTAGGGCCTGGGGAGAGATCGACGACCAGACTAGCGCCACGGATATCTTGACCTTTCCCTTGATGCAGTAACTCCCCAGGAACCTCGAAAGATCCTTATCCGCCAGATCCATGTAGTCCGCGGGAAGGGTGCCCTCGGCGCCTGAGATATCCACCGGAGCCATAATCATTTGGTTCGCCAGCGGCACGTTTTTCGTATCGGCCGAAGCGTCGAATCGCACCACGAGGACGACTCGTTTCTCCAGCGCGTCAGGATTCGCCGCATACTTGATGGCCGGAATGGTGACGCCCGCCGGGTTCGGTTTAGCAGTCTTGGTGTCAAACGCGAGACGGTAAGGAGCCCCCTTCCATTTCGGCGTGACGGGAACGTTGGAAGCCTTGTCCCCCTGGTTTCCGCAACCCGTCAAAATCGCCAATCCCAAAATCGCCAATATGATGCTATTTCTCAAGTCATCCTCCTCGTCCCTATCGGACGACGAGCCAGAATACCACTTCTATCTCTTACTGGAACAATGATCGCCAGTTGCCCTGCGTGCTTTATGCCTCGGATTTAGCTTTCAGAATCATGAAGTGCGGAATACCTGCACGAAGTGGCTCCGGCTATGGGTGGCTTGTTCAAACTCGAATCGACCGCAGTGCTGGTTGACACAGGCTTCAGCATTTGCGAGACTCAGAGTTGCTGCCGGTTCAGCGGAGAGCGCTGGATCTGTGTACCGTGCCGAAGTGGCGGAATTGGCAGACGCGCGTGGTTCAGGTCCACGTACTCGCAAGGGTGTGGGGGTTCGAGTCCCTTCTTCGGCACCAGCCGTTTAGAATCAATGATTTAGAGTTTCATCCTAAGAAAAGCCTGCCTTGTTCCCAGGCTGCGGGGCGTAAATCCCTCCGCAGGATCACCTGCTCACTTTGAGCACCCACGCCGGCTGCTGGCGCAGATTCTCAGGCAGATCGGGCAGATCAACCGCCTCCCCGCCAGCCACAGGTTTGTACTTCAGCTCTCCCTGCGATCCCAGCAGCGTAACCCGCGTCACCCCGCTCAGATCCTTGAGCAGGAACTTCCCGCTCGTCCATCGTGGCAGAATGGCATAGACATCGTTCCCTTTGCTGGTAAAGAATGCCTCGATCCCCGCCTTTCCCGGATCAGGCCTGGCTGCAAGCTTCGACACATCGTAGGCCGTTGAGAACTCCGTGTTGTAAGCAATCTTTGGCTGTTCCCCTACGCTCCACTGCTTGGCAACCTGCCACGGCCTGGTGCCGTAAATCGCTTCGCCGTTGACGTTGAGCCACGCGCCCATCTGCGTGAGCCGCTCCTGCATGATGACCGGGATCGTGCCATCCGCATTCGGCCCGATATCGAGCAGCAAATTGCCGCCGCGGCTCACAATGTCCACCAGCATGATTACCAGCTCGCGGGCGGTATGGTAGTCCTCCAGCTTTTCTGCCCGGTTATAGCCGTAACTGAAGCCCATGCCGCGGCTCTCTTCCCATGGATGGTCCATGCCGCTCATCCCCGGCGTATACTCCGTGGTCCAGTAGCCGCCGTGCTTGTGGCGCGTGTCGCTGCCCCAGCGGTCGTTGACTACCACGTCGTCTTTCACAGGCGACTCGTTGAAGAGCCACGCCAGCAGCTCCGGAGTGCGCCATTCGGCCGAAGTCTGCTCCCATTCGCCGTCGCTGAAGATGATGGAAGGTTTGTAGCGCGTCACCGCATCCTTGAATTGCGGAAACATGTGTTCGCTCACATAGCGCGGCTTGTCCTTCAGCCACAGCGGGTTGTACCACTCGTAGAGCGAGTAATAGAACCCCATGCGCAGCCCCTTGCGCCGCACAGCATCGCTCAGGTCGCCCAACAGGTCGCGCTTCGGCCCCGTCTCGACCGCATTCCATGGCTTGCCCCAGGTTGCAGAGGCTTCCTTGCTAGGCCACAGCGCAAACCCCTCGTGATGCTTCGAGGTCAGTACTACATACTTTGCTCCCGAATGCACAAATAAATCAGCCCACTGGTCCGGATCGAAGAGCTCTGCCCTGAACTGCGTCGCAAAGTTCTCGTAGGCGTAGTCAGCGCCGTACCGCTTCTGGTGGTATGCCCAGGTTCCCGTTTCCACTCCATTGGCCTTGGGATTGTCGCGGCCTTCGCTCATCTGGTGCCAGTACCACTCCGCGTAGGCCAGCTTGCCTGGAATCACCGGCGCGTATGCAGGCACCGAGTAAACGCCCCAATGGATGAAAATTCCGAATTTTGCGTCCGAGAACCACGCTGGGGTAACCCGCTTGTCGATCGACTCCCAGTTCGGCTGATAGCTCTGCGCAATGAGACAGACAGGCGCGCAAGCGAGGAGCAGGATAGAGACAATCAAAGGTAGGATCGGAGAGCAACGGCCCCT
>Ga0182014_10000401_pt1 | contig 56930 bp, 56 predicted proteins | sample 612S2DmetaG_FD_120489 | JGI IMG/M metagenome (GOLD analysis project Ga0182014, IMG submission 120489) | Permafrost microbial communities from Stordalen Mire, Sweden - 612S2D metaG | ecosystem: Environmental > Terrestrial > Soil > Wetlands > Permafrost | place: Sweden: Stordalen | collected... | reverse complement strand
CTCCTGGCTCTTCCAGTTGCTCGGCACGAGGTTGTCATTGACCAGAGTCGTCACGTTGGGCTCATAAGAGAGGTTCACGATGTCCGCCGCGAGCCCGTTGGCGACGTTGCTGGTCTCGGTGTCCGACGCTCCGAACGAGTTCGTGAAAGTGATGTTCTGGCCCGCTGACGTCGCCTGGAAGGCCGCTTCGAGGGCCTTGAAGGCCGGTCCGACCACCGAGTAGCCAACGACGTTGACGTTGGAGGTGGCGGCACTCGCTGGAAGTGCGAAAGCAGCGCACGAAACGGCTCCTGTAGCGCCAATCGCCAGTAATCTGAGCCATTTTCGGGAATACGACATCATCGTTAGGTTTCTCCTGTGTATTTACCAGTTCTTCACTAGTAATAGTAGAAAATGTTAACAGGAGCTCTCCTCCCTGTCAAGCACCCTCGAGATCAAGGCGGCCCAGGGCATCGCATCGTTGGCGGTATCGGGCGCCAACACGACGGTGACCGTGGGTTCACGAGCCAGTGAGACACGTTAGACAAACGTCAACGTAAGTCAGATCTTCGAAGCCAGTGAAGCGAGGCGGGCAAGGGCCCCTTCGCGACGATGCGCGTTCTCCCGGTTGTTCCTCAGTGCATGTCGCTGGCTCGAAGGAGACCGAGCGCCGAGGCCGCTTCACTCAGCTGAGCGCGAGCCTGGGGATGCGCGGCCTGCTCGATCAGGAGGCGAGCTTGGGCGTGCTGGCTACGTCCAAACAATGGCGCGACGCCCTGCTCGGTGACGATGACCGAGTGCTGGAAGGAGCAGACAGGATCGTGGAGGATTGGCAGGATATTCGAGGTCTCAGTCTTATCGTGCCACGAGCGAAGGGCAAGAACTGATTGACCGTGCGCCGAATGCAGGGCTCCGCTCACGAAGTCCGGCTGTCCTCCGTATCCTGAGTAGATCTGGCCCCTCACGTAGCTGGCGTTTGCCTGGGCGTAGAGGTCTATCTGGATCGCCGTGTTGATCGAGAGCATCGAAGGACGTTCGGCGATATGCGCCGGGTCGTTGACCGTCTCGGTGCGTCGCAACGAGAGACGAGGATTCTCATCGGCCCACTCGTAGAGTTCAGGACTCCCGAAGAGGAAGGTCGACACAATGAGCCTCGATCGGTCGAGGACGCCCGCTCGCTCGAGGTGCATGACCCCGTCACTCACGAGCTCCGACCAGACTCCCATGCTCCTCAGGCCGTGCATGTGCGAGAGCGCGGCGTCAGGCAACTGGCCAATGCCCATCTGAAACGTCCCGCCGTCCCTCGCCAGTGACGCTACGTGCGCACCGATCGCTTGCGCCGCGTCGTCGGGCGCACGGTCGCTTGGCGAAGGGAGGGCCTTGTCCGCTTCAATGGCGTAGTCAACTGCATCGAGGGCAAGTTCGCCGTCTCCCCGCGTGTAGGGCATGCGGGGATTTATCTCAGCAATCACTAGGCCGCCGCGACGACGAACTTCTTCGATGGCGGCGGGAAGGATGTTGACCTCAATGCCGAGCGACACCTTTCCGCTGCGGGGGGTCGAGGTCTGGACCAGCACCGCATCAGGGGGTCGGTTAAGGGCGAAGAGCCTCGGCACCAGCGAAAGGCGCATGGGCAGGTAGTCCAGGAATGGGTCCTCGCGCGCTCCGGGTCCGACAAAAGGTGACTCGGTGACGAAGCCATCGCGCACCGGCCAGCCAGCCTGGGGGTTCATGACGAAGGCGCGACATCGAGGCAACGTCGCTTCGAGTATGCGCACCAACTCCCACGGGGTCGCGTAGTTGCCCGACACGACCACTCTCGGCTCGATTCCCGGGAGGTCGGCGAGGTGCCTGGCCAACTCTGCTTCGCTGACTATCTGCATGGTGTCCATTCGCCTTCTCTTGTAGGGGGATGTACGCCTACACCGTGGCGGACGACCCGAGCGCGCTCGCCCGGGCCACGCGGCGCACCGGATCCGCTTCTGATTGGCTTCTCTATGAATAGTCGAGATTTCAGCGCAATGAGCGCGCCTAACCCCGGGCCTCGGTCTGGCCGGGGATTCATTGGGTTCCGGGCGACTTCGGCTGGGTGCTGAGTCGGAGTTCGCGGGTACGGCACGACTACTTTCGAACTGACTCGGTTTGGCGACGATGCTCGGGGTCGGCCGATTCGAGCATGAGCCGCCACTCGGCGCGCTCGATCGACTGGCGTGCGGCGTCCACAGCGTCGGGGTTGACCGATATCGAGGTGATGCCGTAACGGACGAGGTGCTCGGCGAACTCGGGGTGGTTCGAGGGAGCCTGGCCGCACAACGACGACGTGATGCCCGATCGGTGACTCTGGGTGATGATCCTCTCGATCGCGTCGAGTACCGCCGCGTCCGATTCGTCGAAGAGCTCCGAGCACGTCTCGGAGTCGCGGTCGACACCGAGCGTCAATTGGGTCAGGTCGTTGCTGCCGATCGAAACCCCCTTGACACCCATTTCGGCGTATTCAGGAATTCGGTAGGCCACCGAAGGAACCTCGGCCATCACCCAAATTGGCACCTCACCGCCGACGGGACTGTCGTGCACCAGGTCCATGCACGCCTGGAGCTCCCACTTGGTGCGCACGAACGGGATCATCAGGGTGATATTGGAAGACTCCTCGCGCACCTTCGCCAGCACGTCGAGCTCGAGACGAAAGACCTCGGGGTCTCGAACGTAGCGATAGCAGCCGCGATAGCCAATCATCGGGTTCTCTTCGGCGGGCTCGAACTTGGCGCCACCTTCGAGGTTGGAGAACTCGTTGGTTCGAAAGTCGATGCTGCGATAGACGACCGGGCGCGAACCGAACGCCTTGGTGATCTGGAGCAGCGACGACGCCATCTTGTCGATGAACACCTTCTGCTCCTCCCGCTCGATCAGCAACTTCGGGTGGACTCCCCCGAGAGCGTCGGTGACCATGAACTCGGCGCGAAGAAGCCCGACGCCGTCGACATCGAGCGCGGCCACCTCTTCGGCGTGCTCAGCGAACGCGAGGTTCACGTAGAGCTTTGTTGCCAGAGGCATCGCGCCATGCTCGACTTCTCTGACGCCCGCTTCATTGTGCACCTTCACGGTCGTCGACTTCGAGGACTGGGCGTCGTGAGCCTCGACGGCGCCGGCGTACACCGTGCCTTCGCTACCATCGACCGTCACCAGTTCGCCCGTCCTCAGCACCGTGGTGGCGACCCTCGCACCCACCACGCACGGCACGCCTAATTCGCGAGACACGATGGCGGCGTGGCACGTAGTGCCCCCTCCGTCAGTGACGAGGGCCCCGGCACGACGCATGGTGGGCACCCAGTCCGGACTCGTCATGCGAGCGACCAGGATCTCGCCGGCCAGTAACTCATCGCCTTGGTCGGGTGAGTCGAGCACCCTCACGTAGCCAGTGGCACGTCCGGACGATGCCGCGAGTCCCTGCAGCAGCGGCTTCGCGGTCGCAGTGGTGTCGGTCTTCGCCCCGCCGCCGCCGAGGGTGGTGATCGGCCGCGACTGGACGATGTACTGCCGACCGCCGGCTATCGCCCACTCGGTGTCCTGAGGAGATCCGTAATGCCTTTCGGTCTCCAGCCCCATTCGGGCCAACTCAACCGCTTCCTCGTCGCTCAGCACGCGACGTGAACCATCTTCGGGCACCAGATCGACGCGCAGGTCCTTGCCGTCGGGACCACGGACCAACTTGAAGCTCTTGTTGCCGACACGCACCTGCAGCAGCGTTGGTCCGGACTTCGCGAGAATGTAGGTGTCGCACTCGACCTCGCCGCTCACGACCACTTCGCCCTGCCCGAACGCCGCGTCAATGACGATCCGGTCCGTGTCGCCCGTCGACGGGTCAGCGGTGAACATCACGCCCGACCGTTCGGAGGGGACCATCTCCTGGACGATGACGCCCATCGCGGGAACCTCGGAGACCGCCTGGGTGAACCGATACGAGATCACTCGCGATCCGTAAAGCGAAGCCCAGCATCCGACCACCTTCTCGAGCAACTCCGCGTCGCCCGCGACGTTCGTGAACGTCGCGTTCATGCCCGCGAACGAGATGTCGCTCGCATCCTCTCCCGTCCCCGACGAGCGAACCGCCACTCGAACGTCGGGTCCCAACTTATGGAACGCTTCGAGGATCGCGGCGGCGACGTCGTCCGGTAGCACCACCGAGTGGATGAGGGACTGTGCCTGATCGGCGACCTTCTTGAGGTCGGCTGTCGTGTCGGCGGTAGTGCCGGCGAAAAGCGCGGCGAGTGGCTCGTCCACTCCGGCGTGATGCAGCGAGTAGCGGTACGCATCAGAGGTGATCACGAAACCCGGAGGGACGGGGAGCTTGGCCACCGTCAACTCGCCGAGATTTGCACCTTTGCCTCCGACAACTTCCGCATCTGACAGGCGGATGTCTTCGAACCAACGCACGAATTCCATGTCAAACTCCACTCAATAGAGAACACCGATCCACTTGAATTATCATCGCATTTCGCGTAGAAGGGCTAGAGGACAATGTCACTCGGGGTGGCGAACATTCGAGGTGCGGCTTCCCGTGGGACTTCATGCTCCTCGTCTCCTCAGACGGGCTCGACCGTCATCGCTGCGTGAGCCTAGGGGCGCCCGCGACCGACGTTGCGGAGCGATCCGAGTCGTTCGATGGAGGTCTCGAGTACGTCGCCGGGCTTCAAGAAGACCGGAGGGTCCTGGCCCTGCCCAACGCCGTGGGGACTGCCCGTGAACATAATGTCGCCGGGTCTGAGCTCGCAGACCGAAGAGACGTAGGCCACGAGCTCGCGCACGCCGAAGACCATGTCACTCGTGGAAGAGTCCTGGCGACGTACGCCGTTGACGTCGCACGTGATCTCGAGTGCATTGGGATCGACGACCTCATCGGTGGTCGTGATCCACGGACCGATGGGTGCGAAGTTCTCGTAGGACTTGCCGAGCGAGAACTGTGCCGGCGATCCGAGGAGCTGAAGCTCGCGGTCGCTCAGGTCCTGGCCCACGCAGTAGCCCGCGACGTAGTCAAGGGCATCGGCAACGCTGACGTTGCGACCCTGCTTGCCGATGACCACTACCAGCTCAGACTCCCAGTCGGTCATCGACGAAGGGATCGGAAACGCAGCGTTCGCACCCGCGACCGATGAAGGGAATTTGGTGAAGACCATGGGCTTCTCGGGAAGGGTGAGACCCATCTCGAGGGCGTGCGTTCGGTAGTTGAGCCCGATAGCGAAGACCTGACCCGGCTGGTTGACCACCGGGCCAAGCCCGGGGTCGCGCTCGAGCTGAGCCGGTGTCGTGAGGTCGGTCACCGCCGGCGAGGCCTCGCGGAACCACTGGCTCAGCTCGGCGAGCTGCCCTACGAGCACGTCAACGTCGCTTGAGAACTCGGCCTCGGACGCCTTCTCGACGTCAATGAGGCCGCCGTCGGTTACGAGTGTGGCCCTCCCGTTCAGATTCGCCAGTCGCATTGGTCTCTCCTCAAGGGCCCGATTGGTCTTTGGCCGTCATGAGATCCTAGAGGTTGGCGATAGGTGCCATGGACAGCATCTGGGCACCTGATGGGTAGAATTCAACCTAAGAGGCCGGCCTGAGAACCGGCGTTCGCGCACTAACGGGCGCGAAAAATGAAACGCCTAGAGAGGGTGATCCCAGCCGTTGGTTGGACACAGTATGGAGAAGAAGGATCCCTTCGTCTTACGCCACCTCGCCGAACTACAACCAGATCTCTGGTGGCTCGATTCGGACCCCCTAGAGCCGGCCTCGCACTCGGCGCTGATTGGCGATCTCGGCGCCGACCTGTGCGTCGTGGGTGCCGGCTACACGGGTCTGTGGACCGCACTGCTCGCGAAAGAACGTGACCCCAACCGCGAAGTCGTGGTCGTCGAACAATACGAGACCGGCGCCGGGGCGTCGGGGCGAAACGGTGGGTTTTGTTCGTCGTCTCTCACACACGGCTTCGGCAATGGCATGAACCGCTTCGCGAGCGAGATGCCGGTAATCGAACGTCTAGGCCGCGAGAACCTCAACGAGATCGAAGAGACGGTGCGCCGCTACGACATCGAATGCGACTGGGAACGCACCGGCGAACTGCGCGTCGCGGTAGCGCCGTGGCAGGTCAAGGACATGGCTGAAGAGGCGAGGCTTCGAAACGAGATGGGCGATCACGTCGTGGTGCTCGGTCGAGACGAGGTGCGCGCGCGCATCCACTCGCCGCTCTACGAGGGGGCTCTGTTCGACAGTGACGGCACTGCGCTTGTCGACCCCGCCCGGCTCGTGTGGGGACTCGAGAAGGCGTGCCTCTCGCTTGGGGTCAAGATCTTCGAGAACTCGAAGGTTGAGTGGCTCGAGGACGTCGACGACGCGGTTCGCGTCCACACCCCCTACGGCGCGGTCACCGCGGCGCGTGTCGCGCTCGCGACCAACGTGTTTCCGTCGCTCGTGCGCCAGGCGCGCAAGTACGTGGTGCCCGTGTTCGACTACCAGATCGTTACCGAACCGCTCACCCCCGAGCAGCTCGAGAGCATCGGCTGGTCGGGTCGCGAAGGCGTCGCCGACTCGGGCAACCAGTTCCACTACTACCGGCTCACGCAGGACCACTGCATCCTGTGGGGCGGCTACGACGCGATCTACAACTTCCGCGGCAAGGTCCAGCGAGATTATGAGTTCAACGCGGAGACCTACGCCACCTTGGCCGCGCACTTCTTGAAGACGTTCCCCCAGCTCGCGGGCATCAAGTTCACCCACGCGTGGGGCGGCGCGATCGACACCTGCACCCGCTTCTCGCCATTCTGGGGCACCGCCCATCGGGGCAAGGTCGCCTACGTCCTCGGGTTCACTGGCCTCGGCGTCGCCTCGACCCGATTCGGGGCATCGACGATGCTCGACCTCCTCGACGACCTCGACACCGAGCGCACGCGCCTGGCGATGGTGCGAAAGAAGCCCTTGCCGTTCCCACCCGAGCCGTTCCGGTGGATCTTCATCCGCACCACCCAGGCGGCCATCAAGCGCGCCGACGCGCGTGAGGGCAAGCGGGGGCTCTGGTTAAAGATGATGGACGCCTTCGGACTGGGCTTCGACTCCTAGATGCGACAATGCCCCCGGTCAGGTCGACCGGGGCATTGTCGCGCGAACTATTCCTCGCCGGTGACCGTGGTGTCCATCAGCTCGGAAATCATGTTGACGACCGTCGGGTCGGTCAGTGTCGTCACGTCGCCCAACTGACGGTTCTCCGCCACGTCGCGCAGGAGACGGCGCATGATCTTTCCCGATCTCGTCTTGGGCAGCTCCGGCGTCAAGATGATCTGGCGGGGCTTCGCGATGGGACTGATCACCTTCGCGACGTGCTGGCGCAGTTCCTCGATCACCTCCGCGTGGTCCTTGCCCTCGTCGTCCACGGACAACCTCAACGTCACGAAGGCGACGATCGCCTGGCCGGTCGTCTCGTCGCTCGCTCCCACGACCGCCGCCTCGGCGACCGAGGGGTGACCCACCAGCGCGTGCTCGACCTCGGTGGTCGAGAGTCGGTGGCCGGAGATGTTCATCACGTCGTCGATGCGCCCGAGCAGCCATATGTCGCCGTCCTCGTCGCGCTTGGCGCCGTCACCGGCGAAGTACTTGCCCGGGAATCGTGACCAGTACGTCTCCTTGAACCGCTCGGGGTCGCCGTAGATCCCGCGGGTCATCGCGGGCCACGGGTGGGTGACGACAAGGTATCCACCCTCGCCGTTACCGACTGAGTTGCCGTCATTGTCGACCACGTCGATACCGATTCCCGGCAGCGGTTTCATCGCGGCGCCCGGCTTGGTGGCGGTGATGCCCGGGAGGGGCGAGATGAGTATCGAACCCGTTTCGGTCTGCCACCACGTGTCGACGATCGGGCAGCGGTTGCCGCCGATGTTCTCGCGGTACCACATCCACGCTTCGGGGTTGATGGGCTCGCCCACCGACCCGAGCAGTCGCAGACTCGACAGGTCGTGGCTCTTCGGCAGGTCGCTCCCCCATTTCATCAGTGTGCGAATCGTCGTCGGGGCCGTGTAGAGGATGGTGGTCTTGAACTCCTCGATGATCTTCCACCAACGGTCTTTGCCGCCCGAGTCCGGAAGGCCCTCGTACATCATCGAGGTGACGCCATTGATGAGCGGGCCGTAGATGATGTAGGTGTGGCCGGTGATCCATCCCACGTCCGCTGCCGTCCAGCAGATGTCGCTCTCGGGCTTCACGTCAAAGACGTAGTTGTACGTGGTCGCCGCCTGCGTCAAGTACCCACCGGTGGTGTGGAAGATGCCCTTGGGTTTCGCGGTCGTGCCCGAGGTGTACATGATGAACATCGTGTGCTCGGAGGGGAAGAACTCGGGGGTGTGGCTCGTGCTCTGGTGCCCGACGCTGTCGTGCCACCAGTGGTCGCGTCCTTCGACCCAGTGGACGTCACCGCCCGTGCGCCGGACCACGAGTACCGCCTTCACGTTGGGACACGACTCGAGCGCCTCGTCGACCGCGGGCTTCAGCGGGCTCGCGGCGCCGCGGCGGAACGCGCCGTCAGCCGTGACCACGAACTGGCAGTCGGAGTCGAGTATCCGACTGGAAAGCGCATCGGCGGAGAAGCCGGCGAAGACCACCGAGTGGATCGCCCCGAGGCGAACGATGGCGAGCAGGGTCACGACGGCTTCAGGAATCATCGGCATGTAGACCGCGACACGGTCGCCGGTCTTCACGCCGAGCTCGGTCAAGGCGTTGGCCGCCTGGCAGACCATGTCCATCAACTGCTGGTAGGTGATGGTGCGAGACTCACCTTCGGCGTCGCCAACCCAGTGGTAGGCGACCTTGTCACCCTTGCCTGCGGCCACGTGTCGGTCGAGGCAGTTCACGCTCGCGTTGAGCGTGCCGTCGCTGAACCACTTGGCGAAGGGCAGATCCCATTCAAGGGTGTTCGTCGGCTCCTTCTCCCACACCAACCGCTCGGCCTGCTTACGCCACCATGAGACCGGGTCGGCCTCGGCCTCGGCATAGATCGAAGGCTGGGCGTTCGCCTGCTTCGCGAACTCCGGACTCGGTGCAAAACTGCGCGTCTCTTCAAGCCAGGCCTCAAGTTTTGCTTCAGTCATAGTTTCCCCTCCACTCATGCGTCAAAGCGACCTCTATCGCGGTGACGAACAACTCACAACAACTACCTCTACTTCTACTTCATTTTTTTGAGAGTACTGTCGCTTGACCCAACAATGCCAACAGCGCCCGTGCCGTAAGGCAGGGGCGCTGTTGGCGGTTGGGTCCGGTGTCAAGACACCAGTGACTCGTACGTTAGCCCCTCGGGCCGAGTGGCAGGAGCACCTTGCCGTGAGTTTCGTTAATCACGCCAGCTGCCGAGCAGTACCAGGCCAGGGCGGCGGTCAAAATGCCCAGCCATCCACCGATCTTGGTCATGTCCGCGTGACCGGCACCCCAAGCGCCGATGGTGAGGAAGATGAACGTCACCAACAGCACCACGAAGACCGAGATCAGCCCGACGTTCGTCTTGAAGGCCGCTACGAGCATGTAGGCCGTGAAGATCGTCCAAGCTAACAAGTAGATGGCGACGGTATTGGTCGTATCCCCAGATGCCACGGCCGGGACCTTGAGCAAGATGTAGAGACCGATCCAAAAGGCGCCGTATGAGGTGAACGCGAGCGCACCAAAGGTGTTCTTGCGCACAAACTCCCACATCCCAGCCAGAATCTGAGCAGTGCCGCCGTAAATCAACGCCAGTGCAAGGGCTGCCGAAACCGAAGCGCCCTTCCACAGGTTGGCGTTCGCGACACTTAGGCAGAACGTCGTCATGGCAAACCCGGCGAGCCCTAACGGACCCGGGTCTGCAATTTTCTGATCAGACATTTAAAACCCCCCAATATTGATTGGATTAATACAAGCCCTCGGGTTGACGGCTCAACCACGATTTAACACCCCAGAAACCTTGCCCGTGGGGATTATCTCGTGAATTTGTGAACTGAATCACAAGAGCGAACGCACGACCCTTGAAATCTCAAGTAAATCCTCAACAAAAATAAGAAGAATCTAAGAAAATTCTTCGAAGATGCCTGATCACCATCATGATCTAGTCGATGGCGCGGCGAAAAGCACCCACGAAGTTCTCTACCTCGTCGGCTCCTCCGCCGTTCAGAATGACCTGGACCAGCGCCGAACCCACGATCACCCCGTCGCTGACCGCGGCGGCGGCACTCGCCTGCTCGGGGGTTGTGATGCCGATGCCGATGTAGGTGGGTACGTCGGACACCGCACGGATGCTCTCGACTACTCGCCGTCCGTCGCCGCCGCCGGTGGCCTTGCCAGTCACGGCCATTCGTGCCGAGGCGTAGCAGAAGCCCTCAGTGATGCTCGCCAAACGCTCGATGCGGGCCGGCGGCGACGAGGGTGCGACCAGGAAGATGTTCGCGACATCGTGCGCGTCGCTGGCCGCCCTCCAGTCGTCAGCCTCCTCGTAGGGAAGATCGGGGACGATCGCTCCCGAGATCCCGCTCGCCTCCAACTTGCCGGCTGACCTCTCGAGCCCGTAGTGCAGGAAGATGTTGTAGTAGGTCATCGCGATCAACGGCACCGACGTCGACAGTGCGCCGAGCTGCGCGCAGAGGCTGTCGAGTGTGGTGCCCGCTTCGAGCGCTCGCATCGCCGCTTCCTGGATGACCACGCCGTCCATCATCGGGTCCGAGAACGGAATGCCGATCTCGATGGCGTCAGCTCCGGCGTGCGCCGCCGCCTCGACGTGATGGATCCAGTCGGGCGTCAGTCCCGCGACGAAATAGGGAACCAGGGCCTTGCGCCCGGTCGCACGCAGCTGTCGCAGGCGCTTCTCGAGAGACTTCATCGCTCTCCTCGAAGGATCTCGCGGACCTGGGCGACGTCCTTGTCGCCTCGGCCCGACAGGTTCAACAGCACGGTCGAACCGAGCGGTATCGCCTTGCCCGCCTCTTGCAAGAGCCAGGCGACGGCGTGGGCGGTCTCGAGGGCGGGGATGATCCCCTCGGTCAGACTCAACACCTGCAGGGCGTTGATGACGTCGCTGTCGCCAATGGCGTAGTACTCACCGCGTCCGCTTTGGGCGAGGTAGGCGTGCTCGGGTCCGATTCCCGGGTAGTCGAGGCCCGCCGAAATCGAATGCGCTTCTTCGATTTGACCGAACTCGTCCTGCATCAGGAGCGACTTCATCCCGTGCAGCACCCCCGGAGAACCCTTGCCAACCGCGCTGCCCCCCGCTGCTTCGATCCCGACCAATCGAGTCGAGGTGTTGGCGAACCCGGCGAAGACTCCCGCGGCGTTCGATCCGCCGCCGACGCACGCCACCACCATGTCGGGCTCGTCAATACCGAGGTCCTTCAGCTGTTGGGCGGCCTCGATGCCGATGATGCTTTGCATCTCGCGCACCATCCAGGGGAACGGGTGGGGACCCATCACCGACCCGAGGCAGTAGTGCGTGTCCTGTACGCACGTCACCCACTCACGCATCGCCTCGTTGACCGCATCCTTCAGGGTCCGACTTCCCGACGTTACGGGCACCACGGTCGCGCCGAGCAGCTCCATGCGAAAGACGTTGAGCGCCTGGCGCTCAGTGTCGATTTCGCCCATGTACACGGTGCACTCGAGGCCGAGCCGGGCCGACGCGGTGGCGGTCGCGACGCCGTGCTGACCGGCCCCCGTCTCGGCGATGACTCGGTTCTTGCCCATCCGCTTGGTGAGCAGGGTCTGGCCGACGACGTTGTTGATTTTGTGCGAGCCGGTGTGCGCGAGATCCTCGCGCTTGGCGAAGATACGAATACCCAACTGCTCGGACAAACGATGCAACGGCGTCACCGGGGTGGGCCGCCCGCCGAACTCGTGCAGCACTTTGCGGTACTCGCCCGTGAACGCGGGGTCGCTCCACGCTTCGACGAATGCGGTCTCGAGCTCGAGGCACGCGGGCATCAGGGCTTCTGGCACGAAGCGACCCCCGAACTCCCCGAAGTGTCCCCGCTCGTCGGGTGCCGACATGTACGTCTGTGGTTTGCTCACTTCATTCCTCTCGCTGTAAGAAAGCTCGACGGGCCCGCGTCACGAAACTACTAACCAGAGAGATGTCCTTGACACCGGGAGATGCCTCGACGCCAGTCGAGACGTCGACGCCCCAAGGGCGGACCAACGAAATCACCGATCCCACGTTGTCCGGCGTGAGCCCGCCCGCCGCGATGAGCGGCACACGGAAACGGCGGTCTTGCACCTGCACCCATGAGTGCTCCTCGCCGCTGCCCGGTTCCGGGCCGTCGACCAGGACCGCATCGACCGTGCGCTCGTCGAACTCGACGAACTCCTGGTCACCGAGCGAGAGGGCCTTCACGACTGCCACACCACGCCGCTTCAGCTTCTCCAGTAGCTCCCCGTTGAGTGGTCCGTGCACCTGGACCACCTCGACCCCGGTCGCGTCGACGACTTCGAGGATGAAGTCATCGGAATCGTTACGAAACACCCCTACGCGCAGCGGTCCGCCGTCGGTCGCCCGAGCGATCTCGGCAGCGCGGGCAACGGTGATCTGGCGCTTGGACGTTGCCAAGATCAGCCCAAGCGCGCTCGCTCCGGCGTCGTGCACCGCCAAGGCGTCGTGCACGGTCGTGACTCCGCAGATCTTCACTAAGAAGGGCAGCGATTCGAGATCAACCACGCGGATCCTTGACGATGGACGCGAACGCACGCACCGTCTCGCGCCGGTGGGAGCTGCGCACGAACGTCTCTCCGACAAGCACCGCGTCAAAGCCCGCACTCGCGGCGACCTTGACGTCGTCGGTTGAGATCATTCCCGATTCGGCCACGGTAACCACTGATGATGGCAGGGACGAGATCACCGACGCGGCGTGGCGCGAATTCACCTCAAACGTGCGCAGGTCGCGTTGGTTGACGCCAATGAGCCGAGCTCCGAGGTCAACAGCCCTCTGGGCTTCGTCATGGTCGTGCACCTCGACCAACGCGTCAAGTCCGCAGTGGTGCGCCAACCTGAGGAATCTCGCCATCTCGTCGCCTTCGAGGGCGGCCGCTATCAGCAGCACCGTACTCGCGCCCATTTCCGCGACGTCGAGGACGTCGTTGGCGCTCACGGTGAAGTCCTTTCTGAGGATCGGAAGGTTCACCGCCGCGCGCACCTCGAGGAGGTCGGTGACAGCACCCGAGAAATGCGGTTCGTCAGTCAGTACTGATATCGCGCAAGCGCCACCCTCTTCGTACTCGTGGGCTAACTTTCCCGGATCGAGGTTCTCGTCGATCCAGCCCTTGGAGGGAGAGCGACGCTTCACCTCCGCGATGACCTTCACGAAGCCGGTACTCGAACTCAACGCGTCGAGCATCGAGGGACCTTCGTAGCGCACCGTCTCGGCTCGCTCGCGCCACGGACGACGGTCGTTACTCGCCCTCGCCCTGTGCCAGGACACGATGTCATCGAGGTACGTACCCATAGGGACTAAATCGTAGTTGTGAAGGCGCGTTGCTCACTCACGACTAACTTGTCCGTATGCCGCAACGAACCCTCAGGGGCCTTCGATGATCAATTCATTCTCGAATGATGTCCTCAACCCCTTGGTCCGCGGCACCGACTTCGAGCGTGCCGACGCACGCGACGCGCTGCTCGAGATCCTGAACGGCCAGGTCGAAGGAGTGCTCATCGCGAGCTTCCTCACCGCTCTTACCGCCAAGGGCGAGACCGCCGACGAGATGACCGGATTCATCGACGCGATGATGGCCTCGGCCAACACGTTCAGCGTGACGCCCGAGGCGATTGACATCGTCGGCACGGGCGGCGACCAGCTGCACACGGTCAACATCTCGACGATGGCCTCGCTCGCCGTGGCCGGCTGCGGAGTTCCCGTCGCGAAACACGGCAATCGTGCCGCGTCCTCGTCGGTCGGATCCGCCGACGTCCTCGAAGCTCTCGGCGTACGTCTCGACGTCGATGAGCACACTGTGCGTGCGTGCGTCGACGGCGCTGGCATCGGTTTCCTCTTCGCGCCGACCTTCCACTTCGCGCTCGGGTACCTCACGCCGATCCGCCGCGCCCTCGGGTTCCGCACCATCTTCAACGTCCTCGGTCCACTCGCCAACCCCGCGCTCGTCGAGAGGTCGCTCATCGGTGTCGCCCAGCGCCACCTGCTCGATCACATGGCCCATGTTCTTCACGCCCGCGGTATCAGGTACGCCATCCTGGTCAACGCCGACGATGGCCTCGACGAGCTGTCACTCGGTGCCGATTCCACGCTGCACTTGATAACTCCCGACGGGGTCCAGGTGCAGCGCCTCGACGCCGCCGGGCAGTTGGGACGCCGTCACGACGTCGCCGCCATTCGTGGCGGCGACGTCGAGCACAACGTGGCGGTGGTGCGTGCCTTCCTCGAGGGCAGGCAAGGTCCGGTGTTCGACGTGGCCTGCGCAAACGCGGGTCTCGCCCTCATGGTCGCGGGTCGCGCCGAAACGCTGCGAGAGGGATTCGACCTCGCGAGCACGAGTGTCCTTGACGGCAGGGCCGGTCTGGCCCTCGATCGACTGGTCGATATCTCGAACGCCTAGAGCAGGCGAAGTTCTGTCTTGTAGCGGTGGGTGTTGCCAACGTAGACCGCGGCTGACGCGCTGATCAGTTCCTCGGAGCTCGCGTCGAGCTTGAGTTGGGCGGGCACTCCCACGGCGAGCGCCTTCGCCGGGACGTCCATGCGGTTCCGCACGACCGCTCCTGCGGCGACGGTCGCGCCGCTGTGGACGTTGGCCTGATGCAGCACCACTGAGCCGCTGCCCACGAGAGCACGGTCGTGGATGACGCAGCCTTCGAGATGCGCGAGGTGGCCAACGACGCAGTCATCGCCAATCACGGTCGGGAACTCGGCGACGGCGTGAATCACGGCCCCGTCCTGGATGGACGTCCGCTCGCCCACAATCACCGTGCCGTAGTCGCCGCGCAGGACCGCGCTCGGCCAGATCGAGGACTGCGCGCCGATGCGAACGTCGCCGATGATGACGGCGTCGGGGTGGACGAAGGCGTCAGGGTGGATCGTTGGTTCTCGATCGCCAAGGGCGTAGATGGGCACGGCGGACCTCCTAGTGGGATAGCCAAGAAATTAACTGATAGATGCGCCACACCAGGTAGATGGCCGACGTCACCAAGAAGAAGCGCCACATCCACGGCATGGGCTCTCGCTCGGCCTCGTGGACCTCGTTGCCGCAGACCTCGCAGACATCGCCCTCGACGGGGCGGTCACACGTCTCGCACCACTTCGCCATTATTCGACTCGGACACGTACTCGCAACGGTGTCGAACCAAGTTCGAAGCGCTCGCGCAGCGACCTCTCCACGTAGCGCATGTACGTCGCTGGAAGTCGTCCGGCGACGAAGAGCGTGAACGTCGGAGGCTCGGTCGCTCCCTGGACGGCGTAACGGATCTTTCCCGTCGGCGCCGGCTGCTTGATCTGCAGGTCCCGGATGGCTCGGTTCAGGGCACCAGTTGGAACGCGCTTCACGTAGTCAGCGGCGGCGATGGACAGCGCCGGCAGGATCCGGTGCACTCCCTTGCCCGACGTGGCCGTCGTCTTCATCACCGGCGCGTCGCCGAGGAAGGCGAGCTTGTCGCCCACGGTCGCCAGCACCGACTCGCGCTCTTCGGTCGGTACCAGTTCCCACTTGTTCAGCACCACCAGCGAGGGACAGCCCGCCGCGGAGATTCGCTCGGCGAGCCGTTGGTCCTGTCCGGTCGCGCCGACCGTGGCGTCGATGACGAGCACCGCGATGTCCGCGCGATCGAGCGCGTCGAGGCTTCGCAGCACGGCGTAGGTCTCGAGGCCCGCCTCGGTCTTGGCGCGTCGGCGCATGCCCGCGGTGTCGATGAATCGGATGAGGCCCGCCTCGGTGTCGACCACCGTGTCGATGGCGTCGCGCGTCGTGCCGGGCATGTCGTGCACGACGGAGCGCTCCTCGCCAATGAGCTTGTTGAAGAGGGTCGACTTGCCGACGTTCGGGCGCCCGACGATCGCGACGCGAAGGGCCCCGTCATCGTCTGCTTCGGCGGCCTCTTCGACCTCGATCTGCTCGCCGAGTTGGTCGACGATGAAGTCGAGCAGGTCGCCGGCGCCGCGTCCGTGCAGGGCACTGACGGTGTGGGGGTCCCCGGCGCCCAGCTGGAGAAACTCCCAGCTGTTCGCCTCCTGCTGGGTGTCGTCGACCTTGTTGACGACCAGGACGACCTGACGTCCGCTTCGAAGCGCCCACCGGGCCGCGTGCGTGTCCTCGTCCACGAGTCCGGTAGTGACGTCAACGACGAGCAGTACCAGGTCCGCGGAGGACAAGGCGGCGTTGGCCTGGTCGGACACCTTGCTCTCCAGGTCGCTGCCCGCCTCGAGCCATCCCCCGGTGTCCACCACGTCGAAGGTGACGCCCCGCCAGTCGATCTCCACGGCCTTGCGGTCGCGCGTCACCCCGCGGTGCTCTTCGACCACGGCCAGACGCTTGCCCGCGAGCCGGTTCACGAGGGAGCTCTTGCCCACGTTGGGACGTCCGACGATGACGACCTGAGGCTTCTTCATGATGAGACCAGTCCTTTTGAGCGCACCGATTCGAGGGTGCTTCTGAGATCTTGACCCGTTGTGCGCACGGTGATCACGGGGTGGGGTAAGTCCTCCAGTGTAAGGCCATCGAGGAATCGCCCTTCGGAGAGGCACGCGTCGGGCAGCAGGCAGACCGTCTGCGAGGGTACGTTAGCCAGCGCCGCAACGAGGTCCTGGCCCGTCAAGAGCCCGGCCACCTTGATGTTCCCCCCGAAATACGAGTTCGTCACGGCCAGTATCTCGACGTCCTCGAACCCGTGAAGGTCAAAGAGACCTCGCAGGATGGGCGCGGCGTACTCACCGGTCACGACCAGGATGTTCTCGCCGTGCTGGTTGGCGTCGCTGGCACCGCGCGGGGCGCGATAGCCCCATTCGGGCGCTCCGTCGACCGACTGGAAGAAGCCCGTGCCGAGCTTGTCCATCGACGCGCCGCCCTCGAAGCTCTCGCAGAATGCGGCGACGAGCCCGATCCCGTTCTCCGCCTGGTCGAGGCTCTCGAACTTGGTCGCCGGTGGCGGCGTGAGCCCGGCGACCAGGTAGAACTCATCGCTCGCGAACACCGATACCCGTCCGAGGATCTCGAGGGTCAGCCGCTGGAAGCGGTCGGCCAGCGCTACCACAAGGCGCGCTTCGCTCTCGGTGTGTGGGCGCATCGTCTCTTCGAGGGAGAAGTCGCTCACGCCCACGGGCACGAGTGCCACGGTCATGAGCTCGGGGTAAAGCGAGATCACGTCGTGCAACGTCCTTTCGAGCTCCTCGCCGTCATTGACCCCGGGGCAGACGACCACCTGGGCGTGCACTTCGATCCCGGCGCGAAGAAGCTCACGCAGCCAGCGAAGGCTGGTGGCGCCGCGCGGATTTCGTAGCATCTCGGCTCGCAGTTCGGGGTTCGTCGAATGGATCGAGACGTAGAGCGGCGAGAGACCCTCTTCCACGACGCGCTCGAGGTCGAACTCGGTGAAGCGAGTCAGCGTCGTGTAGTTCCCGTACAGGAAGGAAAGGCGAAAGTCGTCGTCCTTCACGTACAGTGAACGGCGCATCCCCTTGGGAAGCTGGTAGATGAAGCAGAACGAGCAGTGGTTGTCGCAGGTGCGGATCCGGTCGAAGACCGCCGAGTCGATGGACAGACCCAGCGGCTGGCCGACCTGCTTGCGAATCGTGACCTTCCTTGAAAGGGCCTCGTCGCCCCTCTTCACGAGCAGGATCACCGCATCGCCGTCGATGAGCTGCTGGTACTCAATGATGTCCGTAGGCTCTCGTCCGTTGACCGAAATAAGCTCGTCACCGACCGCGAGATCCACCTCCGAGGCCGGAGAGCCGCTGGATATTGAAGAAATTCGGGCACCCGACACCCCTCCAGCCTAGGCACTGGTCGCAGAAACCGGTAACTAGGCTCGTAAGGGTGAGCATTGACAAAGTGGTTCTTGCGGCCCCGAGGGGCTTCTGCGCTGGCGTGGAGAAGGCCATCAAGGCCCTGGACTGGATGACCCGTGTCTTCGAGCCCCCGGTCTTCTGCTACCACGAGATCGTCCACAATCAGTTCGTCGTGGACTACTTCAAGTCCCTCGGCGTGATCTTCATCGACGACGTTGCGGATGTCCCGCTGGGCGCTCCGGTGATGCTCAGCGCCCACGGCTCGGCCCCCGAGGTCATCGAAACTGCACGTCAATCAGGTGGAACAGTGGTGGATGCGGTGTGCCCACTCGTCACCAAGGTCCATCACGAACTCAAGGTCCGCGCCCGAAAGGGCTACACCGTGCTCTACGTCGGCCACGAGGGGCACGAGGAGGCGGTGGGGACCATGGCGGTCGCCCCCGAATCGGTCCACCTGATCGAGTCCACCGACGATATCGACAGGCTCACGGGCGAACCAGGTCCGTTCGCGTTGCTCAGCCAGACGACGCTCAGTTTCGACGAATGGCAGCACCTTCGCGAGTACGCGTTGGAGAAGTTCCCCGACATCTGGATGCCCAATCGCAGCGATCTCTGTTTCGCCACCACCAATCGCCAGGCGGCGCTTCGAGCGATCGCCACCAACGCCGACGCGGTCATCGTCATCGGATCGGCGAACTCGTCCAACACCGTCGCGCTGACCCAGGTCGCCGAGGCAGTCGGCTGTCCCAAGGTGCTTCGCGTCAACGGCGCGTTCGAACTGCCATCAGACCTCTCCGGCACGGTCGCGGTCACCGCCGGCGCCTCGGCACCCGAGTCGCTGGTCAACGAGGTCCTGGACTACCTCGATCCGGTGCACGGCGTCTCGGTCGATACCGTCACCGTCGAGGACGAGTACTTCCCTCCACCGCCCGAACTGCGTGAGATGCTGAAGGCCCTGTCGGCCGTCCTCGACCTCGCGCTTGCCACGCCGGGGGTCTCGACCTTTGACGGTCAGGCCGACCGAGAGTTCACCGCCGCGCAGGTTCTTTCCGCCACGACACGCTGAAACTCCCAAATATCACCCACTTGGCTATCATTTCAGGGTGAGTTCTTTCCCGAGCATGGACGTATCCACGCGCGAACAGTGGATGTCCATCGCCGAGGAGACGGTAGCCGCGCAACCGCGTGTCGGCGTCCAGCTCATTTCGATGATCAAGGGCTTGAGCGCCATCACCGACGGCTTCTCCCTCGACCAGATGGAACACGCCCTGCAGACTGCCACCCGCGCCGAACGCGACGGCGCCGACGAGGAAGTAGTCGTCGCCGCTCTCCTGCACGACGTCGGCAAGCTGATCTCGGTGGCGAACCACCCGAGGATCGCGGCAGAGATCCTGAAGCCCTACGTCCGTCACGAGGTGTACTGCATGGTCGCCTTCCATCAGGACTTCCAGGGCCGCTACTACTACGAGTACCTCGGGTTGGATCCCAACCTGCGCGAGCACCACGTGGGCGAGCCCTGGTACGACCTCGCGGAGAAGTTCGCCGACGCATGGGACCAGAAGGCCTTCGACCCCGGCTACCAATCCCAACCGCTCGAGCACTTTGAGCCAATGGTTCAGCGCGTGTTCGCGCGAGCAAAGTCCCTGTAAGGAGAATCATGGCGAAGGTAGACCTAGAAAAGCGACGCAGCTCACGGCTGCGCGCGTACGCAATCGAGCAGGCGCTCGCGAAACTCGAGAGTGAGCACCCCGGTTTCCAGCCCGAGGAGATCGTGGCCTCGATCTGCGCCTACGAGGAGGAGGGCAACATCGGTGGCGTGCTCGAGAAGATGCCCGCCACGGTCGATGGAAGGCCCTACACCACGCTGGTCGTTGTCGATGGCGGCGACGACCGCACCGCCGAGATAGCGCGCTCGTTCCCCGGCGTCATCGTCATCGAGTTCCCGGTCAATCTGGGCCACGGCGTGGCGCTGCAGGTGACCTACCGCTACTGCATCGACCACGGCGTCAAGTACGTCGTGACCCTCGACGCCGACGGCCAGAACGACCCCGCCGAGATTCCCCAAGTGCTCGCGCCGTTACTCGCCGACAAGGCCGACTTCGTCGTGGCGAGCCGACGTCTCGGCGTCGACAAGACATCGGACCGCTTCCGAAAGGCCGGCGTCTTCTTCTACTCCTTCATCATGAACCGCATGACCGGCGCGAACCTCACCGACACCTCGACCGGCTACCGGGCCCTTCGCGTGACGATGCTCGCCGACGTGGTCGACCGTCTCACCCAGGAGCAGTACCAGACCGCGGAGCTGCTCATCACCTGCCTAAAGCGGGGCTGGCGCGCGGCCGAGGTGCCGACAGTCTGGCACCCGCGCTTCTCGGGCACCACCAAGAAGGGCAAGAACTTCCTCTTCGGCTTCCGCTACGGCAAGGTCGTGCTCGGCACCTGGCTGCGTGAGCGCTAGTCCGCCAGGCTCTGGTGGTAGACGCGCTGTAGTTCGACGCGCAGCTCTTCGCTCTTCTCACTGATCTGCGAGCGCGAGACCCGACCTTCAGACACCGGCGGCTGGATGGGCTTGCCGACCACGATGCGGATCTTCGCCGGACGCGGAAGCTTCGCACCGAGCGGCATGGCCTTGTCGCTTCCCCCGATGCCCACGGGAACCACCGTCGCACCGGTACGTGCGGCGACGAACATCGCGCCGTCGTGCAACTTGTGCACCGAGAGGCCCTCTTTGCGGGTACCTTCGGGGAAGAGCACCAGCGCGTGGCCCTGGCGCAGGACCTCCTCGGCCGAACTCATCGACTCGCGGTCCGCCGCTCCCCTCTTCACCGGAAAGGCTCCCAGGTGGGCCACGAGCGGCCCGAGCAGGGGAACCTTGAAGATCGACTCCTTGGCCATGAAGAACACCTTGCGCGGCGAGATGAACAGGGTGAACGCGAAGTCCACGTTTGAACGGTGGATGGGCGCGATCAGCACCGGACCCTTCAGGGGGATGTTCTCTCGCCCGACGACGGTCGGACGAAACAGGAGCCAGGACAGCACGGTGAGCAGGCCCGCCACCCCGCGGTAGACGACGGTCTTCTTGGGGTTCAGTTCGAGGTGATGGTCTTCAGGCACTGAACGATCTCTCCTACGACGTCTGCAACACTCCGACCAGTCGTGTCTAGCACGAGCGCGTCGGCGGCCTGGCGCAGCGGCGACGCCTCCCTGGTCGAGTCGGCCTCATCGCGGCGCGCGACCGACTCGACGCCCTCCTCGCCGCGCCGTCGCGAGCGCTCCTCGAGCGACGCGGTCAGGTACACCTTCAGGGTCGCATCGGGGAACACGACCGTGGCGATGTCGCGGCCCTCGACGACGACGCCCGTGGGTTGGTTCGCCGCGATCTCGCGCTGGCGCTCGACCATCGACTCGCGGACCTGGGGATTCGCCGCGACGACTGACACCGCGGCATTGATCGGCTCGGTGCGGATCTCGTGTTCGACGTCGCGACCGTTCACGCTAGTGCTCGGCGTCGTCGCGATCCGCGCAGCCCTCGCGAGGGCTGCGACCGCGTCCTGGTCGTTCACGTCGACGCCGCGAAAGAGCGCCTCGCTCGTCACGGCGCGGTACATCGCGCCCGTATCGAGGAATGACCAGCCCAGAGCCTCGGCGACCGCGCGAGCGACCGTGGACTTTCCCGAACCCGCTGGCCCGTCGATGGCGATGATCAGGGGTTTCACCGCAGTGACGCCAGGTCTCGAAGGAAATGCGGGTAACTCGACGCGACCGTGTCGGCGCCCAGGATCGTGCAGCCCCCGCCCGCCGCTCCCGCGACCGCCGCCGCCATGACGATCCGATGGTCCAGTCCGGCGTCGATCGTGAACTCGACGAAGCGGCGCGCGCCTCCGAGTCCCTCGATGAAGAAATCATCGCCCTCGCTCCACGCGCGACAGCCCACGGACCGCGCCAGTGTCAACGCACCCGCAAAACGGTCGGACTCCTTGACGCGCAGCTCGCCCATGTCGAGAAACGCACTGACCCCGCTCGCGGCCGCGGCGGCGACGGCGAGCACCGGCACCTCGTCCACCGACGGAATCTCGTGGGCGTGGATCTCGGTGGCGTGCAGCTCGGAACTTCTGCTGAGCAGCGAACTGCCGTCTCGCTTCTTCTCGCGCGACAGCTCGGCCCCCATGCGCTGGAGCACGGCGACGAACCCCGTGCGCTCGGGCGCACCGTCGACGTTGAGGATCTCGATCTCGGCGTCGGGGTGGATGGCACCGAGCACGCAGAAGAACGCCGCCTGGGACGGGTCCCCGGGAATCCGCCACTCTGTCGCGAGGGGACGACCCGGTGTCAGTACGACCACGCGACCCGTCCCCTCGGCCATGCTTCGAACGTCGATGCCTGACTTGGCGAACATGTCCTCGGTGGCGGTACGGGTGCGCACGTCCTCTCGGACCGTCGTGTCGCCCGACGCGCCGAGCCCGGCGAACAAGATGGCGGACTTCACCTGCGCGCTCGGGGTCGGCACGTGGTAGTCGATTGCGCGAAGCGCCCGCGAGCCCCTGATGAGCAGCGGCGCCGTCTCGCGCTCTCCCGCTCCGCTCACGCTGGCGCCCATGAGCCGCAGGGGAGTCGCGACGCGGTCCATGGGCCGCTTCGAGAGCGACGGGTCACCTACCAGATGGTGCAGACCCTCGACGCCGCTCACCAGCCCGCTCAGAAGGCGCATCGTCGTGCCCGAGTTCGCGCAGTCGAGTTGCGCGTCGGAGGCGCGAAGGCCCTCGTCGGGACCGTCGACGAACGTGGTGTCACCCACTTGACCAATGGTCGCCCCCAGTTGCTGCATGATGACGCCGGTCGCGCGCACGTCTTGGCCCGGCGAGAGGCCTTCGATGGTGCTCGCACCGCTCGCCAGCGAACTGATCATCAGGGCCCGGTGCGAAGCGCTCTTGTCGCCAGGCACCCGCAGCGCGCCGTGCAGCGACGCCTGCGGCTCGATCCGCGTGGCATCACTCACTTCTCTCGGGCCACCTTGAACTCGAGCTCCTCGAGCGCGTCGCGCAGCGTGTCCGCCTGCTGGGCATCCACCGCCAGCAACAGCGTGCCGCCCACGCCCTCGATCCCGTGTGAGATCTCGATGTCGTAGATGTTGATCAGCAGTTCCGAGGCCGCCTTGGTCACCGTCGCGAGTGAACCGGGTTGGTCCGAGATCACCACGCGGATGTAGGAGAGGTTCTCCGAACTCAAGGCCCTCCCCGGTAGGAGCCTGCGGGCCTCGGACGCGGTACGAAGGCTCCGCTCGACGGTGGTCCGTCCGCCCGAGTCGAGCGCGAGGCGAAGCTGCTCGAGCCGGGCTTCGAGTGCCTCGAGTGTCTGAGTGATGGCGGCGCGGTTCTCGAAGAGGATGTCGGGCCAGATCGCCGGGTCACCGGCGGCGATGCGGGTCATGTCGCGAAATCCGCCGGCCGCGAGCTGCAGCAGGACCGCGTCCTGCTCGGCGGCTTCGGCGGCTTCGTTCATCAGCGCCCCGGCGAGCAGGTGGGGCACGTGGCTGGCGAGCGCGACGAGCCGGTCGTGGTCCTCCGCGCTCACCGCCACGACATTCGCGCCGATCTCACGCAGTATGCCGTGCAGCGTGCTGTAAACGAGAGGCTGGGTGGCGTCGGTAGGCGTGAGCACCCAGTTGCAGCCTTGGAAGAGGTCGGCACGGGCGCCCTTCAGGCCTCGTAGCTCCGAACCCGCCATGGGGTGGCCGCCGAGGAATCTCGGATCGCTGACGCTATCGACGATCGCGCTCTTGACCCCCGCGACGTCGGTCACGATGATCTCGGGATTGGAGATCATCGACAGCGTTGCATTGACAATCTCAGCGACCGAGCCGGCCGGCGTCGCCACCACCACCAGATCATGGTCCTCGGTGAGTTCGCCCGCCGCGATGATCCCGGCGTCGAGAGCCGATTGCACGGTCTGCTCGTCCAGGTCCTCACCGGTGACGGTCCAGCCCGCCGCCGTGAGCGCCATCGCCACGGAGGCGCCGATGAGGCCCAGGCCCACGACGTGGGCCCTGCGCTTACTCGGGGAGGTCATCACGGAGCGACTGCGCGTCTCGCAGGTAGACGTGGCGGATGTCGGTTCGCGCGCGCGTGGTGTAGATGTGCATCAGCACCCTCACGCATCGGGCCATCGACGCGGGGACCGCGATCTCGCTGGCGCAGAGCAGCGGTATGTCCCCGAAACCTATTCCCCGCGCCGCGGTCGCGGGGAAGGCCGACGTGAGGTCGATCGAGGTGGTGAAGAGCACGCTCACGATGTCGTCATGGTCGAGGTCGTTGCGCTGCATCATCGCGAGCAGGAGTTCCTGGGTGGCGGCGGTGATCTCCTCGGGAGTGTCCACCGAGCAGGTCGTGGCCCCGCGAAGGCCTCGCACAACGGGAAAAGTCATGATGGCATCGTAGAGGCGATTTCATCGGTCATCCCGACGGCCTCCATCAGTCGGCGCACTTCGCCCAGTGAGAGCTGACGCGAGGAGCCGGGGCTCAGGGTCGCGTCCTGAATCGGGCCGATGCGGGTTCGCACCAATCGGGTCACGTCGTGGCCCACCGCCGAGCACATCCGGCGCACCTGGCGATTCCGCCCCTCATGGATCACGATGCGCAGCAGCCCCTCGCTGACCCGGCTCACCTGGGCCGGACTCGTCATCCCGTCCTCGAGTTGCACACCCTCACGAAGCCGGCGAATCGCTGCGGGCGACGGGTCGCCCTCGACACGCGCCAGGTACTCCTTGGCAATGCCCGAGCTCGGATGCGTCAGCAGATGGGCAAGCCGTCCGTCGTTGGTGAGGATCAAGAGCCCCTCAGTGTTCATGTCCAGCCGACCCACCGGGAATATGCGCACCGTTGACTCCACCAGATCGAGCACGGTCGTGCGACCCTGGGGGTCGGACGCGGTGGTGACGACGCCGTCAGGCTTGTTGAGCAGGTAGTACACCATGTTCTGGGCCGTCGGGGCGAGGGCCCCGTCGACGCAGATCACCTGCTGGTCCGGATTAACGCGGTTGCCGAGCTCGGCGATGCGCCCGTCGATGGTCACGCGGCCCTCGCTGATCAGGATCTCGCAGGCGCGCCGCGAGCCGTAGCCGGCCCGGGCCAGGGTCTTTTGAAGCCGTTCGCCCTCGTCCAACTACGCGTCCTCAGAAAGTTCCGCGGCGCTCGCGAACAGTTCGTCAACGATTGCGTGGGCGGTCTCGACGGGCGGCATGAACTCCTCGATCGGGGGAAGGTCGCGCAGGGACGCGAGTCCCATTCGATCGAGGAACAGCTCGGTAGTGCCGTAGAGAATCGACTGGCCCGGTCCGGCGGCGCGACCCTTCTCCTCGATGTAACCACGCTGTTCGAGCAGACGCGCGACGCCGTCGACATTCACGCCACGAAGCGCGGTGATCTGGGTACGCGAGACGGGCTGGCGATAGGCGATGATCGCGAGCGTCTCGAGGGCGGCGGAACTCAGCCGGTGCGACACGTCGCGATTGGCGAATTTGGTCACCCACTCGGCGACGTCTGGCGAGGACTGCATGACCCAACCGCTCGCAAGTTCGGCGAACTGGAACCCGCGTCGCTGCTCGATGTACTCGGCTCGAAGCGATCGCAGGGTCTCGAGGACGACGTCGGCGTCCGCGTCGACGACGTCGGCGAGCTCTTCGGTCGAGATGGGCTCGAGGGCGACGGTGAGCATGGCCTCCAGCTTCTGCTCCAAGGAGAACTCATCCCTCATAACTGTCCACCCTTCCAAGGTCGAGGCCTAATGAGACGTCCAGCCATTCGATCTGCACATCACCGAACGTCGAGCCCTGGCCGAGGTCGATGAGACCGAGCTTGCAGAGCTCCAGCAGCGCGAGAAAGTGCACGATGACCTCGATGCGACTTCCGAGTCCATCGGTGAGGCTGCGAAACGAAAGTCGACCCATGGTGGGAAGGCGTTGCGAAAGCGAGACGACAGTCTCGGCGACCGTCACGGCATCGACAGTGACGTGGTTGAGACGCACGACCGGCACCGGTTTCTCCTCGATGCCGCGCAGGTACGCGCCGGCCAGCTGGGCCGTGGTGACCCCGGCGAGCAGGTCCGGTGGCCGCACGACGAAGTCGTCGTCGATGCCGCGCAGCCGCGGAAATGCCCGGCTCGCGCGCTCGAAGAGCGAGATGAACGCGTCGGAAAGGGCGGCGTAGGTGCGAAGTTCGAGAAGCCTCGCGAGCAGGACGTCGCGCTCCTCCCAGCCAACGAACTCCTCGTCCGGCTCGGTGCTGTCGCGGCCGGGCAGTAGTCGCTGACTCTTCATCTCGAGCAGTATCGCCGCGATGAGCAGGAATTCGGAGAGCTCCTCGACGGGAATCTCGCGAGCCTCGTCTCGAAGCGCGGCCACGAACTCGTCCACGATTGGGGCGAGGTGTACGTCCAGGATGTCGACGTCGTGGGCACTGATCAGCTGGAGCAGGAGTTCCACCGGGCCGCTGAAGGACGGCGTCGTCACGACGAAGGTCACGGGGCAACTCTAGTTGTTCTGGAAGGGGGCGAAGGCCCTTCACCTACGATGTACGGATGAGAATTCTTTCCGGAATCCAGCCTTCGGGCACCATGCACCTTGGCAACTATCTGGGCGCCATCAAGCAGTGGGTGGATTCGCAGAACCCCGAGGCCTACTACTGCGTGGTCGATCTGCACGCGCTGACCCTCGAGATCGAGCCCTCGGCGCTGCGCGAGCAGACGACTGACTGCGTGGCGTCGCTGCTTGCGGCGGGGCTCGATCCCGAAGTCTGCACGCTGTTCATGCAGAGCCACGTCCCCTACCACGCCCGCCTCAGTTGGCTCTTGGAGTGCGTCGCCTCCTACGGTGAACTGAGCCGGATGACCCAGTTCAAGGAGAAGGCCGGGCGTCAGGAGGGCTATCGGGTCGGATTGCTCACGTACCCCGTGCTGATGGCGGCGGATATCCTGCTCTACAACGCACAGCAGGTCCCCGTTGGCGACGACCAGCGCCAGCACCTGGAACTGACCCGCAACATCGCCGAGCGTTTCAACAACCGCTACGGCGAGGTCTTCACGATCCCCGAGGGTATCCAGCCCCACGCCGCGGCGCGGGTCATGGACCTCCAGGAGCCGACCCGGAAGATGTCGAAATCGGTCTCGAGCCCGCTCGGATCGATCTACCTCTTGGACGAGCCCTCCGAGATCGAAAAGAAGATCAAGAAGGCCGTCACCGACACCGAGAATGAGGTCCGCTTCGACTGGGAGGCCAAGCCCGGCCTCTCGAACCTGCTGGAGATCTACTCGAGTCTCGAAGGATCGTCGCCCGAAGTGATCGCGAGCCGCTACACGCGTTACGGCGAGTTGAAGAGCGACCTCGCGACACTGGTCATCGAGTCACTCGCACCGATCGCCGAGCGCTACCGCGAACTGCGAAGCGACCCCGTGGCGCTCGAGGCGGTGGTGCTTCGTGGTGACGAGAAGGCCGCCGAGATCGCGGGTCCGGTCTATCGCCTGGCCTCGGGCGCGATGGGTCTCGTCTAGTGAAGGCGGAGCAGGCCGAACCACCAGTTCGAGATGCTGTCGAGCTCGTTGTAGCCGAAGTGGAAGATCACCGCGTTCAGTAGGAACAGCACCATGACGATCGGCAGCGCTTTGGCGCGCAACTGGTAGTACCCCGGGAGCCTGCGGCGAGGGACGAAACGCTCGATGATCGCGGAGCCGTCGAGCGGCGGGATCGGTATCAGGTTGAAGATCGCGAGGAACAGGTTGATGATGCCGAAGTCCACGCCGAATTGACTGAGGCCCTGGCTGTGCAGCACGTTCCACGCGAACTCGGTGATGCCGATAGCGAGACCGGACAGCACGATGTTGACGAAGGGACCCGCGAGCGAGACGTAGAGCGACTGGGACCGCGGATTTCTCAAGCGCGAGACATTCACCGGTACCGGCTTGGCGTAGCCAATGGGCGGAAGGCCGGAGAACACGAGAATCGCCGGCAAGATGATGGTGCCGAAGAGGTCGATGTGGGCAATGGGATTGAGCGTGAGACGGCCATTCTCCTTTGCGGTCGAATCGCCATAGTGGTAGGCCACGTAGCCGTGACTGACCTCGTGCAGCACGATCGACGGGATAATCGCCAGAAAATAGTAAAAGTAATACACCTTGCTCTTCTTGCTACTCATGGGCGCGCGGGTGCGCGCTCTGGTATTCGCGCTTCAACGAAGTCACTGATACGGCCGTGTAGAGCTGAGTGGTGGCGATGGACGCGTGCCCGAGCAACTCCTGCACCACTCTAATATCGGCGCCGTGGGCCAGCATGTGCGTCGCGCAGCTGTGCCGGAACACGTGCGCGCTGATCTTCGAGCGGTCGATGCCGACCTCGAGCGCCCGCTTGTTGATCACGAGGTCGATGCCCTGGCGCGAGAGTGGACCTCCGCGAAGGTTCAAGAACACGGCAGAGGTCTTCCTCGCGCCCGCGAACTCTCCGCGCCCACCCGGTGCCAGAAAGCGTTCGAGGGACTGGCGCAGCGTCGCACCCATGGGTACGAGGCGCTGCTTCGAGCCCTTGCCCATCACCCGTATCAGCTCCTCGTCGAAGTCAAGGTCCTCGAGCTTCAGCCCCGCGACCTCGGAGACCCGCGCGCCGGTGCCGTACAAGAGTTCGAGCAGCGCACGGTCGCGAAGGTCCACGGGCCCAGGTCCGTCGATGGAATCGAGCAACAGGAACATCTCCTCCTCGCCGAGCGGCTTGGGAAGCGTTCGCCCACGCCGCGCTCCCCTCACCCGCGCGGTCGGATCGCTCGAGATCTGGCCCTCGCTCACCATGAATCCGAACCATCCGCGAATCGAGGACATGGCGCGTGCAACCGAACTCTCCGCGCGCGAACCCTGGCGCAGCGACATGAAGTACTGCTCGAACTGGGCATCGGTAAGTGACGTAAGTTCGAGGTTCTGCGACGCCAGCCACTGGGTGAACGCTCCGATGTCACGACGGTACGCCTCGATGGTCGCGCGGCTACGGCCCCGTTCAATCATCAGCCACTGTAGGTATTCAGCGGCTGATGATTCACTCGGGGTCAAAGAACGTTCCAAAGACACAGTGCAACGCCACGGCCACGGTGTAGTCGATGGTGGGTTCACGTCGAAGCGTCGCCTTGAGATCGGCCTTCGCCAGCCAGAGAATGCTCGACGAGGACTCTTCGGGACCTTCGGGGGCTCGCTCCACGAACTCCAGGTCCTGGGCCTCGAAGATGGTCATCAGCTGGTTCGTCCACCCCGGTGAGACGGTGAATCGCCCTAATTCTCGCCATCGGCGCGCCACGCATCCGAGCTCCTCGCGCAGTTCGCGTCTGGCGGCGTCGAGAGGCTCCTCGCCGTCGACATCGAGGGTCCCTGCCGGCACCTCGAGGATGAACGCGTCAAAGGGCGCACGGTACTGGCGAAGGAGCCCGATCTTCCCCTCGTCGTCGATCGCGAGTATCGCGACCGCACCGCGGTGGGTGGCGACGTCACGCTCGAACGTCGTGCCATCATGCTCGACCGTTCTGCGCTCCACGCCAAAGACGTGCGACTGCAGGAGTGTCTCCGTTTCAACAACCCGGAACGATCCGCTCACAGGGTCGCGTTCACCGTCAAGGGGTCGATGATGTGCGGCTCACGTCCCTCAGCCCTCGCGTCGGCGGCCCTCACGAGCCCGAGGAAGAGCGGGTGCGGCCGATCCGGGCGCGACTTGAACTCGGGGTGCGCCTGGGTTCCCACGAAGTACGAGTGCTCGGGCACTTCCACGAACTCCACGAGCCGGCCATCGGGCGAAGTGCCCGAGCACCGCATACCCGCTGCCTCGAACTGCTCTCGGAAACGCGAATTGAACTCGTAGCGGTGCCGGTGACGTTCGGAGACGACCGTCGCTCCGTAGAGCTGGGCGACGAGCGAACCTTCCTCGAGCATCGCCGGGCACGCACCAAGACGCATCGTGCCGCCCAGGTCGATCACGTCCATCTGCTCTGCCATCAGGGCGATCACTGGCGAGGAGGTGCCCAGGGAAATCTCGGTGGAGTGCGCGTCGCTGAGCCCCAGCACGTGGCGGGCGAATTCGATCACCATCACCTGCATTCCGAGGCAGATCCCGAGGTAGGGAATGTTGTGCTCGCGGGCGATTCTCGCCGCCGCGATCATCCCCTCGACACCTCGCTCGCCGAAACCACCCGGCACGATGATGCCGTCGAGTTGACGAATTCGCTCCGAGTCGATCTCGGACGGCACTCGTTCCGCCTCGAGCCATTCGATCTTGGTGGTGGCACCGATCGCGAATCCGGCGTGACGGATCGACTCGGCGACGGACAGGTAGGCGTCCGGCATAGAGACGTACTTGCCAATCACACCGATTCGCAGAGTCCGCGTCGTGTTGTGCACGCGCCGCACGACGTCCTGCCACGCCGAAAGGTCGATCGGGTGCTCGTCGAGGTCGATGCCGAGCGTGTTGCAGACGATCCGGTCTAGCCCCTCGTTGTGCATGTTGATCGGGATGTCGTAGATGCTCGACGCGTCGATAGCCGAGATGACGGCCTCGTTGGGCACGTCGCAGAGCAGGGAGATCTTGCGCTTCAGGCCGTCCGAGATCGGCTGGTCGCTCCGACAGACGATCACGTCAGGCTGGATACCCCTCGAGCGCAGCTCGGTCACCGAGTGCTGGGTGGGCTTGGTCTTCTGCTCGCCCGACGGTGCCAAGTACGGCACGAGGGTGAGGTGGACGTAACAGACGTTCCCGCGTCCCGCGTCACGGCGATACTGGCGGATCGACTCGATGAACGGGACGATCTCGATGTCACCAACGGTTCCGCCGATCTCCACGATCACCACGTCGGCGCCGAGCGTACCGAGGCGACGGATGCGTTCCTTAATTTCATCGGTGATGTGGGGAATGACCTGGACGGTCTTTCCCAGGTAGTCGCCCCGTCGCTCCTTCGCGATCACGTTCGAGTAGATCGAACCCGTCGTGGTGTTCGACATCCTTGACAGGGACTCGTCGATGAACCGTTCGTAGTGACCGAGGTCGAGGTCGGTCTCGCCGCCGTCGTCAGTGACGTAGACCTCACCGTGCTCGCCCGGATTCATGGTTCCCGGGTCGACGTTGAGGTAAGGATCGAGTTTGCACATCGTCACCTTGAGGCCACGCGATTTGAGCAGTCGACCTAGCGAAGAGGCGGTGAGCCCCTTACCGAGAGAGCTTGATACTCCACCCGTTACAAACACGAATTTAGTCATTCGCAAACAGCCGCATCCACGGATACACATCATAGCGAACGATGTCGCTGCCCAGGAACTATTAACGCGATGTTTCGAGCAATCGACGCGCGAGCGCCTTCGCCTCGTCAGTAATCTCGTCGCCCGCGAGCATCCGGGCGATTTCCTGGACTCGGTCGTCACCACGAACGTGGCGCACGGAGGTTGACGTGACACCCCTACTGACCGACTTCTCGATGACGAAGTGGTGGTCGGCCTGGGCCGCCACCGACGCCAGATGGGTAACTGCGAGAACTTGCTGCTGAGCTCCAACCTCGCGCAGGCACTGACCGATCTGCTGTGCGACCTGACCGCCAACCCCCGCGTCAATCTCGTCGAACACCGCCACGACGTCCTCGTGGGCCGTCTCGAGCGAAAGAGCGAGGAGCACACGACTCAGCTCTCCCCCGCTCGCGAGTGACTGGAGAGGCCCTTCGGGAAGTCCGGGGTTTGGCGTGAACAGGATCTGCGCATCAGATCCGTCGTCGCCCTCAACCTCAAAGCGCAAGGACGCGTTCGCCAGCGCCACCCGAGGCAACTGGCGGCGAACCGCCTCGGTGAGCTTCACCGCAGCGAACTCACGCTGACGTCGCACGTGACGCGCCAACTCGCGCTCGCGCACCTCCAATTCAGCGATTTCGACGTCGAGAGTGCTCAATCGCTCTGTCTCGTCGCCTTGACGAACCAACTGCAGGCGAAGCTGATCGAGGGTGTCGAGCGCGGATTCCAGCGAACCTCCATACTTACGCGCTATCTGCTGGAGCAGCGCGGCACGCTCGTCCAACTCCTTCAAGACGCCCGGATCGAATGCGTCGGAGTCGGCCAGTGCCGAGAGTTCGTGGATCCCCTCACGCGCCTGAGCGAGGGCAGCGCGCAACGAGTCGCGAGCCCCTTCGTAGGTGCCGTTGCGGGGCAGCTTCTCGATCGACCTGGCGAACCGAGTCAATACCGCCTGCTCGTCGTCGGCATCGAGTTCGTCGAGCACCTCGGCGAGGGCCGCCTGGCTGTCGCGCAGCGACGTCAATCGCGTCAGTGCCTCGAGCGTCTCGCTGAGTTCCTCGGCTGAGGTGATGCGCGCGGAATCAAGTTCGCCCACCTGAAAGCGGAGGAAGTCGATTTCACGTTCGCGCTTCGCGACGTCGCCCCCGAATGCATCGCGAAGCCTCGTCGCTTCGCGGAGTTCTGCGCGAACGTCGTAAAGCTCCCCGCACGCGACGTCGCCCGAGACGTCAATAATCCGGAGTATCTCTCCCCGGTTCCTCAGTGCCAGCGAGTCATGCTGACCGTGGATCACTATCAAGTCGCTCGCGAGTCCCCGCAACCCCTCGGCGCTGGTCGGCGCCCCGTTCAGGGCGCTTCGAAGACGACCCGTCGAACTGGTCTCGCGGGTGAGCACGAGTTCCGCGCCGTCTCGGGAGAAGACGGCCGCCGCGCGCATATCACTCAGAAGGGCGTACCGCGACGCGGCGCCGTCCCCGCCGAGGCAGAGATCGAGTGCGCCCAGCAGCAGGGTCTTGCCGGCACCGGTCTCTCCAGTGATGACGTTGAAACCCTCGCCGAACTCCAGTCGCGCGTCTTCGATCACGCCGATGCCGTGGGCGTAGAGTTCCAGCAACTGCGACTTAGGCATGGCCCTCTCGGAGGCTTTCGCGCAGGCGAAACCCCAGGTCGAAACTTCGGGTGGCGACGACCCTCACGGGCAACGGGCTCTTTCGAACCTCTATCGCCTGTCCCGGTTCCAACGATCCAATGGTGTGTCCGTCGGCCACGATGATCGCTGGCTTATCGTCGGCGACAAGCCGCACGACTTTGTCGCCGTCCACGACGATCGAGCGGTCAATGGTGAAGTGGGGCGCGATAGGCGTGATCACCATCACCTGGAGGGCAGTATCGACGACGGGACCACCGGCGGAGAAGTTGTAGCCGGTGCTGCCCGTCGGCGTGGCCACCATGACGCCGTCGGCCGAGTACGTGAGGAACTCGTCGTCGGCGACGTACGTCTTGACCCTTACCATGTGCCCGGCGTGGGCCCGTTCCACGACAACTTCATTGAGGGCGAACTCGTTCCAGGCTCCGCCCGCGGTGGAGATACTGAGAGCGAGTCGCTCGACCGCGTGATTTGTCGCCAGTGCGACGGTGACGCTCTCGATGATTTCGGTGGATGGCACATTGAGAAGAAAGCCCAACCGCCCCAAGTTGACGGCGAGCACCCGAGCACCGAATTCATGGGCCAGCCGGGCGGACTGCAGAAACGTGCCGTCGCCACCCAAGCTGACCACCAAAGTGTCCTCACTGATTTCGGGCGTGTCACTCGAGTCGAGAAGGTGTATCCGTGACGAGATTCCCTCTGCCTTCAGACCCTCGATGGCCTGTCGGGCGACTTCCAACGCGTCAAGGCGGTTGCTGAAAGCCGTTAGGAGTAACTGGGACACGTTTGACCTCGTGCTCAATGGTACTTACAACGGTCGCCTCGACCCATCCAACGAGCCGCGAGTTTGGAGGTACTCGCGCTTGATCCCTCTGGCGATGGGCGCGGAGAGGGATCCGTTCAATTTCCTTCGAAATGCGAAGCCTGAAGGCCGATGAGTTGGCTCCAGAACTCCGGCGGACGGTCGTGCCCCATCCCCTCGATCAGCACGAAGCGCGAGTTGGGAATGACCTCCGCGGTTCGCTCGCCGCCGCTCGAGGCGATCAGCGTGTCGGCACTCCCGTGTATCACGAGGGTCGGAACATCGAGCGAGGCCAGCGCCTCGCTACGACTGCCCGACAGACGGATGGCTTTCAACTGGCGGCCGAAACCAGCGGGCTCAGGGGTTCGCTCGAACGCCTTCACCGCCTCTGACCTCATGCGCACACTATCGAAATAATCGGGGCTTCCCCACGTCCGGGCGGCCTGCAACTGCAGTGCCACGAAGCCCTCCAGATCGGAGGGAGGAGGTGCCAGGAGCAGGTGCTGCGCTTCGGGCGTTGACTGTCCAACGTCAGGGTCGCCGGTCGTGGACATGACGGAGGTCAGGGTGCGCAGGCGCTCAGAATGCTCGATGGCCATGGTCTGGGCGATCATCCCGCCCATCGATGCTCCCGACACGTGGGCTCGCTCAATACCGAGCTCGTCCAGCACCGCCAGCCCGTCTCGCGCCATGTCCGACAGCGTGTACGGCGCCGGGCCACTGTCAGGTGGACCCGAACCCGATTGTGCCCTGAGCTCCACTTGATCGCAGCGCGATGATAGGCCCACGTCGCGATTGTCGTAACGGATGACGTGGTAGCCGTGCGCCGCGATCATGGCGCAGTACTCGTCCTGATAGCCAATGCACTGGCTGCCGAGACCGCTCACCAGCAGCACCGCCGGGTCCGAGGAGCTTCCGAAGGTGTCGTAGTAGATAGCAAGATCACCGCTCGACGCGAATGCCATCGAATCCTCAGTTCTGTTGCGCTAAGTGGAACGTAACACACCCACCTTGCGACGCAGCCGTCGTGCGTCGCGGGATCTAAGCGAGCGCCAGCTACGTGCCGTCAGGAGTAGACAAGAGTGCCGTCGTCGAGGTCCGCTGCAGGAAGTGCCAGCTTCTCCAACTGGTAGTTGGGGGAATGACGCCAGGGATCCTTGTCGCCCTGCTTTGGCAGCATCGCGAGACTTCGCTGCAGGTAGCCCGGATTGAAGTCCTCGGGGTCGATCCACGGAAGAAGCGCCATGTGCTGGTCCTCCGCGCGAAGGGTCGGCGTCACCACCGACACGCCGAGCTCGTCCATGTGCTTTAGGAGTCGGCATACGAAGTCGCCAATGATGTCGACACGAAGGGTCCAGCTGGCTCGGAAGTACCCGAATACTTCGATCATGTTCGGCACACCCGTGAACATGAGACCGCGGTACGTGATGGTCTTCTCGTACTCCAGCGGTCTGCCGTCGATACCGAACTGAATGTCACCGAGCACATTCATGTCGAAACCCGTCGCGGTGACGATGATGTCGGCCTCGAGTATTTCACCCGACTTGAGCTGGATCCCTTTCTCAGTGAACGCCTCAATCTCGTCGGTGACCACTGATGCCTTGCCGCTCTTGATGCCGTAGAACAGGTCACCGTCGGGCACGAAGGCGATTCGCTGCTGCCACGGCCGGTACCTCGGGTTGAAGTGCCTGTCGACGTCGAAATCGTCGCCAAGGATTTCGCGTATCGGCTTCAGTAGCTCCTCACGAGCGAACTCGGGGTATTCGAGCGCGACTTGGTTCAACATCCCCAGGTCCTCGATGAGCTTGCGCCGGACGATCTCGTGGATCCAGTCCTCGGGTATCTCGAGGGCACGCAGCATGTCAGCGACTTCGTTCTCATTTCTGCCGATGATGAAGAACGTCGGCGAACGCTGCAGCATCGTGATATGCGCGCAGTCCGCAGCCATCGCCGGTATCAGCGTCGCCGCGGTGGCACCCGAACCGATCACGACCACGTTCTTGCCGGCGTAGTCCAGGTCGTCCGGCCACGTCTGGGGGTGCACGATGCGCCCTTGGAACTTGTCCATGTCCTTCCACTGCGGCGTATGGCCCACCGAATGGCGGTAGTAGCCCTGGCACATCCAGAGGAAGTTGGCGCTGAACAGCGCTCGGTCCCCGGTGTCCAGACGAGTCGCCTCGATCGTCCAACGCTTCTCCTCGCTCGACCAGCGCGCGGCGGTGATGGTGTGGCGATAACGGATGTACTCGTCGAGATTCTCGTCCTCGATAACCTCGCTGAGGTACGTCATGATCTCTTCCTTGATGGCGATGGGCGCCCCGGTCCAGGGCTTGAACCGGTAGCCATACGTGTAGAGATCGCTGTCGGAGCGGGCACCGGGGTACTTGTGGGTGAGCCACGTCCCTCCGTAACTGTCGTGCGTCTCGAGAATCACGAAACGCTTGTCCGGGCACTGCTCGAGCAGATGGTGCGCAGCACCAATCCCGGAAATGCCCGCCCCCACGATCAGAACGTCGAAGTGCTCCACCGCCTGATCCGCTGGCGCTACTCGAATCGCCGTCTCGGTCATTGCCCACCCCCCTCGGTGACAGTTCGCGAATGCGGATACCCAGTTGGCGCAGCCACTGACCCATTCGTTTACTAGAGGGTAAGCGTAGAACAGACCAAGCCCCAGTATTCGTCGTTACCACCCCGAGGTTCCTTGCGCGAGCGCCGTTAAAGTGCAAGAGATTGGCCTCTTCCTCTTTAGGGCAAGCTACGAAAGGTGGTGCGACGACATGAGTGACTCCCAAACGGCAGGCGAGCAAGTCGCCAACCCGCTCAACGGGTGGAACGCGAAGATCATCGAGGAGTTCCGTGCGAACAGCGGTGTGGTCGGTGGCCAATTCACGGGCGCGCCGGTGCTGTTGCTGCACACGAAGGGTGCCAAGTCGGGCAAGCAGCGGGTCACTCCCATGATGTACCTCGACCTGGATGGCCATGTCTACGTCTTCGCGTCCAAGGCGGGTGCCGATACAAATCCGGACTGGTTCCACAACCTGGTCACGAATCCGGAGGTCACCTTCGAGATCGGTTCAGAGGAAGTCACTGGCACGGCGGTACCGGTCGCCGGCGACGAGCGTGGCCGCATTTACGCAGTTCAGGCCGAGCGCTTCCCCGGCTTCGCCGAGTACCAGGATAAGACCTCGAGGGTCATCCCGGTCGTCGAACTGGTTCGGCACTCCTAAGGGGCCGTTTCCTGGTTCGGCGGTTGGCTCGGACCGAGCGATGCTGACAAGTGGAGTGCGACAGATTCCCCAGTTAGTCTGCGAGCAGACGATTCAGGGGGAACCAATCGTGGACCACGGGTACCAATCACTGCTCTTCGAGCGCTCCGACGAGACGGTTACCATCACATTGAACCGGCCAGCTCAGCGCAATGCCCTCGCGCTGTTCGTCTTGGAAGAACTCACCGAAGCCTTCGAAGAGGCCGGTCGAAGCGGCGCCACCGGTGTGATCTTGGCCTCGATCGGCCCGGTCTTCAGCGCCGGACACGACTTCGCCGATATGGCCGGCACCGACATCGAGGGGGCCCGACACCTCTTTGCGACGTGCACCAACCTGATGACGACGATGCAGTCAATTCCCCAGCCGGTGATCGCCCGCGTACACGCACTCGCCACCGGCGCCGGATGCCAACTCGTCGCGACCGCCGACCTGGCGGTCGCTTCCGAGGAAGCGACCTTCTGCACGCCGGGTGGCAAGGGGGGCCTCTTCTGCACAACGCCGATGGTCGCCGTGGGTCGATCGATTGGGCGAAAGCACGCCTTGGAGATGGCGATGAGCGGGGATCCGATCGACGCGCGTACCGCCGAACGATGGGGGCTCGTCAACAAGGTGGTTCCCGCCGACGATTTATTGGCGGCAACCGACGAGCTCCTGGCGAAGGTCACTCGAGGGAGCTCGGCGTCCAAGGCGATCGGAAAGCGCGCCTTCTACGCCCAGATCGGATTGGATCAAGTCCAAGCGTACGACTACGCGGTGGAAGTGATGGCGTCGGCGAGCCAGCACCCCGACTCGCAGGAAGGAATAGCCGCGTTTCTGGAGAAGCGAGCTCCCAAGTGGCCAAGTTGAGTCTCTTCCGTGTCCGCATCATCCGCACCGAGCAAGATTGGTGGGCACCTTCGTCGGTCAGGCCAACAACGCGCTAAATGGGGCTCGACGGCGAGGAACTGATCCGCGACGACGTTGCCCCCACGTCGTGAGACGAACTGAACCGGCGGCGCAACACAGGTCACGCCCCAACTGGAGGCGCTCGAACCACCCCGAAAGCGGATTCGCCCGGACCCGCCGCAACCGGCACAACAGAATCAGAGTCGGGGCCGAGCGTCCCCGGTGCTAGGCGCAGGCCTTGATGGATGCGGCCAGGGATTTCACGTCCACCTCAAAGGCCTTGTGATGGGCGGCCTCGTACGCTGAGAGCTTCTTCAAACTCGTGTAGTTCGCGTAGGCCTTCAGGACGACGACGATGTCGTTGAGTACCGTCTTGGTCTTGGCGTTAGGAGCCACCGCGGCCATCCGCTCGTAGTACGGCGCGAGTGCCTTCGCCCACGCGTGGTAACCGGAGAGCGTGAGCGTGGTCGGTGTCGGAGGCTGGTGTTCGGCCCAACTAAACAAGGCCGTGCAAAAGGGACTCGTGCCGAGCGCTCCGGCCTCGGGAGCCGACAGGCCTAGCGGGACCACCAGAGCTGTCGCGATCAACGATCCCGCGATCAACATCCGGGCTCGCGACGCCAGGCGGTTTGTAGGTGTGATCATGGCAGTTCCTTCCTCAGAGCGAATCGTAAGTCCCGACTGCAGCCCCCGGGCACACGGAGGCTCAGGCGACACTCATGTGACGTTACACAGGTTTTTAGCAGGTTCGCCTCACCGACACCAGCCTTTCGCGACGCCGATCCTCGTCGTCATCGCCGAGAGCAACGTCGTTGGTCCTTGGCCACCCCTCTGCCCGCGTTGGTTGGCGAATCCATGGGGAGGACCTGCAGCCCTCGAAGAACCCCTCGAGGCACTTCTCAACCACGGGTGCGTCGAAGATGCGCTCTCGAACCGACACTGACCACGGACACCGCCGCCTCAATTCCCGCCCCGGCGGAACGGGCGATGCTCGGTCACGGCCGAAATGCCATCGATCGCCGCGAAGTCCCCGGCCAGCGTGACCATACGCCTGGCCGCCAATCCGTGTCGATATCCCGCACCGCTGAATAGGACCTCCGATCAGTCAGGCGTACGACGCGGCATTACCTTCTCCATCTGGCGGAGGCGGCCCACAAGACCGCAATCATCGTGTCGCTCTGGTCAAAGAATTGTCAGGTCGCTGGAGTTCGTGCATTGAAACCCAACAGTTGCTCAACGCTGCCACAACTTCCCAACACTTTCAGACAGAACTGTAAGACTTCGATGTGTCCTGACCAGACGTAAGGATTCCAGGTCAAATGAATCGTGAGGGCAAACCGCATGGCGTATCACACAGGCAAGAAAACCAAGGGCAACACAAGGGTTTGCGTCACGGTACGACACATGGATGCGGTCGGAGCAACCCGAGGCAACGGTGTGCTGCGCGATTTCAGCTTCCCGGCCTACAAAGCGGGTGTCGTGTGACGAGCCATGACCAGACTTTGGCGAGGCTCCTAGTCGAGTTCCCCGAGGTCGTCCTCATCCTCGACGCCGAAGGCCGCCTCATTTGGGCCAATCAACTCGCAGAGGAACTCTTCGATCAGAAACTCGAGGATTCGTTCGGTTTGTCAGTCATCGACTTCGTGCACCCCGACGACCTTGAAATCGTCCTGCGCTCCTTCGAGACCGTCCAAGGCAAACACATCGGCAATCCCCTTGAGATCCGGGTCATGGTCGCCTCCGAGTGGCGGCTCATCGAGCTCATCGGCGTACCGGTGGGGTGGTTCGAGGAGGGCGCCCTGTTGTTCAGCCTCCGAGACTTGACTGACCGGCGACGCTTCGAAGTTGCCCGCGACGACGACGCTCGCTTCCGCTCGCTCGTCCACAACGCGACGACCATCATGCTCTTCGTAACTCCGAACGGTGACATCGGCTCGGTGTCGGGCTCGCTCACCCGCCTGCTCGGCCACGACCCTGAAGCCGTCGAGAACCACCCACTGGCGGACATCGTCGCCGAGGAGGACCGCCCGACGCTGCAGGCCGCGATCGACGAAGCACTGGGTGCTTCAACCGCCGCCCGTCCGGTGACCCGGGGCGTGCGTCTGCTGCATCGCGGCAGCGGCGAGATGACCGCCTACGAGCTCTCGATCGTAAACCTCATGGAGGATCCGACCGTGCAAGGACTCGTCGTCACCGCCAACGACGTCTCGGCGCGCGTCTCGGCTGAACGCGAACTCCAGCAGGCCCTGCTCGAGATCCAGGACACCTTTTCCTTGCTGAGCGCCACGCTCAACTCGACCGCTGACGGGCTCTTGGTCGTCGACCGCGATCGCAAGATCACGAGCTACAACAACCAATTCGCCTGGATGTGGTTGTTGCCTGAATCCCTCATCGAGGGCGGTGACGACTTCCAGCTGGTCGATTACATCCTGGACCAGCTCGTCGACCCCGAGAGTTTCGTCGCTCGCGTGGAGGAGTTGTATTCGAAGCCCGAGGCGGAGAGCACCGACACCCTCTACTTCAAGGACGGCCGTGTCTTCGAGCGCTTCTCCAAGCCCCAGCACATGGCCGGGGACGTCGTGGGTCGCGTATGGAGTTTCAGTGATATCACCGAGCAGAAGCGCCTCGAGAACGAACTGTCGCATCTCGCGTTCCACGATACCCTCACCGGCCTCGCCAACCGGGCACTCTTCCGCGATCGCCTCAACCAGGCGATCGCCCGCAACGAGCGCTCGAGCAAGTACGTCGCGGTGATGTTCCTCGACGTCGACAACTTCAAGACCATCAACGACAGCCTCGGACACTCGGCGGGCGACGAACTACTGCGCACGGTCGGCGAGGCACTGACCCGGGTCCTGCGCAAGAGTGACACCGCGGCGCGCCTTGGTGGTGACGAGTTCGCGGTGCTGGTAGAAGACGTCAACAATCATGAAGAGGTGATTGACCTCGCCAAGAGGATTATGACCTCGATTCGCAGGCCGGTGACGATTGGATCCCAGTTGGTGACCGTGACGGTGAGTGTCGGCATCACGTTTGGCATCAAAGGGTGCACGAGCGAACAGTTGCTGCGCAACGCGGACCTCGCGATGTACCTCGCCAAGGCGCAGGGTCGCGACCGCTACGAGGAGTTCCAGGATCAGATGCACACCGCCGTGGTCGCACGTCTCGAGCTCGAGGCCGATCTGCGAAAGGCCACGATAAACAGCGAGTTCGTCGTGTACTTCCAGCCAATCATCAACCTGCACACCGACGAGATTGTCGGCTTCGAGGCACTGGTGCGATGGCGGCATCCGACGAAAGGTCTGCTCCAGCCAATCTCGTTCATTCCGTTCGCGGAGGAATTCGGCCTTATCAACTCGATTGACGACTTCGTCCTCAACGACGCGTGTAGTCGGGCGCGCTCGTGGCAGGACCAGGGACTCGCTGGGCCAGAGCTGCAAATCTGCATCAACCTCTCCGCTCGAGAGCTCGTGGACAGTTCCCTTGGCGAGAAAGTAGCCGCCTCGCTCGCGATGACGGGATTCAACCCGTCCCACTTGATCCTCGAGATCACCGAGAGCGCCGTGATGAAGGATGTCGAGGCGACGGAGAGGAACCTTCACGCGCTCAAGGCCCTGGGGCTGCAGATAGCGATTGACGACTTCGGCACCGGCTACTCCTCGTTCTCACACCTGGAGCGCCTGCCCATCGATATCCTGAAGGTTGATAGGTCATTCGTGGGAGCGCCATCCAAGCGTGCCGACTTCCCCGACCTCGCCCAAGCCATCATTCAGTTGGCCCAGACACTCGGGTTGGAGGCGATCGCCGAAGGCGTCGAAACCGAGGACCAGGCGTCGCATCTGCGCGAGATCGGATGCAAGCTCGCACAGGGTTACCACCTGGGCATGCCCGTGAGCGCCGAAGAAACCGAAGACCTACTCCGATCTCGATTGGCCACTAAGTCATGACGAAGCGTTGCTACCCGGACAGGCTCGCGCGAGCGTCTGCGAATTCGCAATCCCCAGATCCCCGAAACTTGAAAAGTAGTGTCGTGCCATGAGTCGAAAACCGGTCAAGGGCCCTAAGGAGACGGCCAAAGACGTTTTGGACTACGTCAAATTCGCTGGCTACGAGCTTTCCTTGGACCAATTGATGCGCCTTCACCGCCAGCGACTCATCAAGCGCCGTTTCCACGACGAAGGTGGCTGGCGAGATCCGAAGACGAGATACCCGATGGGAACGGCCGAGAGGATGCTGCGCATCGTCCAGTTGGACGCGACCACCAAGAAGCTTGACGAACTCGCGTGGCGCCTGTGGTGGGAGGGATCGGTCGTGGAACCCGATCTGGTTCGCGACTACCTCGTGAAGATGGCCAATCACTGGGACGAACGGCTGGGCGAGATACGAAACGGGTCCACGACGGCTCACGAGGACGTCGTGATCGGCGAGCGCGACGTGCTCGACGAGGTCTTCTTCCAGCACCTGACGCTCGTTCCTTCGACAGCCGCCGAACGTATTCGGCTCGAAAAAGGGTCGAAGATCTACGTGGAGTTCGCCGCGATACTCACCGATCTGCTGAGTGGCGAGTTCGCCACCGTGACCGAGGGCGTGCCCAGCATCTTCGAGCACGACGCTCTGGCGCGCCGTGGGGACTCCTCCGAGGTTCGCACGACGCCAGCCGACGACGGTTCGGCGCTCGAGACACTCCAGAACGCCGCCTCACTCCCCTGCGCCGAAGTCGTCCAGTCGCTGACCGCGCGTCAGATCGAGAGGGCGCGACCAGTCGCCTTCCTGCTGTCCCAGATAATCGGCAGCGTCGGCGAGATCATGAACGACCTCTTCGGTGGCGCCGTGGCAGGTCGCGACACCGCGGGCAAGAGCCTCGTCGCCATGTCCGACAGCCCCGAGGAGCAAGTGCTTTCCTTGCTCCTGTCCTCTTCGCTCTTGAAGCACAAGCGGATCCGCAAGAATCTCCCCCACATCGAGGCGTCGTCGGTGCTCGCGCCTGCCGTCTCGTTCCAGGACTTCCTGCGCCTGCGCTATCTGGTGAGGGAGGTCGAGGACATGCAGAAGCTCGTCACGCCGCGACGCATGCGCAACGCCTTCGAATCACCAGAGGGCGCTGAGCGATGGCGCGCCGGCTTCGAGGAATTCCTGCTGGCCAACCTCGAGGAAATCGAAGGGCTGATGGAGGGCCGACCCGACCTCTTCGGCGCTCCACCGCCGTTCGAGGAGTGCTCGAAAGCTCGTCGTGACGAAGGTACGAAGTCAAAAAAAAAAATCGTAAAATGACGCACTGAAGATTCGCGCGATGACGTAGGGATTGGCGAGGGTCATCGCCCCATCCCGCTACGGCTGTTCTTATCTTCTGCGGCCTTGATCAGGTATTCTCCGGTCACCCGACTTCGCGTATTTCCTCGGAGGCACTACTGTTCCCTAGATGTCCTTGACATCGTCACCGCCAGAGGAGCTGGAACCGCCGCTCGTCCGACCAGCACGAAACCGCAGGATTCGCTCCGCGGAGTGGCTCATCGTGGTGGTGCTCGCGGTGCTCGCGTCAGTGCTCATCCGGACGTTTGTCTTCGAGACCTTCTCCATTCCCTCCAAGTCGATGAAGCCGACGCTGTTCGTAGGCGACCGGATCATCGTTGACAAGCTCAGCGTCGACTTCGGCACGGTGCATATCGGCGACGTCATCGTCTTCAAGGCACCCGCCGCCGTGTCGAGGGACTGTGACGATCCGGTCAGCGACTTGGTGAAGCGAGTGATCGGGGTGCCCGGCGACCGTTTGACGTCAAGGGGCAACACCATCTACGTCAACGGCACGCCGCTGAGGGAGAACTGGTCGCACTATGAGCCGCTCGGTCCCGCCATCGGCGACGTCCTCGTCCCGCCCGGTCAGTACTTCGTGATGGGTGACAACCACAACAACTCATGTGACAGCCGCACCTGGGGCACCGTGCCACGGTCAGACATCATCGGTAAGGTGTTCGTCAGATTCTGGCCGCTGTCCAGGTTCAGCTGGCTCTAGACGACCCCATGGCCTCGGGCGAGCGCGACGCCGGCGTAGAGCGCGACGCCGGTCGCCATCGCCGATTCGTTGAGCACCATCCGGTTGGAGTGATTGGGTGGCGTGAACGTGAATTGGGCCCCGTCCGGGCACGTGCCGAGAAACGCCATCGCACCAGGGACGTTCTCGAGCACGTAGCTGAAGTCCTCGGCCCCCATGACCGGCGTGCGCATCTCCATCACGTTCTCAGGGCCGAGGAGCTTGCTCGCTACCTCGCGTGTCCAGTCGGCGCAATCCGCGTCATTCACAGTGACCGGAAAACCAGATTCGATCCGAACGACTGCCGTCGCCCCGTGCGCCCCGGCGATGCCGGCCGCGAGGCGCCCGAGTTCGTCGTGCACCAACTGGCGGGTGCGGGCGGACACGGCCCGCACGGTGCCATGGATTGACGCCGTTTCCGGGATTACGTTGCTCGTCGTGCCCGCCGTCACGTGGGCAATGGTCACCACGGCAGGATCGAAAACGTCGACCTTACGAGTGACCATGGACTGAATTGCGAGCACGATTTCGCAGGCTACAGGAATCGGGTCGAGCGCCTGGTACGGCATCGAGGCGTGTCCGCCGCGTCCGATCACGTCGATGAAGATCTCGTCGGCCGACGCGAGCAGGGTGCCGCCTTTCGTGGCGACCACCCCGGCGGGGAGATTCGGGCTCTGGTGGATAGCGAACGCCAAGTCCACGCGCCCGGCGACATCGAGCACGCCTTCGTCGATCATGAACTTCGCGCCGTGATCGCCCTCTTCCCCGGGTTGGAACATGAAGACCACTCTCCCCCTCAGATCCTGGGCACGACGGCGCAGGAGCTTCGCGGCCCCGACGAGCATCGCGACGTGCGAGTCGTGGCCGCACGCGTGCATGACACCTTCGTTGGTGCTGGCGAATTCGAGGCCGGTGTCCTCGGTGAGCGGGAGGGCGTCCATGTCGCCTCGAAGAAGTACGGTCGGTCCCGCCCGGCCGCTGTCCAGCACCGCTGTCACGCTCGACAACGATGTGCCGGTCGTGATGCTCAGCCCGAGGCCGTCGAGCGCCGCCAGCACGGCTCCTTGCGTGCGGGGCAACTCCAGGCCCAGTTCGGGGTGGGCGTGGACATCGCGTCGGAGCCATATCGTCTCGGGCAGTAGCTCGATTGCATCGTTCAACAACTCTGAGGTGACGTCCATCAGCAAAGACTACGCACGCCGGGCCACGTCTTAGTCGCGGCCTGGTCGCTCACTTCGCCGCCGGGCGCAACTCCCGACGTGCGTGTGGCGTCGCCCGACCGTCCAGAACGAGGCGCCTTGAGCCATCCGAGCCCAACATGGCGGCGGTCAGATGCCGGAGGTTTCAAGCCAAATCGAATTAGAGTCTGGTGCCATGGACACTCGTGACATGGGCGCGATTCGCGCACGGCGATGTGCCGATCCGGAGGCGGGATCTGCGCTGGTCGCCACGTTGTCCGTGGTGTTGACGCTGGGCGTACTGGTGACCATCGTCATCGCCGCTAGCCCCGGTTCCGCCCCCTCGCCCGCACGTCAATCCAATCATGGTCAATCGACGACGACGACGGTGCCGCGAAGTATCGCCAGTGGCGCGAACCAGTCGGCCATATCGGCGTGCCAGGCCGACTTTCAAGCGATCGACACGGCGATCGCGGGTTACGGTGCGCTCAACGGATCCCCTCCACCGGCTGGAACGGCGTGGGCATCGTCCTCCGCGAACGGTGGACCCTACTTCCAGTTGTGGCCGTCGAGCTCGAAGTACTTCGCGATCACGTGGAACGGCACGATTCTCAGCGTCGTACCCGTACGCGGCGCCGCGTCGCACTCCTCGAGCGGTACGAGTTCACCCCCCAGTGGTTGCTACGCAGCCTGATGCAAGCGTCGACTGCCCGTTCCGAAGTGCGGATGATGCGACCGGGTCATCGGCGTCGACGCCATCGCACCGCGAGAGCGGCCATCGCGTTGATCCTCGTCGCCCTCGCTTCACCAGTTCTCGGCGCCGACGCTTCAGAGACGTCCTCGGCGTCTTGCAACACGTCGAGCTCTCAGGAAGTCGCGTCCACGCTCGGACTGAAGGTCGCCAGAGTCGCCAAGGACGTGAACGGCAGCGTTAGCGTCTGCTGGTACCAGGTGGGAACGAACGCGCACTCGGTCTACGTCCGCACCCAGACGGGCGACAACACGTCGGGGTTCAAGGCCGACATGAAGATGGCGAGGGCCTACAGCGAGAATCCGAAGGTCGACTTGAGCTTCGCGCCCTATCCGGCGTTCTCGACGTCGATTGGATCCGCGTCCTATGGCTTCACGTACTCGGTCACGATCCTGAAGAAGTCGACCGAGCTTGAGATTGGCGGAGCGGGAACCACGCTGAGCCGGGTCGAGGCCCTTGCCAAGAAGATCCTGCCGGCCCTCTAGGGGTCGTGACGTGTCGACGCGTCACGCGGGCTCACTCCGGTAAGTGGCAGACCGCCTCGACGTTGTTGCCGTCGGGGTCGCGCACGAACGCTCCGAAGTAGTTCTCGTGATACTCGGGCCACAACCTGGGCTCATGCAGCACCTTCGCTCCCGTACCGGTCGCCGCGTCGAAGAACCGTCGCACGGACTCGCGGTCCGGGGCTTGGAAGGCTATATGGGACTCGCGAAACCCATCGCCGGTCGCGAGCGGACCTATCCAGAACGTCGGCATCGCGCCAACACCGTAGCCAATCGCGCCGGCGAACTCCATGATTCGACTTGCCCCGAGTGGCGCGAGCACGGCGTCGTAGAAAGCGGCACTGGATGCGGTGTCATCGCACTGGATCGACAGATGGTCCAGCATGTCTGCTCCCTCCTCGCTGCCTTCGCCACGCGAAGCAGCTTCACGTCCAGCGAGGTTCGCGGGGCGCTAAGGCGGACACTAATGATGCCACCCCCGTCGCGTCAAGCTATGGCCTGGGCAAGCGACCAGCGGGCCTTCAGGAGGAAGCGGAAGTGGGCATTGCCGCGGCTTGGTCGAGCCCCCGCCAGGTCCTCCTGACCCATAGAGGGCGGGTGTCGCGGTGACCGGGGTCACTCTCTTCCAACCAAGCTTGCTCCATGGATTCAGCAATCGTGAACGCCGCGGACGACGAGGGGGGATGTTCAATCCACTCCCTCTCGGTCGCGTCGCGTGCGGCACGAAACGAGGGACTCAGCGCCGAATAGTCCCTGAGCATGGCCCGATGCAGGCGCTCGTGGCGCCACCATAGCGATTCGGGGTCGTACCGGTTGGTGGGCGACACACCGAGTTCAACGGGCTCCTGCACCCGGACTGGCTTGAAGAATGACGTGCATGGGGCCGACGTGGCGGTCGCCCAGTGTTGCGTCTCACCGCGTAGATCCGAGACGAAAGAAGCGGTGGTCTGACTTGACGCCAGGAGTCCGCCCGCGTGCACGCACGGCGCCGCGAGCGTGCCGTTGACTATCGACCACTCCGGCGCGCCACTGTCGCCATGGTCGCGCAGGGTCGTCATCATGTCCGCTGGTCCGAGTGCCCCGGCCGCGGACGCTTCGGTTCGCGCACGGCGCAGCCGGCCCGCGGCGACGGCCGAGCGCACGCGCTTCGTGTACTTCTCCGCGAAGCCCGGGATGGTCAAGCCGTTGGAGATGCTGCGTGCGCCTCGGGTGACATACTCACTCGCCCACTCGTTGCCCGCGGTCTCAAGCACGATCGCCCCCTGTGGATCGGCGATGAGGAAACTGTTGTGATAGGTGAAGCCTGGCCGTTCGTAGCTGCAAGGGCCGCCCTGGCCATGCCGTTCCAGCAACTCGACAATCACCGCCGCCGCGCCCGCGGCGTCGCGCGCCCGTTCCAGGGCGAGCCGCAGCATGTCCATTCCGAGCAAGGCCGGCTCACCCTGTGGCTCGGTAGTGAAGACGGCCTCGTTGCCTATGACGAGACCGTGTTCGTTGGCGCCCATCTCCGCGCCCCACATCCACCAGGGGCGTGAGAGCAGGACGGCGTTGGTACGTTCCACCTGTGGTATCTCGATCCACGTGCACCGCAATGATGCTGGCTCCTGATGCTCCACCGCTGGGTGCCATTCGAGGAGTTGCGACTCATTGGCGTCGCGGTCACTGTTCTTCGCGAACAGGACCCCATTGGTACCCACATTGACGACGGTGTCGCACACAAGTCCTCACGATATCCGAGTGTCGAGAACACCGAGACGGGAACCAGTCCTGCGACGGCCCATCGCGGGTGACGGCCATGGCATTGCCCATCTCCGCATCGCGCCGAGCGCGCACGTGCCCGGTCGTTCGGGGTTCGATGCTCACGCGCGACCGAAGGAGCGGAAGCGTCGGTGGAGGTGCTGACTACTCGGAAAGGTACGGCAGGAGGTCAATCGCGGCCCGGTCGACCAGTGGCGCCGTCTTCTCGAAGGCCGCTTCGACAGTGCGCGGCGGCGAGGTGACGCCGCTCACCCCTCGTGCGCAGAGGCGAGCGGTCGCATCGTTTTCAGACGACGTCGGCGGCGTTTGAGGAGCGCGGAGCATGGTCATATCCCTGTACGTGACACGAGAACGGGGCTCTTGAACCACAGATTCACGGTCACCTTGATCCAGTGTTTTGCGACCATCGGCGGACGCCGTTTGCCCCTGGCGACCGGACAACTCGCGGGTCGCGACGTACAATTAGCCGATGAATTCCCTGATCATCTTCGTGGCCAAGTACTTCTTCCTGCTCAGCTTGGTGCTCGTGGGCGCGTACTGGCTCCGGGCCAACACAACGATCAAGGTCGGGCTGCTCGGACGACTCATCGTGGGCGGAGCCCTGTCATTCGCGTTGGCCGCTCTCGCCAGTCATCTCCACTACGACACGCGCCCCTTCGTGACCCACCACCTCGTTCCACTGATTCCCCACGCTCCCGACAACGGCTTCCCTTCCGACCACGCGCTCCTGACCGCGTTCCTCGGCTTCACGATCCTCGTCTACTCGAGGGTGCTCGGCGTGGTCCTGCTCGTGATCGCGTTCCTCGTCGGCGCGGCACGCGTCGCGGCGCACATCCATAATCCCCAGGACATCGTGGCCTCGTTCGTCATCGCCGCCCTGTCGGTCGCGGTCACCGAACTCATCTTCCGCCAGTGGGACCGGCGTCGTCCCAGCCCTAGCGGTGTGCAAGGCGCGAAGGCAAGCTGATGACCGACGATCGTCAATCGATGTTGAACAGCCTCCAGTATTCGCGCAATCACGTTCTCGGAATACTTGAGGGGATGACCGATGAGCAGCTGCGCCACCCATTTCTGCGCTCCGGTTGGACCTGCCTCGGAATGGTGAAGCACCTGGCACTGGACGTCGAGCACTACTGGTTTCGCTGCATTGTCGCGAGTGAGTCGCTGCAGTTCTTCGAAACCGAATCCGGCGAAGCCCAGGACGCGTGGCAGGTCGAACCTGATGAATCAGCGGCGGCCATCTTCGACCTCTACCGGCGCGAGATAGAGAAGGCGAACGAGATCATCAACGCGACATCACTCGACGCGCCGCCCCGGCTCAGGGATGAGAGATGGGGAGACTGGGCTATCCCAGATCTCCGATTCATCATGCTGCACGTGATCACCGAGACGTCGTGCCACGCCGGCCACCTCGATGCGGCACGGGAACTGGCCGACGGGCGCCAGTGGCTCGTGCTGTAGGCGTCCGAGCGTTCTCCGCGCTCCGATGCCGCGGCCAGCCGGCCCGGATCAAAGGCGGCGTGACCTTGCCGTTCAGCCGGGCCGGTGGGCAACCAGGGTAAAGGAAAGCGGAACGCGCGGACGGTCGTCCGGCGTGACGAAGATGCCGTGTTCATGGGCTTGGAGCCAGGGAAACTGCTGGAACACGGTCCAGTCATGTTCATCGAGTCGATCCAGGACGAGCCCTCGGTTCACCAGCGACATTACGATCTCGCCGATCGAATGGTTCCATTCGTAGCACCTTGTGCTTGCTATTTTGACGCCATCGGTGTAGGTCGAATCGAAGTCGCCTTCGAAGGGACAATCCTGATCCTCGAAATACCCGAAGACGATGTGTTCGCCGTCGTCGTGAAACATCGATCCGAAGGGATGCACGTCGTGCATGTACAGCATGCCCCCCGGCGCCAACAGTTGCGCGACGACCTCGCCCCAAGCGCCGACGTCAGGCAGCCAACAGAGTGAGCCGAGACTGACGTAGGCGATATCGAAGGTCGCGTGCCCGAGCGCATCCACGGCGTCGTAAATGTTGGAACAGACGAAGGACGACGTCGTCGCCAGACCAGCCCTTCGCGCCAGCCACTGCGCGGTTTCGATCGCGGACGACGAGAAGTCGACACCGGTCACCACGGCGCCAATCCGGGCCCACTGCAGACTATCCATCCCGAAGTGGCACTGCAGATGCACCAGTGACCTTCCCCTGGCGTCGCCGAGGGACTCGATTTCACGAGTCGGAGGCCCCGGCGCGTCGCGCAGCCAGCCTTCAACGTCATAGAACTTGGACGCAGCGTGGACAGCGACGCGGTCGTTCCAATTGGCCAGATTTGCCTCGAGACGCGAATCCATGGAAAGGAGGCTACACATCTGCTCGAGTCGTCGAGCGCCAGGCTGACTTGCGAGGGAAAGGGGTGGAGTGTCGCTCGGCACCCTAGGCACGGATCGAGGATTGAGGGACAACGTTGCTCGCCCGCTTTCGTAGGTTTGCCTGATGGCGCCCTCGCACGTCCGACTCGTCGGCGACGTGACGTCAGCCGTATCAACTGAGATCAGAGAAACCCTCATCGCTCTTGTCGAGGACATCATTGACGAGACGCCGACGGGCTTTCATGTCGAGGTTCGCGTGGAGGGCAATGACCCACGTGAGCTCAATCCGTCAGTTGCTTTCCGCTCTTCGACGGATTGAGCGCCGGACCACTTTGTGCTCCGAATGGAGCGCTGGGAACACCGTCCATCGATTCTTCAACTCCGTGCGGAGGATCTCGAGGACCACGTCGGACGATTGAAGCACCCGCTGGGCAATGCTCGCCTTCCCAGGAGCGTGAGAGCTCGCCTCTTCGGCATAGCCAGCGACCTACGGGGTCCAAAGAATTTCAGTGACTAGGAACCGTGTAGCGCGCGAACAGGTGGAGCCCCACAAAGATCCACAACAACACCAGCAACACCCGGCCCGGAATCCTCGTCGCGAACAATGAAGCAGTTCGTGACAGCGTTGCGACTCGCTCAGGGCGAGCTCGGCCTATGAGCTCGATGAGTGCGCACAGCGCCAGCAACGCAATCCAGAGAATGGTGACAAACATCTCAGGAATCGTCTCCAACGAGGAACTGCCAGAGCCGAAACAACGGCGTCGCTCCGGAAAGCAGCCACACCACGCAAAGAAGCCAACGCTCCCAACGCGCTACCAGCAGATGGTCGACCGTCGTACTCAGTGTTGGAACAACGGATGAACGACCGCCGAGCAGGAGGCCGACTGATTCAAGAGCCACGACCGCCGCCAGCACGATGAGCCACGGAGCCACCGAACGAATCGATGCTCCCTGGGCCTTTCGTCGGTAGTAGTTGCTGATATCCATACGGCGTGGCGACAACCCGCCAAGAGCACAGAATGAAGCGAGGATTACGATGGAGGGAATTCCCATCAGAACATAGGAAGGGACGCTGAAAGGTTGGGCGCCCGCCTCGAGCCAGGCGTAGCAAACCATTACTGCCGTCGCCCCTATGGCGAACGTCCTCTTCATGTGGCCAGACTAACTAGTCGGCCCGGCATCAAAGGGAGGGCGTGGCCGCACAGACAACGAGTTGCGGTTTCCTATCCATGTCCTTCGTTGGTTGGGCGAACATGGGAGAACCTGTCGATCGGAACAGTTCGGCGCGAGGGGGATCGATGGCGACGACGATAGAGGGCCTTCCGGACGTGAGGTCTCCCACCCGGCTCGACGTTGATGGTTCCGACGCAGGCGCCGCGAAGATTCACAAAGCGTTTCATCCTTACGCGCGAATGGCCTGACACCTTTCGACGACGACAGCGACAACGATCTTGTCAGCGACCTCATCTCACGGATCGATGCAACCAAGCCCTCTGCGGACCCGCCCACCGTGCGGTTGTTCGCTGCATCGATCTTTCAGGAGATGCCGGGCGGTCGTGCTGGTCGAGGCAGATTTCCGCCGTGACGCGTGCCAATGTCCATGGCGCATCACCAACAAGATCCACGCCCATACCGGAGGAAGACCACCGGCCCACTTGCCAGCATCGCCGATCTCGCGCCACAGGACCCCAGCATCTATGTCAAGGAAGTTCCACGTGTCGCGGCGTTCGCGAGGATTGAGTAAACGCCTGACGGACAGTCAGGCTCACTAGGTAACTGGGTAACTCGAGCCCGCTGTCGGCACCATTCGAAGGTCGCGATTCAAGCATCGGAGACCCGGCATTCTACGAAGTATGAATATCTCTGCCGGCTTCACATCGATGAGCACTGCAGTTATCGACGAAAGCGCCGGTCCCACAAGTTAACGGGGATCCGGCGCTCTACTTCACTTGTACTCCCGAAACAGATCACTATGGAAATGGCTCCCAGGGAGGCATACGTGCCTCTCGTCCGTTGCAACTCTCAACTTCGAGCCTCTTGCCTTCGATATGCCTGGGCCTGCCGGAATCTCTCCGTACAAACCTTCGTGTTCCGTACTCGGGACTAGATATCCTCAGGTTTCATTCGTCCGGGTGCCTCCTTAAGAGTCTTCCCAAATCCTTCAACTGCATCGTACGTCGGGTGCAACACGTTTGCAAGGAAATAAATCCGAGGTTCGTCACGTTATTCCTGTTTCATGACGACGCTTCGCACCACGTTTGCTCCCGATCGATTCTTTCTAGTCGCAGGTTCTTCTGCCGACTCACCGACCTCGTGATCAACTCAAGTCATTGCGGCCATTTTCTGCTGAAGGAAAAGGCGTCGCAGAGCAGTTCTGCCGCGAAGGTCATGCGTTCGAATCAACAAGTTGAGCCATCATCGGATTTTCGCAGTCCCGAATCCTCCGACATCGACCGTGGACCGACCCAACCGGAGAATTGACGTCTCCAAGGCTTGAAGTGAGACAGTCTCCGGTCAGTAGCGCAAGGCCAGTTTTCAGCGGCGATTCATATTTTCATGAGACGATGGGTTCAATATGCCCAGGTACTTCATAGCGGTTGAACCACCAGACGACCAGCGCATACTGATCGCCGCCGCCATGCGTCAGTTGGGTGACCCGTGGCCCGTGCCGCACATAACGGTGAAGAGCCCCCTTGGTCTTTCGCCTGATTTGAAGTGGACGTCGCGCGTTCGACTCGTGGCGGCACAAGTTGCGCCGTTCATAGTGAAGATCGGGCCGCCTGGAACTTTCGGCAACCGAGTCCTCTATCTATCCGTTGCAGGCTCCGGCCTAGTCGAGCTTCACCGAAGGGTTCTCGAGGCCTTCTCGCCGGTCGCTGGTCTCGATGCCGAGAGAGAGTTCATCCCACACCTGACGTTGTCGATCTCACGCAATGAACAAGGATTGCCACCATTCCAAGAATCGGTCTCCCCACTGCAAAATCTCGACCCGTTTGAGGTCTCCGATTTGACGGTATTTGGGCGAGAAGATTCCTCATCGCACTATCGGTCCTGGATCAGGTTGCCCCTCTCGAAGTAGTGGAGTCGGTGGCCGAGCCACGAGATCACTTGGGACTAAGAAGCAATAAGTCAGAAAACTATCCAAAACACGCACACCGCAAGGCGGACCGGCGAAAACCTGAAGAGATACCCGAAATGTTGGAGCGTCGGCGTCCGTTCCTTGCCCCTAGTGGCCCCACGACCACGACTGCGGCTAGGAATTGGCAGATCGCCATTGATGTCGTAGTCCCGAACCACCAGTTTCGGACAGGAGGCTTCAGCCGACAGGAGCAACACTGAACGTTCCGTGTTTCTGTGACTTCCGTCCCTAACACCGACTCCTGCTGCGATGTAGACAGTTGGTGAGAAGGTTGTGGATGGAGGCAACATGTTCGCAAAAGTTGGTGATCGAATCGTGGTATCTGGACATCGGACGGGTCAGCCTGACCGTCACTGCGTTGTGCTCGAGGTTCGTCATGAAAACGGGGAACCGCCATACCTGGTCCAGTGGGATGACAGTGACCGACACGATCTCTACTTTCCTGGGTCTGACGCCACCGTCGTCAGTAGCGACAGTAAGTAGACGACTGTCTTCTAGCGACTTCAACTTGGGTATCAATTCGCCATTCTGCGGTTTGGCGGACGGCGGGCGACGCCTCAAGACTGCGAACCTCCGAATTCAGTACAAGCATTTGGCAGCACACTGGCTGACGCCACCAGCCGTTGCGTACGAGAAATGATAGTTATACGCTGCTCGTTGGCTGCTGTCGAAGGCCCGATGTCAACACACACCGACGGTCGGATCGAGTTATCAACTCGATGCTCTGGCTCGGAACCGCCAGGCCATTGGTGCACGCGAAGTCAACACATTCGTGATTAACCCGAGAGCACATCTGATTTGATGCCAACTCCACTCTGAGCGCACGCGAGGTACGATCAGGTTCAGTGAACTTGAGTGATTGGCTTATGGTTGCAAGTTACTTTCCACAAGGGGCCATCTCATGACCAATGAGCGCGGCGAGATCACCCATCCGAAGTTTCACATGTGGCTCCGGAGTGACGACATCGTTCAACTTGTCTGGAGTCCAGCGGTAGCTATGAATCTCGAGGATGCAATCGCGGCGACCGACGCGATGGCTCAGCTCACTGGTGGACGTCAGTGCCCCCTGATGGTCGATGCGCACAATGCCGGTCCCCAGGACCGAGCTGCGCGGACTGAGTTTGCGCACCGGGGTGATCTCGTGTCAGCCGTCGCCGTCCTCGTTGCTACGCCGCTCAGTCGGATGATGGGAAACTTCTTTCTCGCAGTGAGCAAGCCAATGGCACCCACTCGACTATTCGATGATGAATCCACTGCGGTTGCTTGGCTGAGGGAGTTCATCGCGTGACTGCGACGTCAGAATCGGAGGACGGGGTGCCTGTGAGAGTCCCTGATTCACTTGAACCCGCTGTCCGTGTAGCGCTCACGAACGGTGACGGCGTGCAGTCTAGGAGCGTCGAACGACGCTTAGAAGACATCGCCAACACCATCCAAAGACTTGCCGATCTCCAATTCAGCGCTCGCGCCGAGGTCGGCCAGGACGGGGACATCATCGATGCCGTTGCCGCTGGTGTGAATTTCCTTGGCGAGGAGCTCCAAGCGTCCTACGGGGAGATCGAGCGGCAGGTTGCAGACCGAACGGCCGAACTCTTGAGGGCCACACAGGAACTCGGCCGTCGAGCCTTGCACGATGAATTGACGGACTTGGCGAACCGCACCCTGTTCTTTGACCGCCTTACCCATCGACTGAGCCTCGCTAACCGACGTGCAACCTACTTCGCGGTCCTGTTCGTCGATCTCGACAAGTTCAAAGGGGTCAACGATACCTTCGGTCATGCGGCTGGTGACCAGGTACTCATTGATGTGGCGTCGCGTCTTCGCATCGCGATGCGCGCCGGTGACAGCGCTGCTCGCTTGGGTGGGGACGAATTCCTCGTTCTGCTCGACGATGTCGACACGCTGCAGGCGGCATTGGCGGTGGCCCGCCGGCTCTCAGAGGCGCTCCAGGAGCCGTACGATATTGGGAGTGATCGGCTAAGCGTGGGCGCCAGCATCGGTGTCAGCGTGGGTCCGGCCGGCTTCGAGACTGCCGACGAGATGGTAGCGGCCGCCGACACCGCGATGTACGACGCGAAAGGGCTCGGCCAAGGGCAATGCGTGCTCTACACCGAGGGCCGCCGCGGCGTCTCCGAAAAGGAATGCTGAGGCGAACCTCGTCGGATGGAGGATTCTTGATTCGATAAGAGCCCGGCGTAGATGTCTCATCGACGTCACTCCAACGGAAAGGGACCGCTACGTGAGCGCCATGCTCTCAAGCACGTTGGCCGCGTTCCGTGCCACAATCCCAATTGGTTGCATGATCAGGTAGCATCCGCGACACTGCGTTGGCGCACGGAGAGTCCCGGTGGACTTCAACTTCTCCTCCATTTCGAGCGCCGTCCATCTCACCGGCAGGCGATCTATGGAACTATGGTTCTTTAAATTCGATCAACCGGTGGAGCGGAGGTGCGCCGTGGGGCTTTTCGACGACCGCCCAGCCTCCACTCGCCAGGTCCTCGATGCGATGCCGAGCGGACTCGCCTTCGTCGACCTGGAAAGCACGATTCTCGAGGTCAATCATGCCCTGGAGATCTTGACTGGCTACGAGCGCAGCGAACTTATCGGGCAAAATGCCGCAATTCTTGTGCCAAGGTGGAACCAAGTTGAACATGAGGTAGCGACTCGAGAAATTATGGCTGATTCCAGCGCCTGGCGTAAATGGCGTAACGACAGCCTTTCGCTCAAGCGCAAGGACGGCAGCGAGATAGCCGTCGATTTCGCGCTTTCACCTCTCGTCTTGGATGACCAACAACTGGTGGCAGTGGCGATTCGCGATAACAGCGCACTTGAAGGCGCAGAGTGGGCCCGCGCCAGAGCAGTGGAAAGGGCGAAAGTCGTCGAAGCTGCAGCCGCCAGAGCCCTTAGCGAAAGCGAAGAACGCTTCCGCCTCGCGTTCGAGGACAACATGGCCCCCATGGTCTTCAGCGACCGCGACGGAATGGTCCTGGCGGTGAATGATGCGTTCTGCCAGTTAGTCGGACGTAGTGGAAACGAACTGGTAGGACATGACTCGTCGATCTTCACACTCCCTGAGGACATCGGCATCAGTGAACAGGTCTACCGCCGCATCAATTCCGGCGAGATTGATCGTCTTCGCTACGTAAAGCGCCTCTTGCACAAGAACGGGCGCGTGATCGACGTTGAAGTCTCGGTTTCTCCCGCCCGCAGCCGGAGCGGCTTAACTCTCTACTTCGTCTCGTCCGTGCGTGATGTCACAGACCAGGGCTCTCCTGCCATTCAAGTGGGTAGTTCCGGGCGCTGACCGCTGAGTGTGAGCCGAGCCAGTGCGATGAGGGCAGCCACGTTATGGAATCCGAAGGCCCGTCGAGTGATGAGGCGGATCTT
>Ga0182014_10000400_pt1 | contig 56998 bp, 38 predicted proteins | sample 612S2DmetaG_FD_120489 | JGI IMG/M metagenome (GOLD analysis project Ga0182014, IMG submission 120489) | Permafrost microbial communities from Stordalen Mire, Sweden - 612S2D metaG | ecosystem: Environmental > Terrestrial > Soil > Wetlands > Permafrost | place: Sweden: Stordalen | collected... | reverse complement strand
TGCGAATGAGCATCCGGCAAATCCAGTCGCGTGCTTTTGCGGTGCTACGGCGGATGATTCTCCCTCTCCTGGAGGAGAGGGCCGGGGTGAGGTCGAGCCCCAAAGAATTTTGTCTCACACCCTTCGCAATTTTGGGGTGAAGAATTTGCTTTCCTATTTCGAGAGCATTTGCAATTGTCTCGGTGTCCGTGCAAATGAAAATGCTGTTCGATAGGAGCGTATGAAGTTCCAAGGACTTTTGGTGGCGCTGATCACCCTGCTGGGCTGCGGAGCCTGTTCCGGCAAGGATACGTGCTTCGATTGTCACCTTGTCATGGAAGGGATGAGCAAGGTGTTCACCAACGACATCCATTTCAGCAAGCAGATCAGTTGCGCCACCTGCCATGGCGGCGACGCGAGCGAAACCAACATGAACATCGCGATGAACGCCAGCCGCGGGTTCAAGGTGCGGGTCACGCGCCAGGGCGTTCCCGAATTCTGCGCGCGCTGCCACGCCAACAGCAGTTTCATGAGCCAGTACGACGCGCAACTGCCCGTGGACCAGTTTGCCAAATACACCAATGGCGTTCACGGCAAGCTGCTGGCAGCCGGCCGCAGGAAGGCGGCCGAGTGTGTGGATTGCCACGGGATCCACAAGATTCGTCCACCGGGCGACCCCCTCTCGACAGCAAATCCGCGCCATATTCCCCAGACCTGCGCCAAGTGCCATGCCTCCACCGCTCAGGCTTACGCCAACACGCGGCACGGCCAGCGATTTGTGGACCAGCGCAGGCCTGGCTGCGTGGTCTGCCACTCCAGTCATGACACCCAGCCGGCCACCGCCGCGATGCTCACCGGTCCCACTTCCGTTTGCGCGCGCTGCCACAAGCCGGGGACTCCGCCCGCGAAGGTGGCAGAGGAGATGGCGAAGATTCTGGCCGGCCTCGAAGCGGCCGGTCCCGACAAGAAAGAAGCCCTTGCCCGGGCGCGGGTGGCGGTGCATGGCGTGAACCTGCAGATTTTGCAGCAGGCCGTCGAACCGCCAGCTCCACCGCCCAAGTCCGACGAGAAAGACATGGCTTCTCCACGGGCGAGCCTTCCGGCCGCGGCAGAACCCTCGACCCTAACCTCTATTCAAGAACAATATGAACACCAAGAACACCATGCAGATTAACCGGCGCCAGTTTCTGGAGCAGTCGGTTGCCCTGGGGGCCGCCGCCGCACTGCCGCTCGAAGCCTTTGCCGCCGCCACGCCCATTCGGCGCGCAACGGATGTGATCGAACTTGGCCCCGCCAAGATCAAAATGTCCCGAATGGGCGTCGGCACAGGCACTTACGGCGCGGGCCAAAGCTCCAATCAGGTTCGTGCTCTCGGGGTCAGCGGGGTCGCGGACCTGCTGACAGCGGCTTTCGACAAAGGCATTTTTTTCTGGGACACCGCCGATGCCTACGGCACCCATGAAGCGGTGAAGGCGGCTCTGAAGAAGGTTCCGCGCGAGAAGGTCACCATCCTCACCAAGACCGATGCCTGGAATGCGGACAAGACGAAAGAGGACATTGATCGTTTCCGCAAGGAGCTGGGAACAGATTACATTGACATCCTTCTCCTGCACACCCGGGAGCAGCCCAATTGGGACGAGCTGGACAAGGGCGCCATGGATGTCATGGCGGAGGCCAAACAGAAGCGGATCCTCCGTTCGGTGGGCATGAGTTGTCACTCGGTTGAGGCGATGCAGACGGCCTCCAAGTGTCCCTGGCTTGATGTTTGCATGGCGCGGATCAATCCGGCCGGGGAGCGCATGGACGCGGAGGTTGAAACCGTCTTGCCGCTCCTGAAGCAGGTGAAAGCCAACGGCAAAGGGATCATTGGAATCAAGGTGCTTGGCGAGGGCACGTTGGTTGATGACCGCCTCGACGAGGCCTTGCGGTTCGCCCTCACCAAAAGCCCCATGCACTGTTTCTCCATCGGTTGCGAAAGCCTCAAGGAGTTGCAGGACAACGTCAGCCGCATCGAGAAACTGGCCGTGCCCGCTTAGACCGAAAATGGCCATTCTGATGAACCTTCGTCCGTGGCGCGTGGCGTTGTCACTCATGGTCCTGGCTTTGACGGGCTGCGTCCGAACACCGCCTGCGGGCGTGACGTCCGTCGCGGCCAAAGCGACCGCCTCTGATCTGTCCACCATCCGGGGCGCAAACTACCGGGGAGCGGGCGCGACGAACACCACCGATTATTGGCTTCATTACAATGCTTCCGAGACCGAACGCGATCTGACCTACGCGGGGCGATTGAAACTGAATCAACTGCGCGTTTTCGTGAACTACGCTTCATGGCGGGCGGACAAGGCGGCGTTCCGCAAAAATCTAGTTGACCTTGCCCGGGCGTGTGATCGGCACCGCATCGGCCTGATGATCACCGTCGGCGACACGCAGACCTTCATCAACGATGACGGCGCCATCAACCGCGGCCACATCCGTGGCCTGGTCAAGGAACTGGTCAAGGCGATTGGCCGCGAACCTGCCCTGGTCTTTTGGGATGCCTCCAATGAACCGGACTATAATGCCCGCGGCGCTCCTGGGGACCGGCAAGAGAAGCGATTCGAGATCGCCCGCCTGATCGCAGCCACGCTGCACGAATTGGACAAAAAGACCCCTGTGACCATCGGCGTGGCCGATGAGCGCAACATGGAGACGCTTGCCGATGCCGTCGATGTGTTGTCGTTTCATGACTACCTTCCAAACCGTGCCGCCATCTCCAATGACATCGTCCGCGCGAAGGCCTTTGCCGGCAAAACAGGCAAGCCGGTACTGAACACGGAGATCGGCTGCGTTGCCCGCGCGAACCCTTACGACGTGGCGCTCGAGGAACACATGAAAGCCCATGTTGGGTGGTATATCTGGGAACTGATGATCACCCGGCGCTGGGGCGACGTTCACGGGGTGTTTTACGCGGATGGCACCGTGCGCGATCCCGCAATTCCCGCGGCGATGTTCGGATTGTTCCGCAACCGCTCTGACACCGCATTGCCGGAACTTCCCGACCGCGAAGGCGCGATCGGCAAAGCCATCACCAACGCCCAGACTTGGTTGGGCAATGACAGCGCCAATTGGGCGGCAGGCCTCAACGCGGCGGAAACTCTGGCCAATCTGCTGGAAAGCGCGCAACTGGCCGCCATGCGCGACCCGCCCACCCGCACGGTTGACCTTTTGCGGCGAGGCCCGACGAACAATGCGGCATTGCGCGAGTTGCTTCCCAAATATGTCGAGATGCTCCGTCCGCATCAAAGACAACAGTAGCCTCCCCTGATGCGCGCACCCACCAACCATCACCCGCCGGAGAGAAGCCTGTTCCACAACTTTCTCCGGAATTTGGCCGCGCTCGTCATGGCTGCGGTGACGTTCGCTGTATTCGTTGCCTCCGCCGCGCTTGCCGGGACTGCTGCAATCGCCGTGGAATCCGCGACGAGCGACAACGCGGCGGCGAACTCCTTTCCCATTGTCCGCCGCGCCAACTCGCGCACTCCGGCGGATACCTCGACCATCCGTGGCGCCAACTATTGCTATGCGGAATACGGCGGCCACTATGGGATGTGGAGCAACTATGCACCAGCCATCACCGAGCGGGATTTGAATTATGCCCAGCGGCTGGGGATCAACCAGATTCGTTGTTTCATCTCCTGCCCGGCCTATCTGAGCAATTCCAACCAGTTTCGACAGAATCTGCTTCACTTGGTGCGCGCCGCCGACCAGCGCGGCATCGGCGTCATGCCCGTTGTTGGATACAGCGCTCAGATGCGAGGCGAAGGCCGCCCCGGAGCGGAGGAATGGGTGAAGTTTCTGGTGGATACTCTGGGAAAAGAGCCGGGCCTGGCGTTTTGGGATGCCTGCAATGAGCCGGATTACCCGCCCACGCCGACCAACCGCGTCGCCAGCCGTATCGCGTTCGCGCGGCAGATGGCGGGCCTGTTTCGCAAGCTCGACGGCCAGACGCCGGTCACAATCGGATTCGCCTATGAGTCCAACATGGAAGCAAGTGTTGATGACGTTGATGTGTTGGTGTTCCACGACTACCTACCGACACGCGAAGCCGTGCGCGCCGACATCGAGCGAGCGAAGAAGGTCGCCGCTGCCGCGCACAAGCAGGTGATGGACGATGAAACTGGCTGCGTGGCGCGGGCCAATCCGTACGATGTGACCCTCCAGGAACACATGAACGCGCATGTGGGTTACTATCTTTGGGAACTGATGATCGTATGGGACGGCGCGCACGGCTGGGGCAATGTCCATGGGATCTTTTATCCCGATGGCACGATCCGCGATCCGTCAATCCCGATGGCCGTCATGGGCATCTTCCGGAACCATGGTCCGGACGTTGTAATCGAGCAACCCGACCGCGAAGGCCGCGTCACCCGCACCATCGGCGATGCCCGCGACTGGCTGGCCAATCCGAATGGCGGCTGGCACGCCGGCTTGGACATTGCGGAGGCAGCCGCCAATTTGTTGGAGTCCGCGCAACTGGTGCCTTTGCATGAGCTGCCAACCCGTAAGGTCGAATTGCTGCGCCGTGCCCAGGAAGATCGCCCGGCCCTCAAGACACTCCTGGAAAAAGACATTACGGCGCTCCAACCTTACGAACGATAAATTTGACTTGATTTTCCCGCCATCACACTCAATCTCTTAACCCAAAATTCCCATGAGCAGAAAAGTGATACTCAAGCTTCTCGTGTGCGCCATCTTGTGCGCCGGCGCGTTTCGTGGCGCGCAGGCCCAGACCAATTCCACAACACCGAACGCGGCGGCACCCGCGTTCCCCGGTCGTGCCGGCGGCGGGCGGGGGTTTACCCGCGGCCCAATGCTGCCTCCAGGCCCGCCGGCTCCTGTGCCGCCGGAAGTCGCCATCCCGCGACCGACGGCGGAAGAGGTCGCCAGGATGAACGCGGACCTCAAGCAATTCGTCGAGGCGTCCCCCGACAAGGAACTGTTGAAGAAATACGACTCGCTCCTGACCGTTCAAATTCCACGCGATAATCCCTGCATTCGTCCCACCGGCGGCACGCTGTCCAGCCGGCATCAGGGGTTTATGAACATCGCCACCAACGAGGATTTCGACATCCTGTTCCTGGGCGACTCGATCACCGACCTGTGGAACGTGGAGGCCGATCCGCAGGGCAATCCGGGCGGCAAGCGCGTCTTCAACAAGTATTTCGGCGATGTGAAGGTCGCCAACTTCGGCATCTCAGGCGACACCACGCAAGGCGTCCTCTGGCGCCTGCAAAATGGTGAAGGCAAGGCCCACAAGCCCAAGGCTGTCATGCTGATGATCGGCACCAATAACACGGGCGGCAGCTCCGGGGCGGAAATCGCCGAAGGCATAGGCGCCATCGTTCTTGAACTCCGCAAGGATTTTGCGGACGCCAAAATCATGCTCCTGGCCATCTTCCCGCGCGGCGCCGGTCCGTCGGACTCCAATCGCCGCAAGTGCGAGGAGGCCAACAAGATCATTGCAAGGCTTGACGACCAGAAACACGTTTTCTTCACCGATATCAATTCCAAGTTTCTGAACGACAAGGGCGGTTTGATCGGCTTCCGCACTTCGGACAACCTCCACCCCGTGGAAGAAGGCTACGAAATCTGGGCGTCCACCGTCGCCCCCACGCTCAAGAGCTGGATCCAGTAACTATGTTTAGAATTGCGCTCCTCGGCGCGGCTTTGCTGTGCCTTGCACTAACTCTTCATGCTGCTGACGCGGCCGACACCTCGGCCTGGGTCCGGTTTTCCTCCTTCAACTACACCGGCAAGACCGCCGCCGCCCCAAAGGCTGGCGAATATCTTAACCCCGTCGTCGCCGGCTTCTATCCCGATCCTTCCATCTGCCGCGTCGGCGAGGATTACTATCTCGTCAACTCCGCCTTCAACTACTTCCCCGGCATCCCCATCTGGCACTCCAAAGACCTTGTCAACTGGACCCAGATTGGCAACGTCATCGACCGCCCCTCGCAATTTGCCATGCGCGGCGGACAAGTCTCTTCCGGCACGTACGCGCCCGCCATCCGGTTTCATGACGGAACCTTCTACCTGGTATGCACCTTTGTCGGCGGCATCGGCAACTTCTACGTCACCGCCAAGGACCCCCAAGGCCCCTGGTCCGAACCCATCCCGCTCCGCAGCGTCGGCGGAATGGACCCTTCGTTCTTCTTCGACGACGATGGAAAATGCTACATCGTCAATTGCGACGAACCGCCAGAGGGCCGCGGCGAATACAACGGCCACCGCACCATCCGCCTCCGGGAGGTTGACCTCGAACAAAAGCAGGTCGTCGGTGAACAGACCATCCTCGTCAACGGCGGCACCGACATTTCCCGGCATCCGGTCTGGTGCGAAGGCCCTCATCTCTACAAAATCAACAAGACCTACTATCTCATGTGCGCCCAAGGCGGCACCAGCACGGCCCACTCCGAGGTAATTTTCAAATCCGATTCACTCCGCGGGCCGTACGTCCCCGGCCCCAACAATCCCATGATCACGACCCGCGGCCTACCCTCCAATCGTCCCGACCCCGTCACCTGCACGGGCCACGCCGACATGGTGCAAACGCAGAACGGCGATTGGTATGCCGTCTTCCTGGGCTGCCAACCGTATGAGGCCGGCTTCTATAACACCGGCCGCCAGACCTTTTTGCTCCCGGTGAAATGGGAGAACGACTGGCCCTCCATTCTGCCGCCGGGCGCTCCTGTTCCTTTGACAGTCAGGAAACCCAACCTCCCCGCCGGCAAACCAGCGGTTGTGCCCTCCACCGGCGACATCTCGTTTACCGACAACTTTGACGCGGACACGCTGGCTTTCCGGTGGGTGGGCTTGCGGGCGCCGGCGTCAGAATGGCACCAGACCTCGAAGTCCGCCAAGGCGCTTTTCCTTGAACCGCGCGCCGACCGGTTCTCCGGCCAGGGCAACCCGTCCTACCTCGCCGTCCGCCAGCAAAACAACGACTTTTCCTGCTCTGTAACATTGACAGCCCAGCCCAATACTTCGAACTGCGTTGCCGGCCTTGCGGCCTTTCAGAATGAGGGACATTACTACGCCATCAACGTCACGATTGACTCCGGCCATTTGACAGAGATTTCCGTGGAAAAACCCGCCGGCGGCCGTGGTTTCGGACGCAGCGCGCCGCCCGCCATTCTCACCCCCCAAAAACTCCCCGGCAACCTCGTCTCGATTGATCTTAAAATCGAAGGGGCCGGGCCGGTCACCCGATGCTTCTACAAATCCGGCAATGGCGATTTCATCCAACTCGGCCAGGACCTCCCATCGTCCTTTCTCAGCACGGACACCGCCGGAGGGTTCCAAGGCGTGACTCTGGGGATGTTTGCGCGCAACTAAATTCCCGGAGCACGGGTGCGGATCGAATACAGCGACGAGCGGGCGCCGATAAAAAGCGTGCGCTTGTCCGCACCGCCAAAGGCGAGGCTGCCGGGGCGTTCAGGCAACTCAAGGGAGCCGATCTCTTTGCCGGTGCGGTCGTAAACCCACACCTGGCCGCTGGCGAGATAGACGTTGCCCGCGGTGTCGGTGACGACCGCCGTTCCGCCGCGCTCGGCGAAAACCGTAGTTGACAGCGTATAGTCGCTCTCGAGTTTCGCCATATAGGTGCGCCCATCGTCTTCGCTGGCAAGGTAATGCGATGCGCCGGGCGCGAATGCGGCGAGTTGCGAACTTTGGAGGTTTGGACGCCAGGTGCCGCCGGCCATGATAGCGGTTTTCGTTCCCGGCGCGTAGAAATAGCCGCGGTGCTCGTTAGTCACATCATTCACGATCGCGGTGTTGCTGCCCCGGCGATACACATGGCCGCGATGCTCCGTCATGTCCTTCATCACGGACAATTGATTGTGCAGCCCGACCGGCAGCAGCAGGAGGGTGTCGGCCTGAAGATCGGTAGTTTCGTTCACGGCCTCCGCCTGGACCGCGCCAGTTGAATCGTCCGGCCCGGCCGGGTTGACCTTGAGGTGATAAACGGCCCGCTCATTGGCAATCGCCAGGAGGCTTGAGGGCGCCACGAAGCCCAGCACCTGTGGCTGGCCGGGAATTTCGGCGATCAACTCCGCTCTCTTCGCGGTTTCGTTCCAGCGATAGACCTTCCGGTTCGCGGCATCGCTGAAGTACACCGTCCCGGCGTCGCTCGCGGTCAGACCCGAAGCGTTGCTGAAGTTGGTCGCCAGCCGCTCCAGCCTGGCGTGTTTGGCGAAAACCGGCGGCAAAGGCCGCGCGGCCGGGGTCTTCATTCCTTGGTTCACGGCGAAGCTCGTGAAAACCTGTGGACGCACCGTGACGCCGCTCCCTTCTTCCAACACGGCGTTGTCAAACGCGAGCCGCGTTTGGCTGAACACTTTCACGTTTTGGAACGTGATGCGGTCGGACCGGCGGACAATGGCCGCATGTTCCTTGGGCAGGACATTTCGCGACACCCGATACATGTACGTGTTGGCGAAGAGAAGGTCCCGCGAGTCCTGGATTTCCAGCGCGTTGGCCTGGGCTCCGGCGGGATTCTCCTCCTCGGTCTGCAACGCGCAGATTTCCCAGTTGCGCGCTTTGTCGAACTGCGTCTCGATCCGCGGGTGATGCTCGACGGAAATCTGATAAACTCTTCCCGGCGTCGTGGTGTTCTCGACACGCAATCCAACCCTGGCGCTCGTATCGTGCGGCCAGCAGCCGCGGATGATTCCGCCGCCGCCGTCCCGCACCATGAGATCGCCCGCATGAGTGTTGCTGAGACCCTGCCCGCGGCCAGGGCCGGCACCCTCAGGCGCCGGAGTTGCCGCGCCGGATGAGTTTGTGCCGGCCGCCGCGCTTGCGCGTCCGGGGCCTCCACCGCCTCTGCCGCCTCCGCCTCCCCCGCCCACGAACGATACATCGTCGAGCATCGAGGCCGGCCCCGCCATCCAAACCACTCCCGCCGCGCGCGGATTCCGTGCTCCCACGCCGACACTGATTGAGCTGACGATGTTGCTGCCGCCATGCGGGGCGGTGATTACCCCGATCGGATCGCCCTCGCCCGCAAAAGCCTCAGAGCCGGCGGCCAGCGAGATCGTGGTCGCGCCCGGATTGAAGCCGATCAGCGCGGTGTCGGGCTTCAGCCTCAGCGGCGCGTTCACGCGATACGTGCCGCTCGGGAAGAAGAGCGCCCGATGTTGATCAATTGCCGCCTGCAGCGCCGCGGTGTCGTCCGTCGAAGAATCGCCATTCACCCCCAGCGTGCGCACGTTCACCCATGTCTCCATCGGCGGCAGCGCCGGGACATCGCTGGCGGCCACCGGCGCCGGTCGCGAGAGCGCGCGCTTGTGGTGGCGCAGACGGATGCCCGTTTCGCGTCCGTCCGGGCCGATGTCCAAGCCGAGCGAGAATTGGTCAACCACGTAGTGCTTCGACGGCGCCGCGACCGGATGGTCGCCCGCGCAAAAACGCGGCACGTCGCTGCACGCGATGTTCGTCAGCGTGACGGCCGAGTGGGCGTTGCGCCAGTTGCCCGCGACAAACGCGGCTTCGCGAATGTTGTCCATCCGCAGGTCCCGCCCGTAGAGTTGCTCGACTTCACCGGGGGCGATTTCCAGCGCGACAGGCATGTTTGCGAAATGAACGCGGACAAGCGTGACTCCCGCCTCCATGGTATGGATCGCCGCGGCGCGCTGGCCGTCGAAGCTCGAATCCATCAGCAGGAACTGCCACGCGGGCGAGGTGCGCTTGGTGAGGATGCCGTATTCGCCGCCATGCATGTGGATGTCGCTTGCCTGATTTCCGATGTCCTCCAGCGCCGCGCGAGCCGAGCCGATCTGAAAGTCCATGTGCGTCAGCGCGCTGTGCTGCGCGACGTGGAATCGCACGGCGATGGCGGCGGGATTTCCCTCCTGTATTTCGAAATCAATGTTGTTCATCCCGCTGTAGAAGGTGAACTCCGACGCGTCCACGAACGGTCCGCCGGCCTGCGGACGATTGTCGGCAAAATGGATCATGTAACGGCCCGTGCCCTCTTGAAATCCGGGCGTCTCACGGCCGAGCACAAAAACGGGGCGCTTCTGGCCATAACCAACCAAACGGATGCCTTGCCAGACAAAGACGGTCTTGCCCAGACGGTAGCGGCCTTCGGGAATCAACACCACGCCGGCGCCTCGCACGCGATTGACCGCCTGTTGCAGGGCCTCGGAGTCGTCGCCCGTTCCATCGGCATGGGCGCCGAAGGCTTCTTTCGTGAAATCGACCGCGCGAGGATCGTCGGGGCGTTGCGGATAGTAAGACTGCGCCCGCAGCAGGCCGCCGCACAAAGTCGCCAGGCCGACAATCAGGGCGGCAACCCGCGCGATCTCGTGAGGCCCCGGCCTTATTCTCGAATTGCGGTCTTCGCGTGCCTGTGGTTTGAGCCGTTCGGAGCGCAACGTCATGTTCCGGGGTAAATCGTAAGTCGTCATATAAGGTATGCCGTCAGGGACCAAGACCCACTCTAGCCGGGCGAACGGGCAATGCCAGCTAAAACAGGCGGCCCACCTTGTCCGCGAAAGACCGCTCAAGTCAGATTCTTGTTGCTTTTGTTGCGGCTCATGCACATCCTCCGAAACGCATCGAAATTTGTTTGGACGATGGGCGCTCTCCATTGTCCGCCATGATTAATCCTATGAAATTCGTTCTTCTGACAGCGATTCTCACATTGGCCTCATCCGCGTACGCGCTCGACGGCCAAATCGGGATCCATGACCCCTCCACTGTCATCCAATGCGACGGCAAGTTCTACGTCTTCGGCACCGGCGGCGGCGGCCTGATCTCCGACGACGGCTGGACCTGGCGCGGCGGGGCCGTGCGTCCCGGAGGCGGAGTGGCGCCCGATGTGATCCATATTGGTGACCGCTACATCGTCGCTTATGCCGGAACCGGGGTCCATACGATGTGGACCAAGACGCTTGACACCAACTCCCCCGACTTCGGATTTAAGGACGACACCGTCGTCGCCACGAGCGACCTGGACTGCAACGCGATTGACCCGGCCTTTCTGCTGGACCCCGGCGACGGCAAGTTGTGGATGAGCTACGGCTCGTATATTGGCTTCATCCGCCTCGTGCAGCTCGATCCGAAAACCGGCAAGCGGGTGGACCCCAACGGCACGCCATACAACATCGCCGTCAACTGCGAAGCCTCGGCAATGATGTTTCACGACGGGTGGTACTATCTTCTGGCCACCCACGGCAGTTGCTGCCGCGGCTCCGACTCCGGTTACAATATTCGGGTCGGTCGCGCCACGGCCGTGACCGGCCCCTTTCTCGACAACATGGGTGTGGACATGATCGAGGGCGGCGGCAAGCTGTTCGTTGGCTCCAACGGCCGAGACATTGGCCCCGGCCATTTCGGCCTCCTCGATCTGGGCGATGGCGTGCAGAAATTCTCCTGCCATTATGAAGCGGACCTCGACCGGGGCGGCGCCAGCGTGCTCGATCTCCGTCCGGTGCTTTGGAAAGACGGCTGGCCCGAGGCCGGCGAGAACATGAAGGGAGGCACGTATGAAATCCAATCCGTGCGCACCGGCACGTCGCTGGAACTTGCCGTCGAGGGCGTGCCGGTCGGCGGCCGGCGCCCGCTCCGGGGAGGTGGTGGAGGGTTCGGCGGCCGGCGTGGCGGCCCAGGGGCAGGCGTCGCGGCCGGGGAAACCAACGCCGCGGGTGGGCAGATCGCCGTCGGCGAACCCGGAGGAACCAACGCGGCCGGCGGACGAGGTGTGCGGCGCGGCGGCGGGGGCGGCATGTTCGCGGGCCAGGGTGGCGTGATCCCGCCGCAGGATGTCGCCCAAGTGTCAACCAATTGGCCGGCGGGCAACGTTGACCTGCGTTTGGCCAACTACTTGTGCCAGGCCCAGCAAAAGTGGGCGATTACCGCGGTCACCAACTCCGGCGGCTACCCCGGCTCGCCCTATTTCAAGATTACCATCGCCGGCACCGACCGCGCGCTGGCCGTCTCCGAAGACGCCGAACTGGTTGCCCTTCCCGCCTTCAGCGGCGGCCCTGAACAACTTTGGCGGATTGAACAGCTTACCGACGGCACCTGGCGCATCATGCCCAAGTCCGTGCCCAATTCCAAAGATGCGCTCGCTCTCTCGGCCATTGGCAGCAGTTTCGCCACGCTTGGCAAGTTCGATCCCACAAGCGACATGCAGCGCTGGCTGATCCGTGCTCCATGAGCGCCTGTCGAAAATCGGAATCCACTCTCAACCATCGAAATTCTAACATAAGGTCTCACATGAATACTCTCCGTGCCATCCTCTTGCAGGCATCCTCCGTCCTGGCCGCCACCGTGCTATTTGGCATCGCCGCCCCTCCGGGCGCATCCGCTCAGAGCTACGGGTCCACCCTCACGCAGCCTGCCTCACCCACCAAGGCGCCCGGCCCTGACGGTTTCCTGCAACGCTGGATCATCCTTGATCCAATCCACGTCAACGGAGTCACCCAGAACGCCGTCCAGGCTGCTGTCAAAACTAATTACTTTCCCGGCCAGTTCACCGTCATTCCGCGCGACGGCGACAAGGTGACTGTCGGCGACGTGGAACTCATCTGGCACGCTGTGGATACCAAGAATTACAACGTGAACCTCTATCACCTCGTCCATGCCCTCAACAAACCATTCACCAACGTCCTGTTTTGGGCTGTCACCATCGTCAACTGCCCCGAAGAAATGCGTGACGTTCGTCTGGCCATCGGTTCCAACGACGCTTCCGTCTGGTGGGTTAACGGCCAGGAGGTCATTGGCATCTACGGTGACCGCCAGACCGTCATCGACGACGGGGTCTCGAAGAAACTCACGCTCAACAAGGGACCCAATGTCATCCGTTGCGCCGTCCACAACCAGGGCGGCGCGACCGACTTTTGCGCGCGGTTCCTCGACGCGCAAAACAAGCCGGTAAAGAATCTATCCCTGAGCCTGGGTGACATCGGGAAGTGAGTCCCAGCCGGCGCGGCGGAAACCCTCACCGCTAAGGAGACGCCCTGTAACGCCGAGTCGCATACCCATGAACCCGCCCGCTCCAGGTCCTCCCGCCGACGGCGAGCGCCTCAAGGCGGGCGAGTACATTGGCTATGCGCTCGGTGACACGGCCTCGAACTTCTTTTTCAAGACCTTCAGCATTTTTCTTCCCTATTACTATGTGGTCGTTTGGGGCATTCCAAATGGAGCGCTGTTGTGGATGTTGCCGGTTGTCAGCTTTATCGGCGCCTTTACCGATCCGATCATGGGTTTGATTGCCGATCGCACGCGGAGCCGCTGGGGCAAATTCCGCCCCTATCTCCTCTGGGGCGCGATCCCCTACGGCGTCTGCGGCTGCCTGATGTTCGCCGGCCCGACCCTGAACACGAACGGCAAAATCATTTACGCCCTCATCACCTACGCCTTGATGTTGACGAGCTACTCGGTCATCAACGTTCCCTACTCGTCACTGCTGGGCGTGGTCAGTTCCTCGTCGCGCACGCGCGCTGTGGCGTCGAGCTTCCGGTTCGTGGGCGCGTTCAGCGGAGCGCTGCTCATCTCGCTTTTCGTCCGGCCGCTTGTCAAATATCTCGGCGCAGACCGGACCGGGGCCGTCAACGAGATGCGCGGATTCCAATGGACCATGGCGATCTTCGCCGTCGCGTCGGTGATCTTGTTTTGGGTGTCCTTTGCGACGACCCGCGAACGTGTCAAACCGCCGGAGCGGCAGAAGACCAATGTCCGGGAGGAACTGGGCGAGCTGCTTCGCAACCGGCCCTGGGTCATGCTCCTGCTCGCGTCCATCTTCTCCACGACGTTCATTGCGCTGCAATTGGGCAGCACCGTCTTCTATTTCCAGTACGTCGTGGGAGACGACAAGGCTCCTGTTTTCCTGGGACTCGACCGCACGACGGTCTTTCTTACCACCGGCTCGCTCGGCCTTGTGCTCGGCACGATAAGCCTCAGTTCGATCGTCCGCAGGATTGACAAGAAGCACTGCGCCGCCGCGCTCAGCGCCATCACGGGGCTTTGTTTTGCCGCCTTCTACTTCGTGCCTAAAGAGAGCTACGGAATCATGCTGGTTCTCAATGTGTTCGCCCAGTTCTGCGCCGGCCCCACTTCGGCGCTCACCTGGGCGCTCTACGGCGACGTCGCCGACTACGGGGAATGGAAGTTCGGACGCCGGTCCACGGGGCTGGTCTATTCCGCCTCGCTGTTCGCGATCAAAACCGGAGTGGTCGTCAGCAACTTCCTCCTGCCCTTCTTCCTGGCTCGCTTCGGCTTTCTGCGCGAGGCCGCCAGGCAAAGTCCCGCCGCTTTGCTCGGCATCACCCTGGCTTTCTCACTCGTGCCCGGATTCATCGCGCTGCTCAAAGCCGCCATGCTCATGATTTATCCGCTTAACCAGAAGCGCGTGGACGACGTCGAACGGGAACTGGCCGCCCGCCGCGCCGCCGTTTCGCTTGTGCCGACAGCCCTATGACCATCCATAACCCCATCCTTCCCGGATTCAATCCCGACCCGTCGATCGCGCGTGTCGGGGATGATTATTACATCGCCACCTCAACATTCGAGTGGTTTCCTGGCGTGCAGATTCATCATTCGCGCGACCTGGTCCACTGGCGGTTGCTCACGCGCCCGCTCAATCGCCCCAGCCAGCTCAACATGCTGGGTGATCCGGATTCCTGCGGCATCTGGGCCCCCTGCCTGAGTTACGCCGACGGCTTGTTCTGGCTGATTTTCACGGACGTCAAGCGCTATGGCCGCGCCACCGTCGGCGGCGCCAGCGGCGCTTCCCCGCGCGATTTCCACAACTATCTCGTCACCTGCCCGCGCATCGAGGGCGATTGGTCCGACCCCGTCTATCTCAACAGCAGCGGCTTCGATCCTTCGCTCATTCACGATGACGATGGCCGAAAATATCTGGTCAACATGCTTTGGGACCCTCGACCGGGGAACAACCGCTTCGCCGGCATTGTCCTTCAGGAATACTCCGTCAACGAGCGCAAGCTGGCCGGCAAACGGATCAACATCTTCAAAGGCACGCCGCTGGGCTTCACCGAAGCGCCCCATCTCTACAAACGCAACGGCTGGTATTACCTCCTCACCGCCGAAGGCGGCACAGGCTGGGGACACGCGGTCACGATGGCGCGGTCGCGGGAACTGGCCGGGCCTTATGAACTGCATCCGGACACTTACATCCTCAGCGCGCGGCACCGGCCCGATGCTGAGTTGCAGCGCGCCGGTCACGGCAGCCTGGTCGAAACGCCCAATGGCGAGACTTACATCGCTTATCTCTGCGGCAGGCCCTTGCGCAATCGCGGCCGCTGCACGCTCGGACGCGAGACGGCGATTCAGAAAATGGTTTGGGGCGCTGACGATTGGCTGCGCACCCTCGATGGCGGCGGAATTCCGACCGTTGAAACACCCGCTCCATCCCTGCCCGTCCACACGTTCCCGGCAACGTCGGCGCGCGAAGATTTCAACGGCCCGCAGCTCCCCATTGATTTCCAATGGCTGCGCACTCCGTGGCCCGGGGAGATATTCAGCCTCACCGCCCGTCCCGGCTTCCTTCGCATTTTTGGCCGCGACACCCTCGGCAGCTTGTTCACTCAGGGGCTTGTCGCCCGCCGCCAGCAATCGCATTGCCTCAGCGCCGCGACGCTGGTCGAGTTCGAGCCGGAACATTTTCAACAGAGCGCGGGCCTGGTCTGTTACTACAACGGCGCGAAGTTTCATTACCTCTGCGTCTCGCATGATGAAGCCGTCGGAAAACATCTCCGTGTGATGTCCTGTGTTCCCGACTCGCCGCAGACCGACGCCTTCACGCCGCCCATCCCGATCCCCGCCGGCAAGCCCGTGCATCTGCGCGCCGAAATTGATTATGAGCGCCTCCACTTCGCCTTTCGGGTCGAAGGCGCGGACCCCGCCTGGCGCTGGCTGCCGCAACAGTTCGACGCGAGCATCCTATCCGACGAAGCCACCGCTCCCGGCCAGCCCAATTTCACCGGCGCCTTTGTCGGCATGGCGTGTCAGGACGCCAGCGGAACGGCGCGTCCGGCCGACTTCGACTTTTTTGAATACCGCGCCAGAGACTACCGCGCGAATGTGTTCTCCGCCCCTTCGGACTAACCCGCAAAGGAAGGATTCCAACCACGGATGGACACCGCTGCAAAGCGACATTGCGGGCGTGGCACTGCCCGAGGCCCAGGGCGGAATTCTTTGGAAATCGCCCTCAACCTGAACTCCCTTGGGGAAAAGGGAGCGGCTCCGCACGAGCGTCGCCCTGCTATGAAATGTGAGTCAACTCGATGACCGGGGTGTCGGGAAAACGAACTTTCCAATCGCGCGGGTTCTGGTAGCGTCTGCGGTCGTGTTAAAACTGTTTTACTTGCTGGCATTCGCGACGGGCGCCTTGGGCGCGGCGGGGGCTGAGATTGTGTTTGATTGGAGCCAGTACAAACCGGGCCGGTGTCCGCCCGGCTTCGCGAGCCTTGTGACAGGGGCCGGCAAGCCTGCCGCGTGGACTGTCTATGAGGAAATTGTGCCGCCGACCCTGGCGCCCCTGACTTCCATGGCCGGCAGCAACGTCGCCAAACAGTCCGTGCTGGCGGTGCAATCGCCGGACCTGGACGGAAACCATTGTCCGTTGCTGCTCTATACCAACGAGGTGTTCTACGATTTCACGCTGACGACCCGGTTCAAGATCGCCGGCGGCGTCATGGACCCGGAGGCGGGAGTGGTCTTTCGCGCGCAGGACCAGAGCAATTACTACGTCTTGCGCGCGAGCACGGAAGGCAACCTTCTTTGGTATCGGGTGGTTGGCGGCAAGGCGTATGAGTCAACGGGAGTGGGCGTCAGAATCGCGGTGCCCGCCAACGTCTGGGAGGAATTGCGCGTCGAATGCGCCGGGAGCCGGGCGCGCTGCTATCTCAACGGCAGCCTGGTCATTCCGCCCGCCCGGCCCGGTTCTCCCACCAATGATCTGGCAATCAACGACACGACCTTTGCCAGGGGCATGATCGGCTTCTGGACCCGGGCCGATTCGAAGTGCTGCTTTTTTGACACCCGGGTCCAATACGAGCCGAAGGTGCCCTTCGTCCAGATGGTCGTGGCTGAGATTGACAAGAAGTATCCGCGCCTGCTGGGGTTGTCGATTTACGCCGATAAATCGCCCGGCTCCCCGGTCGTCATCGGCGCCAGGGACGAGCATGAATTGGGAGCGCCCGGCGCCCAGTATGAACAGGACGTCATCGAGCGCGGCGCCACGTACTACCTCAAGCTCAAGGGCGCCGTCGAGGTGACTGTGCCGCTGCGCGACCACAATGGGGAGATTGTCGCCGCGCTGAAAACGCGGATGAAGTCCTTTCCCGGCGAAACTCAGGCCGCCGCGGTGTCCCGCGCCGTCATTGTCAAGAAAGCGATTGAAGAACGGATTGGGACATTGCAGGACCTTCTGCACTAACGGGGCGCGGGAGTCAGTTTGATTTGAGCTGCTTCTTGATCCGCTCGAGGATCATCCCGCTGGTCTGAGCCGGTGTCATGGCGGAATTGTTGATGACCATCGCGCCCAGGGGGATCATGAGGGGAGCGGTGGCGCGCTGGCTGTCGCGCTGGTCGCGGGCGGCCAGATTCTCCTTGATGCCTTCGGCGGCCCGGCGCTTGGCGCGCTCGTCCAGGCTGGCGTCGAGATAAAACTTGAATTCCGTTTCGGGAAACACATTGGTGCCGATGTCGCGCCCCTCCATGACCAGGTCGCCGAACTTGAGGCACTCACGCTGTTTCAACTTCATCCAATTCCTCACCTTCGGCACGGCGGCGACGTGGGAGACGGCCGCGCTGACGGTGGCGGTGCGGATTTCGGTTTCCGGATAATAACCGTTGACCAAAAGGAGGACCTTGTGCTCGATGCAGGCGAGGGTGGTTTTCCATTGGCGGCACAGGTTCCACACCGCCGTACCGTCATGGACATCGATTTTGTGGCGGAGACAGTGCCAGGCGAGGGTGCGATACATGGCGCCGGTATCGACGTAGATATATCCCAGGGCTTGCGCGACGAGGCGGGCGTTGGTGCTTTTCCCGCTGGCGCTGGTTCCGTCGATGGCGATGACGATGTTGGATGGGTTCACTGAGTTCCTTAATCGGCGAACAGCTGTTGCTCCGCCAAGGGCCGGGCCGTGCCGCCGTCCAGGATGGCGGCGCCCAGGCCGGCAGGCGGGCGGGCGGCCAGTTTCTGGAAGAAGTTTGGAAAGGTCTTTTTCACGCAGGACGGATTCCTAATGCGAATGCCCGGAATTTTCAATCCCAGGATGGCAAAGCACATGGCCACGCGGTGGTCGTTGTAGGTTTCAATTTCCGCCCCTTGCGGCTGGGCTGCCGGGAAGATCGTCAAGCTGTCGTCCTGTTCAACGACCCTTACGCCGCATTTGCTTAATTCGGTCCGCAATGCCCCAACCCGCTCGCATTCCTGGAGGCGCAGCCGCCCCAAATCGGTGAACCGCGTCGGGCCGCCCGCGAACGGCGCCAGCATCATCGCCGTCATAATGCTGTCGCCAAGCTGGCGTTTCCGCGACAATTCCGCCGGCAACGGCAAGTATCCCGGAAACGCGCCGTCAATTTGCCAGTCCGACGCCGGAAAAGCGGCGACGCGAATCCGCGGAGCGGTCCCAGCTCCCGGTTCGCGCAAGCCCCCTTGCAAGAGCCAGTCGGCGGCGCAAAAGTAACTGGCGCTGGAGGCGTCGGCCTCGATTTGAAATTCACCGGCGCCCCGTGGAAATGCGGCGATCAACCGCCGCGTCATGGCCACGTAGGGCGCCTCTTCGGCATCGTCTCCCGCGACCTCCACCCGCCAGCCGCCCGCCCGGGCGCACAGCAGCAGAGCCGAGGCAAACTGCGAACTCTCCGCCAAATCGACCCGGCAGGCGCCTGCGCGCGCGCCGCTCCCGAAAATGGTGACCGGCAACTGGTTGTTCGGGGATTCAACGCGATAGCCCAACTGGCACAAGGCGGCCAGGAGCGCCCCCTGCGGCCGCTGGTGCATCCGCAGACTGCCGCGCAGGCGATAGACCCCGCAGCCCAGGCAAACCAGCGCGGCCAAAAAGCGCGCCGCAGTCCCCGCGTTTCCCACGAACAGTTCCAACGGCGCTTCCGCCGTGCCGCCGCGCGGAATCTCTCCGGCCAGCCCGGCGACGCGAATGGTGCGGTTGCAGCGTTCGCGAGCGTCCGGGGCGACATTGAGGTCAAAGCCAAGCCGCTCAAGGGCCTCGACCATCACTTGGGTGTCCTCGCTCCACAACGCGCCGCGCAGAGTGACCGCGCCGCCGGCAAGGGCGGCCAGGATAAGGGCGCGATTGGTGATGCTCTTGGAGCCGGGAACAGTGACCTCCGCCGCAGGCGCCTCCGCCAGCGGAACAATCTCAATGCTCTCCGGCAGCGGCATAAGCTTCTCATTCCGGCGAACTGGCCGGAGAATAGGGACGCCAGGCATCGCGGCGCTGTTTGGCGTTGGTGAAAAATTCCTGGATGGCTTGGACGTCTTCCCGTTCGAGCGCGAGTTGGAATTCCTGCAAATCCTCGATGAAGACCCCCAGCACGCGGCACAGATTCGCCCGGTTCGCCAGCGCGATGTCCCGCCACATCTCGGGCGAGCCGGAGGCGATGCGAGTGGTGTCGCGGAACCCCGTCGCGCACACCAGCGACTGCTCCTTGGGATGGGCCGGGCTGAGGATGTAGTTGGCCAGTTCCGCCGCCACGACATGCGGCAGATGGCTGGACCGGCTCACCAAATCGTCATGCGCCTCCGCGCTAATTCGGATGGGCCAGGCACCCACCGACTGCCAAAACCCTTCCACCGCCGCCAGCGCCGCCGCCGATGTCTGGCGCGTCGGCGTCACAAGGCACACCGCGCTCTGAAACAAATCCCCGCGCGCCGCCGCCGCCCCAGCCCTCTCCGAGCCAGCCATCGGATGGCTGCCGACAAATTCCCCCTTGCCCTCGCGGATGATGGGTTCCAGATCGCGCACGACGGGACCTTTGACGCTGCCGACGTCGGTGACCACCGCGCCGGGCTTGAGGAAGGGGCGCAGGTCGCCGGCGCGTTCGGCCAATTGGCCCAGAGGCGTGCAGAGGATGATCAAATCCGCCCCGTCCACCGCCTGGCGGATGTCCCGGGTGACGAGGTCCGCGATTTCCAGTTTCGTGCATTCCACCACGCTGGCCTCGCGGCGGACAAAGGCGTGGACCGTCCCGGCCAACTGGCGCTGCTTGATGGCCAGGGCAAGGGACCCTCCCAGCAAGCCCGTTCCAATTATGCTGATCTTGTTCCAACGCATTTGAGTGCCCACACGCTACCGGGTTGGCGCCGGAAGGTCGAAAAGAATTTGCGCGTTATTTTGGAGCCGCGAAGGTCATTCTTCTGGAGAATATCTGTTTTAGGGCCAGGCGATATTTTCCGCCAAACCCTGGAAGTGGCGCATGTTGCGCGTGATAATCTCGTCGGACTTCGCCTTATTCGATACCAAGGCGTGCCAATAATCATACACCCGCGCTCCTTGAACTCCCATGCGTTGGGCCGTGTCCAGGCCGTTCAACGCTTCATCCTTGGTCAACTCCTCAAACTTGAGTCGGCCCGCGAATTTCCTCAGCCAGGCCGCGCATTCGTTTTGAGTGAACACCATCCGGTCGATATTTCCGGCTTCGTCCGTGATCTCCACGCCGCGTCCTGTCATGGTTGCGAAGAACTCCGCCAGAAGATGCAGGCGGGCCACATGCTCTCCGTTCTCCAGCCGCCGAAAGACTTCAGGCGAAAGGGCGGCGTTGACGGCCGCCGACGTGTCCCAATATGTCCTCACGAACGGCTTTCCTGCTCCTCAGCCACCGCTTTGCCAATGGCTTCCGAATCGAGTGTGTACCCATTGGGAACCTTGAAAAACAGATTTCCTCCCCGTTTGACAAGTTTGGCCACAACCCGCCTCGGTCCGGGCTTCGGTACCACCGGAACGAGTTTTATTGTCCCGTCCGAGTTCGGTTCGTACGCGAAAACCTGTCCCGCCTTTGCCTTCGGGAGCCGAACCCGCTGCCGATCATCCACGGTTAACGTCTTCATCTGGGGAAATTCCCACTGAACATACCCGGATTCAAGTTTTTTCTTCGAGAAGCAGTTCGCCCCCGAATCATTAGCGACTTTTCCAGGAGCGCGAGCGTCCCGGTCGCCCCCGTCCAAGACCTCCCCGCCATTTTGGTGAATTCGCAAGTGGGACGCTGACGATTCGGAGTTCGCCGCGAAGGTCATTCTTCGGGAGAAGAGCCGTTATTTCATGCAAGCGCCAGATGCCGACTTTTAAGTTTGATCGATTGCGCGGCGAATTCAAGACACGCCCGCAAATCATCCCGCTCCAGGTCGGGGAATTCGGCCAGAAGGTCCTCAAACGTGTCGCCGGCCACCAAATACTCGAGCATGGACTCGACCGGATACCGCAAATGGCGGATGGCCGGTTTGCCGTGGCAAATCTCCGGGTCAATCGTGATTCGGGCCAAAAGCTCGCTCATGGCGTAAATAATCAGCGAATCGCATGAAAATGACAAGCGGCGCAACCTTCCAAATCCTCGCCTGAGGAATTATTTTGAACCGCGAACCACGCGAAATACGCGAATGATCGGGGTTTTCGCGTAGTTCGCGTGGTTCGCGGTTGACTCGGTTTTCTATATTGGCACGAATCTTGAGGTTTCTTCTTTTGCGCCGAACTCATTTTGCACGGTGGGGCGACGCTCCTGCGGAGCCGGGGTCTGGTCGGTGGAAAGGCTCCGCAGGAGCGTCGCCCTACCAAGCCACGAAATGTGCGGATTAGCGTCTTCCCGGCGGGCTTTAGTTCAAAAGCCCTTTTGGGGATCGGCGTCCGCGCCGGACGCGGCTTGGCGGACCCTTTCCAGGATCACGTCCGCCACGCGCGGTTCGCTCCCTACGGCGGCGGTGTACCAGACCCTTTTGCCATCGCGCTCCGTCGGGTTGCGCCACGGCGGCTGGCCCAGTTTCAACCGCCCGGCCACCACCGCCTTGGGCGCTCCCATCATGACCGGGATGTCCTCCCGCGAATGCAAGCCGTCGCTGATAAAAAAAGGCGCCACCACGATGTTCTTGGAGCGCGCCAGCTTGTGGCAATGGATAATGCGCGGTTCCTCCTCCATGAAGACGGCATGGACTTCGGCGTAAAGTTGGCGGGCGCGGATCAATTGGGCCTGGTTCTCGATCGCCTGGCGCGAATTCTCGTTGTTGCCCGTGCCGTGGCCGGCGATGAACAGCGCCGTCTCCGCCGGCTTGGGCGCGCGCGGGAACGGGAATTGTTCCACGATGCCGCCGGCGCGCGCCAGAAGAACATCCGTCATGCCCGGATGCGTCCCGACCGGACCGCAGTAAAAAAAAGTCTGGCCGCCGCGCTCCTGCGTCCGCGGAAAATCCCGCCGGCCGTTTCGGCAAAACCCCAGTTCCCGCGGCACAACCTCCTCCGTGAAATAGCCCTCGCTGATGAAGAGCGGGACAATAAAAACACGCCGCGCAAAAACGCCCCGCAAAACCTGCGCCAGATACGGCTCCTGCTTCCAAAAAGCCTCCTGCGTCTGCGCGAAGAGCCGGCGCCGGCGCAGTTCATCGACGTGTTGATAGACGGGCGCGGCGGAGTCCGCGTTCACGGTCGATCCGTGCCCGGCCACCACCAGCGCCGCGTCTGAAAATCGGTCAGTCATTTACGGTTAAAATTAGAATTAGAAGCCGAAATGCGCCATTGGAAAAATCACGGCGAAAAATACCGCTTGCGCTCCGGGCGTTTGCGCCCTATATTGCGCGTCCTTTTCAGAGAAGAGGACTATTATGCGTCGTCCGAAAGGCATTAAAACAAAGAAATCGGTCGCCAAGCGGTTCAGGATAACCGCCCGCGGCAAAGTCATGCGTCCGCATGCGGGCAAGCGGCACTTGCTCCAAACCAAAAACCCAAAGCGCCGCCGCCGTCTCGGAAGGTCCTCCGTAGTGGACCCAACGGATGCCTATCGGATACTGCAGAATTTACCCTTCAGCCACTAACCAACCCGCCTTTTTCCCTCTATGCGAGTCACCAACTCACCCGCCTCCCGCAAGCGCCGGATGCGCACGATCAAAGCCGCCAAGGGCTTTCGCCTCAAGCGTTCCAAGCTTTACCGTTACGCCTCCGACGCCCTGGATCACGGGCTGCAATACTCCTACCGCGACCGCAAAACCAAGAAGCGCAACTTCCGCGCCCTCTGGCAGGTGCGCATCAACGCCGCCGCGCGCGCCGCCGGGATGACCTACAGCCGTTTCATGGAAGGCCTCAAGACGGCCAAGTGCGCCCTCAACCGCAAGATGCTGGCGGACATCGCGGCCCGTGACGCCGCCGCTTTCGCCCAATTGGTGGAGCTTTCCCAGAACGCGCTCAAGATCAAGACCAAGAAGGCCGCCTAGGCCCGCCCGGGCGGCGTTTTCCAATGGACATCGAACCGCTCAAACAAGCGGCGCTGGCCGATTTGACCGCCGCACCCGACTTGGCCGCCTTGGAACAGGCCAAAGGCGCCTGGCTCGGCCCCCAGGGGAAGTTCACCGCCGCGATGAGGGAACTGGGCAAATTGCCCAGGGAAGAACGCCCCGCCGCCGGCAAACTCTTCAACCAGGCCAAAACCGAATTGGATGCCGCCGTGGCTCAACGCCGCTCCGACCTCGAACTCAAAGCCGCCCTACCCAAGGAAGCCACCGACTTCACCCTCCCCGGCCGCCGCCGCCCCCTTGGCAAGCTCCATCCCCTTACCCAAGTCACCGAGGACATCGTCCGCAGCTTCCGCAAGATCGGCTTTGCCGTCGCCGACGGCCCTGAGATCGAGGACGAATACCATTGCTTCGACGCCCTCAATACGCCCGCCGATCATCCGGCTCGCGATACGCAGGACACGTTTTATCTGGACTCCGCCGAACGGCTTCTCCTGCGCACGCACACTTCCTCAGTGCAAATCCGCGTCATGGAAAAGCAGCCGCCTCCGGTGCGCATCATTGTCCCCGGCCGCGTTTACCGCCGGGACAATCCCGACGCCACCCATAATCCCACCTTCCAGCAGATCGAGGGCCTTTACGTGGATCGCGGCGTGACGGTGGGAGATTTGAAGGGGACCGTCGAGTTCGTCTTCAAGGAGCTGCTCGGTGGCGAGACCAAAATCCGCTTCCGTCCGCACTATTTCTCCTACACGGAACCGAGTTTCGAGATAGATTTCTCCAGCGCGATGACCCGGAAAATGGGCAAGGAATGGCTGGAGATCGCCGGCTGCGGCATGGTGCATCCAGGCGTCTTCGAGCAAGTCGGCTACGATCCGGAGGTGTGGACGGGCTGGGCATTCGGCTTCGGCATCGAGCGCGTCGCCATGATCCGCTACCAGATCAACGACATCCGCCTCTTCTACGAAAACGACACCCGTTTTCTGCGCCAATTCTGATTTCTTTTCCGCCCGGGTTTGCCAGGATTAACGGCAGTGCCGCCTTTCCATCCCCTGCTCGCGATTGGAGAAAACTACCGTAATTTACCGTAATTTCCGTAATCAACGAACCCTTCACCATCCTGATCCGGGAAACCCTCAGCGCCGTCCATTTAGGCCGCGAATAGGCGCAAATAGGCGGCCAAAACCCCGGATTTTTTAAATTGCCAGAGCTTGCCAGAAGGTGAAACTCCGGAACACCGGCCCAAGGCAAGATGGGAATTCTTTATCCGTGTCCATCCTTGTCGCGCCGAAGCGGCGCGTAGGCGGACGTGGTCAACTCCCTTCTTTGCCGCCGGCAGGCCGGAAACGGGGCCAGCGCTCCGCGCGAAGGCGGACCTGTCCTCCGTAGCGCTCCGTGCGAAGGAGGATAAACAGCCGCGACAACCGGGGCATGGCGTGGTTCAAACGGGTTCGCCGCTCAAACGCCCCGATCCGCGGCCTTTCAAAGAACAAACCGCCCCCAGCCACTGCCGCCACAATACCACAGAAATTGCATTATGCAAGTATATTTTTTACCATGGATGGACACGAATGACGCAAATGTCAAACATGGATCCGGGGCATTGAACGCGCGCCGCTCCGGACATCGATTCGGATATTTCGCGGCGAGAACCGCGCCCAGCCGCCCCGCGCGCCCATGCATTATACGCGATTCCGAGGCCCCCTGGCGTTTCGCTCGATTGCCCAGCGCTTGAGCATGGGTTCGGCGCGGCTTCAATGCGAAATGTCATAATTCCAGGACTGCCCCAGGTCCGTATTCAAGTTAACGAACCTTCGACCGCCGGGGGCGCGAGCCAAGGCTCGCAGCTGCTTCCGCCTCATTTTACCACGTTACTCACGGTTATGGAAGACGCTCGATTCTCGCCGCGAATCGGCCATACTGGCCGCATGGTGTTGGCGCTGGTTTGAAAATGCAGATTGGTCGGACGCCACCAGGAGGGATTGAATTTTGTGTTTCAATATACTAACCAGCCAACGTATAATAAATGCTCGCCATGATGGTGAACCGAATAGGACTGCAGGCGCTGGCAGCAGCGGTGGCTCTATCCTGCTGCGCGGCGAGCAACGACGTCGAGCAGGCCATCCTGTCTTTCCCAAAGATCAGCGCTTGGGAGTTGCGCCCGGATGAGGCCGTTCGATCCGCGAACACACTGATTAGCGCGGGCCGAGATTCTGCCTGCGCTGCACTGGAACAATTCGCGAAGGCAAAGGGAGACTTCTTGGAAGGTTACGAGGCAGATCAGAAAGTCTGCCATTTGTGCCGTTTGATTTTCTTGCCACGAATTCCGACTGATACCCTTAGATCCCCTCGCTTGGGAGCTCCGGAGTTGCTGCCTCTTCATTCGATGAATTCTTCGGATTGGCCTTATATGCCGTTTGCAATCGCGGATAATGTGCCGCTATCTATGACCCTAGGCTACTCATCAGGGGGGCGGCCGGAGAGCGCTGAGAGCTACATCGCTTACTGCATGTCGAATGGGGTGTTTCGCACGCAGCCATTTCCGCTGCCTAGCCCCGTCACAGCGAGTAACGCGCTCAATCGAGTTCTTGCGTCTTCGGCTTGGAAGTCGCTCAAATGGAAGGACTCAGGCCAAGGCTGGTCATATACTCTGTCTGAGGGCTACGCGAAGGAAATTCTGTGGAAACAAGTCGCAAATATGGCGAACATCAAAGAGGTCGTGCCGTAGCTTCGTCCATTTCAAGCTGAAAAACCCCTTCTTCCGGGGCGTTGTCTGGCGGGCCGCGGCAGGTGGCGCCGTAAACCGCAACAGCCGCAATTCACGCCGGCTCGACAGTGCTATTCTTGACAAAAAACGCGCCGTTCATCCCATCTGCGTCATTCTGATGTCACGGCACGGGCACGGTCAGGCTGTCATGCAGAATTAAAACCAGGTCGTCCGCGTCATTGGGTTCGGGAATGACCCAACGCGGGCCGAAAACCAGTTTGGGGACGGCGTTGTTGCCGTTCTGGATGGTGTGGCCGTAAATCCGAATGCAGGTTTGCAGATACCGGTCAATCCAGGGATCGGCCAGAGCGGCCTTGAACTTCGCCTGACCGGCCAATTCGACAGCTTTGGCCCTGGCGGCGTCGAGGCTTCGCGGCTGCCAGCGGTCGCCGGACTCAAACGAAAACATCCAGCGGTCGAAGGCGGGAAACGCCTCGCGTCTCGCCAACCAAACCGCCAGGGCAACTTTGGCCAGCTCGCACGAGTCCGCAAATTCATCCACGTTCCGCGGTACGTAAGGGTTGCAGTTGGTGTTCAACGGCGTCGGGCACAGAACAAAAACCATCTTGCCGCCGTACCGGCGAATCGTCTCATCAAGCATCAAATGCAACTGCTGGCAATGGGGGCATTTGTAATCAAACAGCAGGTTGACGACGTGGAGGGCGTCGGGTGAACCGATCACCGGCGCGTCGTGCGGATCAATGGCGGGCAAACTCTCTTGGGACTCGCCGTCGCGATAGACGGACCGGGGAGCAAAGGCCATCTGGCAGGCCGCCAGGATGCCGGCCAAAGCCAGACCGACCAGGCCCGGACCGATTGCGGGCAAAGGGCCAATCACGCGCCGCGGGGCGGCAGGCGTCGTGGCATTCGGCGCGGGGATCGTCAGCGAGATTTCGCTTGACTCGTCGTCCAATTCCCTGGGCGCCCGCCAGACGGCCAAAGCCGCCAGCAGGAGGCCGGTGAGGTGCGTGGCCATGCAATAGGGGCAAAAGGCCCCGATGAGCCACTTCTGCACGATGGTGAACCACACGGCGCTTCCGGCGGCCGCTCCGGCTAGAACCAGCATCGCGCGCCACGCCAACCGCCGCACCGGCGCCTCCGTCGCCGGACCAATGCAAAGACTGGCCGCCAGCATCGCCAGGTACGCCCCCGCTGCCAGACCGCTGACGGGCAGTATCCCGCCAATCGTTGACCAACGGCTGTTGAGGACATGGTCGCAGGGCCCGCCGCCGCCGCAGCCGATTACCGGCCCGCCAATCAGATAATGCCAGCTCAGGAAAGCGCTCAACGCCAGACCCAGCGCGATCAAACCCGTCAAGACCCCGCGCCACCAGGGCCAGGACCGGCGAAGAGGGGTCATTTCTGGTTAGGCGCGCCGGGCGTTGGGCCGCTGGTGCCGAGCTGCGTCCCGCTGGCGTGCGCCTTGGTCAATGCGGCGGTGAGGGTGATGCCGCTGCCGGAGACCTGTGCTCCCACCGCGTGTGCCATGCCGAGCGGCGCCGCGACCGTGATGGAGGCGCCGGCGAGGCCGCCCCTGCCGCCGCCAAAGCCGCCGCGCCCGCCTCTGCCGCCGCCAGCGACGGAGGCGACAACCGCCGTCTCCACGTTCGTCCCGCTGTCAATGGTGATCGTCTGGCCGGCGCTAAAGCCTGCCGGGCTGGCCACTGGGATGGCGGTCGCGCCCACCTCCGTGGCAGTGCCCACAGTGGTGGCGCCTGGTGTGCCAACCTCCGCGATGACGATGGTCTCGCGGTTCGCACCCTTATCAATGGGAATCGTCTGGCCGGCGCTAAAGCCTGTCACGCTGGCGACTTTGATATTGTGCGCGCCCACGGCCGATTCGGCCGCCAGAATGCGGGCGGTCTGCACCTGGAAATCGCGGCAATTGCTGGCGCTATCGGCGCCATCCGGGTAACGCCCCACGCTCACGCTGGGCGTGGGACCAACGGGGCCACCGCGCCCGCCGAAGCCGCCTCTGCCCGCGCTGGGCGCAGGCACGCTGCAGCCAGATCCGGTCCCGCCTTGGTAGCCTTGGGCAGCCCATGGGTCAACCAACTCACCATAGTTGAGACTGTCAGCGACCAAGCCGGCGGCGTCCCGCAACACGATGCAGCCCGAACCGGCAAGGGCGGGACCTCCAAACCATTGGCTGGGCGGCGGCCCCTGGTATCCGGCGGTCGTGACCACCGCGTCACGCACGGCGGAGTTGATGGCGTGATCGTTGGCCAAGGGTTGGTCGAGTGTGATGCCGGCGCCCAGCGGTTGAAGCGGTTCATTACTCGAATGGGGATGGACCGTCGCCGGTTGGAAGCTAATCCCTGTTCCGTTGACACTGAATGGGAGATTGGCCGAATGATTGAATTTCAGCGGGGCCTCCAGTTCAAGGCTCGCGCGTACGCCGCCGCGCCCGCCGCCGCCGCCCTCCGCCGCGACGACGCTCTTGACCGTGACGGTCTCGATGCCATGTCCACTGCTGTCAATGTCCAACCTGATCTTGTCGCCCACCGAGATGTTGGCCCCGTTCATCGCCCGGATGGTGGTGTCACCGGCATTCGCGGCCCCAGCCAGACGAGTCTGTGTTCCCGGCTTGCCCACCTCGGTGACCGTGACGATCTCATAACTTTCCACATCTCTGGCGACCGCCGGGTAGGTTGAGCCGTATCCAAGGCCCAGCTTTTGGCCGGCCTCGACCGCGAAGCCGCCGCCGCCGAAGCCGAAGCCGAAGCCGCCGCTGCCAGCGTAAGGCACGCTGGTGGAACCTGGGGGGATCGTGATCACCGGACCGTCCGGAAGAGGTTGCCACAGCGTTGTCGTGGCGCCAGCCGCCGTCCCGAGGCTGGCGATCTTGCGGGTTTCCACGCCAGAGCCGGTGTCAATTTCAATGGTATCGCCGACGTTCATGCCATTGGTGCTCCGGACGTAGAGGGTGGCATCGCCCTTGTGCGCCGGAACCGCCAGACCGGAGTTGGCCAGGCCGAACACGTAGAAGCCTTTGGCAGCGAGTTTCGTCCCCGCCGGCGCCGTCACCGAAGAGAAGATGGGCTGCGCGGCGGGGTGCTCGGTCAGTGTCCAGCCGGAAAGGTCAACATCACTGCCGCCGGCGTTGTATAGCTCGATGAACGAGTCCGTCGAGTTAATGGCAAACTCGTTGATTTTGACCGGGCTGACATTCCGAATCTTCTCGGCCGCGGTCTCGGTTTGCGTCTGGCCGGTCGAGTTCTGCCACGAGGCATTGCCAACCAGGTCGCCGTTGAAGGCCTGCTGCCCCGAGGTGACCTTGAAGGTCGCGCTCACGCCCGCACCCGGCGCGACCGGGTCGGAGAAAGTCTTTGACGTCTCAGTGCCGCCAGAAACCACGGAAGTCCAACCCGCAGGCACGGTAATGCTCAACTTGACTCCCGCCGCGGGCGCACCCGTCGTATTCGTGAAGGTCACGGTGGTCTCCTGCGAGGAACCCGGTGAAAACGTTTGCAGTCCCGGCGGTGCGGCCTTTGCCGACGCCGGCGCCAGGCTCAGGGGCGGCACGTCGTACTTCGCAGCCACGACGTTGGCCTGCACCTTCTGGTCGGTGGCGTCCGTGGGGAAGGTCCCTCCGGCCGTCATCGCGCCTTCATAAAAGGTCCCCTGCGAGCCGTTGCTGTTGTCGCCGCCGTTGCCCAGGAGAATCGCCCCCTGCTTGCGCATCGGGTCATAGTTGCGGTCCACCCGCTTTCCGTCGAACATGACCTTCAGCTCGCCGCTCTGCGAGTCTCCACCCAGGGTCGCCCAGTGGTGCGGTTCACCCTTGGCCATCGCGGTGACGAATCGCCAGGGGATGATCGGCAGGTCGCAGTTCTTGGTTCCATTGGTGGTGACACAACCCACCAGGTTGTTCTCCTGGTCGGTCATGATCCACGGGCCGGGCGGTGGGCCGTGATACCAGGGAGTGGCGTTGCCAAAGTAGGTGGTTTCCATCGTGCCGGCGTCGTCATCGCGGCTGTCAATTTCGGCGTTGCCGTAGTCGTAGCAGCAGCCGCCGTTGTAATGATGGCCGTTCACGACCCAGTACTCGCCCTCCGCCTGGTCGTCCACCGCCGTGGCGTGCGCGTCATCACAACGCAACCCCATGCCCGGCGCGATGAACACGCCATAGACCTTGTGGCCCATGATCGTAATCGGCGCCCAATCCGCCACCGGAAGATTGTCAAACCCGCCCAAGGCCAGGAGGCTGCCGGTGCCGCCGCGCGGCGCCTGGGTGAGGTTGTTGCTGTGGCCGGACTGGTCGTAAATGGTGGTGATCCAACAATACGTGTTGGCGCAGAAGGCGTCCTGCGCCGCCGCGTTCGCGTATCCGCCGCCATCCGTCGCGGAGGGTTGAACGACGCCGATGTCCAGGGTCTTGCCATCCGACTGGCGCATCACCTGGTAGAGCGGGCCGTTATAGGAGGCGTAGAGCGCGCGCGTGGTGCTGTGGGCCGCCGCGCAGGGGGCGCCGGCAGCGGCGTAAATGTCACACGGGCCTTCCGGCCTGGGTGGAGAACCGGCGCCTGCCGCCCCGGCTGCCCTGACTATCAACAACGTGGCTACCGGCAGCGTGAGCGCCAGCGCAAGCAGTATCACAAGACTGATTTTCGATTTCATGTTTCTCCTAAACAGCAAACTTGTTCTTATTTGGTTCTCTGGCCGTGAACGCCACGGATAACCAGGGAAGGAGCAGCATATCCCGTCACGCCCGCGGCGGGAAGCAAAATCTTGACTGCCGACGCCAGCCGGCCAGATGACCAATAACGGGATTGTGTCCAACAATGGTTGATTGCATACTTCGAACTCATGAAGATCATCTCCTCCAAGGTCGTGCGCGGTCTTTTTTTTGTTTTGGGCGGCTTTTCGGCATTGGCGGGCAGCCAACGGGATCGCTCGTTCGATTCGAACTGGCGCTTTTTACGCGCCGATCCGCCCGGCGCCGAGGTCCCCGCGTTTAATGATTCCACTTGGCGCGCCCTTGATGTGCCGCATGATTGGAGCATTGAGGATTTGCCCGCCACGAACGCCGCCGTTTCGGACCAGGCGGCGGCGGTTCGCGTTGGCCCCTTTGATCGCAACCAAAGCAAAGGCGGCGCCAGCACCGGCCATGTTGTGGGCGGCACGGCCTGGTATCGCAAACATTTCACGCTGGCTTCAGCCGACGCCGGCAAACTCGTCGCCGTGCGCTTCGAGGGCGTCTATATGAACGCGGACTTTTGGATCAACGGCCACCCGCTGGGCAACCATCCTTACGGTTACACAAGCTTCGAATTCGATCTGACTCCTTACCTGAAACCGGCGGGCCAGGAAAACGTGCTCGCGGCGCGTGTCCGCAACGAGGGCAAGAACAGCCGCTGGTATTCCGGTTCGGGGATTTACCGCCACACCTGGCTGACGGTCACCGCGCCACTTTGCGTGCTGGCTTGGGGTGTCTTTGTTACCACGCCCGAAGTGTCCAAGGAAAAAGCCGTCGTGAAAATCGCGAGCGAAGTTCGCAACGCCACCCAGGCTGAAGCGGACGTGGTTGTCCGCGCGCGGGTGTTGGATGCCAGGGGCGCAACTGTCAAGACAACCGAGAGCCAACTGCGCTTGCCGGCCAACGAGACGCGGCAGGCGGAACAGACGGTGGAAGTGGGTTCGCCAAACCTGTGGTCGCCGGATTCGCCGGAGTTGTATTCAGCGGAAGTCCAAATCGTGGCGGCAGGCAAGGCGGTGGACGAGGTTTCAACGCATTTTGGAATTCGCAAGGTTGAAATTGACGCCGAACACGGTCTTCGGCTCAACGGCCAGATGCTCAAGCTCAAAGGCGGCTGCATGCACCACGACAACGGCCCGCTTGGCTCGGCGGCGATTGACCGCGCGGAGGAACGGCGCGTCGAGTTGCTCAAGACCAATGGTTTCAATGCGATTCGCACGAGCCATAATCCGCCGTCACCCGCATTTCTCGACGCCTGCGACCGGCTGGGCATGCTCGTGGTGGACGAGGCGTTCGATTGCTGGGATTCCGGCAAAAACCCGCAGGATTACCATCTGTATTTCAAGGACTGGTCCGAGCGCGACATCGCCTCGATGGTGCGCCGCGACCGCAATCATCCATCGGTCGTGATCTGGTCCATTGGCAACGAAATTCCGGAGCAATTCCGCGCCAATGCGACGGCGAAGCGTTTGCGTGAAGCCGTCCTGTCCCATGATTCCACCCGCCCCATCACCCAGGCGGTCTGCAACGACTGGGGCCAGGTGACCCGGAACTGGGACACGCTTTCCGATCCTGCGTTTCTGTATCTTGACGTGGCCGGTTACAACTACCTGCCGGGCAAATACGAATCCGACCATGCGCGCCATCCCGAGCGCGTGATCATGGGGACCGAATCGTATCCTAAGGACTTCTTCGACTACTGGTCGCTCGTGGAAAAACATCCGTATGCAATCGGCGACTTCACCTGGACGGCGATGGATTATCTGGGCGAATCGGGCATTGGCCACAGCGTTGTGAGCGCTGGCAGGGATAGTTTCTTCATGCCCTGGCCTTGGTTCAACGCCTGGTGTGGTGACATTGACATCTGCGGTTTCAAGAAGCCGCAGTCGTTTTATCGTGATGTTGTCTGGGGCCGCAGCCAGATCGAAATGGCGGCACATGCGCCCATTGCCGGGGACCAGCAGGAACGCGTCAGCGGTTGGGGCTGGCCCGATGAATCGCAATCATGGAACTGGCCGGGACAGGAAGGCAAGCCGTTGCAGGTTGCGGTTTATTCACGGTGCGAAAGCGTCCGGTTGGAACTCAACGGCAATGTCATTGGTGAGAAGCCGGTTTCCGACGCGACGAAACTCACCGCGAAGTTCGAGGTGCCCTACGCGCCGGGCGAACTCCGGGCGATCGGCTTGATCCAGGGCAAAGCCGTCGCGCAAACGATGCTGAAAACCAGCGGCGCTCCAAAGAAACTGAAGCTGACCGCCGACCGGGGAACTATTCGCGCAGATCGCAACGACCTGTCTTATGTGACCGTTGAAATCGTGGACGCGGACGGCCGGCGCGTGCCGAACGCGGAGATTCCCGTGCGGTTCTCGGTGACCGGAGCGGGGGAACTGGCGGCCCAAGGCAGCAGCAGCCCGAATACGCCGGCGAGTTTCCACGCTCCATCCCGCCAGACCTTTCAAGGACGCTGCCTGGTGATTTTGCGGCCAACCGGTTCACGCGGGAGGATTCAACTCCGCGCCGAGGCTGACGGCCTGAAGTCGTCGCAAATCGCCGTGTCAACCCGTTGACTGCGCCAATGAAATCGCCTCTTATGAACAACCGGAACCAATTTATGCCACCCGGATTCATCGTCCGTGTGTTCGCGATTGCGATCCTTGGTTGCGCGGCAACGCTCTGTGGAGCGGCAGACTCAAACCCAAGTGACATGACACTCTGGTACCGCCAGCCGGCCACCGCCTGGCTCCAGGCCATGCCCTTGGGCAACGGGATGATCGGGGCCATGGTCTTCGGCGGCGTCCCGCAGGAGCGGATCGCGCTCAACGAGTCGTCCTTCTGGTCCGGGCGTCCGCACAACTACGACAATCCCGAAGCGTTCCAGTATTTCCCCCAAATTCGCGATCTGGTTTTTGCGGACAAGTTCCAGGAGGCCGAGAAGATGGCCAACGCACACTTCTGGGGCAAGCCCAAGGCGCAGGAGGCCTACCAGCCGATAGGCGACCTGCTTTTGGACTTTGGCGCCACTCACTTCACCGACTACCGCCGCGAGCTGGACATGGAAACCGGAATTGCCAAAGTGAGCTATCGCTTGAGTGACGCCGTGATCACTCGCGAGACCTTCGTCTCCTGGCCCGACCGCGTTCTGGTTGTGCGCGTCAGCTCCGACCGGCCCGGCCGGGTGTCCCTCGGCGTCCAGTTTCGCGGCCCGTATCTGGAGACGAGTGTCGCCGAGCCTGGCCGTCTCGTCGTGGACGGAACCTGGAAAGGCCCGTTTGCAGCCCCGAATTCGGGGATGGCTGGCCTGATTGCGCGGACGGAAGGCAACGGCCTGCGCTACGAGGCGGCGTTGGCCGCCCGTCTCGAAGGCGGCCGGTCCGAGGCCGCAGGCTCGACGCTTAACATCACCAACGCCGACGCCGTCACCCTCGTCCTGGCATTGTCCACCAGCTTTGTGAACTACCATGACATCAGCGGCTACCCCGCGGCCCGGTGCAAGCAAGTCCTGGACGCCGCCGCTGGCAAGGACTTCGCCACGCTGCTTGGCCGGCATGTGAACGATTTCCGCGGCCTGATGGGCCGAGTCCACCTGAACGTGGGCGACGCGGCGCTCGGCGCCACCCCCACCGACCAGCGTCTCCAGGCCGTGCGCGCCGGCGGAGAAGATCCCAATCTGGAGGCGCTCTGCTTCCAACTCGGCCGATATATTCTGGCCTCCAGCAGCCGCGCCGGCGGTCAGCCGGCCAATCTGCAAGGCATCTGGGATGAGGACATTCTGCCGTCTTGGGGAAGCAAGTACACCGTCAACATCAACACGGAAATGAACTACTGGCCGGCGGAGGTTTGCAATCTGGCCGAATGCCATCAGCCCCTGTTTGACCTGACCAAGGACCTCTCCGAGACGGGCGCCAGGACCGCCAAGACCCAATACAACGCCGGCGGCTGGGTGCTCCATCACAACACCGATCTCTGGCGCGGCACGGCGCCGGTTGACGCCGCCAAGTACGGCATGTGGCCGATGGGCGGCGCCTGGCTCTGCCAGCACTTGTGGGAACATTACGCCTTCTCCGACGACACCCATTTTCTCCGGGAGTATTACCCCGTGATGAGAGGCGCCGCGCAGTTCCTGCTCGAAGTGATGGTGGAAGAGCCTAAACACCATTGGCTGGTCACGCCGCTCTCCATGTCCCCGGAACACTCCTATCTTGACAAAGACGGGAACACGGCGGTTGTCTCGCCGGGACCGACCATGGACGTCGCCCTCATCCGGGAGTTGTTCTCGCACTGCATTGAGGCGGAGCAGATTCTCGGTCAGGATGGGGATTTCGGCGTCAAGCTCGCCGACGCCCTCAAGAAGCTCCCACCCTACCGGATCGGCAGTAACGGCTTTGTCCAAGAGTGGATCGAGGACTGGACGCCCGGGCCTGAAGGCCACAACGTCTCGCCGCTCTTCCCGTTCTTCCCCGGCAACACCGTCACCCTGCGCGGGAACCCCGATCTCGCCGCGGCGTACCAGAAGTGGATGGAAGCCCATTCATCGCCGAGAGGATTTCAGCTTGCCTGGAGTGTTGCCATGTGGGCCCGCCTTGAGCGCGGCGACAAGGCCGGCGCGCTGGTGCGGAGGTTCGTGTCAACAAGCCCCGCCGACAACCTGCACAACCGCGCGGGCAACCAGTCCGACGCCAGTTTTGGCCTGACTGCGGCCATTGCCGAGACCCTCCTGCAAAGCCACGCGGGGGAAATCTCCCTGTTGCCCGCCTTGCCGCCGCAATGGCCCAACGGCTCGGTCAAAGGACTGCGCGCCCGCGGAGCCTTTGAAGTCGATATTTCCTGGCGTGACGGGAAGCTTGTCGAAGCGGCCATTCGTTCGATCAACGGCGGTTCCGCGAAATTGCGTTACGGCTCAGTGACGCGCGAGGTGAAATTGCGCAAGGGCGAAGTGTATCGATGGAACGGATAACAATCTCCCAATTCATGCCGATTCAAAACCGTCTTTCCGAATGAAAACAAGCAAACTCTTCGGTTCCATTTGTTCCCCCAATCCTCATCGAATCGGGGCGTTTTTCACCGAACAGGTGAGGCCGGCAGGGCGACGCTCCTGCGGAGCCTTCTCCCGCGGAATCGGCTCGGCAGGAGCCTCGCCCTACCGAGCTTGGCTAAGGATTCGGGTTTGTTCACTCGTTCTCATCGCCGCGGCGGGCGTCTTCATCTCATCGACGGTTCTCTTGGCGGTGGAGAGCGCTCCATTGCCGTTTGTAAGCCCGATGTTCGGCGACAATATGGTTCTACAGCGCGGAAAGCCCAACACCATTTGGGGATGGGCCAGGGCAGGCCAGGAAGTCCGCGTCACAGTTGCGGACAGCACGGTGAAGACGGTGACCAGGGACGACGGCCGTTGGTCAGTCGTGATCCAGCCTCCCGCGCCGGGGGGGCCGTACACTATTGTCATCGACGGTCCGCAACACGTTGAAATCCGCGACGTGCTGGTGGGAGACGTGTGGTTGTGCGGCGGGCAGTCCAACATGGAGATGGCGCTGGGCCAGGCCCGAAACGGGAGCGAGGAGGTCAAGGCCGCGGACCACCCCCGAATCCGGTTCTTCGTTGTGAGGCAGCAGGTGGCTTACGCGCCGGCGGCAGTTCCGCAAGGATCGTGGAAAATCTGTTCACCGAATACCGTTGGCGGGGAATCCGGCGGCTTCTCGGCGGTGGCTTACTTTTTTGGACGCAAGTTGCAACAGGAACTGGATGTGCCGGTCGGATTGGTGGAGGATTGCGTCGGGGGCACGCCGGCGGAATCCTGGACGAGCGCCGGGACGCTCCGTTCACTCAAGGATTTTGACTCCGCGCTGGATGAATTGGCGCGTCTCGAGGCCAAGGGCGCGCCGCAATACGGCAACTTCATTTCGCACTGGTACGATGAGTATGATCCAGGCCAGAAAGACAACGCCTGGTTCCAACCCGGCCTCGACGATGCTGATTGGAAGCCCGTAACCATTCCCGGCGGCTTCGGCGAACTGGGTGTTCCCGAGTTTCCAGCTCTCTGTTACTTTCGCAAGAGCGTCGTGCTGCCGGACCCGGTTCCACCAGGGACGGCGCGGATTCTCCTCGGTATCGTCGAGCGGATGGATACCACCTTCGTCAACGGCCGCCAGGTTGGCGCCAGCGCATGGGTGGAGAACCCTCGCGCTTACAGGATTCCGGATGCCACTCTCAAGCCGGGCACGAATGTCGTCGCCATCCGCGTGCTCAAAACAAAACCGGATGGCGGATTCAAATCGCAGCCTGAAGCGCTCAAGCTGGTTCTGGGAAATCAAACCGAAATCCCTCTGGCCGGTGACTGGAAAGGCAAGCTCAGCGTTGACGCGCGTCCGCCCCACCCGTTGCCCGCCGGGTTTGAGAACTGGCCGGTCATGCCCGCCGTGCTCTACAACGGCATGATTGCTCCCGTGGCGCCATTGGCCATCACTGGCGCGATCTGGTACCAAGGCGAGGCCAACACCGGGCGCGCCGCGCAATATCGCACGCTGTTGCCGGCGATGATCGCCGACTGGCGAAGGAGTTTCGGGCAGGGTGATTTTCCATTCTACATCGTCAGTCTTGCCGCGTACATGGAACGCAAGGACGCCCCTGGCGAGGATTCCTGGGCTGACTTGCGCGCGGCGCAGGATTTTGTCGCAAACACAGTCACGAACTCGGGACTGGCGGCGGCCATCGATGTCGGCGACGCCGGTAACATCCATCCAAAAGACAAGAAGGAAGTGGGCGAACGTCTCGCACGGGTGGCCTTGGCGCGGCATTACGGTAAAAACATCCCCTATTCCGGCCCGCGCTTTGCCTCCGTGGAAAGACTTCCCGGCGCTCTGAGACTCACTTTCACTCACGCGGACGGCGGCCTGGTGGTCAAAGGCGGCAAGCTGGAAGAATTCTCCATTTGCGGCCAGGACCGCAAATGGCACTGGGCCTACGCCACAATTGTGGGCGACAGCGTTGTCGTTTCGTCATCCGAGGCGCCCACCCCGGTCGCCGCGTCCTACGCCTGGCAATCCAACCCAAAAGCCACGCTCTTCAACGGCGCGGGCCTGCCCGCCATCCCCTTCCGCAGCGGAGACGCCGCCGTCGGGAGTGAGAGATAGTTATCAATTTATGAAATCCTTAACCGCAACATTCGCCCTTTCCTGCCTCCTTGCGACCACGCTCACCGCCGCGGCACAAGACACCAATTCAGCCGGCCCCAAGCCATCGCCTCACCTGCGAGTCGAAGCCGGGGTGGATCGCGACGTGGTCTTTCCCGGCAAGACTTACCTCAACGGATACGCCGGCTACGAGGATGCCAGGCGACCCCGGCAAAACCGCCAGCAGGACGCGGGGACCAATTTCATGCCCCTGTGGAGCAAAGTTTCAGGGCCGGGCAAAGTGTCTTTTGCCGACGCTCATTCGGCTGTCACCACGGCCAAGTTCTCCACGGAAGGCGTTTACGCGCTCAAACTCGCGGCGCAAGACCCGTCCACCAACCTCGCTTCCACCCTCATCGTCAACGTCCAGGGTCCTCCCCCCAAAGACCGGCTCGATGTCGTTTATACCCGCGATTACCAGATCGACAGCCCGCTGTGGAATGACCGCGCGAAATCGCTGATCGTCGGCTGGATTCCGCATTGCATTGACGAGATCAATGACCCGAATTTGAAGGAAGGCGGGATCAATAATTTCGTCGAGGCGGGCAAGAAACTCCGCGGCGAACCGGCCAAGTTCCACGTGGGCTACCCATTCGCCAACGCCTGGGTGCATCAAACCGTGGAAGCCATTTGCCTGGCCCTGATGGTGGACCCCAAAGACGATCCGGCCATGCTCCAGGCCCAGAAAAAGATGCGCGCCACGCTGGACGATTGGATTCCCATCATCCTTGCCGCGCAGGAACCGGACGGCTATCTGCAAACCCGCTTCACGCTCGGCGCCCGCGGGGACAACGGACGCGCCGTCCATCATTGGGACCCGCGCACGCGCGGCGAGCACGAAGGCTACGTGGCGGGATACTTCATCGAGTCGGCCATCAACCATTACACGATGACCAACGGCAAGGACAAACGCCTCTACGACGCCGCCAAGAAGCTGGCCGATTGCTGGGTGGCCAACCTCGGCCCGGGCAGGAAACCGTGGTTTGACGGCCATCAGGAAATGGAGCAGGCGCTCGTCCGCTTCGGCCGTTTTGTCAATGATATGGAAGGCCACGGCCGCGGCGACGCCTACATCGCCCTGGCCCAATTCCTTCTCGATTCCCGCCAGGGCGGCTCGGAATATGACCAGAGCCACCTGCCCGTCGTCCAGCAATACGAGGCCGTGGGCCACGCCGTCCGCGCCGCCTACACCTATTCCGGCATGGCCGACGTCGCCGCCGAAACCCACGACCCCGATTACCAGAGCGCGGTCCTTTCCCTGTGGGACAACATCGTCAATAAGAAGTATTACGTGACCGGCGGCATGGGCGAAGGCGCGCGCGGCGACGCCTCGGAGGGCTTCGGTCCCAACTACGCCCTGGGCAACGACGCCTACTGCGAATCCTGCTCCAGTTGCGGCCTGGTCTTCTTCCAATACAAAATGAACCTGGCCTACCACGACGCCAAGTATGCCGATCTCTACGAGGAAACCCTCTACAACGCGCTTCTGGGCGCGACCGATCAGGAGGGCCAAACCTTCTACTACACCAACCCCCTGCGCGGCGGGCGGCGCGCCGCCTGGCATAACTGCCCCTGCTGCGTGGGCAACATCCCGCGCACCCTTCTCATGCTCCCGACCTGGACTTATGCCAAGGGCGATGACGGCCTCTATGTCAACCTCTTCATCGGCGGTGCTGTCAACATCGAGAAAGTCGCCGGGACTGACATTCAGATGATTCAGAAAACCGATTACCCCTGGAGCGGCAATGTGGCCATGACTGTGAATCCCAAGGAACCCAGGAAATTCTCGATCCACGTGCGCGTGCCCGACCGCCACACCAGCGCCCTCTACACCGAAAGCCCGGCCGTCAGCGGTTTGCTCTCCCTTGCCGTCAACGGCAAAAAAACCACTCCAAAAATCCAAAACGGCTACGCCATCATCACTCGAACCTGGAAGGCCGGCGACAAGATTGACTTGGTGCTCCCGATGGAAGTGCAGCGCCTCACCGCCGACCCCAAAGTCGCTGCCGACAAGGGGCTGGTCGCGCTGCGCTACGGCCCGCTGATTTACAACGTTGAGCGGGCGGACAACCCCAGCATCACCGGCCCCATTGCCGACAAGCCGCTCTCGGTGGACTGGCGTCCGGACCTTCTCCACGGCGTCATGGCCATCAAAGGCGCGTGGGCGGACGGGAGTGCGTTGCTGGCCATCCCCAACTACGCCCGCAACAATCGTCTTGACACAACCGCCGCCGCCCCCCGCCAGAATGACTCCCAGGTCTGGATGAAATCCAATTAAGCGGCTTGACGCGGAAACGTCGGAGTGGTTCTGTGGTGAAAACTCGGACCCACGAAAACAAACAAGACTCATGCATAATCGAAGACGGTTTGGCAGGTTCTCCAGCGCGCGGACCGACTTGAACATGTTCCGCGTTATATTGATGGCGTTGCTGTTGCTCGGGATTGCCACTGTCCCGTTATTTGCGGCCGCCGAAAATCCCGGACGAGTCGAACTCGCGGAGAATTGGAAGCTGGCGTCCGCAACGGAAGCGCCGTCGGAGGGCGCCGCGATTTCTGTTGCCGGCTACAGGGACGCCCACTGGCATCCGATTCACCGGATGCCGGCCACGGTTCTTGAAATACTTCAGGAGGATGGCGTCTGTCCCAACCTGTATGTTGGAAAAAACCTGCTGGAGAAAGCTCCGCAGGATTTATACAAGCAGGATTGGTGGTATCGGACGACTTTCAAGGCGCCCGCCGGCGAATCTTACACGCTCGAATTTCCTGGAATCAACTATCGGGCTGAAATCTGGCTCAACGGCGGGAAGATCGCTGACAACAAGCAAGTGGTCGGAATGTATGCCGCTCACGAATTGAATGTCACCTCGTGGATCAAGCCAGGCTCGCGGAACGTGCTCGCCGTTAAAGTGACGCCCGAACGAATGATTCAGGACGTGGACGGCGTCGAAATGGCGGACAGTTGGTATGATTGGATCAACTGGAAATATCTCGGCTACAAGGGCCGGAAAAAATATAACACGGGGGCGGGCGTTTCTTTCGTTTCGGATCGTAACGCGGGTGTTTGGAAACCTGTTTATTTGCGGGTGACAGGCCCGGTTTCGGTCAACCATGCGCTCGTGAATTCGGAACTATTGCTCGCCGAATCCACCGCCCGGCTCACGGTCTTCGTCAACCTGCGCAACCTCTCGGCGCAGCCGGTCAGCGGCACATTGAAAGGAACGATTTCGCGGCCAGGCAAACCGACAGTCCATTTCGAGCAAAGCGTCACCAATCTTTCCGCCGGCGAGGACCGCGAGGTCGGGTTCGCGCCGGAAAGATTCCCGGAATTGGTTGTGACAAACCCAGACCTCTGGTGGCCCTACACCATGGGCACGCCGGCTCTTTACGACCTCCAGTTGGAGTTTGCGCGGAACGAAACGCCTTCGGACCGCGCTCATATTCGTTTCGGAATCCGCAGCGTCACGCAGCATCGCGACAACGACGAACAATTCCCCGACATTGGCAAGGGCGGCAATTTCTACTTGCAGGTGAATGGGCGTGATTTTCTAGTTCGCGGCGGCGACTATACGCCGGACCTCCTCTATCGCTACGATCCGGAGCGCGAGGCGGACATCCTGCGTTACGCAAAGGACCTCGGCATCAACTTTTTGCGCTGGGAATCGAAAATCTCGAGCGAACACATTGTCGAACTCGCCGATGAGGAGGGCATTCCGCTCATGTTCGGCTGGATGTGCTGCAATCAGTGGGAGAAGTGGAACCAGTGGAGCGAGGAAGACCATCGCGTCGCGCCGCAGAGTGTTCGTTCGCAAATTCTGATGCTCCGTCCGCACGCCTCCGCGTTCGTCTGGGCCAACGGAAGCGACGGCCTGCCGCCGGAGCCAATTCGCCGGGAATACCATGGCATTCTCTCCGAGTTGCACTGGCAAAACGCCGCGGTGGACACCGTTTCTTCTTTTGCCAGGGGGACGAATGGCGACCGCGTCTGGGATGGCATCCGTATGGAAGGCCCGTATTGCTGGCGGCCTCCCAATTACTGGTTCAGCGGAAAATACCCCGCCACGTTCGGCTCCGCCATCGAGCAAGGCGACAACGAGCACATTCCCACTTTGGAAAGTCTCAAGAAATTCATTCCCGCGGACAAGCTCTGGCCGATCAACGACACCTGGCTTATGCACGCCGGAGCGTGGGGCGGAAATTCCACGCTCGCCAACATTCAACTGGCGTTGAAACAACGCTATGGCCCTTCCACCAACGTCGAAGACTTTGTGCGGAAGGCCCAGCTTGCCCATTACGAAAACACCCGCGCGCAGTTTGAGAATGTCGCCGCGTCCGGCTGGGCAACCCACAAGATGGTCGGCTACTGGATGTTGAACAGCCACTGGCCTACGTTCTACGGCAACCTCATTGATTATTACCTGAGTCCCGGCGGCGCATACTACGGCGCCAAGAAAGGCTTGCGTCCGCTCTCGGTGGTTTTCGATTATTACGCGACCGGCGACAACAGCCAGGCCAGGATCATCGCTTTCAATCAAACTCCCGGCGACGTGCGCGGCCTGCGCGTTCGGGTGCGCATTTACGATCTCGATGGCAAAGTGCGCGACGACCGTTCCACCAACGACATAGCCGTTCCTTTCAACGGCGCTGCACAGGTCTTGTCGCTGCCCCGGTATCCCGAAAGCTCGCCGATCTTCTTCGTGCGTTGTCAGTTGTTTGACGACAGTGGGAAACTTCTCGTGGACAACACTTACTGGCAATCGCAGAAAGATGACGACCTCGGCGCGCGAGGACATGATATGGTTATGACTCTGCGGCAGGACAAATGGGCTGACATGACCGCGCTGAACACCATGCCTCCGGCGGCCGTCGAAATCGGGGCGACGCAGATCAAGATTGGCAAAGAGAGCCATGTGACCATTCGTTTGCGCAATCCTTCCGGGCACATCGCGTTTTTTGAGCGGGCCGCCATTTCCACGGCGCGCGATGGCGATGAAATTCTCCCCATCGAATACGACGACAATTACATCACCGTCTATCCCGGCGAAACGGCCGAGATTAACGGAATAGTTCCAAAGGGCGCCAAGCCCCGCTGGGTCAAACTCGAAGGATACAACACTCCCGCCACTGCCATTTCCATCAAATAAATTTAATCAACGGAGATAACGATGAAACGTCGAGACTTTATCAAAACAGGCGCGGTCGCCGCCGGACTGGCGGGTTCGTTGAAGCTTCTCCCATCGCTCAACGCCGCCGAGGGCGATTCTCCAAAGCCGCCGGCGCCAGGATCGGGAGAAAACCGTTCCGCCGATTTTCTGCGCCGCGCGAGATCGGACCAGTTCCTGCCCAAGCCGCCGGAGTCTGCCGGTGTTTCGATCTCGCCGATGCCGATGGCGGAACGGATCAAGCGGAAGATCGTGCCGCGGCGGGGCTTTTGCAGTCTGACGCCCGGCGACGGTGCTCTGCTCTCTGGCACTGGAGCCATCAACATTGAGTTGGAGTGCGACCCCTACACCGAACAGATTCCCTTCCGCCATGAAATGCTGTATGTGCCACGCAAAAGGCCCGCCGAGCCGCCCAACATCGCGGATATTTTCCCGCAGGTGCGGCAAATGCTGCTGGACGGAAAATACCACGAAGCCGCGGCCTTGGCCCACCAGAAATGGCATGAAGGCCTGACTGGACCCGGCGGCATGGGAGGGTTCGGCGGAGGCGCGGGGTTCTCCATGCGTCTTGAGTTTCCAAAAAGCCCGTCGGTCAAGGACTATCTCCGCACGATTGATTTCGAGAGCACAGAGGTGAAGGTCCACTGGACGGACGACCGCGGTGAGTGGGTTCGTCAGACCTTTACCTCCCGGCCTGACAACCTCGTGGTCCAACGGCTCACCGCCCCCAAAGGACAGTCGGTCAATGTTCGAATCGCTCTGGCTGCCGGGGGGGGAGGGCGCGGCGGAAGAGGAGGCCGGGGGGGCGGTCCGCCAGCTGGCGCGGGTGGCGGACAAAACAATGCTCAGCAAGACTGCAACGAGCAGCGGCTGATTTACAAGGGCCGATTGGATCCGTCCGTCAACAATAGGGGCTACGCCGGCGTGACTCGCGTCGTCCGCGACGGCGGCGCGGCCCGGATGGAGGGAAACACGCTGGTCATCGAGAATGCGACTTCCGTGATGCTCCTCACGCGCATCGAATACTTCCCCGACTACAGCGAGGATCAGGTGGAAGCCGCCCGGCAGGCACTGGAACAACTCACCCCGGATTATCCGGCGCTGCTGGAGCGGGCGCGCAAAGTGCAGGCCGAGATGCTCAACCGCGTCACCGTGGATTTCGGCGGCGCTTCCAAGTATGGATTGTCTTCCGAGGAACTTCTGTCTGATCAGCGGTCCAGCCCGGGCTATTCGGGCGCTTATCTCGAGAAGTTATTCGACATGTGCCGCTACTGGTTCATCCTGACCAGCGGCAAGTATTGCAGCATGTCGGCCGAGACCAACGCCAACATCAACCTTCAGCTCGCGCCCATGGCATTGGGCTATCACCGCGAAGGCGAGGAAGCCTACTTCAACTGGATGGAGAGCCTGGTCTCAGACTTCCACACCAACGCCAGGAATGTCTTCGGCCTGCGCGGCGCCAAGTATTCCCTCACGCCGAGCAAAGAGTGGGGCATCGAAACCATGTACGACCACGCGGGTTCGACCGAGACCGGCGAAACCTGGCCGCATCCCTACTGGCTTTCCGACGGGCCTTGGTGTGTGCGCCCGTTCTGGGACCACTACCTGGTGACGGGGGACCTGGATTTCCTCCGCAAGCGCGTGGCGCCGGCTTACAAGGATCTGGCGCTTTTTTACGAGGATTTTCTGACGGTGACGGACAAGGATGGAAATTACATCTTCGTCCCATCCTTCTCCCCGGAGAACAATCCGGGCAACCTGAACCCGTCGTGCATGTTGGTGGTTAACGCCAGCATGGACATCGCGGGGTGCCGGGAAGTCTTAGGCAATTTGGTGGAGTCTTGCGAGCTGCTCGGCATTGAGGCCGACAGCGTGCCGAAATGGAAGGCGATGCTGGCCAAGCTGCCGCCCTACCTGCTCGAACCGGACGGCGCCTTGAAGGAATGGGCCTGGCCCACGCTGACAGATCGTTATGTTCATCGGCATATTTCTCATCTCTACGGCGTTTGGCCAGGCGACGATATTGACCCGGACCGCACACCTCAACTGGCCAAGGCGGCGCTGATCGCCGACCGGCACCGTATCCCGGAGCGGTTGGCCGCTCATGGACTCTGCCATCGCGCTTTGGTTGGGACGCGGCTCAAAGACTGCTACATGGTGGACAGCGAACTGCGGCAACTGATTGAAACAGGTTGGGTCGCCCCAACGCTCCGGTGTTCCCACGATCCCTACTCCGGGGTCGGCATAGCGGATGCGCAGGGCGGAATTCCAACGATCATGATGGAAATGCTGGCCTACTCGCGCCCCGGTGTGATTGAAGTGCTTCCGGCCCTTCCTCCGTCACTCGTGAAAGGCTCGATAAATGGAATGCTGCTCCGTACCTTCGCCAGGCTCGACAAACTCGCCTGGGACATGGATGCGCGGACCGTGGACTTAACGGTCACGTCAGTGAGAAAGCAGGATGTCACTTTGATTGCCCGCTATGGCATCGAAGCGATTTCCGCCTCCTCCGGAGCCTTGGCGGCGAAGCCTCAATCTGACAAGGCCGCCTGCGACTTGCACTTGCCGGAAGGCAAACCGGTGGAAGTTCATTTGAAAATCGGCCGGCGGAATCCGTTGGATTGGGTTAATTGGGCGTGATCAGCAAGCAATACACCAGATGAGGGAATTATGAGACGCAGAGAATTTCTTAAAACAAGCGCGACCGCCGCCGGCCTGATGGGTTCTCTAAGAATATCACCCATGCTCGCCGCGGCCGAAAGTGAATCCTCAAATACAGGAGCGCCGCCGGCGGACAATCGCCCGTCTGAATATCTTCACCGCGTGCAGGGCGATCGGTTCCTGCCAAAGCCGCCGGCGCCCGCCAGATCGTATCCGATTTTGCCGATGCCGCTGGCGGAACGGGTCAGGCGGAAGATCGTGCCGCGGCGGGGATTTTGCAGCATCGCGCCAGGCAACCTGGTCAGCGAGTGTCTCATTTCCGGCAATGGCGCGATGAACATCGAGTTGATGGGCGATCCCTACTCGGAGCAAATCCTTTTCCACCACGAAAGCCTGCTCATGCCGTGGCAGCACCCTTTGGAGGCGCCCAACGTCGCGGACATCTTTCCGCAAGTGCGGCAAATGGTGCTGGACGGCAAACACGCCGAAGCCATGTCGCTTGCTGTCCAACGCATGAATGAAAGCCCCATCAAGCAGAATACCGAGCCGCACCTCACAATCCCGGCGTTCCTGATGCAGCTTGATCTTCCGAAAACCGCGTCGGTCAAGGACTATCTCCGCACCGTCAATTTCGAGAACAGTGAAATAAAAGTCGCCTGGACGGACGAGCGCGGCGACTGGGCTCGTCAAACATTCGCTTCCCGCCCTGACAACGTCGTGGTCCAGTGGCTCGCCGCTCCGGCGGGTCAGACCGTCAATGTCCGAATCTCTTTGCAGAAGTCCGCGCAGTGGAGCATGAGCAACGGGATGACTTGGGGCAACCACCCCGCCAGGGGAGCATTTAAGGGCGTCGAAGCCGGCGACGTTCGGCAGGACTCCAACGAACAGCGGCTGATTTACAAATGCCGTTTGGACCCCTCCGTGGACAACAGCGGCTACGCCGGCGTGACTCGCGTCGTTCGCAACGGCGGATCGGCGCGCGTGGAAGAAGGCGCGCTTGTCATCGAGAATGCGTCGTCGGTGATTTTGCTTACGCGCATCGAATATTATCCGGATTACAGCGAGGACAAAGTTGAAGCCCTGCGCCAGGCGGTCGAAGGAATCACGCCGGATTATTCCGCGCTGCTGGAGCGGCATCGCGGCGTTCAATCGGAGATGCTTAACCGCGTCACCGTGGATTTCGGAGGCGCCTCCCAACACGGCATGTCCGTAGAGGAGCTTCTGTCCGATCAGCGGTCAAGGCCGGACTTTTCGCCCGCCTTGCTGGAGAAGATGTTTGAGATGGGGCGCCATTGGTTCATCCTTAACAGCGGCAAGTATCCGAGCATCGCAGCCGAGGTCAACTCCACCATCAACTTGCAAACGGCGGGCGCCGCGCAGGGCGGTCTGCGGGAAGGCATGGAGGCCTACTTCAGTTGGATGGAAAGCCTGGCGCCGGATTGCCGCGCCAATGCCAAAAACATTTTCGGCTTTCGCGGCGCCTCGTATCCGCTTTTTCCAGACAAGGGTCTCGGCGTCAATTTCTATTACAACAGCGGCTCCGCCAGCAAAGCCGGGCCTTACTGGATTTCCGCCGGAGGCGGGTGCGTGCGTCCGTTCTGGGATCACTATCTGGCCACCGGCGACCAGGCTTTCCTCCGCAACCGCGTCGTGCCGGCATATAAAGAGCTGGCGCTTTTTTACGAGGATTTCCTGACGGCCACTGACAAGAATGGAAATTACATCTTCGCCCCGTCCATTTCGCCGGAGAACACGCCCGCCAGCACGGACCCATCAGGCCCGGTGCTGGTCAATGCCACCATGGACATCGCGGTCTGTCGCGAAGTCCTGACCCATTTGATCCAGGCGTGCCAGACCCTCGGCATCGAGACCGACAGCGTGCCCAAATGGAACGCGATACTGGCCAAAATGCCACCCTACCTGGTCGAACTGGACGGCACCCTGAAGGAATGGGCCTGGCCCACACTGCAAGAGCATTACAACCATCGGCACGTCTCTCATCTCTACGGCGCCTGGCCGGGCGATGAAATTGATCCGGACCGCACGCCGCAACTGGCCCGAGCCGCGTTGATAGCCGACCGCAGGCGCACGTTCGATGTCATGTCCACCGCCGTTGCGGGCGAGGTTTTGCCTGCTTATACCCGCTGCCATCGCGCTTTGGCCGCGGCGCGGCTCAAAGACAACATCATCGTGGACATCCAACTGCGGCAATTGATGGAGCAGGGCTACGTCAGCACCGCGCTCCGATGTTCGCGCGACCCTTATGCCGGCCCTGTGCCGGACGCGCAGGGCGGAATTCCCGCGATCATGATGGAAATGCTGGCCTACTCGCGCCCCGGTGTGATTGAAGTGCTTCCCGCCCTTCCACCCTCGCTGGTGAAAGGCTCGATTAACGGGATGCTGGCCCGCACCTTTGCAAGGATAGACAAACTGGCTTGGGACATGGAAGCTCGGACCGTGGACCTGGCCATCACCTCGATGAAAAATCAAGACATCGCGTTGGTGGCCCGGCATGGGATCGAAGAGATTTCCGCGCCTGCCGGCGTCTTGGCGGCGAAGCCCCAGTCGGGCGGGGCTGACTGCGATCTGCACTTGCCAGAGGGAAAGCGGGTTGAAATCCATTTGAAGCTTGGCCGGCACAACCCGCTTGAGTGGGCCGATCTGGTGACTGTATAATCAGTTCTTCAATCTTTTCAGTTGAATCGCCATGTAGGGCTTGCCCGGCAACTCAATGCCGCGCCCGTCTTTGTCGGCGTAGGTGTCATCGTCTCTCCTCTTGAGCGTGAAATCGCCGGGCGCGCGCGTCACCGTCATGTTCCACGTGTCGAGCACGTCCACGGTGAATCTCAAGCCGTCGGCAAATTGGAGACCGCCCGCCGGCGGCTTCGGAATTTCAAAGCTCCAGTTGGTCGGGGTTTGTTTGCCCAGATAAACAAGGTAGTATTTCCCCGCCTGTCCGCCCATTTCGGGATGGTGGTCGATCGGGTCAATGCCCTCAGCCGGCGCATCATCGAGAACCTTTTTTAGAAATGCGAGACGCGCGGGGCTTTGGCCTTTGAGCACGCCGCCCTTGGACCACCACAGAACCTGGTCGTCGCTCTTGTAAGTCTCGCCGTGCCCGCAGTAGGCGCCGGCGACGGTTGCGTTCCAAAAGCGGAAGACAAGTTCCTCGGCGCTGAGTCGTCCCCAGCCGCTGGGAATGTTGCCTTCGTATTGCACTTCGTCATAAACGACCGGCTTGTGATACGTGTCGCGAAAAACCCGCGCGCGGGCTGGGGTCTGAACGGCGGCGCCGCTCTGGATGCTCGCGTGCGTGATCCAGGGCAGGTTGTGATTGAATAGTTTCGCGCCGTGGTGAATCGAAAGCAGATGGCGATACGGGTCCTCGTGTGAAACGATCTCGCCGAAGCGCACGAAGTCGGTTTCTTTTTTGCGTTTCATGAAATCCCATTCGTTGGCGAGCGACCACCAGACATTGCGATACGCCGCGAGCCGCGCGACGACGTAACGCAGGTAGCGATCATCCGCCTCCGCGGGCATCCGGTCGAATCCCCAATGGCCTTCGTCGTAAGGATGAAACAGAATAATGTCCGCCTCGATGCCAGGCTTTTCCAGGTCCAGCACGCGCTGTTCAAGGTGCTGAAAGTACTTCACGTTGAAACGCGTGAAGTCCCAGTTGGTCGCCGCCGGCCCGCCGGGAAACGGATACAGAATCGGCTCATTTGTATTCCATACGTAATGCTTCGGAAAAACGCAGAAGCGGATTTTGTTGAACGGCGACGCGGCGAGCGTATTCAACGTCTGCTCCTGCAACGGCTCCGGTTGCCACTCCCAAACGTAGCAGGTCGTGCCCAGTTCCTCGTAAGGCGTGCCGTCGGCGTATGCGAAATGATACGTGCGCGCCACGCGGACCGGACCGTGATTTGACGGCGACGGCCGGGTCGCCGCAAATGAGCCGCTCTTGCCGTCCAGCTTGCGCGCGTTGCTGGCGGTCCTGTAACTCCACTTCCCCGCTTTCTCCGGCATGAAGCGCACGCGATAAACGCCCTCGCCGTCGTAAAAGCCGTTCGCCTCGACGGAATTGGTTCCTTGCTTGAAGCGCGCCGAGAATCGTACGTCGAGAAACGGATTGCCGTTGGTCGGGCCTTTCAAGGCGAGTTCAAAAACACCCCATTGCTCTACCGATGGATCCCCGCGCGCCGACAGGACCACCGTGAAGAGGAAAAGCAGAAGGATTCTTGCCGGGTTCATCACGAGACCCAGTTCACGGTCACTTCGTCACATTCTTGCCCAAGCCCACATCAAGAATCGCCTGAAGCGCCGGCTTGGGTTGAAGTCGGGCGTCAAAGACCAGCGGCCTCTGGCCCGAACGCCATGACCGCCGGTCGCTGATGCCCCAGAACGTCACACGCGAGATGGTCTTGGAATGCCGATTGAAGATGTCAAATAATTTGGCGTAAACCTGCGCCTGCTGCTGGAAGGCCTCCGCGGACACGGGGCCGCCGCCGCCGCCGCCAGGGAAGGCGCCACTGTTGCCTCCGGTGACCGTCACATCCAGCTCGCTAATGCTGACCTTCAGCCCCAACGACTCGTAGTCGGCAATCGCCTTCTCAACGTCGGGGATGCTTGTGTCCAGATGCCAGTGCCCCTGGATGCCCACGCCGTTGATCGGCGCGCCCTCCTTGAGGAGGCGCTTGAGCAGCAGCATCGAACTGGCGTGTTTGCCTTTGTTCTCCACGGAACCCTGGTCAATGTTGTAATCGTTGTAATACAGTTGGGCCTCCGGATCGGCTTCGTGCGCCCACTTGAACGCCAACGTCAGGAAGTCCGGCCCGATCAGCCGATTCCAACTGGAATTTCGCAAATTCTCCGTCTCACCGGCGCCGCCGTCGTTGATCGCCTCGTTGACCACATCCCACCCGATGACGCGCCCTTTGTAGCGCCCGACCTCAGTCAATATATGGTTTTTCAACCGCGCCATCGCCAGTTCGCGCGTCACCGGCTGGCCATCGGCTCCCGGCTGGAAGAACCAGTTTGGCGTCTGCGCATGCCAGCACAGGGTGTGGCCCCAGACCTTGATGTTGTTGTCCTGGCACCACTTCACGAGCGCGTCGGGAGTCGTCCAGTTGAACGTGTCCTCGGAGGGCTGCGTTGGCTGGGGCTTCATGCAGTTTTCCGGAGTGATGACGTTGTAGTTGGCCTTGATGTTCGCCAACTCGGCGTCCGAGTAACCCCTCAGATCGCTCGCCGTGCCAATGAGGAACTTCCCGGCGAACGCGTCTTTAAGCCCCACGGAGGGCGCCGACTCCGCCTGACTGGAATTCGTTTGCGGCGCCGCTTCCGGCGTGGTGCCGCCGTTGTTCTGACCGTATGCGGTTGCCGCCAGCATCGCACACGCGATCAGGCCCGATCCAACAAATCCATTCATCATACTTCCAAATCTCGAAGCTTCACGGCGCTCTAAAGTTCCAGCGCGCCTCGTCGCTCTTGGCGTCGAACTTGGCCAGCGTCGGCGTGCTGAGGCCCACCGCGCTCAGAGCCAGGGGTTCGGCGGAATTGGGCACAGCCTTGGGCATGATGCGGTAAGTGCCATCGGTCAACTGGTCGATGCGCCACAGTTCTTCGGGCTTGCCGGAGAAGGCGGGAACCGCGATCACTTCCGCGCCTTCGGTTGCAGCCAGCGCGCGATCCGTGCCGGCGATCGTGATCTTGAAATAGGGCGAGCCGGGATAACCTCCCGCGTTGGCGACGGGCGTGATGGTCCACTTCTGTCGGGCCTCCAGCATGTAGTCGCCGATGCGGATTTCGACGTTGCCAGCCGGCCAATTCGTTGACACCTTGGCGACATCCTGCTGCGGAATCGGGGTCACAGGCCCGCCACTGTCGCGGGCACCCATTGGTCCTCCACCGCCCGGTCCTCCACCGCCCGGTCCTCCACCGCCCGGTCCTCCGCCGCCTGGTCCTCCACCGCCTGGCGCTCCACTGCCTGGTCCTCCACCGCCTGGCGCTCCACTGCCTGGAGGTCCGCCGCCGGGTCCTCCTCCTCGCCCGAAACCGCCGCGACGGCCGCCGGGGAGCCGCACGGCCTCCACGCCCAGTTCCAGGGCATAGCCGCTGCGTTGGGACTCGATTTCAAAGGTCCCACCCGTGAAGTTTTCGCCGGCGATGGGCCAGCCGTCTTTCCAGAGCAGCGCGCGAATGTCCAGCACGCTGCGGCCGCTGCGGTCCAGGTCGGACTCGTAATGACACGAAAACTTCTGCACGCCGTCGCCCAAGTCCAGCAGGCCGAAGTGGCCGGCGCCGATCTGGCGTCCGTTGGCGGCCACAACGAGCTTGCCGCCGCCTTTGAGCATGTCCATGCCCATGTTGTCCAGGTAAGGGCCGGTCACCTGCCTGGAGCGGCCCACGCGGATATTGTAGGTGGAGCTGGAGCCGGAGCAGCACGTGCCGTGAGTGCCCAGGAGGTAATACCAGCCGTCGCGATACATCATGTCAGACGCTTCGCAGTCGATGGCGACGTTAACGGGCTGGTTGCTGGGGACGCGCGCCCCCGTTGTGGGATCAAGTTCGACTATCCGGATGTAACCGAAATAGGTCCCGTAGCTGAGCCACAGCCGGCCATCGGTGGGATCGAGCAAGAACGCTGGATCGATGGCATCGCAGTCCTCGACGCCGTCAGACGAGGCGACGATCATGTTGTCATGAAATCCGAAATCGGCGGACTTGGGGTCGAGCGTCTTGCTCCACATCATGTGGACGGAGCTGGCGTGCCCACCTGCCAAACCGCCTCCACCCGTGGCATAGCTTACATAGTAGCGATCCCCGATGTGGATGACGTCGGGTGCCACTCCCCCGCCGGGTCGCACGGCGCCGCTGTGCCAGGTCCAGCCATCGTCGGACATCAAGCCCCCGCCGCCGGTGCCGAAAGTGTAATACTTGCCGTCGCACTGGATGACGGTCGAGGGGTCGTGGATGTACGGTTCGCCGTCCAAAGCCAATGCCGGACTGGACGACCAGAGTGAGAGCAGGGCGGGAACCGCGGCTGCAAGAATACGGGATTTCATAGAACCTCCAATAACAATACGATAGAGACCAAGACTGGGACGACTCTTTAAACCTGCCACAACGCCGCGCCCTCTGGCAGAAACACCAAGAAAGCAGGCGCCAGCCGGGAGGCCGCCGCGCGGAATCCGGCGGGATTTAATTTCCAGCGTTTTCAAGGCTCAGGGTGAGATCCTTTATCGGTTGACCATTCTCATCGATAAACCGGACGCAGAAATCGCTTAAGCCGGGGCCGTTGATGACGGCGCCGCGAATGACGTTCGGTCCCTTGTTGAGCGTAAGGCGTTTGGACACGCAGTCATCCATAACCATGCGCCGATCACCGAAAAGGCCGACGGCTTCCTTGCCGTTGAGCCACCACATGGACCCCGAATTGGAGCCGACGGCCATGCGGACATTCCGCATCTCCCGCGGGCTGTTGACAACGGTAACGGCCCAGAACAGGACGCTGTACGACGGCTTGTTCAGGCCATAGGCGAAGCGAAAGAGTTTGACGTTGAACGTCGGGGAATCCAGGGCATGCCACGCGAGTTCATCGTCGCCAACCCTCACCTTGTCGCCGTCGTGCGGAACCACGGTGAATTGATTGGCAAAGTAATTCGTATTGAAGGCGTTCCGGATGTACTCCTCGGTAAACACGGCGTTGCTGCGGATCTGCTTTTTGATCGGCTCCAGAAGCAGCCAGCGCTGCAGGAAGCCGTCGGCGTCTGGCGCCTTGGGGGACGTTGTGGCGGGCGTGAAGAAAGGCGCGACGCTGCGCGGAGGAGCATTGTCAGGCTCGGCGGAAAAGCCTTGAAAAACAGTTACAGCCAGGACGCCAAATGCCAGCATCTCGATTTTGCGGAGCGTTTTCATATCAATCTCATCGCAGGATTTCCAATCTTCGTATGCGATTGGCGCCGCAATGTCAACTGCCTTTCTCGACAGTTATTCAATGAGCCGCGGTTGCGGCTGGAATGCGTCGAGTTTGCGGGCCTCAAGTCCGGGCTGAAGATCGCGGCGTCACGCCGGCCAGACGGGAAAGTTCGCGGTGGATGCGCGCCACGCGCTCAACCTGGCCCCGGGCCGGGAATCGTTCATAGAAACCTTCGTTGCGGAAGTTGCGCGCCTGCTCGCTCCACGGGGCCAGCCGCGCGCGCCAACGCCCGACGCGCCCTTCCTCCGGCCCGGCATCCACCGCCGCCAGATCGGCGCAAACTCGCGCCATCGCCTTGAGCGTGACGGGTTTGGTGACCATGAAGTCGCCATCGCCCCAGGCGGAACCCCAGACTTCGGCGGCCGCCTTGAAGAAATCGCGCGCCACCGCGTAGTAACGCGCGGCCAGGCGTTTGTCCGGCCCTTCCTTCTCGATCTGGGTCCAGGACTGGCGGGTCCAGCGGTGGATTTCGTTGAACAGTTCCGCCTGCAAAATCCATTTCTCCTGTCTGCTGCGCCCGCCCAGGCGGTTGATGCGGTAGCGCAACGGGCTGTCCGACTCGCTGTAAAGCATCTCCGATATGTGCGCCGCAAATCGGCGGTCCGGCTCCGCCCATGACACCCGCTCGTAGAGATCGACCAAATGGCTCTTGTTGATGCGGGTCGTCGTGGAATTGATGATGACAAACATCTCGGTGGCAAAATCCTCGCTGCGGCCGTCGAAGATCACGCACGGGACCTGGATGTTGCGGGCGTCGTCGGGATGCGAGCGCATGAAGAACTGCAACGCGGCCAGGCGGTGTTGCCCGTCGATGATCAGGAATTTCTCATCAGGCTCCTGCAGCCGCCCGACGCCCGATCCGTCCGTCCAAGCCTCGAACCGGAGTCTCTGCGGGGTGAAGAGCAACACGGTGCCGGGAATGGGCGGCTGGGAGATGGCCGTCTCGTAGAAGTTCCGGATGGCGCGGACCTTGGCGCGGCCCAATTCGCGCTGAAAGGCCTTGTCGCTCCGCTCAATCTTGGCGATGAACTGGGCGACATCGTCCTGCTCCTCAATCGGGTCGGGCTGGATTTGGCCGCCCTCCTCGCCGTAAAAGCGGCTGATAAAGCGGACGGCGTCTAGCAACTTGTCCGACGGGTAAGCCGCGAAATAAAAAAGAGCGTCCTTTTGCCGAATTTGTGTAGCGATCATAGGTAAAACAGGGTTAAAGCCGCGCCCGCCGCGCGCGACCCAAGGCTATGAACGTCGCGCCGGAATTGCAAGCCCGCAGTGGCGGGAAAATTGTAATGGTGCGCGAATCTGTTTTTGTAGCGCAGACTTCCAAGTCTGCCGTGTCGCGGGCCCACCCGCCAGCGTCTTTCCAACAATTTGTTCACTTCTCCAAGCCCGCTCCGGCGATGACTTTGCGCGGTGTGCCGATTTGGAAATCGGCGGCACAGCACACTTGGAAGTCTGCGCCACGTAAAGGCCTCGGCAAAAACAGATTTGCTCCCACGTTATGACGCAAGTCCCTTTAAGGAAAAACCAACCGTATCCAAGTCAAATTGGTTACTTTATCGTTACCGGCCTTCTCCACCAGGGCATTTTTCACACAATTTCCATACAAATTGCCCGAAGTTGTCTGTTGGACGCTCCCGTCGCCCAGGAGGATATTGCCCGCGCCCGCGCGATTTCCAAGCGAATGCATCTTTTTCGACCAGCAAACCGGTCCGTAACGAAAATCACCGCGATCACCACCACCAGATCGCGGCGTGTGAATGCCTCCGTTCTGCGATTGTGTGTCATGGCCATATTTTCAGCACAACTCGTGCCGGACTTGGGCGAGCCTGTCAATGGCATTGGTTCTGCATGTGCGTTTTCTTCGGTTTACTATCAGGGCGATTTCATTTTACATTAAGGCGAAATGACAAATGATCTGAACATCCCCAAGGACGGCGCATTGGACTTCCTGGCTCTGGGCGCGCTCGTCCATCGGCTCGACCCGGGCGTCATCCCGTTCCGCAAGGCCACGCGCTGCGACATCCACGTCAGCGGCGGCGAATTCAACTGCGCCGCCAACCTCTCCGATTGTTTCAAGCTCAAAACCGGGATCGTTTCGGCGATGGTGGACTATCCCATCGGCGACCTCATCGCCGAGCGGGTCCGCGCCATGGGTGTCAAACCCATTTACAAGCACTTCCAGCACGACGGCGTTCGCGGCCCGAACATGGCGACGGTGTATTCCGACCGGGGCCAGGGAGCGCGCCCGCCCGTTGTTTTCTACAACCGCTGCAACGAGGCGGCGGCGCAGCTCAAGCCGGGCGATTTCAATTGGAAGGACATCTTCGCCCAGGGCGTGCGCTGGTTCCACAGCGGCGGCATCTTCGCCGCCTTGTCCTCCTCGACCGCCGTGCTGATCCTGGAAGGGATGCGGGCGGCGAAGGCGGCGGGGGCGGTCACGTCATTCGATCTCAACTACCGCGCCAAACTCTGGAACAGCGCCGGCGGGCACGACCGCGCCAAAGAGGTGCTCGACCGCATTGTCAAGCATGTGGACGTGCTCGTCGGAAACGAGGAGGATTTGCAGCTTGGCCTTGATATTCCGGGGCCGGAGGTTCAGGCGGCCAACCGCCTGGACCCGGCAGCGTTTTTCAGCATGATGGGCAGCGTGACGAAGAAACATCCCCATATCCGAATCGTCGCCACCACCCTGCGGGAAGTTCACTCCGCCAATCGCCACAGTTGGGGGGCGGTGGCCTGGGTCAACGGCCAGTCCTTCAACTCGCCGACGTGCGAACTGGACGTCCTGGACCGCGTCGGCGGCGGCGACGGCTTCGCGTCGGGTTTCATTTACGGATTGCTCAGCGGAGAATCCCCGCAGGAGGCCGTGAATCTCGGTTGGGCGCACGGCGCGTTGCTGACGACCTTTCCGGGAGACACAACGATGGCGACGGTGGAGCAGGTGAAGGCGTTTGCCAAAGGCGGCTCAGCCCGCATCCAGCGGTAGGTGTGAGACGGAATTCTTCGGGGACCGCCCTCATCCTAACCTTCTCCCCCAGGGAGAAGGAACAGCAGGCGCACGGTTCTGGTTTTGCGAATGAGCATCCGGCAAATCCAGTCGCGTGCTTTTGCGGTGCTAC